>Ga0209166_10004017_pt1 | contig 10441 bp, 8 predicted proteins | sample Coa_R1_3_FD_187151 | JGI IMG/M metagenome (GOLD analysis project Ga0209166, IMG submission 187151) | Surface soil microbial communities from Centralia Pennsylvania, which are recovering from an underground coalmine fire - Coalmine... | ecosystem: Environmental > Terrestrial > Soil > Unclassified... | reverse complement strand
CCGGAGAGTAGGTTCTGATTTCGACGGGCGGCGCCGGAGTCAGTACCGGAGCAACTGGCGTCGGAGCCGGGATGGAGGCGACAACAGTGCCTTCCATCGGGGCGCCGTTGAGCTTGAGGTATTCCGCGGAAATGAAGCGGCCGCCGAGCCAGCGCGCGATGTAATCGAGCACGGAAGTGGCGAAGCGGATGTTGGCGTTGGGCGTGATGCCGCTGGGTTCGAAGCGGGTGTTGACCAGCTTGTTGACAAGGACCTTCAGCGGAACGCCATATTGCAGGCCGATGGAGAGCGTGAGCGCGAGGCCGTCCATGACGCCCGAGAGCGTGGAACCTTCCTTGGACATCTTGATGAAGATTTCGCCTGGGCGCCCGTCGGGGTACATGCCGACGGTGATGTAGCCTTCGTGGCCGCCGACGCTGAACTTGTGGGTGACGGAGTTGCGCTCGACGGGAAGCTTTTCGCGCTGGGTGCGGGCGAAAAGTTCGCGCTGCACCGGTTCGGGTTCCACGGCAGCCACTTCAGCCTTCTTTTCGTCTTTCTTGTTGCCAGCGGCGTTGAGCGGCTGGGAGCGCTTGGAGTTGTCGCGATAGATGGCGACGGCCTTGAGGCCGAGCTTCCAGGACTCGATGTAGGCCTCCATGATGTCTTCGATGGTGGAATCCTCTGGCATGTTGATGGTCTTGCTGATGGCGCCGGAGAGGAAGGGCTGGGCCGCCGCCATCATCTTGACGTGACCGCGCCAGGCGATGGAACGCCCGCCGGTGGTGGCCAGGGAGCAATCGAAGACGGGGATGTGCTCGGGCTTGACGAAAGGCGCGCCATCCATTTTCCCGTTGGCATCGATGTAGCTGACGATTTCGCTGGTCTGCTCGGGCGTGTAGCCGAGCTTCATCAGGGCAGCCGGCACGGTGTTGTTGACGATTTTGATGACGCCGCCGCCGACGAGCTTCTTGTACTTAACGAGGGCGAGGTCGGGCTCGATGCCGGTGGTGTCGCAATCCATCATGAAGCCGATGGTGCCGGTGGGAGCGAGAACGGTGACCTGGGAATTCTTGAAGCCGTGCTTTTCGCCGAGAGCGAGAGCGGAGTCCCAAGAAGTTTGCGCACCCATGTAGAGATCGGGCTGAACGTGGTCGGGCTTGATGCCGCGCATGGAGTTGCGGTGCATGCGGATAACGTCGAGCATGGGTTCGCGATTCACCGGATAACCGGGGAACGGACCCATGCGTTCGGCAACGCGAGCGGACTGGGCGTAGGCTTCGCCGCACATGAGGGCGGTGACGGCGGCAGAGACATCGCGGCCTTCATCGGAGTCGTAGGGCAAGGCCATGGACATGAGGAGCGCGCCGAGATTGGCGTAGCCGAGGCCGAGCGGGCGGAACTCGTGGGAGTTCCTGGCGATTTTGTCGGTGGGATAGCTGGCGTTGTCGACGAGAATTTCCTGGGCAGTGATGGTGACATCGACCGCTTTGGTGAAGGCTTCCACGTCGAAGTCGCCGTTGGAGTTGAGATACTTCATCAGGTTCAGCGAAGCCAAGTTGCAGGCGGTGTCGTCGAGGAACATGTATTCGCTGCAAGGATTGCTGGCGTTGATGCGCGCGGTGGACTTGCAGGTGTGCCAGCGATTGACGGTGGTGTCGTACTGCATGCCGGGATCGCCGCAGTGCCAGGTGGAATCGGCAACCTTGTAGAGAAGTTCGCGGGCGCCGAGCTTTTCGTTGGGCTGGCCGTCGGTAACGTTCTTGGTCCACCAGTCGCGATTTTCCTGCGCGGCTTGCATGAATTCGTCGGTGACGCGGACGGAATGATTGGCGTTCTGGAAGAAGATGGAGCTGTAGGCTTCGCCGTCGATCGAGGAGTCGTAGCCCTGTTCGATGAGGACGTGGGCCTTCTTTTCTTCCTTCACCTTGCAATCGATGAACTCGACGATGTCCGGATGGTCGATATTGAGGATGACCATCTTGGCGGCGCGACGCGTCTTGCCGCCACTCTTGATGACGCCGGCGAAGGCGTCGAAACCCTTCATGAAGCTGACCGGACCGGAGGCGATGCCGCCGCCGGAGAGGGTTTCCTTGCTGCCGCGGAGGCTGGAGAAATTGGTGCCGGTGCCGGAGCCCCACTTGAAGAGCATGCCCTCGGTGCGGGTAAGCCCCATGATGGATTCCATGCTGTCCTGAACGGAGTTGATGAAGCAGGCGGAGCATTGCGGCTTGGGCTGGCAGCCGACGTTGAACCAGACGGGGGAATTGAAAGCCATTTTCTGCTCGACGAGCAGGTGGGTAAGTTCGTCGCGGAAAGCGTCGCGCGACGCGTTGTTGGCGAAGTAGCCGCCCTCTTCACCCCAGCGGACGACGGTGTCCACCACGCGGGCGATCAACTGGCGCACGGAACCTTCGCGCTCGGAAGTGCCGGGCTTGCCGTGGAAGTATTTGCTGGCGACGATATTGGTGGCGGTTTGCGACCAGCCTTTGGGAACCTCGACGTTTTCCTGCTTGAAGATCGTGACGCCCTTTTCGTTGCCAATCAGGGCGGTGCGCTTTTCCCATTCGACCTTGTCGAAGGGAGAAACCTTTCCATCCGTGAAGTACCGTTCAAAAATCAGACCGCTGGATACACTGGAGGTGTCCACCGATTTCGAAGTTTCGATCGTTTTGCCGTTTAATGCGTGCTTCACCGTAGCCATCCTGATTCCTCCCCGCAGCAGGTTCCCGTCGTGCGAGCGGGGAACCCTTCTATTTTACTCCCCTGGCGAGCAGGGGGCCACGTTCCCGCCTGAAAAACGCGGCTAAATTCGTGGTCCGAGTGGAAGATATCCCCCCGAAATCATCGAAAAAAACGAATGCGCTGCCCAATGCCGGTGAAGCTGACACGGCCGAACAGCAACCTCCGCGCTTACCTACGACTGCGCGGAGAGGATACTTCGCGCTCGTTTTTTGCGGTGATACCGGGTGGGAGCGTAGGGCAAAGCCGGACCAAGGCCAATCCCCAACTCGGTCCGTCTGGCGCTTCCACGTCCCCCGAATCTGGATTCGCAGTATCGGACTCGGAAGAGTTGGTGTCAAGAGAAAATCGCAAAATCTGGGGAATAAATTTCCATGGCGTCTATATCTAGTGGTGGACTTTCTGGAACAGCGGAATCCTGGAATGGCACAGAGCGAGGGTTCCGGTACGGAAGTACTTTGAAATCAGGACTCTTGCCTCATTCGTTGCGCGCGAGTGAGCGTGTAATCTGGCAACAGGCAGGAGTCCATCGGAGGGATGGCACACGTGCAAGTTGGACGGTATCAAATTCTTGAGACGCTCGGAACCGGTGCAAACAGCCACGTCGTGCGCGGATTTGATCCGCTGATTGACCGGGCGGTGGCGATCAAACTGCTTTCGCCGGAGCTTTCGAGGGGCGAGGCGAGGTCGCGTTTTCTGCGGGAAGCGCGCGTGGTGGGAAAACTTTCGCATCCGTTTATTATCACGCTGCATGACATGGGAATTGAGGAGTCGACTTCGACTCCGTACCTGGTGATGGAACTGGTGGAAGGGCAATCGCTGGAGAAAATTCTTACCGGCGGGAGCGTCCCCTATACCAGCGCGTGCACGTGGACGGCGCAGGTGGCGGTGGCGCTGCAGGTAGCGCACAAACACAACATCATCCACGGGGACGTGAAGCCAGCGAACATTCTGGTGACCAGCGATGGACACATAAAATTGACGGACTTCGGGATGGCGCGGCTTTCGAGCCACGATACGAAGGACACTTCCCTGCTGGGAACGCCTGCCTATTGGTGCCCGGAGCAGATCATGGGACGGGCGCAGGATGCGCGGTCGGATATATTTTCTTTGGGCGTGCTGTTCTACGAAATGCTGACGGGGATTTCGCCGTTTGCGGCGGAATCACTGCAGAAGGTTTGCAACCATGTGTTGTCGTCGAGGCCGCTGCCACCGTCGCAGGTGAATTCGTCGATTCCGGCGGCGCTGGATGAGATTCTGGCGAAGTGCCTGGCGAAAGATCCGCAGCAGCGGATGGCTTCCGCGGAAATGCTTGCGGAGCAGTTGTATCCGATGGCACGGCGGAAGACGGTTGCGCCGGCCGTGGCGCCTGTGGCGGAGCTTACGCTGCGGAACCGGGCGGCGCGGTTTTTGCGCTCGGCGTAAACAATGCACGTCTAGACTCAACGCGGTCCGCGTTCAATCCCAACAATTTGCAAGTTGTGTCAGTTGAGATCCTTCGCCGTGCAAACACCGCACGGCTCAGGATGACAAGCTTTGTTATTTGTCGAACCGCGAAAAGGGTTTCCCGGCCGCGCAGCAACTATTCGTAGCGGAGGGCTTCGACGGGGTCGAGCTTGGCGGCTTTCATGGCGGGCCAGACGCCGAAGATGAGGCCGATGCTGACGCTGACGCAGACGCCGACGACTGCGGCCCAGAGGGGCACGCTGCCGGGCCACTTGAGAGCCAAGCGCACCAAAAGAACAAGCCCGTTCACAAGAATGAGCGCGATGAGGCCGCCGAGGCCGGTGAGGGTCATCGCTTCGAGCAGGAACTGCCAGATGATGTCCTTGCTTTTTGCGCCGATGGCTTTGCGGACGCCGATCTCGCGGGTGCGTTCGGTGACGCTGACGAGCATGATGTTCATCACGCCGACGCCGCCGATGAGCAGGCCGATAGCGCTGAGGACAACGGTGGCGATGGCGACCTTCCCGACAATGTTGTGAAATTCCTTGATTTGCTCTTCGGCGGTGGCGACGGAGAAATTGTCCTTGCCGTCATAAGGGACGTTGCGGCGGCGGCGGAGAACTTCGGTGATCTGGTCCACCATCTGATTGAGCATGTAAGGCTGGGCCTGCACGCGGAAGTTCATCTCGGTGGCCGAAGGAAATGTTTTGCGAAAGGTGCTGAAGGGGATCAGGACGCGGCGGTCTTCGTCGCCCATGCCGAAGCCCCCTTTGGGTTTTTCGACGACCCCGATAACCTGAAAGCTGGAGCCGTCAATCGTGACGTCTTTGCCGATGGGGTTGCCTTCGGGGAAAAGAACGGGGGCGACATTTTCGCCGAGCATGACGACTTTTTCCTTGTGCAGGTCGTCGCCTTCGCTGATGAAGCGGCCGGCGAGGGTGGCGGCGTTAGCGTAGACGAGGCCGAAGTTGGCCTGCACTCCGCGGAAATCGATGGCGGTGACTTCACCGGACTTGGTGCGCACGGAGTGAGCGACGTCCCAGTCGCTGGTGAGAAACGCGGTGACGTTCTTCACGGCCGGGCAGCTTTCCTGGAGGGCGCGCTCGTCATCGAGGGTGAGGGGCTTGCGCTGGCGTTCTTCGAGAGGCGGCGGCCCGCCGTGGCGGCCCTGATCCCATTTGGTGACAAAGGCGGTGTCGGCGCCAAACTGCTTCACGTTTTCCTGGATTTGGGCGTCGAAACCCGTGATGAGAGCGGCGACGAGCATGATGACGCTAACGCCGAGGACGACGCCAAAAATCGTGAGGGCACTGCGAAGCTTGTGGGTGCGCAGGGCATCCATGGCTTGCCGGAGATTTTCGCCGTTTGCCTGAGGCATAAGCGCGCCTAGCTTTCCGCTCGAAGAGCTTCAATCGGGTCGAGTTTCGCGGCCCGCATGGCCGGGAAGATACCGAAAAAGAGTCCCACGGCCGTGGCCAGACAGAGCGAGAGAATTACGGCGGTGAGAGGGGTTTCCATGGGAAAGGAGAATGTGGCCTTCACCAGAAACACGGTGAGATAAGCGGTGAGGATGCCGATGAGGCCGCCGCAGGCAGCGAGCACGGCGGATTCGGTGAGGAATTGCAGAAGGATGTGCATTTTTCGCGCGCCGAGCGAGCGGCGCAAACCGATTTCGCGGGTGCGTTCGGTGACGCTGGCCAGCATGATGTTCATGATGACGATGCCGCCGACGACGAGGAACACGCTGACGAGGGCCATAGCGACAAAGGCGAGGTTGCCGGTGAGGTCATGCCATAGGGCCATGATGGAATCGGAGCCGAGGATGGCGAAATTGTCGGGGGCGTTGTAGTCCAGATGGCGCCAGGCGCGGAGAAGCATGCGGGCTTCGTCCTGGCTGGCGGACATCATTTCGGCGTTGGGGGCCTGGATGAAGACGGTGGTCCAGTCGATCTGGCGATGCCAGCCCTTGAGGAAGGTATTCATGGGCATGATCATGTAGTTGTCTTGCGACTGGCCGAAGGCGCTGCCGATGGCTTCGGCGACCCCGATGACTTCGTAGGAGTGCGTGCCGACGCGAATGGATTTCCCGAGGGGATCGACGTTGGGGAAAAATTTCAAGGCGAGGTCGGAGCCGATGAAGGCGACATCGGAGCGGTGCTCATCGTCGGCGGGAGTAATGAAGCGGCCCTCAGCGATGTTGAGGTTGCGGACATCGGCGAAATTCGCGGTGGTGCCCATGATGCTGGTGTTTTCCATGATGATGTCGCCGACGCGGGTCTGAACGTTGCGGTCTTCTTCGGCGGCGACGGAGCGGGCGAGTTTCATGCGGTCACGGAGACGCTCGAAGTCGTCCATGGTAATCAGGGGGCGCTTCTGGGCTTTAAGAAATTCGTCGCGGCTGGTGATGATGCCGAAGCGGTCGACGATGAAGACGTTGGCGCCGAGGTTGGCGACGCGTTCGGCGACGTAGAGGTTGAGGCCGGCGATGACGCTCATGACGAAGACCAGGGTGGTGACGGCGAGGATGACGCCGAGGAGGGTGAGGAAACTTCGTAGCTTATGGGCGCGCAAGGCATCCAAAGAGAGCTTGAAGGTCTCGTAGAAGGTGACCCAGCCTTTTTTGACGCGTGCAAGGCGCGAGGCAGACACCACCACGCGGCCCGCGAGCGGTGGGATGCTGGTCAAGCCATCCATGGGGGTAATGCCCAAGCTGTGCTCCTGTATCCTTAAAGACGAACCACCCAGCCGAATCGTTCCTTAGTTAGACGTTTTAGATGTGTATTTGCTTTCAGCCGGGACGGCTATAATCTGAAAGAACCTCTATTGTAGCCGGGTGGGGGAGGGAATGAAGTGGAAATCGGCGAACAGAGGATTGGGGAAACGCGTGCTGGTGGGGTTTTGCTTTCTGCTCTAATGTGCTCAATCAAAAACACTTACATAAGCATTGGGCTGGGTTTGGGTGCGCTCGCCCTGCTCTTGGCTGGTTCGCCTTCTTATGGACAATCCACCCCAGCGGAGCAGCCTGTCGCGGAGGATTCCGCGCATGCTGGCGACATGTTCAGCCGGGTGATCGCGAATCAGAAGCGCGTTGACGCGGACATGAACATATACGAGCGGGTGGAGCGGGTGGAGATTCGGAAGACCGGGAGCGACCCCAAACCGAGTGAGGTGAAGGTGTGGAGGGTTTTTCCCGCGGGTACCGGAACGAACAAGATTCCGCTGACGGCAGAGGCGAAACCGACCAGCGCGGAGAGTTACCGGGCGGCGCTCGAAAAGCTACAGACGACGCTCGTCTGGGCGGCGGAAACGGGGCCTGCGCAACGAGAAGCATACGCGAAAGTGGAGCGGCGAAGGAAAGAACGGAACGAGTTGATCGACTCGACGCGAAAAGCGTTTGTGTTTACAAAAATCGGCGAGGAGACAAGGGGAGACCGCGTGCTGGTAAAGTATGAGATGACGCGGAACCCCGCGTTCAAGCCGACGACACGCAATGAGATGCTGTTCACCAGGATCAGCGGCACGCTGTGGATAGACAAGGAAACTTCGGAACTGGCGAAGATCGAAGGCCACGTTACGGACGATATTACATTGGCGCTGTTTCTGGCGAAGGTGTATCGGGGAAGTTATTTCATGCAGGAGTGGTATGAAATGGCGCCCGGGGTGTGGCTGCCGAGCTACCAGCAGTACGATTTTGACGGGCGGAAATTCGTGGTGCCGTTTTCGATCCACGAGCGGACGTTTTATACGAAGTACAAGCGCGTGGGCCCGCCGGGCGAGGCGGTGGAAGCAGTGCGTGGCGAACTGAACAAGCCGGGTGAAAATCGGGCGGACCCCTAAAAGCGCGATTGGTAAAATAAGTCAGATCGCAACGGGTCCGCGCAGCCGGATCGGAGATTTCATGATCCGTCGGATTTCACTCCTTTTCCTTTTGAGCGGTGTTCTGCCTGCATTTTGCAGCGCGCAGAACGGGCAGACGACGACTCCACCCACGGCAAACCAACAGTCCACTTCGACGGCCAGCGGACAGAGTTCCAATCCTGCCGGGAAAACTGAAAAAACGAAAAAAGTTTGGACGAACGAGGATGTGGGAAGCCTGCAGGGAACGGTTTCGGTGGTGGGGACGAATCGCCCGGCGGAAGGCCAGACGCAATCCGCGCAGAATAAAAGCGGCGCTACGGCTGATGCGCGGCGAGGGAAAATTCTGCGATACCGCGCCGCGATTACCGAACTGAGAAAAAAGATTGAGGCGGCGGACCAGCGGATTTCTCAACTGAAGAATTTCAAGGCGGACGACGGCAGCCCGAGCGGGGGCGTCAATCCGAACCGTGGCTACAACATGATTCCGCTGGATGAACAGGTGAAGCAACTGGAAGCGAAAAAGAAGCAGTTGCTGGCGAGTATTGAGGATTTGGAGAACCAGGCAAGGAAAGAAGGGATTGAGCCGGGGGAACTGCGGTAGTCAAGTGATTGTGGTGCGGACAGTGACGGGGCACGCCACTGTCCTATTTTTTGTCCGGAGGAATTTACTTGGAGTCGTTGTCGTGGTCTTTGTCGCCGCCGGAGGCCTTGGCGAAGGCTGCGGAGCTGATCGTGACCCGGTCTTGCGGCAGAGCGGAAGCAGCGGCTTGCTGAGCGGCCTTGGGAGCAGCGGCAGCCGGCGTATCGTTCTGGAGCTGGACGGGACTAGCTTGAACGGCATGAATGGACATTCGTCACCTCCGGACCTTTATCGGCGGGAAGCAAAATTCCTTTAGCGGATTAGGAAAGAAAACTGGATTGGCAAGAATTTTCTAATCCTGTGTGAATAGTGTCTCAAATTGCAGAAATCACGAGATCTTGCCCAGGTTGAGAAACAGGGTGAGGTAGCGTTTCAAATTCTGGGTGATGAGGAAATTTTCCTTTACGTGCTGGTGGCCGCGTTCGCCGAGGCGGCCGGCGATATCGGGGTGTGAAAGCAGGAAGCGAATCTGATAGGCGGTGCCTTCGACGGAATGGGCGAGCAGGCCGGTGTGTTTGTGGATGATCTGGGTTGGGATTCCCCCGACGGCGGAAGCGACGACCGGTTTCTTTTTCCAAAGAGCTTCAGAGACAGTCAAGCCAAATCCTTCGCGCAGGCTTTTCTGGATGACGATGGTGGAAGCGCGCTGCAAGGCGTTGACTTCGAGCGGCGCCCAGGCGGGCAACTCGAGAAGCTTGATGTCGGGATCGCCTTCCGCAGCGTGCTGGGCTTCTTTCAGAACGGTGGCACCCTCAGGATCGTCGGAGGCTCCGCCGCCGGCGAGCACCAACTGACAATCAAAATAGCGGCGGACGATGCGGTAGGCGCGAATGACGCCGACGGGATCCTTGAGCCGGTCAAAGCGGGAGATTTGCGTGAGGATGGGGCGCAGGTGGTCGATCCCGTAACGGGCTAAAACGTCGAGGATAAATTCCGGCGGCAGGTCGCGATTTTTTTCGGAGAGCGGATCAATGGCCGGATGGAAAAGATATTGCGGAATAGGCAGCTGCTTGGCGAATTCCGGGGAGGAAAAGATAGCCGCATCGTAATGGGGAACATAGTTTTCAAGGAAATTCCAGACCGCGGGATGCGGATGGGAAAGATCAATGTGGCAGCGCCAGACCCAGTGATTGGCATTTTTTTCGCGGTAGGAGATCAGGCCGGCGGGTTGGGGGTCGTGAATGATCATGAATTCGGCGTCTAACGGCAGGCGCCTGGCGTTTTCCTCGTTGTAGGCGCGGAAGATTTCGAAGTGGCGCGGTTCCGGATGGTAGGGAGCGCCGTGCAGCGCGTTGTGGAAAGATTTGGTGACTTCGAAGAAATCCTCTCCGCCGGTCATAACTTCCCAGCGAATGTTGATGCCAAGTTCTTCCGCAAGCGGAACGAGGCGATTCAGGATTTCCGCGACACCCCCGCCGACGGCGGTGGAATTGATCATGACTACTGAGCGGCCGGCGAGAGGTTTGGCGAGGGTGCGAAGTTCGGCCACTTCGCCGGCGCCGATGACCGGAGAGTAGTCATCGAGGGGAATCCTAGCTGGGATTTGAATCGTGCTCATTCTTTCTCCTTTCACGGTCCACCAGGCGAAGCATCTTGGCGCGCGCGGTGTCGAGCGTGTTGGTGTAGATATCGATATGGTCGATGGTCTCGGCAAGGGAGGCGAGACCCAGGCTGCCTGCCAGCCAGTGGGAAAAATCGTTGGTGCGGAGTTGCAGGCGAAGGCGGGAAGTGACGAAGTGGAAATGGAAACTGGCGTGGCTGATGGACGCAACGCCA
>Ga0209166_10004015_pt1 | contig 10442 bp, 12 predicted proteins | sample Coa_R1_3_FD_187151 | JGI IMG/M metagenome (GOLD analysis project Ga0209166, IMG submission 187151) | Surface soil microbial communities from Centralia Pennsylvania, which are recovering from an underground coalmine fire - Coalmine... | ecosystem: Environmental > Terrestrial > Soil >... | reverse complement strand
GCCGCAGGAAACTTTTGACGAAAAGGGCAAGGTCGTAAAGGCCGATGCTGTGGATTGTCTGCACGCTGACCGTTCCCGTAATTTCCCCAGGATGATGGATTCTATCCACCCCCTCCTGATAGGCAGCCAGAATCTTTCGGGAACTTTCCAGAAGGGCTTCCCCATGTTCAGTGAGTGAGAGGCGCCCTCGCCCGCGTTCCACGAGCTTCTCTCCGAAGTGCCGCTCCAGAAAAGCCACCTGCTGGCTTACCGCAGATTGGGTGAGATAGTTCCTCAAGGCCGTCTTGGAGAAACTTCGCGTCTCCGCCAAATCCCGGAAAACTTTAAACAAGTCCAAGTGCAGGCGTGAGCCTTTCATGGCATTAGAACTCCTAATACTTAATATTACCATAATTCGTTGGACGTAATGTTGCGGCGAGTTTAGATTTGCGTGGTGAAACGCTTTCCGCAATTCAGGACAATGAAGTCCGAAAAGGTTGGAACTATGCACTGGCCAGAGTTGCCTAACCGAGTACGCGAGTCACTTATGACGCTCACCTGCCTGGCCGAGACCAGGGCGCCGATGCTGGCTCGCGACATCGCGAGTCACGCTGATCTGCCGCCGGCCCAGACAGCCAAGTTGCTCCAGCTACTGACCTGGGCTGGATTCGTAAAGTCACGCCGCGGCAGTAAGGGCGGGTTCTGGCTCGCTATGCCCGCAGAGCGCATCCGGGTCAAGGATGTGATCTGTTTCTTCGAGCCAGGCTTCTTGAATTCCCAGGGTCCGGAGGACCCCATCAGCCGGCGACTGGTCCAAGCCACGGCCTGTTGCCGCCACAAGATCGCGACGATCACGATCGCGGATCTGACCGAGATTCAAAACAAATCGCGAAAGGAGGAAACTGTCCATGCAATTCAGAGCTAAACATCCGCCACTCCTGCGGGCGTTTCTGGCCGTGATAGCGATAACCGTCGTCACCACACTGGCGCCCGCTCAGGACACAATAGCGCCGGGAGAACAAAAGTCGCTGCAAGGTGTTCCAGTGATCACCGGCAACAGCGGCTTTGTCACCGACTTCAGCCCCGGCCAGCAACACCTTGGGCCGATCATTGCTCCCATCATTCTCATTCCGATCGGCGGCAAGGCATTGTTCGAAGCTGAGGGCGAATTTGAAGGCTCGTACGACCACGCCACCGGCCAGCCCTGGAACCACCAGTGGGCCAAGGGCCTGGAGTACGCGCAATTCGATTACTTCCTCAACAAGTACGTGACCGTTGTGGCCGGAAGATTCCTGACGCCCTTCGGAATTTATAACGAAGGACTGCACCCGACCTGGATCCGAAACCTGCTCGACGCTCCACTCATCAGTGGAATCGAGATGACGGATAGCAACGGGGCGATGCTGCGCGGAGCTATCCCGGTCGCTTCAAACCTGAATCTGACGTATGAAACCTTTTTCTCGGCGACCACTACCGTGCGCCACATCGACGCCACGCGCGCCGCTGGCGGCCGATTCGCCGCGGTCCTTCCCAACCAGCGGCTGACGGTCGGCGTATCGTACCAGCGCATTCTCCAGGACCAGCATTCCAACATCTACGGCGCCGACCTCACCTACCAGTTGACGCGAATCCCGCTCGACATCCGCGGCGAGTACGCGTACAGCCAGGTTTTCGGCAGCGGCTTCTGGGCTGAGGGCGCCTATCGCATGCGTAAGGTGCCGTTTGCGCACAACTTCATGCGGAAGTCGCAGGCGCTGGTTCGCTGGCAGCAATACGTCGCGCCCGCCATGATGCCTGACAACGCGGGCGACATGGGCCTGCCCGCCGCCAACACGCGGGAGGCTGACTTCGGCTGGAACTATTACATCCACGACAATTTTAAGATCGGCGCCAGTTTCGGCCGCTCGCTCAGCCCCGGCGGTGACTCGAACGTCATCACGCTGGGGATGGCTTACCGGTTCACATTCCCCTTGGGAGGTGGAAAATGAATACCAGACTCGGAACCGCAGTATTTCTCTTAGTCTTTGTGCTCATGATGGGGAGCGGCCTGGCAGTGGCACGAGGTCCGGCCAGCAAGGCGGCTAAGGCAACCGCAACGTCAGCAGCGAAGTCGCAAGTCACGGCCCTCGTGGAACCAAAGCCTATCGGGATCGATCCCGACAAGGTTTACAAGGCCCACTGCAGCAGTTGTCATGTGGAACCCCGTCGTTTCTCTGACCGCGCGAATGTCACGATAATTCGTCACATGCGGGTTCGCGCCAATCTGACCGCAGAAGAAGAAAAAGCCATCATCCGCTACCTGTCTCGCTAAGGTGCGATGGAGGTATTTCAAACAAGGAGATCAACTATGAAAGCGTATCTCGTAATACTCGTTACATTACTTGCGACCAGCCTGGGCTGGGCGCAGGCGCCCCGCACCATTCAGATAACCGCAGGCAAGGACAACACGTTCAAAGTCGTCGGCCAGAAGAAGCCCGTGATCAAGGTAAAGCCCGGCGAGGTGGTCAAGCTGAAGATCACAAGCTACAAGGGTGAGGAGCAGGATAAGGATGGAGCCGTCCATAGCCTTACGATCAAAGAGCTGAAGGATCTGGGTTGGGACCTTCGCCTCTACGCGGGAACGAAGGAGTATACGTTGGTGGCCCCCGACCATCCGGGTGAATACGTCATCGAATGCACTGTGAAGTGCGGCGATGGGCATGACGACATGAAAGCCAAGCTTGTTGTCGCTCCGTAGCATAACGACCCCGGGCACGGAGGAGTGTCATGAAGATCACACGGCGCAAAATGTGGGGCATCACGCTGGGTGGGGCGGCGGGCGCGGTCCTGGCCGCCAAGGCTGTGAGCCGAGACCACACAGCACTGGGCCTGCTTCGAGGCGGAAGCCTCCCTCCGCGCTCTATAGCTCCCAGCAACCGGAAGTGGGTAATGGTGATAGATCTGGCGAAATGTGACGGCTGCGGTGAGTGCACGAAAGCATGCAACAAGATGCACTATGTCCCTCCGATGCAGGAATGGATTAAGGTTTATGAAATTGCCGACAACCCGGCCGCCGGCCAGTACTACCTGCCACGGCCCTGCATGCACTGCGACAATCCTCCCTGCGTGCGCGCCTGCCCAGTGGGCGCCACATACAAAAGGACGGACGGGATCGTGATGCAGGATAACGACCGGTGCATCGGATGCCGGTCCTGCATTGCACAATGTCCGTACTCCGCGCGCGCCTTCAACTGGGCCGAGCCTCCACACACGCCGGAGGAACAGAGCTCAACATACTCTATTGAGAGTACGTATCCGCATCGCAAAGGGACGGTGGAGAAGTGCAACTTCTGCCCGGAGCACCTTGCAGTCGGCAAGTTGCCCGCGTGCGCCATCGCGTGCACTATGGGCGCGATCTACTTTGGAGACGAGTTGGAGGACGCTGTGACCAATTCCAAGGGAGAGACTATTCAGCTCAGCAAGATCAACCGGCGCGGCGCGGGATTCCGATTAATGGAAGAGTTGGGCACGGAACCCCGAGTCTATTACCTCCCGCCCGCCAATAGAAAGTATCCATCCCCGGACGAGAAACCCCATGCTGAGCTCGTCCAGATCGGAGAGAGGAGCGACGTATGACTGCGCGCGAGGAACACCTTATTGACTCTATGACCCACACCACCTGGCGCTTCTACGCCTGGGTCACATTCCTGGCTGCGGTAGTCGCTTGGGGTCTGGGAGCATACTGGCTGCAACTCCGGCGCGGACTCATCGTTACGGGCTTGCGCGATGAAGTCTCGTGGGGGCTGTACATCGCCAGCCTGGTATTTTGGGTAGGAGTGAGCAAGGGCGGTACCATTATCTCCGCCATCCTGCGCTTGACTCATGCCGAGTGGCGGCGACCCATGACACGGATGGCAGAGGCCATCACTGTTCTCGCCTTGTTGACTGGATTCCCGCTGATCCTGGCCGACTTGGGACGCCCGGATCGCGTCCTGAATTTGATTCGCTACGGCCGCATCCAATCGCCGCTTGTGTGGGACATGATCGCGCTCACCACATATCTCGTCGCGTGCGTGATCTACTTCTACATGCCGCTTATTCCTGACCTTGCTATTCTGGCGCAGGTACCGCGTCTCGCGGCGTGGCGTCGCCGGCTGTACTCCCGGCTGTCTCTGGGCTGGCAAGGTAGTGAAGAACAAAAGCAGTTGCTGGAGCGAGCCATAACCGTGATGGCGGTGGTCATCATCCCTCTCGCTGTTTCAGTGCACACCGTCCTCTCCTGGGTATTTGCCATGACCCTCCGCCCGGGATGGAACAGTACGATCTTTGGCCCGTACTTCGTCGTGGGGGCCATCTACTCCGGAGCAGGAGCGGTTGTGGTCTCCATGTGGGTTCTGCAAAAGGTTTTTCATCTGGGCGACTACATTGAGGCAGCGCACTTTCGCCATCTCGGAATGTTCCTGATCGCCGCCACGGCCACCTATTTGTACTTCAACGTCAACGAGTACTTGACGATCGGATACAAGCTCGAGGGGGCAGATAAGGATCTGGTTCAGTCACTACTTACGGGCAATTATTCCCTCTTGTTCTGGTCCACTCAGATTTTGGGCGTCGTCGTCCCCCTTCTAATATTAGCGTTGGTCGCGATCGCCAGGCCTTCCGATTGCTGCACGGTCAATGCGGTTGGTTTAGCTTCGCTCCTGATTGTTGTCGGCGCATGGGTGAAACGCTTTTTGATTGTTGTTCCCACGCTGGAGACTCCGTTTCTTCCTACGCAGCACATGCCGGCCAATTGGACCCAGTATCACCCCACACTAGTTGAATGGGCAATTCTGGCTGGGGCGCTGGCGGCGTTTCTACTCGCCTTTTCCCTGCTGGCAAAGCTGTTCCCGATCGTATCGATCTGGGAAACGCGTGAAGCCCATGAACCGGTTGGTGAAACCAGCGCTCCTCAGCCTTCTTGTCTCAAACCCGCCCGTGCAGTCGTTTCCGTGGTGCTCCTATTGTGCGCTATCGCTTTCCCGCGAAATAGCAACGCCGCTACCCGGAAGACGCCTGCTCCCAAGGCGGCAACCGTGACCTTGGAATACGTCATCGCCTCGGCGGAGTCCGCAACAAGCTCCCCGCGGGCCAAGGCGGCGCCAGTGATGCCGGGGACCACGCTCGCGCTCGAAAACCCTTTTGCCGCCCGCTCAGTTTCTGACAATCAAACCAGTGTGCCCTCTGTCTTGTTGACCGCAACCATTCGAGATGGGTCGGGCGTCCCAGTCGCGTTTAAGCCGGTCACCTTCTCGTCGAAGACTTGGTTTGGAACGCTCCCCTTGGGCACTCGACCGACGAACGATCAGGGTAAGGCTCAGCTCAAAATCATCGACCAACGGTCTGGGCAATACCTGGTAACTGCGACTCTGGTTGGCGGCGGCGAATATACGAGCGCGAGCGGCCAAGTCGCAGTTGAGGCTGCGCAGCGGCTCTCACCGGCCTTGCCCACGAGCGGCGTCCTGATCGCGCCCGGTCCGACTTTCTGGATCAGCATGCCTTTCTTGTTATTCTTCGGCACCATGTGGGCCTGCTTCGTGTATAGCTTCGGTTACCTCGTCTTGTTCCGGATGCGACTGGCAGGGCGCTCTCAACCTCAATAGGTTCGTGCCGCAGCCACCCGTTGGGGGCGAAGGTACCACCGAGCCCAAGCAGAATCTCTCCCTCCGCGAACGAATCGAGCACTTCACGGATCGGCTCGCGCGTAGACGTTTTTGTTGGTCCCATACTGCGCACCCGCCTGCTTCTGCGACAAGTGTCCCTTTTTTGCTTCGAGCATTACATGTAAGCGAGCACGCTCCCTCTGGCTCATCCACAGATCCTGTTGTCTTTTCATCCGGACAGTCTGCCGGATTTCAACAGGCACTTCTTACTTTGCTGCAACAGGATCTTTTCGCTTTGCTACAACAGAGAGCAATACTATACAGACAAGACCTTCGAAGGGTACTAGTCTTGAGGTGTCTAGAGCGTTATCGGATGGCCGAAGCGCAGCTACGGAGGATTTATGATGAACCATACATACGGATGGATGGGCGGGGAGATGTGGGTTTGGAGTGTGATCGGCGTGTTGGTGGTGGTCCTGCTGGTCGTCGCGATTAACAAGCTGTCCGATAAAAAATCGTGAGCTCACGAACCGCCTGTGGAGTGAACTGTTAAGCGTGAAAGTAAACCTATGCTGTTCAAATTGTCCACTGACAAAACTGTGAGTGAAGCCGTGGTTGCCTTGCAGGCTGCCGTCGTGGCCAAACAATTTGGCGTCATGCAGGTGCACAACCTCAGAAAGACCGTAATAGACTGTTCGCATTCACACGCATTATTCCTGCCAAAGCAACAATCCAGCGTCTCATCGAAAAACCACCGGATTCCGGATCAAGCCCGGAATGACAGTATTTCTTGCGAAAAGGTAAGGATGGCTGTGGTTTAACAAAAAAGCGTATGAAGAGTATGTCTGATGTTACTTCAGATTAACTCATAAAACCAAGGAGGTTGTACATCATGAAGAAGATAGGAATTGGAATAATCTGTATTGTTTTCCTGCTCGGTGGTTGCTTCCTTTTTGCCCAAGTGGGCGGCGGCGTGAAGGCAGGCCAGAAAAGCGGGATGCATCAGGGCCAAATGATGCAAAACGGCGGAATGATGGAGCACGGCCAGATGATGGACGGCATGATGGGCATGTCGAATCAGATGTCCGAGATGATGGGCAAGATGTCCGGCATGATGAAAGACATTCCGGCAGGCAACATGAAAATGATGGCCGGCGTCATGAAAGACATGTCGAATCAGATGACGGAAATGTCCATGGCAATGGGTAGTGGAAAGGTCTCGGCGAAAGAGATGAAGAAGATGCAGGATAAAATGACGGAAATACAGAAAAGAATGTCCGGGATGGAAATGCACAAATGACGAGTCATACAGGGGCTTCGCCCCTTTGGATGTCGAAAAAAAGGGCGCTTTCGAAATAATGGCGAAGCCTCACAAAAAGCCCATTTCGCCAAACACGATAACCATGTATCCGACGATGAGGGGCGCACAATCACTCAGAGGGAAGAAAAGCTAACTGGCAAGAGGCGTGCCAACTGGATAGGGTTGACGCGGGAAGTGGAGGACACGATTGTTAAAACCATGAAGGAGGCGGCAGCAGGCTAATTGGCTGGCCCCTGAACGCCCCAATGGTTCGGCTCCTCTTCATCATCGCGCACTGCCGTCGTGATTGGAGTTGTGACGACGCTGAACCAACCCTATCGAACCCACAGGAAGAAGAGTTCTTAAAGGGCGGCAGCCCGCTAGTGTAGTGTCCCCAACGCTTCTTTACATTTGGCGACTTTGGACATAATACGCTCGACCGATGCGGTCCAGGTAAAGACTCGAGGATTCTGATTGTGATTGTCGAGATATTCGCTGATGGCGGTGATCAATTCCGACACGCTCCGAAAAGAACCGCGTCGGATGCGTTTGTCGGTAATTTCCCGGAACCATCGTTCGACCATGTTCAACCAGGAGCTCGAGGTGGGGACAAAATGCAAATGAAATCGCGGATGTCGCCGAATCCAGGATTGAACTTGCGCATGCTTGTGGGTCCCGTAATTATCCACAATCAAATGCAAGTCCAACTCAGTTGGGGTCTCGGCGTCGATCTTCTCGAGGAAACGAATAAACTCCTGATGCCGATGACGGGGCATGCAATCGCCAATGACTTTGCCATCCAGCGTACTGAGCGCGGCGAACAACGTGGTGGTCCCGTGGCGCCGGTAGTCGTGGGTCATCGTCCCGCAACGCCCTTTCTTCATGGGTAAGCCGGGTTGGGTCCGATCCAGAGCCTGAATTTGGCTCTTCTCGTCGACGCACAACACCAAGGCCCGGTCGGGAGGATTGAGATAGAGACCGACCACATCCGTGAGTTTCTGCAGAAAATGTTGATCTCGGCTGAGCTTGAAGGTCTTGACCAAATGCGGCTTGAGGTTGTGTTGTTTCCAGATACGCTGCACCGCCATGCGACTGATCCCTTGGGCCTGAGCCATGCTCCGGACCGACCAATGGGTGGCGTTGGGAGGTCTCGTATGCAGGGTGGCTTCGACCACGGCTTGGATTTTACGAGGCGAAAGAGTGGGAATTCGACCCGGCCGGGGAGCATCCTTCTCCAGGCCTGGCAATCGAAGAGCCAGAAAACGCTCCCGCCACAGTTGCACTGTGGGTCGGGAAATATCCAAGGTTTGGGCGATGTCCTGGCTCGATGTTCCCGCGGCAGCCAGCGCAATAATCTGCGCCCGCTGCACCAGCCGGAAAGGCAAGCTCCGGCCTTTGGACCACGCCGCCATGGCAGTATGTTCCTCGGGGGACAGAACAATAGAAGTTGCAACTCTACTCATGAAATCAAGCATACCGGCCTTTTTTCTATAAGTCAAGTTAATTATGGGACACTACACTAGGGAGGGTTTTGCCAGTCGGCTAAACGTGCGCTGGCAATCTATACTACCCAGTTGCCTCGTACCTCCAGCCGTCAAGGCTATCCTGCAAGTTACCTCTGAGGCCGCCGATCTGTCCGCTAGCGACTGCTCAGCCACTGAGTTGTGCGAGCGTGCGCTGCTGCTTGGTTACTCTTCCCTGGCGGGTGTGGGCGGGAATTCGCGCCACCGCGTGGTCGAGCTCCTCAATTTGGCTGCCGATCGGGTGTGCGGAGCCATGCCGTCTGGCATCTTTTCCGGACTTACCAGCGTCGGCTGGACGATAGAACACTTGAGTCGCATGCTCGTCAGCGGCTGGGAAGCGGAGGGCAAAGACGCAGATTATCTTGAAAACCTGGACAAGATTATCATTGTCAGGCTTGAGCGAGGACGCTGGCTTGCGCCTTACGATCTCGTCGCCGGGCTTGTAGGGATAGGTGTGTACTTCCTCGAGCGGTTGCCGCGCAAAGCGGCGGCGCGCGGGCTTCATTTGATCCTCGGGCATCTGGAACAGCAAGCGGAGTACTCAGACCAGGGAGTTACATGGTTTACTCCGCCCGAATTGCTGCCTTCCCATCAGCGTGAGATGTGCCCGACCGGCTATTACAACCTCGGTACCGCACATGGAGTTCCTGCCGTTGCACAGTTTCTGGGTGAACTTGTTGCTGCAAGCATTGAGGCAGAAAGAGCGAAGGTATTGCTGAATGCCTTGATGAGCTGGTTGTTGGCGCATCGACAGCGCTCAGGAGCGGTTTCCAGGTACAGCAACTGGATCGCTCCCGGGGATACGCAGGCCAACTTGTCTCGCGTGGCATGGTGCTACGGCGATCTTGGAATTGGAGGACTGCTGCATCACCTAGCCTTGCGCTTGGGTAGAGAAGACTGGCTCGAGATAGCTCACTCACTGCTAGATGGCTGCTTAGCGAGGACCGAAGACCGCGTCCGAGATGCAGGCCTGTGTCACGGCGCGCTGGGGGTCGCGCATATTTACAACCGCGTACACCAAGTGGGTCGGGAGGGCCGTTATCGAGACGCCGCCCAGCGATACTATGGCCGCGGCCTCTCGATGATCGATTACTCTCACCGCTCTTTTCTCGAAGGAAGCCTTGGCCAGGCCCTAGCTCTCATATCTGCCGTGTTTCCAATAGAACCACACTGGGACAGGCGACTGTTGTTGTCCGGACGTCCATTCCTCGTGACCGGGATACTATAGATGTCGTCCGTCGAAATCTTTGAAACTTCGGGCTTCTTCGTACTTAGGAGTCCGCTGTTGCCATTCGACGATTTTGTGCGTTGGGGCAATTGGCTGACGGGAACCTGGGAAGCCGACGTCGAACGTCTGCGAACCCGGCTTCGAGTGGTCATTGATCAGCCCGAAATCCGTCATGCGTTGCTAGTAGCATCCCCGTCGCTCGTAAAGTCGATCCCGTATTGGGAGCAGGACCCCGACAGCAAGCGAGGAGTGCAGACTGAACGGTCGCTGGTTCGCTATTTCGCTCGGATGTGCGGACGGGCGACCCCGTTCGGCCCGCTGGCGGGATGGTCGACTGGGAGAATTGCAGAGGAGACCGGAGCAGGGGCTCTCTCTCTGCAATCGCGACAGCAATATCGGTTGAAATCGCGGCTGGATTATGGGTACCTGCATGCACTTTCAGTTGCGTTGAGGGCTGCATCAGCGATCAACACACAGCTGCGCTATTGGCCCAATTCAAGCTTGGCTCGAATTGGTGCGGTATGGCATTATCGAGAGACTAAGATCGCTGGTGACCGTCGTTTCGATGAGTTGGTCACGTTGCAAACAGATCAATACATCGAAACTGTGATCGAACGTGCCCGCAACGGTGCGACGATTGCGGAACTAACGTCGGCATTGCAGGCCGACGGCATCTCCGAGGCGGATGCGACAGAGTACGTGAGCAGCTTGCTTGCCGCCCAAGTTGTTACTTCGACGCTTGAGCCGCTCGTCACTGGCTATTTGCCGTTAGACGATTTGATGAACCAGCT
>Ga0209166_10004011_pt1 | contig 10446 bp, 7 predicted proteins | sample Coa_R1_3_FD_187151 | JGI IMG/M metagenome (GOLD analysis project Ga0209166, IMG submission 187151) | Surface soil microbial communities from Centralia Pennsylvania, which are recovering from an underground coalmine fire - Coalmine... | ecosystem: Environmental > Terrestrial > Soil > Unclassified... | reverse complement strand
ATCTCAGTCAGCTTGTCGCCCACCAGGTCGATGATGCCCTGGAAGTCGAGCTGAGCCACCAGGCCCTGCTGGACGCTGTTGATAACTGACAGCTCGGCGTTGCGCTGCTGGGTCTCGTCCAGCAGGCGGCGGGTCTCGGTGAACAGGCGGGCGTTCTCCAGCGCCACGCTCAGGCTGGCGGCCAGCGTGGTCAGCAGGCGCAGCTCGGCCTGGCCAAAGGCCGCCTCGCGCTCGAAGCTCTCCACGCTGATGACGCCGGTCACCTGGTCACCGGTCAAGATGGGCACGCCCATCATCGACCGGGCGGCGTCGGTGCCCGGGATGACGGCATTCGGGCCAAAGGCCAGCAGCACGCTGACGGCATCGCGCTCCACCAGCAGCGGCTGGCCGGTCTCCACGATATGGCGGGTGAAGCTGGTTTGCTCCACGGGGGTGGGGGCGATCGTCAGGCGCTGGCCGTGCTCGAAGTTGTAGACGAAGTGCACCAGGCGCGTGGCCGGGTCGTACAGGCGGATGCCAATGTCGCCGGTGTGCAGCACCTCGCGCAGCCGGTCGCCCACCAGGTCGATGACACCCTGGAAATCGAGCTGGGCGGCCAGCGCCTGCTGGACGCTGTTGATGACGGCCAGCTCGGCGGCGCGCTGCTCCAGGGCGGCGGTGCGGGCGGCCACGCGCTGCTCCAGGCCCTGGATGAGGCGGGCGTTCTCCAGCGCGGTGGCGGCCTGGTTGGCAAAGGCGGACAGCAGGTCCAGGTCCGCCGGGTCGAACGGACCAAACAAGGCGCGGTTATCGGCGTAGAGGAAGCCGACGAGCTGGGAGCGGGCGACGAGGGGGGCGAGGAGGAGGGAGAGGGAACCTAACCCCCCCGGCCCCCCTACTCCCCTTCGCTCCGCTTCGGGGATCTGCGACCTCACGGGAAGGGGGGAGAGGGAGGCGGCGGGAAGGGCCGAGTCTTGGCGCAGAAGGGGGAGGCGGGTGGCGGCGGCTTCGTCGAACAGGGCGCGATGGGTGTCTAAGACGGATAGGGCAGAGTCGGGTTCGGCGGGCGAGACGGATGGGGTCGGGTCGGGCTCAAAGCCGCGGCTCTGGGCGACGCGGCGCGCGCCGTCGGCGTCGAGGAGGACCAGGGCGGCGCGCTCGGCGCCGGTGAGCTCGATCAGCTCGTCGAGCATGAAGGAGGGCAGCGCGTCCACGTCGCCCAGCTCGTTCATGCGCGCGCCAAGGTCGAGCAGGCGCTTGAACTGCTCCTGGAGGTTGGCGGCAGGGGCAGCGGACGAAGCGCGGGCGGTCTTCTTGGAGGCGGTCTTTTTGCTGGCGGGCGTTTTGGCTGCGGCCGGGCGCCGGCCGCGCTTGGGCTGAGCGTGGTGGTCGGCCCAGGCCTGCAGCAGCTCGCGGTTGATCTTGATCTTGTTCAAATAGTTGCGGCGCAGGCCAGCGTCGCTGAGGCTGGCAATAAAGTTGAGAATCTGCTGGCGGGCCTGGTCGAGCAGCGGGCCAACCTGGCGGGCGGCGGCGGCGGGCGCGGACGGCGCTTGCAGCACTTGCCAGCGGCACCAGTAAATGTCTTGCGGCATATACTCGCCGCCGCTGGTGCCCAGGCTGTTCTGCTCGGCCAGCGCCTGGCCGGTCAGGCGGTCGGCGGCGGGCCAATCGCCCTCGGCCAGGCTGGTCAGGCCCAGCCAGGCATCCAGGTGGGCCACGTCGGCTGGAAGGTTGAGCGCGGCCAGGGCGGCGCGGGCGGCGGTGAAGTGGGCGCGCGCCTCGGCCAGGCTGCCTTCGGCCAGCGCCACGCGCCCCAGGCCCACGTGAGCATAGGCGGGGGTCGCGTCGCCGGCCGGCGCGCTGGCCAGGATCTCTTCAAAGGCCCGGCGCGCCGCCAGCGGGTGCTGCAGCTCCACCCGCCCGAGGGATTCAAGGAAGGTGAGCACGGCGCCAGGTGAGCCGGCTCGGCGCGCCAGGTCCACCGCCCGCGCGGCGTAGTCGCGCGCCTTGTGGTAAAGGCCCAGGGCGTTATAGACCAGGCTTAAGTTGTTCAGGCTGAGCATGTAGCGGCGCTCGTCGCCAAGCAGCTTAAAGAGCGCCAGCGCCTGTTCGCCGGCGGCGCGGCGCTGGGCCAGGTCACGGGCGATGATGTTTAAAGTTAACAGCGCGCGGGCCTCCAGGTGCCGGTCGCCGATGGCGCGCGTGATGGCCAGGGCCTGCTGGACGTGCTCCTGCGCGGCCTGGGGCTGGCCGCTATTGGCTTCAGCCGTGGCCAGGCGGCCGGCGGCCGCGGCCAGGCCGGGCTGATCACCCAGCGCCTGCGAAAGGTCTAGCGCCTGCCGGGCAAGGGCCATGGCCTGCTGTGGATCGCCCCCCGTGCCGTGATATTCCGCCACGGCCAGCAGGGCGCTCACTTCCAGCTGGCGCTCGCCGGCTTGGCGAGCCAGCGCGAGACCGCGCTCGGCGGCCGCCAGTGCTTCGTCGGGGTGCATGGTGTAAGCCAGCGGCCGCATCTGGTCGATGAGGACGCGCGCCTGGCGCGGGACATCGGCCGCGGCCTCGGCCAACCGCTGCGCCTCGAGCAGATCGGCCAATTGGGCTTCAGCCTGGTTGAGCCGGTCGTGACAGCGGGCGCGGGCCAGCAGCAGATCGCACAACAGAAGTCGGAGGTCAGAGGTCGGAAGCTGGAAAGCGGGTGAACCAGACGCAGACTCATCGCGCGCCGCTTCGAGCGCTTGCGTGTAGAGGTCCACGGCCGCGGTGTAATCGTAGCGGGCGCGGGCCTGGTCAGCGGCGGCTTGCAGGGCGGCGAGAGGGTCGGAAGGCATTGACACAGCGTCAGCCATACGGGGGTCTCCAACTGTGATCGCGAGCGTGGCCCGGGCAATGGGCCGGGGAGGATTATAGACGGATTCGAGGGGGGCGGACATAAGGAGTTGGTTCGAGGAGGGCGGTCAGTAATGCCCGGCCGGGCCGGCGATTGAAATCGCGCCTTTGGGCCTGCGGCCGGTCGTCCGCCTCCGCGGACGAGTGATCGGCGTGGCCGAGTGGTCAAGGCAGCGCCCCTGTGGTAAAGGCATCGTCCCTGGAGAGGGACGACCGGCCGGAGGCCCGGAGCCCCGAATTCATTCGGCGGGGTTGGGCGCCACGCGGCCGCGGCGATGGGACGGGCGGGGCCGGTCGATCATGAGTGCGTGGTGCGCCCGGGCGGGGGGCGGATCAATCATGGGTGCAGGGCACGCCGCCCGGGGCCGGCGATTGAAATCGCGCCTTTGGGCCTGCGGCCGGTCGTCCGCCTCCGCGGACGAGTGATCGGCGTGGACGCGTGGTAAAGGCATCGGCCGCCATTCGATCACGGGGCGCGCGAGGCGGAGCGAACTTGGCGCGCATACGGGCGCGGTTTATACTCACGTCGGCCGCGCATGGGCGCGGTTTCAAGCCCGATCTCTATTCCATAAGGAGAGCTGCCATGCAACCGCAACCGAGCCATCCGTTCACATCCGACCTGACCGGCCAGGAGTTCTGGCTGGTGATTGACAAGGGGTACACGCCGCTGGGGCTTGTGCTGGGCAACTGCGTCTACTCGATGGGCGCCATGGGCGGGTTCCTGGCCGGGATCAAGGGCGCGACCGGCGGCGAGGTGGGGCAGTATTCCAAGCTGATGTATGACGCGCGCGAGCTGGCGCTGCAACGGATGCAGGCCGAGGCGGCCCGGCTGGGCGCGGACGGGGTGATCGGGGTGGACCTGAAGATCGAGTATATGCACGGCGGCGAGTGGATGGAGATTACCGCGGTGGGCACGGCGGTGAAGTACACCGGGGTGAGCAACCCGGCGACGCACAACCAGGCTAAGGTGGTGCTGGACGTGAATAAGTGAAATGTTACCGCCGAAGAGTGTGGGGCAAGCTTCGCTTGCCCCACACTCTTCGGCGGATATCCATGCCTGGCCGCTGATGATCTCGCCTCTTCTGGCGCTCAAGCTAATCGTGACGCCGGCACTGATCGGCGCCGTGAGCCTGGCCGGCCGGCGCTGGGGGCCAGGGGTGAGCGGCTGGCTGGTGGGACTGCCGTTTACCTCCGGCCCTATCGCGTTCTTCCTGGCGCTGGCTCAGGGCCAGGTGTTTGCGCGGGCGGCGGCCACCGGGTCACTGACAGGCGCGCTGTCGCAGGCCGCGTTTTGCCTGGCTTATGCCTGGCTGGCCGCGCGCGCTGCCTGGCCCACGGCGCTGGCGGCCGGCGCGCTGGTCTTCGCCGCGGCCACAGCGGCGCTGCAGGGCTTGAACGTGGCCGGCGTGGTGCCGCCGGGGCTGCTGGCGCTGGGCATTGGGCTGGCGCTGGCCGGCGCGCTGTGGCTCATGCCGCGCACGGCCGCGGCCGGCCCCCGCGCCACCCACCTGCCCGCCTGGGACCTGCCAGCCCGCATGCTGCTGGCGACGGCGTTCGTGCTGGTGCTAACAGCCCTGGCGCCGGCCTTTGGGCCGCAGCTCACCGGGCTGCTGGCGCCCTTCCCCGTGTATGCCTCCATCCTGGCCGCCTTCGCGCATGAGCAGCAAGGGCCGGGCGCCGCGGCCGGGGTGCTGCGCGGCCTGCTGCTGGGGCTGTTTGCTTTCGGCAGCTTCTTCCTGGTGCTGGCCGCGCTGATCGTGCCGGCCGGCATCGCGGCAGCGTTCGCCGCGGCCATCGTGGCGGGGCTGGCAGTGCAGGGGATCACGCTGTGGGTGATGCAGCGGCGGCGTTGAAATGATCCGAGATCGAGACGGGCGCTGAGCTATGCTCAGCGCCCGTCTCGATCTCGGACCTAACAAATCACCACTTGCTTTAGGCGATCCAGATCATCAATTGCTTTTGCACGATCCAACCACCCGCCTGACGGCTCAGCAGCGCGGCATAGCCCGCGGCGTCTAGCGGGCCGCTGCCATTTTGAAAGTAGACCAGCGCCTGGGTCTGATCTGCGTTGAAGCCGGGGCGCGAAAACGCGAGCAGCCCCGGCGCGGACGGGTAGGCCGCGTGGAAGCGCTGCCAGCTTGCCTGCAAGTCTCTGTTAAATAGTTTGTCCTTATCGGCCTGGGTCAACAGAACGTAGGCCGCGCCGTTCTGAAAATGGTTCCCGAGCGGATAGGTGGTTTGGTTAGCGGCCAGAAACGCGTCCAGGGTCTGCGGCTGCAGACTCGTCGTCTGATCGACCATAGCGTTGCGGGCGGCGTACAAATCATTCGTCGTGGTCGCCGCCTCTATCACAATCACCGCCTGCCCGGGCCAATTGGACTCGATGACAGCATCATAGACGGCATAGTCAGCGGCGCTGAGCGCGGCGGCCGGAGAAGGCAGTGGCGGCGTTGCCGTGGGCCGGCTCGGCACTGAGCAAGCCACTAACACGATAAACGCAATGAGTGCGATAGGAGCCCGGCTCATCTTGTCAGCGGCGCCGCGCCGGGCACCGGCGAGCCCGTATCCTCGCTGAGCAGCGCGCCGCTGTCTTGGGCGATAACATAGGTAAGGCCGTCATAAACTGCTTTATGCATGTCCTCCAGGCTGCCCAGTGTCAGCATCTCGATGTGAACATGCCCCCGAATGGAGACCCACCAGACGGGGCCGGCCTCGGCATCGAGGCCCGGCCCGTAGGCGCCGGGCCGGCCGCTCTCTGCCGTGCGGCTGGGAAACCACTGCAGCCTGATCCGCGCAGGGTCTGTTTTCAACGTGTCCAGCGACCAGGGATGTTCCCAAATAACGGCCTGGTCACGCTCCATGACCAAGAGTTGCCCGAGGACTTGCTCCGGTGTGAGCAACGGCCCCGCAGCCAAGGTGGGCAACGGCTCGACATTTTCAGTGGGGGCTGGGCCAGGCGTGACCGTGGGCGCGGCGGTCGGCACCGCGCTGACGGTGGCGCGGCAGGCCGCTAAGAGGGCCGACGCCGCGAGCAGGATAAGCGTGCGCTTTATCACTTCATCACTGACCATCCATGCGCTCAGGCATCGCCGCCGACTGCGGGCAGTTTTGTCCGGCGCGCCTCGCGCCGCAAGATCCACAGCACGCCGGCGCTGACCAGGCCCACCACGCTGCCCCAGGCGGCGCCCCACACCACCCCATAGGCGCCGCTGGCTGGCGCAACAGTCCCGATCAGACGTGTGGCGACCGTCCCGCCCACGAACAGCCCCAAGCCGATGCCGAGCCAGGCGCCGAGCACCCACAGCGCCTGCATGGCACGCGTGGGCTGGACGAAGTGCGAGCGCAGCGCCGCCCACTGGCACACCCCCGCCAGGAAGCCGGCAAAGACCAGGCTGCCTGGAAAGGCATAATAGGTGACGGAGCCGGGGTCGTTCAGAGGCAGGAGAAGCGATCCGAAGTTGAGCTGCCACATGGTGGACGCGAAGAGCAGGCCGATGAGCAAGCCGCCGGGGAGCGCCAGCCCGTAGCCAACCATGGTGGCCAACAGCCAGCCAGCGGCCGGCCGCCCCACCAGGCGCATGGCCAGCCCCTGCCCCAGGCCGGTGGCGGCGCCGACGAGCAGCCCGACGAGCAGGTAGCCGAGAAGGGCCATGGCGGCTGCGCGGTAGGTTTGTAGAGTCCAGCTCCAAAGAAAGTAGGGCACTGCGGCCCAGCCAAGAGCGGGTGCCAGCACCCAGGCGGAAGCCGCGCCAACCAGGCGCAGCGCTTGATGAGGCCCGACCGGTGAATTCGTCATGGCCGCCAGCCTGGCGCATCTAACGCACAAAATGCCACGCGGTTACTTCGCAAGGGCGATTCAGTCTGGCCGTTCATAGCACGCTCCGCTCTGCGCCGGTTTCGACGTTCTCATTATCGCGGCAGGCAGCGGGCGTCTCTCGACGCACACCCACTGCCGGGCCACCGTTTGGCCGGCGGCGAGGGCACTCGTCAGTTGACGTGGGGACTGTCGCATTTGCTGCTCCATCGCTCAACGCGATAGCGCATGAAAGACCAAAGACCTAACTCCCCGGCCCCCTTTCCTCAGAAGGAAAGGGGAGAAATACTACTTCGAACCGGCACTTAGCCCAATCACAGTGCCCATGGTCGGATCGATCAGGGCGGCGCAGGAGGCCTCGAACGGTGGCTGCGGTGTGTCGCCCGGGCCGCCCGGAGTCGGCAAGACGCCGCCGACCAGGTGCACCGTGGCGTCCATCTGCACCAGCCAGGCGCTGGCAGTGAGCGGCGCGGTGAATTGCAGCGTTCTCTGGCTGAGCCGGGCGACGTCGCTCAACGGGGTTAACTGTGCGCGCACATTTCGCGGCTTGTCAACCAACTGCATGTGGAAACCCCAGCAATCCTGCGTGGCCAGGTCAATCGCCTGCTGGCGGGTGATGCCGGCCGGCGTGGCGCTGGGAGCCGCGGTAGGCGTGAAGACGGGCGGCGCGGCGCTACAGGCGGCCAGCGCGACCGTCAGGAGACTCAAGGTGAAGACCTGTAAGCGAAGGCAACACATATTCGTAGCTCTAGTGATCGAACGCCGGCGCCCGTGTAGTCGCCGATGCCGCATGATATCGGGGCCGGCGAACGTTGCAGATTGGTGAGATGGTCGACCGGCCGGGCGCCTCCCCCCCCGTCCCCTCTCCCGAGCCAGAAGAAGGCTCAGAAGAGGGGAGCCTTATGCAAGAGGAGGTAGGCTAATTCGTCAACGCGCAACAAGCGCCGGCCTTGTGCGCCGCAAACCATGCGCCCGTGATTGAATGCCGCCGCCCGTTCCATCGCGACGCCGCGTGATATCGAGCCCCGCCGAATGAATTCGGGGCTCTGGGCCTGCGGCCGGTCGTCCCTCTGCAGGGACGATGCCTTCAGCACAGGGACGATGCCTTTACGACGCGTCCACGCAAATCACTCGTCCGCGGAGGCGGACGACCGGCCGGAGGCCCATAGGCGCGATTTCAATCGCCGGCCCGGCGGTTGGCGCACCACGCGCCCGTGCATTCACCGGGTCGCCGGGCCGCGCCCGCGCACTTCTCATTGTGCCACCGCGGCCGGCCATGGGCTTGACATCGGGCTGACAATCCTGCTCATATCAATAGGCCCCGATCTCCACATAGAACCAGACACCACCCTGCTGGGCAAAGAAGGAGACCATGTCGGCCCGCGGCCTGGGGTTCATCTCGGCCCCGCTGCAGCAGCCGTAGTGGCTCACCGCGTCGTAGCCCAACAGCGTGTCGCGCCCGCCATAGGAGACGCCCACCTGGCCGTCCTTGCGGAAGAAGTAGAACAGCTTGCCGCGCAGCAGCTGCAGGCCGAACGCTTCTGCGTAGCCATAGCGCGTGTTGAGCAGCACGCCGTCCTGGACGATCTGGCCGGTCACGAGGCTGGCGATTTCGTTGGCCGGTGGTTGGTAGACGTTGCTGACGTGGGCGACCTCCAGCACCCAATGCGCGCCATAAGCCAGCAGCAGGCGCAGCGACTCGATCGGGCTCGGGTCGCCGGTGGGGATGGCAAAGATGGTCCGCGCACCCTGCCGCACCTGCACCAGGATCCACAGCGGGCGGCGCATGACCAGGTTCACGTGCAGCGGCGAGCCGTTGAGCAATTCGCGCGCCACCAGGGTCTGGCCATTCCATTGGGCTGGCAGGCTATAGTGTCCCTGGTCGTCGACGTAGGAATTGAGATATGCGCTGGCGCCGCCGTCGGCCTGGTGCCGCGCCTCGATGGCAGCGCGCGTCCACTGCACCGGCTGGAAATTGAGCGGGTCAAGATCAGGCGGCCCTTGCAGGGCGTACTCGTCGAAGCTCAGGCCAGAGGCAAGCGTTTGGTGGCGCTCCGCCAGCGCGCCAGCGGTGGCGGCGGGCGCCGGCTGCCCGTCCAGCACCTGGAGCGTATCTTGCCACGGCGGACCGTATTGAAACGGCCCGGGGCTGGCGCTGTATATCCAGTATTGGCCGATCTTGAAAAAGAAGAAACGGTCAGGATGGCGGGTGTCTTCCATGAAATAGGCCGAGCCGCCCGCCTGGGTGTAGACCGGTGGACACTTCGTAGCCTGGGCCATCTCCGTCGCTACGATGTCATCAAGGACACTCACAGTGGGCGGTACGTTTGGCATAATCACGGCGTAGGTGACCGAGGGCGGCCGTGGCGCGCCGGAATCATCGACCTGGTTCAGCGCTGCCAGCGCACAGTCGTGCGGATCATAGCCCGCCAGGATCTGTTGGCGAATGGCCTGCGCGAGCGTGTCGCCAGGCGCTTTGTGGAAGACCTGGACGTACTGGCCGTCGTCTATGACACCATCGGCATCGTAGACGTAGACCCGGTTGCCTTGCACCTGAGTGCGCACACGCATATCACCCTGGCGCGGCTGGTAGCTAAACTGGAGACCCAGCGTCGTGGACGTAAAGGTGACGATGCCGTCCTGAGCGATCTCAGTGACGCCCGGCGGCACGGTCGGCGTGGCGGGCGCGGCCACCAACGGCACGAGCGCCGCGTCGCCGCTGAACGTCATCAAAGACTTCACCACCCAAACCGGCTGTCCATTCGGCGCTTCCACTTCCCACCATTCGCCCTGCTGGCCGATCACCGGGTAAGTCTGGCCGGGTTGAAGCTCGCCCAGCACTTCGTATTCACTGCTCGGCCCCGCGCGCGTGGTCACGATCTGCACCGGCACCGCCGAAGGGATCACGACGGTCGCGCTGAGCACCGGAGCCACCGTGGCCGGCGAGCGTGTGGCTGTAGCTGCGGCAGCGGACACGGGTGTGGGTGAGGCGGACGGGTAGACGCCGCTGACGATGTAGTACGGACCAGGGCAATCTGCCGGCCCGATGTGCCGCAGCCCTGCTCTGACACTGGAGATGTGTCCGCCGCCGATGGGCACAATGTCACCCACGTGCCAGGTGGCCTGCTTGTTTTCAAGCAGGTCGGTCACCTGCACCGTCTCGCCGCTCACCGTGGCCGTGATATCTACCGGCCATATGAGCAGCAGGCTCTCTGGCCCCTGGCTCACCTCCAGGCGCAGGCAGCCTTTGACCATCGCCAGTTGGCCGGTCAACAAGGCCAGCAGACGCGTGGACTCAACCCGCGGCGGAGGCCCAGGCGTGAGCGTGGCCGGCGTGAGCGAGGCGGACGCTGGCGTTGGGCTAACGCTGGCGCCGCAGGCCGCGGCCAGCAGCGCCAGCGCCACGCCGGCGACAAGTTGCCCCAGCAAGGTCGTCCTTCGGTTCCGCTCTCCCCTGCCCATTAATGAAAGGGGGACCAGGGGAAACAGGTCCTTCATGGCGTCGCCTTCGTGCAGAGCGGGAAGGCCACCAGCGGCTGGGCGCTGTGCGCGTCAATCACAACGCTATATTGATCCGCGGTGTGGTGCTCCGCGCCGGGCGGCCCCGACGACACTGACTGGACGCCGGAGAAGCTGACGACCCACACCAGCGGACTGCCGGCCAGGACTGAGATACTCCGGCTGCCATCGGGCGGGTTGGCAAGCTGGCCAAGGCTCGTGTCGATGATGGTGGCGGACTTCAGGCTCGGCTCGTACCGCCAGGC
>Ga0209166_10004010_pt1 | contig 10447 bp, 9 predicted proteins | sample Coa_R1_3_FD_187151 | JGI IMG/M metagenome (GOLD analysis project Ga0209166, IMG submission 187151) | Surface soil microbial communities from Centralia Pennsylvania, which are recovering from an underground coalmine fire - Coalmine... | ecosystem: Environmental > Terrestrial > Soil > Unclassified... | reverse complement strand
ATGGAGTGACCACTCCCAGTGACGCGGTCCTGACTGAGCGGAAGTTGATTTTGGCTGAATTCGGCCGCAAATCCGTAATCTCGAGTCGCGTTCCCTCGGCCCGATCTTCACCTACCTGAAGTAAGGGCCCGTAATAGAATACACGGCGACCATGAGCGCTAACCGACCATGAGCCTCAGCTTGCTGTTCCAGGCCGTGCTTAACGGTTTATCGATCGGCGGTGTGTATGCCATTTTCGCGCTCGGCTACACGCTGGTCTTCTCCATCCTGGGGATCATCAACTTCGCTCACGCCGCGGTCTTCACGCTGGGCGCGTATTTTACCTTCACGCTGATGGGCAGCCAGCCGTTCACCAGCGGCCTGCTGAAGAACGACGTCCTGCCGGTCCCGCTGCCCTTTCCGCTCGCCCTGCTGCTCGGCAGCGCGTTCGCCGGGCTCGTGGCGGTCGGCGTGGAGCGGGTGGCCTTCCGGCCGCTGCGCCGGCGGGGCGCCGATCCCTTGCTGACCCTCGTCTCCAGCCTCGGCGTGGCCATTGTCCTCACCAACGCGATTCAACTCCTCGTCGGCGCCGAGATCTATTCCTTCCCCGACGATACCTACGGCACGCTGCCCCGCGCCGTCAACTTCGGCACGGCCACCGCGCCGATCCCGGTCCGTAGCGTGCAGATCGTCATCTTCGCCGTCTGCGTCGCCATCCTGATCGGGCTCACCGTGCTGATCAACCGCACCCGCTTCGGCAAAGCCCTGCGCGCGGTCGCCGAAGACGCGACGACGGCCAGCCTGCTCGGCATCAATACCGACCGCTTCATCCTGCTGACCTTCTTCCTGAGTGGCTTCCTGGGCGGCCTGGCCGGCACGCTCGTCGGGTCGAGTGTCTCCATCGCCGGGCCCTATTTCGGCATCAACTTTGGGCTCAAGGGGCTCGCCGTGATCGTGCTCGGCGGCCTGGGCGACATCCCGGGCGCCGTCGTCGGCGGCCTGGTCATCGGCATCGCGGAGGCCCTGGTGCCCGGCGACCAGTCGGGGTACAAAGACGCCGTGGCCTTCGCCGTCCTCTTCCTGGTGCTCCTCGTGCGGCCGCGCGGCTTGCTCGGGCGCGCCTTGGTGCAGAAAGTCTAGCGCCCCATGAGCCAGTTTTTCGCCACTTATGGCGACCTCTTCGTCTCCATGACGCTGATGGCTGTCCTGGCTCTCTCGCTCTACCTGCCGCTGATGGCGGGGCAGCTCTCGCTGGCCAGCCCCGGCTTCTACGCCCTGGGGGGCTACGTCGCCGCGATCCTCTCGACCAACCCCGGCTCGCCCCTCTTGCAGATGTTCCCCTACCGGGGGCTCTTCCCCCTCCCCCTGCTGCTGCTGGAAATGGCGATCGCCGCGGCGGCCTCGGCACTGCTCGCCATCCTGGTCGGCGTGCCCGCCTTGCGACTGCGCGGCATCTACCTGGCGCTGGCCACGATCGCTTTTGTCGAGGTCCTGCGCATCCTGTCGCTCAATTTCGACATCACCGGGACCGCGGTCGGCATCTTCAACATCCCGCAACCGTTCGGCACGCATATCGAGTATCTCTGGATCACCGGCCCGCTGCTGCTGGCGAGCATGCTCTTCGTCTACCGGCTGGAGCGGGGCCGCGTGGGGCGTGCCCTGATCGCCCTGCGCGAAGACGAGCTGGCCGCCGACGCGATGGGCGTCGACCCGACCCTCTACAAAGTGCTGGCTTTCACACTGGGGGCGATCCTGGCCGGCATGGCCGGGACCGTCACGGCCCACCTGCTGAACACCTGGAACGCCCGCCAGGGGACCTTCGATTTCAGCATCACTATCCTGGCCTTCGTGCTCATCGGCGGGTCGCGCACCTTCCTCGGCCCGGTGCTCGGCGCCCTGGTGCTCACCGCGCTGCCGGAAGTATTACGCTTTTTGGCCGACGCGCGCCTGGTCGTCTTCGGCGGGCTGATTGTCCTCGGCAGCATCTTCCTGCCCCAGGGCGTGGTGACGCCAGCCCTCTTCGAGCGCCGCCAAAACCGGGCGCCCCGCCCGGGCGCCCCGCCGCCGGAAGCGGGGCTCGGCCCATGACCATGCCCGCGATCGCGGCGGCGCACCCCCCGACCGCCGCCGCGCCCCTGCTCGATGTGCAGGGCATGACGCGGCGCTTCGGCGGCCTCCTGGCCGTCGACGACGTCAGCTTCGCCGTCCAGCCGGGCGAGATCTTTGGCCTGATCGGGCCGAACGGCGCGGGCAAGACGACGCTCTTCAACCTGATGACCGGGCTGATCCCGCCGACGAGTGGCCGGCTGCGCTATGCGGGGGAAGACATCACCCGCCGCTCGCCCCATCGCATCGCCGCCAAAGGCATCGCGCGGACCTTCCAGAATATCCGCCTCTTCGGCAACCTGTCCGCGCTGCAAAATGTGATGATCGCCCGCCATGTCCACACCCGCAGCGGCGTGCTGACCGGGGTGCTCGGCTTACCCCCCGCGCCGCGCGAAGAGCGCGAGACCCGCGAGCGCGCCTATGCGCTGCTGGAGTTGGTGGGGCTGGGCGCCCGCGCCCGCGAAACGGCCCGCAACCTGGCCTACGGCGACCAGCGCCGGCTGGAGATCGCCCGTGCCCTGGCCTTACAGCCGCGCCTGCTGCTGCTCGACGAGCCCGCCGCGGGCATGAATTCGGGCGAGAAAGGCGATCTGAGCAGCTTGATACGCGACCTGCGCACGCGGTTTGATCTGACCCTGCTGCTGATCGAGCACCACGTGCCGCTGGTCATGGGGCTCTGCGATCGCATTGCCGTCCTGAACTTCGGCCAGCTGATCGCCCTGGGCCCGCCGGCGCAGGTGCAAAACGACCCGGCCGTGATCGAAGCGTATCTAGGCGCCGAGTGATGGACGCCCCCGCCATCCCCCCCTTGCTCGAAATCAGCGCCCTCACCGTGCATTATGGCGGCATCCAGGCGCTGCAGAGTATCGACTTGTACGTGGCCCCCGGCGAGGTGGTCACCCTGATCGGGGCGAACGGCGCGGGCAAAAGCACCACCCTGCGGGCCATCTCGCGCCTGGTCCCGCCGCGCCGCGGCCGCATCACCTACGCCGGCCGCGACATCACCCAGGCCCGCCCGGACGAGGTGGTGCGCTGGGGCATTGCGCATGCGCCCGAGGGCCGGCGCGTGCTCGCCCGCCAGACGGTGTACGATAACCTGGTGCTGGGCGCCTATGTCCGTTCCGACCAGGCGGCCATCGCGCGCGACATCGACGAGCAGTTCACCCGCTTCCCGCGCCTGGCCGAGCGGCGCACCCAGCTCGCCGGCACCCTCAGCGGCGGCGAACAGCAAATGCTGGCCATCGCCCGCGCCGTGATGAGCCGCCCCCGCCTGCTGCTGCTCGACGAGCCGAGCCTCGGGCTGGCGCCGCTGATCGTCCGCGAGATCTTCGCCATCATCCGCACCCTGCACGCCAGTGGGGTCACCATCCTGCTCGTCGAGCAGAACGCGCACCTGGCGCTGCAAAACGCCGACCGGGGCTACGTTCTCGAAGCGGGGCGGATCATGATCAGCGGCCCGGCCGGCGAGTTGCTGGCGAACCCGCGCGTCCGGCAGGCCTACCTGGGCTGAGCCCAATGGGGTATGAACACAATGCGGATCGCGCTCGCGCAACTGCGCGCCGAGAAAGGCGACTGGGCCGGCAACCTGGCACGGGTCGCCGCGGCCATGGCCGCCGCGCAGGCGATGGCCTGCGCCGTGATTGTTTTCCCCGAAATGGGCCTCTCCGGCTACTGCGACCCGACGCGCTTCCCGGCGGCGGTGCAAGCGCTCGACTCGCCCCATGTTCAGCACTTTGTCGCGCTCACGGCCCGCCACGGGATCGCCGCGTCGGGGGGGGTTCATCGAGCACAATCCCGGCGGCAAGCCCTTCATTACGCAGGTGCTCGCCCAGGATGGGCAGATCGCCGGGGTTTACCGCAAGGTCCACGTAGCCCCCGACGAAGAGCCGTGGTTCGCGCCGGGCGGCGCCACGCCGGTCTTCCGCCTGCGGCTGCCGGGCGGCCCGCTGCCCTGCGCGCTGGCCGTCTGCGCCGACAGCGACCGGCCCGACCTGTTCGCCGCCTTTGCCCAGCAGGGCGCCCGGATCGTCTTCCATTCGTCGGCGCCGGGCCTGTACAGCCGGCGCACCGATGCCGCGGCGTGGCAGGCGGGCTTCGCCTGGTATCGGGACTACCTGTTCGCCCGCCTGCCAGTCTGGGCGCGGGACAACGGCCTCTGGATCGCCGCCGCCACCCAGACCGGCGCGACCGTCGACGAAGACTTCCCCGGCGGCTCGTTCGTCTTCGCGCCCGATGGCACCTGCGTGGCCGCCACGTCCGACGGCGCCGAGACTCTGCTGGTGCATGATGTGGAGATAGCGGCCGATCAATAACACGGCGAATTGTGATTTGCCGGTTTTACCTACGTCGTGTCCATACGCCATTTAGACAGCCCGCGTGGTGAAGCGTCTTACCTGGGAGGTTCGCTATGGTTATGGATAGCAGTGGAAAGTGGTGGCGCGGAGAGAATTTTGCGGATTTAGCCCAGTATCTCCGACTCCTAACGGAGGAAAGCTACCCGGCGGACCAGATAGTGCAAGCGATTTGTGCGTGTGGTAATACAATGTTCCGTCTATTTGCAGACCCCGTGGAGGGGTGTGCGCAACGCGCGTGTACAAAGTGCCTGCAACGAACCTTTATTGGCGATAGCGCAGAGTATTGGGACGCGGCGGATCCCAAGCAGATACGCTGCCCCGCCCGACATACGATCTTCGAGTTGGGCGTGGGCTTCTCCTTGCGCGCAGAATCGGACGTTCGCTGGATAACAGTCGGCGAACGCTGTGTGAAATGTGGCTTGCTGGGAAGTCCCCTGGATTGGAAAGTGAATTATGGACCGTCGAGCCACTTGCTAACACAAGTCTGAGTAGCTACCGGGACGCCGGCACGCGGCCAAGCACCTGGTAGACCAGCCCCACCCGCTGGAGCCGGTAGGCCTGTTGCACCGGCGCGGGGGGATTGGGGCCGGCAAAGCCGCCGACGTAGGCGGCCCGCCCAGCAGCCAGGTCCTGGGCGATGGCGGGTGCCCAGTCGCGCGGGTCTTCCGAGTAGAGGTCGAGGTCGAGGCGGCGGTGCTCGACGTACTGGTAGTAGCGGAAGACGCAGACCGACTCCCAGTCGACATAGACACGCGCGCCGGGGGCGGCGGCCGCCAGCGTCTCCAGCGCCAGGTCGCGGACCCGGGTGTCGCCGCTACGGTCCTGCTGCGCCCAGCGGGCGGCGGCCAGGAACGCGGGGACGCCGAGGGCGCCGCCGCCGAGGGCCAGGACCAGGGCCGCGGCGACGCTGCCCCGCAGGAGTGGCCGGCGCAGGTGGCGCACCAGGGTCAGGGGCCAGGCGCCCGCGACCGCCATCCCGAGCACCCAGAACAGATACGTGGGGATCAGGTAGATATGGCCGATGATGCCGTAGTTGACGGCGAAGGCGAAGTTGCCGAGCCCGAGCACGGCCAGCCCGGCGCCCACGGGCCGTGTGCGGCGGTCGAGCAGCAGCCGGGCCAGGCCGGCCAGGCCCAACAGCACGCCCACCCCGCCAAATTGCCGCGCCAGCTGGTCGCCGCCGAAGCCGGCGCGGGCTAGCTGGCTGTCCCAGGTCAGCGGGTAGGCCAGGATCTGGCCGGCGAAGGGCCCGCCGCGGGCCAGGAAGAAGACATCCCCCCAGGTGCGTGGGTTGCCCCAGTAATAGGTATAGCCGAAGACGAAGCGGTAGACGAAGAGCAAGTAGGGGCTAAGGCCGAGGGCCAACGCCAGGAGCCCACCCGCCCAGCGGGCCCAGCGCGCCCGACCGGACTCCCGCGCCCGCGCCCGCCATTCGCCGACCAGCCCCAGCAGCAGGTAGCCGGGCAGCAGGGTGACCGTGGTGCCGTGGTGGGCCAGGGCCAGCCCGAGCAGCAGCAGCGCGGCCCAGAAGGCGCCGCGGCGGCCCCCCTCCACCCAGAGCAGGAGGGCCAGCAGGCAGCCGGCCACCAGTAGAGCGTTCAGCGCGTAGGCGCGGGCCACCAGCGCCTGGGCCCAGACCGTGCCGGACACCGCCAGCAGGCCGCCGGCCGCCAGCGCCGCCCCGGCCCGCCCGCTAGCTGGCGTCTCCGGCTGGAGCCCGGCGAGCAGCCGCCAGGCGAGGGCCGTGACCAGCCCTACGGCGCCGGCCATATAGACTGCCGAGCTCAGATTGATGCGGTAGGCCACGTCGCCGACCGGCAGCAGGCTCCAGAGCTTGTTCAGCAGGGTATAGAGCGGATAGCCGGTGGGATGGGGGATGCCAAGGATCGCGCCCGTGAACTGAAACTCGCCGCTATCGCCGACCAGCACGCCGGGCGCGAGGGTCCAGCCGTAGAGGCCGGCGGCCGCCAGCCCGGCGATCAGCGCGGCCAGGAGGCCCCAGCCGCTCCGGCTGTTGTTCAGCGGCACGCTTTGTGATATAGTGACGTCATCAACTGGCGTGGAGGCACCCTGCTTGCGGATCGGTATCGTCTCAGACATTCATGCGAACCTGGCCGCCTTTGAAATCGTGCTTGGCGCCCTTCAGCAAGCGGGAGCGATCGATCGCCTCTGGTGTATCGGCGACATGGTGGGCTATGGCCCGCACCCCAACGAGTGCCTCGATTTGCTGCGCAGCCACGACCATATCTGCGTCCCCGGCAACCACGACTTCGGCTTGCTCGGCAAGACGCCGATCCAGAATTTCAACGCGGACGCTCGCTTTGCCCTGGATTGGACGGCGAGCGTGCTGACCGAGTCGCACCGCACGTATCTGGACCAGCTGCCCTTGCGCTGGCTGCCCGACGAGACCCTGTTCACGGTCGTCCATGCCAGCCCCCGGGACCCGATCTGGGAATACCTGCTGGACACTCAGGCGGCCCGCGAGTCCTTCCCCTATTTCACAACGCCCTACTGCCTGGTCGGGCACACCCACGTGCCCGTCGTCTTCCGCCAGATGCAAGACGGGGGGCCGGTCAAGCTCGTGCAGCCCGAGCCGGGCGAAGTGGTCCGCCTGGCCGAGGCCCGGCTGATCATCAATCCGGGCAGCGTGGGCCAGCCCCGCGACGGCAACCCGCAGGCCGCCTATGCCATCTTCGACCAGGAGGCCGGCACGCTCCAGTTCGCCCGCATCGACTACCCGATCGCCGTGACCCAGCTCGCCATGCGCCAGCTCAACTTCCCCAAACGCCTGATCGCCCGCCTCGAATACGGCTACTAGCCAAGTCCTGAGTCGAAAGTCCTGAGTTGAAAGTGCTGCCTGCGGCACTCCTCAACTACTCAGGACTTTTAACTCAGCACTTTTAACTCGTCCGGCCGCGCTCCTCAACTACTCAGGACTTTTAACTCAGCACTTTTAACTCGTCACCCGAGGGGCGAGAGCCAGGCGACGTCCGGGGGCGCGGTGTAGCAGCGCTCGCCCGCGGCCGCGCGCAGGATGGTGGCGACCACCGGGGCCGTCCATTCGGCGGCGACCACCGCGCAGCCGAGGGCCTCCTGGAAGCGCGGGAACGTCCATTCGTCGAGGGTGCGCACGCCGGCGAAGTCGAACATCCGGCGGGGCAGGAAGACCACGTCGGCGGGCCGGGCAGCCCCCGCGGCATAGGCGGCCAGCGCAGGGACGACATCGCGCCCAAACAGCAGGCCCGAGCAGGTGACCTGGGCGCCCAGGGCCGCATTTTCCACCGCGACGACCTCCAGCTCCAGATTCTGCACCCGGCGGAAGGGGGCAAACGCCTCCCGCACGACGTCCGCGGCCATCTGGCCGCAGACGACCACCGCGCGCACCGGCCGGGCGAGCGCCGCGGGCAGCCGCCGCGCGGTGCGCGCCGCCTCGTCGAGCGTCTGGCGGACCATGCCGACCCCGTTCTCGTACTGCTTGAACCCATCGTACATGCGCGCCGATGGGATCGGCATCCCGGCCTGCAGGTAAAACTCGTCCGACGGATAGACGAAGTTGATCCCGATCGCTTGGCGCAGCTGCTTTTGCCAGCGCGCGATCTGGGCGAACACCGGGCGCGCCTCATCGGGCCGGTAGGAGCGCAGCGCGGGGTCCAGCAGGCGCCGGCGCTGGTTGGTCAGGCCGACCGGCACGGCGCTCACCGAGAGGACGTGGGGCCAGAGAGCCGCCAGCTCGGCGATGCTCTGGTCCAGCGCCGGGCCGTCGTTGATGCCCGGGCAGAGCACCAGCTGCGTATGCGTCTGGATGCCGTGCTCGGCCAGCCGGCGCAGCTGCGGAATGATCTCCGGCGCGCGCGGATTGCCCAGCAGGCGGCGCCGCAGCGGCGGGTCGGTCGCATGCACCGAGACGTGCAGGGGCGTCAGGCGTTCGGCAAAGATCCGCTGCCAATCGGCCTCTTTGAGGTTCGTCAGAGTAATAAAGCCGCCATACAGGAAGCTGTAGCGGTAGTCGTCGTCCTTGATATCCAGGCTCGGCCGCAAATCAGGCGCGTTCTGGTCGACGAAGCAGAAGGGGCAGTGGTTGTTGCAGCGCTTGATGCCGTCAAACGTCGGATCGTAAAAGACGAGGCCGAGATCGGCGTCTTCGTCTTTCTGCACGACCAGGCGTACCGGCTGCCCCGCGCGCAGCAGGTCGAGCTCCAGCTGCTCCCCCACCTGGTAGAACTGGTAGCCGACCACATCCTGGATCGCCTGCCCGTTAATGGCCAGCAGCCGGTCGCCGGCCCGCGCCCCAGCCTGCGCCGCCGGGCTCGCCGCGGCCACCGCTTCGATTCGTCCTTGCGATTTATATTGCGCCATGGTTCTCCCGCGGTTAGTCGTCAGTCGTCAGTCGTCAGTCGTCAGTAATAAATCTACTGCTGACCGATCGACTCTGACCCACCTTCAGCCCTACAGCCTATTATCCAATACTCCGCATTCCGCAACCCACAAGGGGAACCCTGCGGGTTTCCGCATTCCGCACTAGGCGCGCGCCCCACCATCGCGGGGCGGAGCCCGCTCCTACAGACGCCCGCGGCACCTCGTACTCAAAACTCAAAACTCAAAACTCAAAACTCAACACTCCCTGGTCGCAGGGTCTGGACCAGGGTGGCCCATTTGCTGGACACGTGGATGAGGGCGGAGCTGAGTTGGCCCTGGACGCGCCCCTGGCGCAAGGCGGCCAGGAACTCGGGCGCGGTGGCGAAGGGGGGCACTTCGACATAGGCGCGGCCCACTTCCAACAGCGTGTGGGCGTCGGAGCCCGCGCTCATCGGCAGCCCATGCGCCTGCGCAAAGGCCCGCGCCTCCCGGTTGTCGTCGGCAAAGGTGGCCCGGGCATTGAACACTTCGAGGATGTCGACGAGCCCGGCGGCCACCAGGCGCTCCAGCGCCGGGCGCTGCAGCCGGCTGCCGGCCCGCGCGCGGTCGAACGGGTGCGGCACACAGGCCAGCCCGCCCTGGTCGTGGATGCGCTGGACCGTCTCCTCGGGACTGAGCCCCTTCGGCACCAACTCCTGGAGAAAATAGCCGATGATCTCGCCTTCGCGGGTCTTGACCTCTTCGCTCGGGATCACCCGGAGCGGCAAGTCCGGCAGGCGGGCCAGCGCCAGGGCGTGGGCCAGGCCATTGTGGTCGGTGACGCAGAGCGCCTGCAAGCCCCGCCGCGCGGCGGTCTCGACCAGCAGCCGCGGGTGATTCAGGGAATCCCGCGACAGCCGGGTATGGCTGTGCATATCCACTTTCCAGAGCGCGGCGCCCGGCATAGAGTGATCCTCATCGTCATGGTTTGGTCGATCGCCTCGTGCGCGACCCACAGTCGATAATTATACCATAAGCCGCAGAGGGAAAGCCATGTGCGCTGAGCCGGCCGCGTCGCCGGGGTTGGCAACTCGGGCCGGGGATGGTATGATCAGGCGGGAGCTTAGACCATTTGCAATGGAGGGCAGCATGGCCACACTGGTGCTGGCCCGGCAACGCCTGGCGCAACAGCGGCTGGCGCAGAATCTGTTGGCCACCCCTGAGGAGGTCGTCGCCTGGCTGGGCGCGGTCCAGGCGCAGGACTACCTGGGCGCCCAATGGGCCCTGGGCTTGCGCCTGCAGCACGCGACGGATGCCGAGATCGACCGGGCCTTCACCGCGGGCACCATCCTGCGCACCCATGTGCTGCGGCCGACCTGGCATTTTGTCAGCCCCGCGGATATTCGCTGGCTCCTGGACCTCACGGCCCCCCGCGTCCACGCCGTGAACGCCTATATGTACCGGCAACTCGACCTCGATGCCGCGTTATTCGTGCGCAGCAACACCGTCATTGCGCAAGCCTTGCAGGGCGGGCCGCCGCGGACCCGGGCCGAATTGGGATCGGCGCTGGCCGCCGCCGGGATTGTCGCCGCCGGGGTGCGCCTCGGCTATCTCATCCACCGGGCGGAGCTGGATGCTGTGGTCTGCAGCGGCCCCCGGCGCGGCAAACTGTT
>Ga0209166_10004007_pt1 | contig 10456 bp, 8 predicted proteins | sample Coa_R1_3_FD_187151 | JGI IMG/M metagenome (GOLD analysis project Ga0209166, IMG submission 187151) | Surface soil microbial communities from Centralia Pennsylvania, which are recovering from an underground coalmine fire - Coalmine... | ecosystem: Environmental > Terrestrial > Soil > Unclassified... | reverse complement strand
TCGCCTGCCCGGCCCCGGCCACCTGTCTGGCGGCTGGTTACTCGGGTCTGGGCTCGGCGGCGACCGCCGAGCTGGCCTGGACAACCAATGGCACCACCTGGTCCACCCAGAGCGCCGGCCCTGGCTACCTGGACGCGGTGGCCTGCCCGGCGGCGGGTACTTGCCAGGCGGCGGGCTACCAGGCGCTCGGGTCCAGCGGCAGCGGCGGCATCGACGCCCTGACCATGGGATCGGGTTCCTGGACGGTGCAGAGCCAGGTGGCGCTCGGCCCCCGGGTGGGGCTGACCGGCGTGTCCTGTGCCAGCTCCGCCAACTGCGTGGCCGTCGGCAACTCGGCCACCGGCCCGGTCATCATGGCCACCACCAACGGCGGTGTCACCTGGACCAACCAGACGCCACCGAGCGCGTCCGGGGTGCTGTACTACCTCTCCGCCGTGGCCTGCCCCGCCGCGACGGACTGCGTGGCGGTGGGCTACGAGCTGAGCAACCAGAGCGGCTCGCAGACCAAGACGGCGATCAGCACGTCCACCTCGGACGGGTCGACCTGGAGCGCCGCGACGGTCGTGACCGGGGTGAGCCACTTCGACGCGATCACCTGCCCGAGCACGGGCCGCTGCGTCGCGGCCGGCACCGACATCACCAACCTGGCCACCTCCGGGCTGACCGGGATAATCGACACCAGCACGAACCTCGGCGGCTCCTGGACGGCGACCACCGTTCCATCGGCGGTCGGCTACCTGACCGGGGTGAGCTGCGTGCCGTCCAGCAGCACCTGCGCGGCGGTCGGCGGCACCCAGACCGGCGCGGCGACTCTGCTCACGACCACCACCGGGACCTCGTGGACGGTCCAGGCCCTGCCAACCCTGCCGAAGGGGACCTACTCCGACCTGTACGACGTCTCCTGCCCGGCGAAGACCTACTGCGCAGCCGTGGGCGACCAGCTCGTCCCGGTCACCCAGGGCAACCAGCAGACGGACCAGGGCCAGGCGGTGATCCTCACCGGCAGCGGCGGAAGCTGGGCCGTACAGACGCCGCCGCCGAACACCGGCGCGCTGCGCAGCGTCTCCTGCCCCTCGGCGATGACCTGCGAGGCGGTCGGGACCGTCATAAGCGTGAACAATTCCGCCAACCTGCCAGCCCTGCCAGCCACCACGGCGGTATCGACCAGCTTGGGGGCTGCCTGGGCGGCTGATACGCTGCCCACCAACATCCCGCTGCTGCGGGCGGTCGGCTGTGCGACGGGCACGTCGGACTGCTGGGCGGCCGGCACGAGCTCGATCGCCGAGGCCGGCTCCTGAGCGCTGACCGGATCGACGCGCACGGGAGGCGTTCAGCATGGGGGAACTGATCGAGGACAACGGGGAGTAGACATGGGCTTCAACCAGCGGCAGGGCATCTTAGATCTTCTTCAAGCACTCGAATACGGAACGAAGAAGGAAGAGAAGGAGATCATCTACGCTCTTCTGAAGACAGCGCGACGCGGGGAGCTGTCCGATGTGGCTGACAAACTCCTTCGTTCTCCCGGGTTCGAGGAAACTTTCTTCATCGTAATGGAGCAGGTGGAGCCGTTCGCCAGGATGATCGGCGAGATCTACGAGTTCCTGAACGACATGAGCACCACGGCGACCCGGCGGGCGAGCAAGTTCCTGGTATCCAAAGAAGGAGCCGAGGCGAGGTTTGAATTCGACCTGGACAATTTTCCGGTCGAGTTCTTTCGCACCCTGACAGCTGAACGGATCACGGAATCACAGGTTGAGCTGCGGCTGCCCGATATGACCTCCGACCATCCAGCAGACGATGAGTTGTCACCTCTGACTGCGTGGCGGCCGGTCGATCCAGTTTGGGACAATGACTTCTATGATAACGGATTCCACCGGGCCCTGTCGTACGCTAGGAGCATACTGCGAGACGCCGGGCATCTGAGTGCTGCTGAACAGATCGTAGAGCCGATCATGGACCGGCTCGCAGCGATTTGCGTGTTCGCAGCAGACCTTATGGAAGGCGATGATCGAAACCGTTTGTTCCAGCGCGAAAACGTCCGCTGGCGGGGGGACGAGCCCACCAAATTCGGTTACATCATGCAGGTTGCCCCGCGTACTCACCGCGTCACTGCTGACTCTGCGGCCGTCTTGCGCCGCCCGGTCAGGCGCTTCCGCGATGACACACCAGAACCACTGGTCAACGCGATCTGGCGAACTCTGCATGGGTTCGCTGAATCGATATATACCTGGCACAACCCCGATCTTCACCGGGACGACGGAGACTGGCTAAGCGACCGCCTCAAGCAGCCCTTTGACGCGATCACTCCCGAAATCTACCTGGCATTCCTCCGGCAACTGGCGGATTCGTACCGGACCCGGCTCGACGAGGTCGCTCCTGTCATAGCCGCCGAGTCCCACGAACAGATGGTGGAGCGCTTGCTCCAGTTCCTGGCGTTGCCATTCTGGAGCGCCCGCTGGTATCTGTACGAGCTGTGGACGGTCGTGCTGGTCCTTCGCACCGCCCAGCATCGCTGGCCGGTTGAGCTTCTGGGCCTCAGCGCCAATGCCGACGGGACGGCGGAGTGGATCCTCCCTGGTGGCACGGCACGAGATCCGGTGGCCAGCATCGGTGAGCGGGGACAGGTCGCCTGCTGGGTACAGCGCAAGACCTATCATCCGGGCACCGGCGCGGGCCTGGAACCCGACCTCCGGCTGATCAGCCAGCTACCTCCCTACCACGACATCGCCATCGTGGAAAACAAGGACCGGCGAACGCTTCGGCGTCGTAAGCTCAGCGAAATTCTTGATCGATATGTTGGCGGCACGTACGCCGATGTCGTCTGGATGGTGAACTACGAGGAGTTCCCGGCCACCGCCCCCGCCCTCGCGCAGCGATGGCCGGAGCGCCAGGTTCACTTCGCCTCCCACTTCCGGCCGGGCGAAATCCCAGCCGCCTTCGAGCCCAGCCTGATCTCGGCGATGGCTCCACGAATGGAGGACCGTCCCGCCAGCACAGCGAGCGAACTGACCGCGACGCTCACCTGGACGAGCGTTTCCCGAGATCTGGACTTGCATGCGTGGATCGTCCTGGACGGTAAGTTGTCCCATATTTACTACGGCAACCCGGGAAGCCTGGAAAGCCCGCCGTACGCCCAGCTCAGCGACGATGTCCGAGACGGGCCGGGATCCGAGACGCTAAAGGTGCGCGCCACTTCGTATTCTCTGCTCGTGCTGGCGGTTTATGCCTATTCGGGAGAAGGGACCCTGGCCCAGGCTGGGGCGGCTCTTTCGGTCACTGGTGGAGAACCAGAATTCACCCTCCTGGCGCCACCGGGTGATGGACGCTGGTGGAACGCGCTGACCATTCAGGATGGCGGGCTCCATATCGAGGCACCCGGCACGCTGAGCGACGAACGCCCCACCGTGCCGGATGGGCGGACCCAGTCCTAGTGCCGGACGTACACGTCAAGTGACGATCGAGGGAACTACAATCGCGGCCACGATGGCTGCGGTGATCGCAATGGTATAGCCGAGCACCGTGAAGCCGAACCATCGCCAGTATCGGTTCCTGGCGTGCGCTATGCGGTCGCCAACAATCTGGCCGGTCTGCTCTTCCCCCAGAAGCCTGTCAAAGCGCCCTCGCTCGTGGCCGAACACCTTTCCTATCTCGAGGAATTGGCCGACCTGTGCACTCAGCCCGTAGAGACCAGGGAAGACCAGCACGTATCCGCCATAGGCAAGCACCCCGACCCGGAACAGCGCCGAGTTGAACGGCGCCTTGAATGCTGCCGCTATGGCTGAGCCGATGAGCACGGCAACAGCGGCGAGCAGCGTATCGCCCAGGCTCTTGGTGAGTGCGGTGATCTTCTCGCCGGAGTTGATCACGACGTCGTCGACGACGCGTTCGAGCTGGTGTTCCTTGTCCAGGTACTGGGTGAACTTGTCCTCGATGAAGGCGCGCCATTGGTTGTCGAGCGCCGACAGGATGCCGGGAACGTGGTCGATGAGCGTGACCAGCCGGTCGGGCACCGGCACCGTTTCGAGCATCTGAGCGATCCGCACCTGGGTGAACTGCAGCCGGTCGGCTGCCCAGTCCCGTGCCGCGCCCTCATCCCGCAGCCGGTAACACCAGTCGATCAGGTCAGCGAATCCCTGAGCTGCGACCCGGGTCAGCGCAGTCCCGATCGGCTGGTTCTCTCGAGCGCTGATCATCACCGTGATCTGACCGCCTATGTACTCGGCCTGGATTTCCCGGTCGCCGGCGGCCGATCGCAGGCGCCGCGCCCGGTCGCAGGTGTAGAGCAGGCAGAGCTGGACATAGGCGGCGGCGAACAACTCCTCCACTTGGGAGCCACCCGGCTCGCCGTCGAGCTGAAGCTGAATGGGTGTGAGTTGTTGCACCCACTGGTAGTCCCAGCTGATCTGCTGCACCCGATCGGTGCGCATCCGCTGGATGGCGGTGGTGACCGGAGCGGGCAGGGCGAGAAGCGGAGGGAGTGGCCCGGCGAGCTGGGATACCCCGACGATCTGGAACGCCGGGCCGCAGCGTTGCAAGCCGGGTTTGGCATCACCGATGAGCAGGCGCCGGGCCTCAGTCTTCTCCCCCCAGATGGCCTGCTCCAGCTCGTCAAGTCCCTGGGCGAGCAGGCCTCTGACTGAGATGGCAAAGAAGTAGTACACGTTGCGGCGTGCCTCTTCCGCCCCCATGACCTGGTCGAGAAGCGTGTACTTGTCGATCCACAGTTGGAGGTCGTAGGAGTTGCCACTGATGAAGTTGCCCTTGCTCGCGTCGAAGACCTCCCGCGTTATGCCCGGTTCGATCTGGAGTTCCGGGAGGTCCGCCAGCAGGAACGTCGCCGTCAGGCAGTCCCCATACCCATCTATCAGCTGCTCAACGACGGCATAGTCGAGATCCTTGACAGTCTGGCCGTCGACCTGTGCCCCGATATTCAAGTGCTCCGGCTTTTCGATGGCTTCGAAGGGCAGGCTGAGCGCCGACAGGAACGACATGAGCGGCGCGCTGCTGAGCTGCGTCACTCTGGAACCCAGGTACTGGTCTCGATCGTCACCCGGAAAAGGCGTGGGCTCTGGCCCGGCACCTCAACCAGCGTCACCATCTGGTCGTAGGCTTTCCTGTTGACCTGCACCCGAAGGCCGTTGTCGCCGCGATAGCGCACTTTCCCACCCAGCAGACGATCCCGTGTCTTTGGGTCGATATCGAAGGCACGGTCGAGGTGCTGCTTGGTTACCTCCTCGTCGATCGCGTTACGCTCGGCAGGCGGCAGGGTGGGCAGCCACTCCGCGAGATCGACGGTCACTCCAGCGAACAACCCCTGGGCAGCCTTGTCCAGGGCGACCAGCCGGTCGGCGGGCAAGCTTGTCTGCAGACGCTCGCGAACGGCATTGACGGCCCGGTAGAGGCTCGTGGTGAGCGCCTTGTCGTCGAAGGCCACCTCGGCGCCCAGGAAGCCGTCCATGAAGAACTTGGCGGAGACATCAGGCACCTGCCGGTCGAGCACCAGCAGGTGATAGCCGTCTTCGGGCCGCCACAGCCGCGCGAAGGCGCACTTCTGCAGCCTCTCGCGAAGCGTCGGCAGCACATCCGGCAGCTCGCTCACGACGAGATAGCTCATCCCGCCGGAGTCGGTGCGCCATTCCGGCCGGAACACGTCCGACGGGTCGAGCTTGACCAGGGCGGCGAAATGCTCGTCGTGCAGTTCGCTGGCGGCGGCGTCGCGGTAGATGCCCACCGCCAGCGCGCCAGGCGCGATCCGCTGGTCGTCTCCGATGGCGTCGTGCAGCGCCGTGGCGAGCTCTTGAGAGGCGGGAACCAGATCGCGGGTCCCCTGAAGCAGCGACTGGCAGGCCTCTCGCACCCGGTTAGTGCCTGGCTGGTCCTGCCACTTCGCCGCTCTGGTCTGTGAGTCCTTCAGGCCATTCGAAATGTGACCGGCCAGGAATTCGGTGAGCTTGGGAGAATCGCTGAGCGGCAGCTCCCGGCTGGACATCCGCAGGCCGCCGGCGCCGGCTTCGACCTGGTGCAGTATCGCCCGCTCCAGGCGTACCTTCTCAATCTGGCGCATATGCACACTTCCACCCCCGCTGATTCGCAACGCTTCATGCTCACATAGCACACATACGATGTTCATACATAAATTACGGTCCAGCGGGCTCGGCGAGGCCGCCCTGATCAAACGCCCCGAACGACCAGTCCTGGCCTGGCCCCGGACGCACCGGCCAGCTTGGCGATGTCATGTGGGTCGCTGGTGAGCACAATGGCCTGATGGGCTAGGGCGACAGCGACGACCACGGCATCGACGACGTCACTGGTACCTGCCTTCCCGCACAGCGCACCGGCGTCCTTCGCAACGTCCGCGACCGTCGGCTCGATCTCGCAGGTCCACAGGAAACGGCCAAGAACCACCTGGCGACGGCTGTCCCGCCAAGCCTGCCCTATGACGATGGCAGGGACGATGACCCGGCGCCCTTCTTCGAGAGCCAGCTGGTGGCGGGCCCACATCCGGCGATCGTTGGAGTCGACAGCGATCAGCACACCGGCGTCGTAGACGTAGGGGACGCTCACCCGGCCGGCCTGCCCGCCCCTCCGAGCGCCTCGGCGTCGTCGGCCGCCATCTCGGCCCGCACGGAGGCCAGTTCCTCAGCGGTGAACGCGCCGTGCTCAGCCTGCCATTCAGCGATCAGCCTGCGGCCTTCCCTGAGCCGCAGCTCGCGCTCGGCCGCGCTCGCCACCAGGCGCGACACGGGCACACCCGCCTCGTGCGCCGCCGCGCTGATCGCCTCCACCAGCTCTTCCGGGAGAGTGATGGTCACCTTCTTGGCCACCATACTTATACCATACTCGGATATGGCGACCATCGTGGAGCCAAACACATCAGGCTGACCCCGCGTGCTGTTGCGGGGCTTCTTGCGCCCGCAGCGGCGGCGACCAGCCGTTGCCCGCCACGTACTCCCGGACGATCTTGGCTGGCACGCCGGCCACCACACAGCGGTCGGGGATCTGACCACGTACCACCGAGCCGGCGGCGACCACCACGTTGCGGCCGATGCAGGCGCCGGGAAGGATGATCACCCCGGCGCCCAGCCAGCTCCCGGCACCGATGGACACGGCCGTGTTCGTCGGCACCTGGCGGCCGATGGGCATCTCCGGGTCGGCGTAGCCGTGGTTCTGGTCGGTGATATAGACATAGGGGCCGGTATACACGTCGTCGCCGATGTCGATGGAATGGTGCGCGACGATGTGGCTGCCGCGGCCGATCACGCAGCGGTTACCGATCCGCAACACTGGCACCGCGCCGAGGTCCTGGCCGGGCAGCATCCCCGCGGACATCGTCACGTGCACGCCGACCAGCGTGTCCTCGCCGAGCACGATCCAGCGTTCGCCGTAGACGGACCCGCCGGGGAAGGCGATCATCGAGCCGTTGCCGAACCCGGCGAACTTCCGCCCGGCCGGCGTCTCCGCCGTCACAACTCCCGCATTTTGGACGCCCTGCCACACCCGGTGCACCAGAACCCATGCGGCGCGCCGGTAGCGGCGGGTTACTTCGTACCTCCAGGACATCGCCCGATAACGGTACCGGCCCGTAAGGGTTATTCAAGACCGGCCAGCGAGGACAGGCGATTTGTGCCTGCCCGGGTGCCCAGTGGAGGTTCTTCAAGACCGGCCAGCGAGGGCAGGCGATTTGTGCCTGCCCGGGTGCCCAGTGGAGGTTCTTCAAGACCGGCCAGCGAGGGCAGGCGATTTGTGCCTGCCCGAGTGCCGGTGCAGGTGGCACCGCAGCGGCCGGAGTGGGCTTCTTGAAGAACCGTAACGTTGAATCAGACGGGGTGCAGGTGGCACCGCAGCGGCCGGAGTGGGCTTCTTGAAGAACCTGAACTTCTGAGTAACGCACAGCTAACCGGTCAGACGCTCGACGCGGCGAGCTGGCCGCAGGCGCCGTCGATCTCGCTGCCCCGGGTGTCCCTGATCGTGACCGGGACGCCGTGCGCCTCGAGCCGGGCGACGAAGGTGTCCATGGTCGCCGGCGCGGACGCGGTCCACTTCGAGCCCGGCGTGGGGTTGAGCGGGATCAGGTTCACATGGGCCAGCTTGCCCGCCAGCAGCACGCCGAGGGCGTCCGCCCGCCAGGCCTGGTCGTTGATGTCGCGGATCAGCGCGTACTCGATGGAGATCCGGCGGCCGGTCGCGGCGGCGTAGCCCCAGGCGGCGCCGAGCACCTGCGTTACCGGCCAGCGCCGGTTCACCGGCACGAGCGTGTCCCGCAGCTCGTCGTCCGGGGCGTGCAGCGACACCGCCAGGGTCACGGCCAGCCCCTCCCCGGTCAGCCGCTGCATGGCCGGGACCAGGCCCACCGTGGAGACGGTCACGTGCCGCTGGGACAGGCCAAGGCCGTGCGGCTGCGGGTCGGTGATGCGGCGGACGGCGGCCAGCACCCGGCTGTAGTTGGCCAGCGGCTCGCCCATGCCCATGAACACGACGTTGGACAGCCTGCCCTGGCGGCCACCGGCGGAGCCGGAGGCCACTGCTCGCGCCCCGGCGATCACCTGCTCGACGATCTCCCCGGTGGACAGGTTCCGGGTCATCCCCGCCTGCCCAGTGGCACAGAACGGGCAGCCCATCCCGCAGCCGGCTTGTGAGGAAACGCACATGGTCGCCCGGCCGGGATAACGCATGAGCACCGACTCGACCCAGGCGCCGTCAAAGGTGCGCCACAGCGTCTTTCTCGTCATACCCTGATCGCAACTCAGCTCACGAACGCTGGTCAGCAACGTGGGCAACAGCTCGGCGACAAGCGAAGCGCGGGACGAGACGGGCAGATCGGTCATCTGATCCGGTTCATCGGTAAGCCGGGCAAAATAGTGCCGGGACAACTGATCGCCGCGAAAAGGCGGCTCACCAAGCTGCGCCGCGGCTTCCCTCCGCGCGGCCGGGTCGAGATCGGCGAGATGACGCGGCGGCCTGGCCATAGATGCGCCACGGCCCGATGCCGCCGCCTGCGAGAGCTGCACTTGGGCTCCGTTCTGCGGACGGATCTTGCGGGCGGCTGGACTCGTTCATGATATGCGGTCGCGAAGGGGAAACAATGTCGCCCTTAATGCCTGGCGCTCACGGCCAAGTTAGTAGATTTCCTTCTATGGCGAAGATGCGCGCGCGGGCCGGACAGCCGGATCCCGAAATCCTTGTGGAGAGCACGAGTCCCTACGAGAGCCGCCGCATGATCGTCGAGTGTGATGGGATCACCACGGCCGCGTATCTGAACGACGAATCGTCCCCCGTCGCCGCCACCTGGATCGCCAATCATCAGCCGGCCCCGCCCACGACCGACCTCGGCCGGCTGAACTCGGGCCGGGCGCCGGTGATGCCGCTCGCGCACACCAAGCATCCGTTCGGCCGCCCGCGACTCGACCCGGGCAGCCTCACCGTCCTGTGGTTCGAGGAGGGCGACGGGGCCGCCGTGCTGGAGAACGGCCAGTTGCTCGCGGTGATCCCCGGCTGGGCCGACATGACCAAGGGTATGCCCGGCTACAGCCGGGACATCATCGGCCAGACGCCGTTCGGCTGGTCGCTGGACGACGCCATGGAAGGCCTCGGCCCGCGGGCGCAGCAGGCCAGCGCGTTCTGGGAGTGGCGGGAGACCGCCGGTTCCTGGGGCGGCTTCCAGCAGGCCGCCCTCGGCCATCTTCTGAACAAGCTGGGCCCCGGCTCACATTACTGGGACGCCGGCGCGGGCAAACTGCCCGTGGTAGGAGTCTCCGAGCGCCCGGCCAGCCCGGCCCGGCCCTACACGGTACTGTCCACGGTCGGGATGAGCTGCCAGCGGATGCCGGTGGTCGAGCAGTTCGTTGAGGAAGCGAGCGCCTACACCCGGATCGAGCTGGTGATGGCGACCACCCTGCCCAGCCCCCAGGCGGCCCGGGTGTTCCTCTGGCTGGCTCAGTATCCCTGGCGGGCGGTAACGTGGTTCGGCCCGGGGCACAGCGTGCGCTGGTACCACAAGCCCGCGACGTTCCCACTGGGCGGCGGCAACGAGGCAGTGCTGCTGCTCGACGACCCCGGCGGGCTGGTCGGCCCGGACGTGCCGGACCTGTCGGGATTCTCGTTCGGCGGCGACCCGGTCCGCTGGCTGTGGGTAATCCCGATCACCGAACGGGAACGGCTGCTGGCCAAGGACCGCGGCTCGGCAAGCCTGGTCAACGAGCTGGCCGCCCAGCGCCGCAGCTGGGTCGTCGGCCCGTAGAGTCATCCCACCGCGAACGGCAACCACCGCGGACCACTACTGCCCCCATCGATGTCCTGGCATTGGTGTCCAAGGGATGACAACGTTGTCATCCCGGATGTGAATGCCGCACGTACGCTGTCGTCCGCACCCGTCTGCGGGAACCGTAAGGAAGCGCAAAGATTTTCAGCGCGAGACGAAGACGAACCCGCACGTACGCCAACGTTCGCACCCGTCTGC
>Ga0209166_10004005_pt1 | contig 10461 bp, 11 predicted proteins | sample Coa_R1_3_FD_187151 | JGI IMG/M metagenome (GOLD analysis project Ga0209166, IMG submission 187151) | Surface soil microbial communities from Centralia Pennsylvania, which are recovering from an underground coalmine fire - Coalmine... | ecosystem: Environmental > Terrestrial > Soil >... | reverse complement strand
GCGCAGCAGGCCGAACGACTGCTCGCCCAGCACCCAGCGGATGCTGTCGACAATGTTGGACTTGCCCGAGCCATTCGGCCCGACGATGGCCGAGATGCCCTCGGTAAACGTGAACTCCGTCTTGGTGGCGAAGGTCTTGTAGCCGTGCAGCTCGAGCTGTTTGAGTCGTAAGGGCATGGTGGACTAGATGGTCTGCGCGGCGGCCATGAACAGCAGGGCCAGCGCGCCCATGCCGACCGATACGGCTGTGTTGGTGCCCATCCGCGCGCCCAGCGTCTGGGCCTGCTGCAGCAGCTCGGGCGGGGGCGGGCCCTGCCGGTTCAGAATGTCAGTGGCCACCACGCCCAGCTTGCGGGCGATGGGAGATGTGGCGAACACGCCGTGCAGCGCGGCCAGGATGCCGAAGATGGCGCCAATCGTCAGCGTGATGCCGTTCGGAGATTTGAGCCAGGCCTGATTGAGGCCCCCCGAGGTGGGCCAAAACAGCAGCAGGCCGGCCAGCACGGTCAGGATAGCGCTGCCCGTCAGCACCTGGGTTAGCCGGCCGAGGCTGGCCAGCCGCAGCATGAACCGGGCGCCGTCTGGCCCGGCCGCGGCCACGGTCGGCGTGATCACAGACATGACAAAGATCCCGCCGCCCACCCAGGTGACGGCGGCAAAGATGTGGATGATGCGCAACAAAGTGATATAGATGGTCGCGATGGTCACGGTGTGAGTTCCCTCAGAATAGATGGGATGAGACCGGGCAAGTATAACCGGACCGCACTAAACGTCAACGGGCAGGGCGGGCACGCGTATGGCTTTCTCAAAGTCGCCCCGGCGACCAAGGTCGCGGCAACGAAGTGCACGAAGTCCGCCTGCGCGGACTACAGTTGCACCAAACCAGTCGCCGTAGGGCGACTTTGTGCCCCTGTTGCCGCGGTTTCTAACCGCCGGGCACCAGCCTGTCATTCTTGAGAAAGCCCTACGGGCACGCGCGCCTGTGCCAGGCGCACCGGCACGCCGCCATTCACCAGCGCCAGGCGCGGGCTCGCGTCGAAAACCAGCCCGGTGGCATGCTCCAGCCGCGGGTCGCTGCTCAACAGCACCAGCCGCCAGCCGGGGCAGCGCTGGCGCAGCACCTGCCCAAAGCGGGCGTAGAGGTTGCGCAGGTCGCGGCTTTCGGCCAGGCGCAGGCCGTAGGGCGGGTTGGTAACTATCCAGCCCGGACCCGGCTGTGCCGTCAGGTCTGATATTGCGCGCTGCGACAGATCAATGGCAGCCGACACGCCAGCGCGGGCGGCGTTCGCGCGGGCCGCCTCGACGGCGCCCGCGTCGCGGTCGGAGGCCCAGACCAGCACTTTCCCAGGCGCCAGCTCGGCCGCGGCTGCCTCGCGCACCAGGCGCTCCCACAGCCGCTCGTCGGCATCCGGCCAGTCCATGAACGCAAAACGGCGCGCGCGGCCGGGCGCCACGTTCAGCGCCAGCAGCGTCGCCTCAATGGCGATGGTGCCGGCGCCGCAAAACGGGTCGAGCAGCGGCGCCTGGCGGTCCCAGCCCGAGGCCAGCAGCATGCCGGCCGCCAGGGTTTCGCGCAGGGGCGCCTTGCCGGTGGCCAGGCGGTAGCCGCGCTCGTGCAGCAGCCCGCCAGACGAGTCCAGGCTGATGGTGCATTGGTCGCTAACCAGGCGCACCACCACCCGCTGCGGTCCGGCGGCCTCGGCCTCTTCGTTGGCTTTCTCCAGCAGCGGAGGCTGGCCCAGCCGGTCGGTGATGGCCCCGGCCACCCGCTCCACCACGCCGCCCGAGTGATATAGCTTTGACTTGTGACAGGTGGCGTGGATGGCAATGGGCTGGCCAGGGCGCAAATATCGTTCCCATTCCAGCCGCCCGGCCTTTTTGCGCAGCTCCGCAAAGGCGGCGGCGTGGAAGCTGCCCAGCCGCACCAGCACGCGGCTGGCCGTGCGCAGGTGCAGGTTGGCCCGGTAGAGCTCGGCGCGCCCGCCGCTGAAGCTGACCCCGCCCGGCGACGCGGCGCCGCCAATGGCCAGGGCGCCCAGCTCGGCGGCGGTGATGGGCTCCAGGCCTGGCGCCGACACCGCGAAATAGCTGCGGGTCTCGTCCTGGCCCAATGCGCGTGCGCCTGGCAGCGGCTAGCCCTCCAACTTGGGCGAGCGCCGCGCGCCGGCCAACACCTCGTCAACCGCATGCAGGCGGGTGGCCAGGCTCTGCGAGGCGCGGCGGCACTCAAGCGTCAGGTTGCGTGCGCGTGTCAGGCCAGAGGCGGCCACGGTGCCGGGCTGAATGCTTTGGGCGCGCGGGAGCCCCAGCGCGGCCAGCAGGCGCAGGCCAAAATCCCAGCGGTTGAGCGCTTGCGGCCCGCCCAAGTTCAGCGCGCCGGCCAGGTGGGGCAGGGCGGCCAACTCAAGCAGCGCCGTCGCCAGGTCTGGCAGGTACACCGGGCAGCGGATCTCGTCAGTGAATAGAGTTACCGGCGTGCCGCGCCGCAGCCCGTCTACCAGCCAGCCGGTCTGCCGGTCCAGCGGGTCAAGCGCCCAGATGAGCGATGGCCGGACGATAGCCGCCTCCGGGCACAGGCTGGCGACAGCCGCCTCCGCCTCGGCCTTGGCCTGGCCGTAGGGCATGATCGGGCTGGGCGGCGACTCGTCAGTGTAGGGGGCGTGCTCGCCGTCGAACACCAGGTCGGTGGAGACATGCACCAGGCGCAGGCCAAGCTCGTGGCAGGCGGCGGCCAGGTGGCGCGCGGCGGGCAGAATGGCGTCCAGGTTGGCCTGGTCGCGATTGGAGCAGGCGGTGTGGATGACGGCGGCGGGGCGCAGCTCGGCCAGCAGCCGCCGCACCGCCTGGCCGTCGCGCAGATCGAGCTGGCGCAGCGCCACGGCCGATGGCCGAGAGGATTGGGTCAGAAACGTGCCGGTCACGTCCCAGCCCGGCGCGACAGCAGCGGACAGAAAGGCGCCCAGGTAACCCGAGGCGCCGGTGACGAGCAAGCGCCTCACTCGGCGTTCACTTTTTTGAGCGCGGCGCGGGCGGCGGCCTGGGTGGCGGCCTGCTTGTTGGGGCCGGAGCCGATGCCGAAGGCTTCGTCGCCCACGAACACCTCCACGGTGTAGACGCGATTGTGATCGGGGCCGGCCAGGCTCACCTGGACGTAGTGCGGCGTCTGCCCGCGCACCGCCTGGGCCCACTCCTGAAAGTGGCTCTTGGGGTCTACCTCTTTTTCGGTGAGCAGAATGGTGTGCGCGGCCTCGGTAAACAGCGGCTCGACGAAGCCGCGCACGGCCTCCAGCCCCGAGTCCAGGTAGTAGGCGCCCATGGTGGCTTCAAAGGCCGCGCACAGCAGGGTGGGCCGCTGGCGCCCGCCCGAGTCGTCTTCGCCCTTGCCCAGGCGCAGCTTTGCGCCCAGGTCCAGCCCGGCGGCGAACTGAGCCAGCTGTTCGGTCCGCACCAGGGCGGCTCGCAGCTGGGTCAGCCCGCCCTCATCCATCTCAGGGTATTTGTGATACAGCACCGACCCGGCCACGAAGTCCAGCACGGCGTCGCCCAGGAACTCCAGGCGCTCGTTGTCCTCGATCGTCTCCAGGTGCTCGTTGAGATACGACCGGTGCGTCAGGGCGCGCACCAGCAGCGAGGCGTCACGAAACTCAGGCAAGGCAAGCGACGAGGAGTCGGTCACGACGAAGGCGTTAACCGGTGAAGCGCTTGATGGCCACGACCGCGTTGTGACCGCCGAAGCCGAACGCGTTGCTGATGGTGTTGTTCACCTGCTTCTCGCGGGCGGTGTTGGGCACGTAGTCCAGGTCGCAGTCCGGGTCGGGCGTGTGGTAGTTGATGGTCGGCGGCAGGATGTTGGTGCGGATGGACTGGACGCAGAACACGGCCTCCACGGCGCCGGTGGCTCCCATCATGTGCCCGGTCATGCTCTTGGTGGACGAAATGGGCACGTGGTAGGCGCGCTCGCCGAGCGCCACCTTCACCGCCTTGGTTTCGGCGGCGTCGTTGAGCGGGGTGCCGGTGCCGTGGGCGCTGATGTAGTCCAGTTGATCGGGCTCGATGCCGGCCATCTGCATGGCCTGGCGCATGGCCTTGGAGCCCATCACGCCGTCAGGGGCGGGGGCAGTGATGTGGAAGGCATCGGCGGTGGCCGAGTAGCCGCCGAGCTCGGCCAGGATCTCGGCGCCGCGCGCCTGGGCGTGCTCCAGTGTTTCGAGGATCAGCACGCCGCAGCCCTCGCCCATCACCACGCCGTCACGGTCCTTGTCAAAGGGCTGGGGCACGCCTTCCGAACGATGCGACATGGCGCCCATTCGGTCGAAAGCGGCGATCCCCACCTCCAGCACGGTGGCATCCGAGCCGCCGGTGATGGCGGCGTCGACCGTGCCGCTGCCCACCAGCAGCCAGGCCTGCCCGATGCCGTCGTTGGCGGTAGCGCAGGCGGAGGCCACCGAGAAATTCGGGCCGCGCGCTCCGTTGTCGATGGCGATCAGCCCGCTGGCCCCGTTCGGCATAAGCATGGGGATGGTGAATGGATTGATTTTGCGCGGACCGTTATCGAAAACCGCGCGCACGGCGTCTTGAAAGGCCTTGATGCCGCCAATGGCGGACGAGACGATGACCGCCACCCGGTGCCCATTCTCCTCGGTGATCTGGAGGCCAGACTGCGCCAGGGCTTCCTTGGAGGCGGCGGTGGCAAACTGCTCAAAGCGGTCGCGCCGCCGCACCTCGCGCGGGTCCATGTAGCGCGCCGGGTCAAAGTGCTTGACTTCGCCCGCGACCTTGACCAGGAAGTCGCTGGTGTCGAAGCCGGTAATCGGGCAGATGCCGCTGCGCCCGTTGACGATGTTGTTCCATGATTCAGCGACGCTCAGGCCCGTCGGGTTCACGGTGCCCACTCCGGTGATGACCACTCGATGCATCATCCTGCTGCCTCCTCTGCTGCCACGCCCCTTCCTCTGCGCAGAAGGGGCGCGAATCGCGTCATGCCGCGGGTGTTTTCAGCCCGCTGCCCGTCAATATGGCGACGACCTCGCCGGTAATGCCCGCCAGGGCCTCCCAGACGACGGCCGACGTCACCTCAACATACAACCCTAAACGGGCCAATGCGTTGTGTCCGGCCAGGATCGCCGGCTCGTCCACCGCCACCAGGCCGCCGCCGCTTTCGGCGACGGCGGACAAAACCGTGTCGCCGCGCACCGGGTGCACCACGCGGATGCCCTCGGCCGCGGTCTGGCCCTCGCTGACCATGGCCAACCCGGCGCGGCCATAGCGCTGCACCGCCCAAATGGGCGCGCAGGCCAGGGCCTGCACGCCAACGATCCGCGGCAAGCGCTCGATCAGCCCGGCGGCCTTGAGCGCCTTAAAGCCGCGATGCAGCCCGATGAGCAGAGTGCCATGGCCTAGCGGCAGCACCACCGTCTCGGGCGCGCGGCCAAGCTGCTCCCAAATCTCATATGCGGCTGTGGCATTACCCGCCAATCCGATTGGATTATATACGTGGCTGCCGTAATGCGCCCCGCTCTGCACCGCGGCCAGCGCCGCCTCGGCCGCCTGCGAGCGCGGCCCCGGCACAGCCACAACCTCGGCCCCATAGGCCGCGATTTGGGCGCGTTTGGGGCCGGCCGCCGCCTCGGGCACGAACACGCGGGCGCGGATGCCGGCGCGGGCCGCGTAGCCGGCGAACGAGGCGCCGGCGTTGCCGGACGAATCTTCAATGGACTCGCTGACGCCCGCCGCGCGCAGGGCAGTGAACATCACCGCCATGCCCCGGTCTTTAAACGACCCGGTCGGCTGGGCAAGCTCTAGCTTGAAATGGACTGTCCGCCCTCCCAGGCTGAACGGCACCAGGGGCGTGCCGCCTTCCCCCAGGGTGACGGGCTCGACGTCGGCCGGCAGCGGCAGGCTGTGGCGATAGCGCCAGACGCCGTGCGCGCGCGCGTCAAGCTGGCCTGGGTCAAATACCAGCGGCTGGCTGAGGTCGAGGATGCCGCCGCACACCGGGCAGGCAGCGCGGCCGAAGTCGAAGCCATACGGCCGCCCGCAATTGGTGCACTTGAAAACCGATCCGGCGCTGGCGTTGGTCACGTGACCTCGGTCTGATTCGGGAGCATGGCCCGCGGTGCGTCGTGCTTCATTTGTAAAACCAGGTCGCGACGCGCCCGGCCCGGCGGGCTAGGGGCCGTTGCGGTCGCTCGTGCTCGGCGCGTAGTGGCCCTCCACCCATTCTTCACCGTTCGGGCCAATCTCTTTCTTCCACACCGGCACAATCTCTTTCAGCCGGTCAATGCCGTAGCGCGCGGCCTCGAACACGCCTGTGTCGCGGTGGGCGGCGGAGCAGGCGATGAGCACGGTCGGCGTGCCCGGGTCGAGCAGACCGATGCGCTGCACCAGGGCGATGCCCTCCACCGCGGGCCAACGCTCGCGGATCTCATCGGCTACCTGGCGCATCTTGGCCTCGGCCATGGGAATGTAAGCTTCGTACTCCAGCCGCGCGGTCTGGTGCGGCCCCAACGGGTCGGTGGCCCGCGTCGTCTGGCCGCGGACCATGCCCGTGAAGACGCAGGCAGCGCCGGTGGTGGGCAAGGTGATGCCCGCCACCAGCGCATCCAGGTCAAGCGACTCATTAGTTATACGGAAAATCGTCGGCGCGGGTGTTGCCCCGCTGTCTGGCGCGGCGCCGCCGGAAACGGGTGGGAACAATCCCACTTCGTCGCCGTCGTGCAGTGCATCCTGCGCAAACGCGAACTCGCGGTTGATGGACACCAGCGAGGTGGGCAGCGACGGGGCCAGGCCTGGCATCTCGGCCGCCAGCCGCGTCTTCAGGTCGCCCACCGTCGCCCCCTCATCGAGCGCCAGGGTTAGCTGGGGGCGGTGGGCGCGTTCCTTGAGAGTCGCGAAGAGCAGGACCGTGACATTCATTCGATTGACCTATTCATTGATTACATCCCCGCTCAGCCCGCCATGCTTTTCGACCAGCCGTATGTTGCCGATGCGCATGGTCTTTTCGACCGCCTTGGCCATGTCGTAGATGGTCAGGCCAGCCACACTGACCGCGGTCAGGGCTTCCATCTCGACGCCGGTCTTGTTAGTGGTGCGCACGGTGGCGGTAATGGCCACGCCGGGCAGGTCGTCGCGCAACTCGCAGCGCACCTCAATGTGGCTCAGCGGCAGCGGGTGGCAGAGCGGGATCAGCTCCGCGGTCCGCTTGGCCGCCATCACGCCCGCGATCTGGGCCACGGTCAGCACGTCGCCCTTCTTGATCTGACCAGCGCGGATGAGGGCCAGAGTCTCTGGGCGCATGATCACTTCGCCCGCCGCGATGGCGACGCGCTCGGTATCGGGCTTGTGGCCGACGTCCACCATGTGGGCGTTGCCAGCGGCGTCAAGATGCGTGAGGGCCATAGTTGACCAATTTACCGTTCTCCATCGTTTGTGCTTCGTCCTGGCTGGGCCGGGGCGGCGCCTCGACGGTGAGATAGAGCGGGCGGTTCTTGACCTCGTCGTAGATGCGGCCCAGGTATTCGCCGATGACGCCTAGGAAAATAAGCTGCACGCCGCCCAGGAAGAGCACCGCGATGAGCGTGGTGGCCTGGCCGGCAAAGAACAGCGGTTTGTAGAGCGCGCGCAGCACGGCCACAACGGGGATGGCCACCAGCGCCGCGGCCGACACCCAGAAGCCCAGCGTGGTGGCCAGCTGGAGCGGCACATACGAGAACCCGGTGATGGCATCGGAGGTCAGCTTGAGCATTTTGCCGAGCGGATACTGGGTGGTGCCAGCGTACCGCTCCTGGCGCTCATAGCGGATGCCGGTCTGGCGGAAACCAACCCAGGCCGAGAGCCCGCGCATAAAGCGATGGTGCTCACGCACCTGCCGCATGGCCAGCACCACCTTGCGGTCAATCAGCCGGAAGTCGCCGGTGTCGGGCGGGATATCGATCGACGCCAGACGGCGAATGACGCGGTAGAACACGGCTGCAGTGAGCAACTTGAACCAGGTTTCGCCGATACGCACCGCCCGCTGCGCATAGACCACCTGGTAGCCCTCGTGCCACTTTTCGACAAGCTGGTTGATTACCTCCGGCGGGTCTTGCAGGTCGGAGTCGATGATGACGACCGCGTCGCCCTCGGCGTAATCGATGCCGGCGGTGATGGCGATCTGGTGGCCAAAATTGCGGGAAAACCGTATGATTTTGACGCGCGGGTCGCGCTCGCGCAATTCGGCGGCGATCTCGGGTGAGCGGTCACGGCTGCCGTCGATGACCAGCAGCAGCTCGCTCGGCCCGTCGAGGCCGTCCATGACGGCGCTGGTCCGCCGATAAAACTCGGTCAGGCCTGCTTCTTCGTTAAAAACCGGTGCAATGATGGAATAGCGTGGACGCTGGGTTGGCATGCGGGTGAGGAAGGCCAATGAAGTTGTATTGCCGAATTATAGCCTAACTTGCGATGGTATAATGCCGCCCATATGTTAGCCAGGGCTAAATCCATTCGCGAGAGCCTGGAGCGCACGCGCCAGACCGTATTTGGCCGGATCATCACGTTCCTTGGCCAGAGCAACGTCACCGAGACCACCTTCGACGACCTGGAGGCCATGCTCATCCAGGCCGATCTGGGCGCGAGCCTGGCCGATGACATAACTGCCACGCTGGAGGTCCGCGCCGAGAAGGAAGCCATCGTGCGCGCGGATGGGCTGCGCAAGGCGCTGGCCCAGGAGCTGCGCGCCCGCCTGGGCACGCCGCGCCCGCTGGACCTGTCGGCGCGGCCCACCGTCATTTTGCTGGTGGGGGTGAACGGCTCGGGCAAGACGACCACCGCCGCCAAGCTGGCCCACATGCTGACCGCCCAGCGCCGCAGCGTTATGCTGGCCGCGGGGGATACCTTTCGGGCAGCGGCGGTGGAGCAGCTTCAGGTGTGGGGCCAGCGGCTGAACGTGCCGGTGATCGCCGGCCAGCCCAACGCCGATTCGGCCTCGGTGGCGCACGACGCGGTGACCGCGGCCCGCAACCGCGGGGCCGACGTGCTGATCGTGGATACCGCTGGCCGGCTGCAAACCAAATTCAACCTGATGGAAGAGCTTAAGAAGGTGCGCGGCGTGATCGCCAAGGCCCAGCCAGGCGCGCCGCAGGAAACCCTGCTGGTGCTGGATGCCAACACCGGCCAAAACGCTATCTCGCAGGCCAGCGCCTTCCGCGACGCCATCAGCCTGAGCGGGGTGGTGCTGGCCAAGCTGGACAGCTCAGCCAAGGGCGGCATGGCCTTTGCCATCACCAAAGAGGTGGGCGTGCCGATCCGCTTCATCGGCACCGGCGAGCAGGTGCAAGATTTCGCGCCGTTTGAGCCGGACCGTTTTATTGAAGGATTACTGGAATAGTCATGGACGACCTTACCGCTCGCTTGCAGTCCGTCAACACCACCATCCAGAACTTGCTGGATCGTCTTTGACATCGCGACGAAAGAAAAGCGGATAGCGGAGCTGGAGGCGCAGGCGCAATCGCCCGATCTGTGGAATAACCCGGAAGAGGCCCAGAAGACGATGCGCGAGCTGTCACGGGTGCGCGATGAGGTAACGCGTTGGCAGCGGGTGGCCCAGCGCACGACCGATGCCCTGGAGCTGGCCGGGATGGACGACCCCAGCCTGCGCGCTGAGCTGGAGCGCGAAGTCGACCAGCTTGAAAAAGAATCGCACGAGCTTGAGTTCACCACCTTGCTCTCGGGCGAGTTCGATCATGAGAACGCGATCTTCACCATCTTCTCTGGCGCGGGCGGCACCGAGGCGCAGGACTGGGTGGCCATGCTGCTGCGCATGTACCTGCGCTGGATGGAGAACCACCACTACAAGGTGGAAGTGATCGACTCCAGCGAGGGCGAAGAGGCCGGCTTGAAGTCGGTGACGATGACCGTGGACGGGCCGTATGCCTACGGCTATCTGCGCTCGGAGAAGGGCACGCACCGCCTGGTGCGCCTGTCGCCTTTCGACTCGGCTCACCGGCGCCACACCTCGTTTGCCTCGGTGGAGGTCTATCCGCAGGTGGAAGACGTGCACGAGGTCGAGATCAAGCCCGGCGACATCGAGATCGATACCTACCGGGCCTCCAGCGCCGGCGGCCAGAACGTGCAGAAGAACGCCACGGCGGTGCGCATCCGCCACCTGCCAACGGGCATTGTGGTGACCTGCCAGAATGAGCGCTCGCTGACCCAGAACCGCGAGAACGCCATGAAGGTGCTGCGGGCGAGGCTGCTCGACCTGGAGCGCGAAAAGAAGGAGCGCGAGATTGCCGCGCTGAAGGGCGACCGCGTGAAGGCCGAATGGGGGCAGCAGATTCGGTCCTATGTGCTGCACCCCTATCAGATGGTGAAGGATCATCGAACAGAATACGAGACGCCGCGCACCGATGATGTGCTCAATGGCGATCTGGACGAGTTCATGGAAAGCTACCTGCGCTCGAAGGTAGGCAGCTCAGTCTAGTG
>Ga0209166_10004004_pt1 | contig 10462 bp, 16 predicted proteins | sample Coa_R1_3_FD_187151 | JGI IMG/M metagenome (GOLD analysis project Ga0209166, IMG submission 187151) | Surface soil microbial communities from Centralia Pennsylvania, which are recovering from an underground coalmine fire - Coalmine... | ecosystem: Environmental > Terrestrial > Soil >... | reverse complement strand
TTGTTACCCGCCTGTCTGCAGCAGAGCTGCCAGCGGGACTCTTATTGTCAACCCTGGAAACCTGGCATTGCCGAAACCGGCTGAAGAGCGCGGACTACCGCGCTCTCCGCCAGCGAGCCAAGGCCTTAAAACAAAAAGGGGAAGACTTTCAGTCGCAGGGACGGCAAATCAGCGGGGGTCACGCCCCGAACCACACGACAGCCCCACTTTGAAATATGCGCAAACAGACGATAATTCACGCGCTGGAAACGATGTCCCCGACCTACCTGAGGGGGCCTAGTGAGGCGCTATGACCCAACACCATTACGTCGTTATTGACACAAACGCTCCAGGTGCGCGGAAAAAAGGGTACCCGATAACAATCGGACCGATCGAGCATCTCAAGGTGCAAGTCGTCCAACACACGATGGAGCCTAATCAACTGCCGGTCAACACGGAATTTCAGGTCTGGCCTCTGCCCGACAGCGCCCCAGCCTCAACCGCCAAGAAAACGGGCGCCAGGAAGGCCAGCGCCAGGAAAACCGGCAGCCAAAAGGCCGCTACCAAGAACACGAGTGCCAAGCAGGCAGCCGCAAAACCCGGAAAACGCACCATGTCTGCGGCCACCAAAAAGAAGATCTCGGACTCGCAACGCAAACGCCTGGCGGCGAAGAAGGCGAATGGCGCGAAGGCAGCGAGCTGAACTGGAGCGCCCTACTGCGGACGTCAGACCAGCGTTAACGGGTCGCGGAAGACCTGTCGGCCGGGCAGAGCAGTTAGGCACGATCGCCTAGGTTGAAATCTGTGTTCGGCTCCCGGCCTGCTTTCGACTGGCGCACGTCCAGTGCCCACCTGTTGCTGCTGAGCGACTATGCCCGTGGGCCGGCCTCCGCCGATGCCCACAGCCGCAACCCCCACTGGGCTGAAGTGCTCGGCGAGCCGCTACCGAGCGCCATCCAGCAGCTGCTCGCGGAAGGCGCCCTGATGCCCTGCGACCTAGGCGAGCATCTGGACCGGAAATTTACGGTGGCCCGACTCAAGGGTCTGCTCAAGGCCCACGGGACTGGACCCGCCGGGCGCAAGGCCGACCTGATTGATGCCCTGATGTTACCGGCCGAGTTGTTTGGATACTCGACAGCTTGAATCAATGGATGGCAATAGCGCCAAATAGTTCGGCCGAGGTACCACAAATCGCTGCCAGATAATTCGGCCGTCAACAGGAGCCGGCTGCGCAACTACCTTGGTAATTACCAGAAGTGAGAAGAAGCCTTGCCATTCGATGAACTCATGGACATCCTTCATCGCAACCGCACGCGACTGGGCGTAAGCCTGAACGACGCGCGGCTTTTAGTCCGGCTTAAGGCCGAGTACGAGAAGAGCCTGGCGGTGTTATTGCCGATCAAGGAGCGCCTGGCATTCACCGACAAACTCATTGATCAGATCGTGTACCGGCTGTATGGGCTGACGGAGGAGGAGATTGCGGTGGTGGAGGGGAAAACCTAGCCAACTAACCGTGCTACCAAATGGATTTGCAATTAGCCGTTAGCGGCATAGTCGCGAGTTGATAGCTATATTGAGAAATGTGATCGTGTTCAAAGCAAAAAAACATCGCAATATCCAGTGCGAAGTCGCGAGTACCGGATAAGGAGTCAGATGATTGAAATACCGCTTGGGCTGCGTCATTCATTAGAAACTGGCGAATGCGTCCTCTTCCTAGGCGCCGGCATAGGGTGGCACCTGCTTGATCCTAATGGCGCGCCAGCTCCTGTTGCTTCCAGCTTGGCGCAAGAGCTAGCAAAACAGTTTTCTTTGGACTCTCAAAATACCACCGACTTGGCAAAGGTTGCCGCCGTCGTAGAACTCCGCAAAGGTCGGGCTGAGCTAGAGAATTTCCTCCGCAAGAGACTCGGTAATTTAGAGCCTGATGCAAACCTTCAATGGTTGCTGTCTCTACGATGGCGAGCAATTTTTACCACCAATTTCGATTATGGTATCCAACGAGCCTACGAATTAATAGCCAACCCTGTGCAAAGGCCAGTAACTATAACTGCCACGGCAGAGATGGTCTCGTACGATGCCCGATTTGAAGTTCCTATTTATCACTTGCATGGAGCGTTGTTCGGTTCCACCAAACCTCAGATTGTTATTACGGAGACTGATTACGCCAAGTTTAGCGAACATAGACGAATGTTGTTTGAGTTATTGAAAAAAGACTTCGCGACGTCTACTATCCTCTATATTGGATACTCTAATCAGGATCCAAACTGGAACAGGAAGTCAGGAAAACATGGAATTTATTGCCGAACACAGTTGTGAGAGCAACTATCCAGGAAGATTTCTCTCGACGGCACAGAACGCCCGATCTGTAAATTGCCTTATTTTACGGGATTCCATGAGCCCCCAGGCGTGCCGGCCTTTTTGAAATCTGGCTTTTCCGGTGGCAGCACAACTGTGTTCGGCAATTTTGGAGTGGGTTTCCTAAGCTCCTGTGGAAGACGATTTTGACCGAGGCAATGGCGGAATTTTATCCGACGCCCATGCCTCACTCTTATCGAGTAGCACCATCAACTGATATTCTTGACGTTGAAATCCTGGCGTCGAAAAATATTGAGACCATAAACGCGACATTTGAGAATTTCGCAGAGTCAGCAATGCTAGCGGTCACCCCCTCTAAGGGCGACGATGATCGTCTTCAACAAATACGCAGAGCGGTTCCGTCGGATTTAGTTCCGGCTTTCGACAACAACCCAGCCGCGGTCGCGAGATTGCTTGCATCATGGACATATGTTAACCAGGCGCCATTTCATGAACACCCCAATCTCGCTGAGTACCTTCGCGGAGATAGACCAAATTGGGCCCTAGTAGGAGCAAGGCTGTTTTTTGAGCGTGACATTGAAGATGATGCTTACGAAGAATTGCTTGATTTCGCTACCGGAACTTCTGCCAGGCCTGCGGTTCAAATTCTCCTTGGACCGGCTGGATATGGTGTATCGACTCTGTTGATGGGTCTAGCTGCTCGACTTGTAAATGAAAGAGCAGGGCCAGTGTTCATGCTTAAGCCCGGCTGCCAGTTTTTGGAGGGTGACATTGAGTTTGCTTCAAGTGCCTTGGGTGCGCGTCCTTATTTCTTTGTCGATAATGCGGCTGATTTTGTTGGCCACCTTAGCTCTGCGATTGGGCGACTACGGGATACTAATCACGCTGCGATGTTCTTATTGGGCGAGAGACTCAATGAATGGCGGCAGGCACGAAACAAGCCCACAGGAAAAGAGTTTGACCTTAACCCACTGAGTGATCCCGAGATAAATCGCTTGCTTGATTATCTGGGCGCGCATTCGCAACTTAATGCCCTGGAGCATTTAAGCCGAGACATGCAATTCTCGGTGGTGAAAGAAAAGCACCGCAAAGAATTGCTAATAGTAATGCGCGAGGCAACTGAGGGCAAAAGCTTCGACGCCATACTTGAGGACGAATATCGAGGGATTGTCCATGACGTCGCACGGCGACTATATCTAACGGTATGTTGTTTCTACCAACATGGGGCATATGTGCGCGATTCATTATTGGCTCAGTTGTCGGGTGTTTCCGTCCCTGAGCTTTATGAAGTTGCGGAGCCTTCGCTTGAAGGAGTAGTAATCTTCGATTGCCTGGATGAGGCCCGGGAAATGTACGCTGCCCGTGCACGGCACAGAACCATTGCGGCGGTTGTTTGGGAGCGTTGCGGTGAAGTGTTCGAACGCGAACAACTCTTGCAGTCAGCGCTAACATCTTTGAACCTAAATTACAAGGCTGACAAGGACGCGTTTGATGACTTTGTCCGCTCTGATCGCATAGTGAATTCTATCCGGACATTGGAAGGGAAAACGCGTTTCTTTGAAACAGCGGTGCGCAAAGATCCAAATAGTCCGTACGTAAGGCAGCACTACGCCAGGATGTTGCTCCGTGAAGAAAAGGGTGAATTGGCGCTAAATGAAATAGAAGCAGCGCTCAAGCTGGGGCCAGGCTTACGGGTGCTTTATCATAGTAAGGGGATGATTCTTCAAGCGCTTGCCTTAAGCCTTGAAAGTGTAGAACTCGCGCGACGGAGAATGGCGCAAAGCGAGGAGGCATTTCGGCAAGGGTTGAGCATGAATGAAAGGGATGAATATTGTTATCAAGGGCTTAGCCAACTCTACCTCGGGTGGGCGAAGCGCTCAACCTCACCAGAGGAAGAGGCAGAATATGTGGCAAAGGCTGAGGAGATAATAAATGAAGGCATGAGAAAAGTTCGAGTTCGTGACGGACTTTGGATTGAATCGGCCAACATAGAAGATTGGCTTGGTAATCAACCATCACGTGTTGATGCACTTGAAAAGGCAGTAGCGTCGAGCCCAGGGAGCATCGTGCCGCGCTATTTATTGGGCAGAGTATACAGAAGGACGAATCAGCCACAGAAAGCCGTAGATATCATACGCCCAATTGTTAACAATTATCACGATGAATACCGAGCTTTCATGGAGTACGCCCTCGCGCTAATCCAGATCGGTAGGCCCTACAAGGAAGCGATTGCGGTTCTTAGACTTAGTACCCTGTATGGACTGAGCGACCCCCGCTTTATTTCGACACTTGGTGGAATGTTGTTTATGGATGGCGATTTTACCGAAGCGTCGAAAATCTTCGCCGAATCGACTAAGCATAATTTCTCGAGTAACGAGCTAAACGGAATTGAATATCGGCCTGCTGATCCGCTGAACCCTGAGCAAAGGCTAAGGATAGAAGGGGTGGTGGCAGTTGTGAAGTCAAGCTATTGCTTCATTGATACGCTTGGATACGGTCGCATTATTTGTCCGGGCTCGAAGTTTGGAGGCATGGTTATGGATGTTGGTCTTCAGATATCCTTCGAACCTGCATTTTCCCCACGGGGCTGTGTGGCTGACCGACCTCGAGACAAGAGTTAGGACTGTATTAGCGAGCCCTTCGGTTGATGCGTGGAACTAGATTGTTAATGTTGCCGTGGCACACGGGGCCTTGTCAGCGTTATTGCTGACCGTCTTTTGAGAAGATAGGCAAGCAGATGCATTGGCTCATTCCATATGTCCAGCTTCAGCAACCCGATCCTGCTTTATATGAGTTCACGTACGGAGATTCCGGCGCCAGGGCACGCCAACTCAAATCCTCTTGCAAGAAAGGCGACTACGTTTTCTTTCACATTGGTCGCCATCAAAAGAGATACGTCACAGCGTATTACGTGGTTGACCGCGTGCTGGACACGACTGCCGCTGGCAGTGACCCCGCAATCCGGACAAAATACCGGAACCCACATTTGTTGGAATTCGCTGCGGGGCATAACAGGTCTGAAAGTGAACAAGATGCCATTCTGTTCGGTGATCCTATCACTTCACGCATCTTGTATCCACCGCTTAGCCTTGAAAGGGAGTTGATCGACAGGCTGTCGCTGGGAGTCAAATATCCTGCTAATAGAACGGAGATGCAGGCCCTTAGCTCGGCCACACGCCAATGGCGGAGCCTTACTGATACCGATAAAGACCTCTTACTCAAGGCAATTGAGGTGGATAGGGGGCGCGACCGTCGCAATGTTCTGCGTTCGACTGAGGAAGTCGCCGAAACGCTTGAGAAGGATATCGAAGACTACCTTGCCGAGCATCCTGAGCTGATTGGTAAGAGTTTGAAACTGCGAAACCAGCAACGCCGTCTGGATAATGGCAGACTGGACCTCCTCTTTGAAGATGACCAGGGCGACTTAACTGTTGTCGAAATCAAATACGGCTGGCTCGGGCGCGAGGCACTCCGCCAAGTCCACAACTATATAACCGACCTGCGAAGCAAACATCCGGGTAAGAAAGTCCAAGGCATCCTTGTTGGCGCTGGGGTCATGCCAGGTTTTGCCGAAGACTTTCAGAAGCAGCAAAAGATCAAGATACTCACCTACGGGTGGAGTATGGCCGTGCGACCTTGGTCAGCCATGGAAACTGGCATCTCTGATGCGTATCCCTTACGTCATTGACAACCAGTCCAGCAAGCTTGCCGACGTCCTCAACGGCATCCTGGCCGAGCACGCGCATAGCTCGCTCGATGTCGCCAGCGCCTACTTCAACGTCGGCGGCTTCAAGGAATTGCAAGCCAACCTGGCACAACTGCGTAGCTTCCGGCTGCTGTTGGGCTTCGAGCCGAAGGCGGGAGCCGATGTGGGGCTGCGGCCGGAGCGCAAGGCGCTGAACATGACGCTCCAAGCTGACCTGGCGCGCGAGCCTTTTAGCGAAGCTACCCTGAGGCTGGTCGAGGACCTGATCGGCTACCTGCGCCGGCCGGAAGTGGCGGTGCGGTTATACGATGTTACCAGCCGAGTAGTTTGGATACTCGACAGATTGAATCAATGGATGGAAACGGCGCCAATTAGTTCGGCCGAGGTACCACAAATCGCCGCCAGATAATTCGGCCGTCAACACCCTGATCGCCGCTGCCCCCGACGCCGCCCGGCAGGCGGTCGCAGGCTTCAATCTCTTGAAAGCCACACCCGGTGGCCAGGCGATCGCGGACCAATACACTGCAGCCGAGGCCGCGCGCCGCCGCCAGGCGGAGGAAGCCACGCTAGCTGCTCTGCGGCACCGCCGCTTTGTGGACGCAGCGCGGGCAGTCTATACCTTTGAGGCCGATCAGGTATTTCCCCGCGACGAATTGATGGGCGCGAGCCCGGCTCGCCTGCGAAAGTGGTGGGCCACGAAGGATGTCGCCGACGACCTGGCGCTGCTCCAGGAAATGTGGAGCGGCGCCCCGCCCATGATCGCGCGCCTGCCGCCCAACCAGCAAGACATCCTGAGAGAAGCGGCCGCGATGCGGTGGCTCTGGGACACACGGATCGGCACCTGGCTGCCGGAGGATTTCACGACCGGCCTGGCCATCGATCGCGACTGGCTTCCCAACGTGGTTCAGAACTACGCCTGGCATCGGCGCGAAGTCAAGAACCTCGGCGCCCAGCGCATCGTCAAGGAGGTGGAGGTCGGAAACTGCAACGACGCCGGTGTTTGCCAGGCCTGTTGGGCGCTCACAGGCCGGCGATACCGTCTAGACCAGGTTCCCGACCTGCCGCATCCGGGGTGCACATCCAGAACCGGCTGCCGCTGCGGGATCCGTGCAGTGCTTGGATAGGGGCCCAGCCGTTGCAGTCTGCGTCCATCCAGTTAAACAAAAAATGGGCGCACATCGCCGCCCCTGAGCTATGAGCGCCATTTTGTTACTTAACCCATAACTTTGCCGCCGTGAGGCAAGGTTATGCGTCCAAATAGACGCGGCAAAGAGATGCTTCCGGCGCACTTCTGGGAATGTGGCGCACATCTGGTCACTTGTGTTCACCAGGTCGCCAGATGTGGCTATGACTCGCGGCAAAGATATGCTTCCCGTCCTGACTCGCGGCAAGGTTATGGTTCCCTCCGACATAAACAGCCGCGACGGTCACTCCAAATTGAGCCTAATCAGGGCGATGCCGCGGCAAAGTTATGCTTCCAAGCCCGGCAAAGTTAAGGGTTAAGTAACACGGCACGGCAGCGGCACGCTGCTGTCAGCGCGTCTCCCGGGCGGGACTAGCGACCCGCCGAATTGCCCGCGTCACCCTTTTCAGATTCGCCCGCATCGCGCCGGGCGCGCGCCAGCGCCCTTTCCAGCTGGCGATAAGCCATGGCAAAAGCGCCGCGCAACTGCTCTTGCAACTCGCCTGCGAGTCCGCGATCCAACTGCCCGGCCTCGACCAGCGGCACCATCACTTCGGTCACGATCGCTCGCAAGCGGTGATGCCCATACATCTCGTCGGGCGTGCCCACGACGTCTGCCTTCACGCCGTGGATCCGTGGGCCGCCGCGGATTTCCGCGTCGCCCCGCGCCGGCGTGCCCTGCACCTGCCGCGCCTTCCGGTAGCGCCCCAGCGCCTCGCGGTGGCCCAGCGCGGCCAGCCACTGCGGCAGCCTCGCGTCCAGCCAGGCCAGCACGCGCCTGGCCTGCTCCGTCTCCGGCGTGGATCGCGCCAGCCGCATCATGTGTCGCATTTCAGGGGGTATACCCGCCATCGACCCTCCCATCCAAGCTTCAGAACGGAAACAGCTCGAGCCCGCGCACATCCGCCGGCGCGGGCTCGATCGGCGTGGTGCCGCTCACCACCCGCAACGCGGCCAGAGGCACCGGCGCGCCCGAAGCGGTAATCAGCCCGTGTCCGCCCAGGTACAACCGCCGCTCGGCGGCGATCCACCAGCCCAGGCAATAGCGGTCGGCCGCGCTGAGCTCGACCTCGCTGAGCAGGACGACCTGAAACACCGCCTCACGCGCGGTCAGCGCCGGGCGCAGCCGCAGCCCATGCCACTGCCAGCGGTCTCGGCCCGCGGCCGCGCCTGCGCCCCGGCGGGCGGCCGGCAGATCACCAGCGACGCGACGCGCGCCAGTTTGGCCCGCACCTGAGCGTCGGCCTCGGCAGACTCTTCCCGGACCGCGGCGAAATGCCGCCCGACCGGCCCATCGCCCTCCCAGCACAGCGCGCCTTCCAGCGGCGCCGGTCCGTTGAACAGCCACCATTCCGCCCGCATAACGCCATCGGCCAGCACGAGCGCCTCGCGCGTCCCATCAAAATGCAGCACTGGAACGCCCAGTTCAGCCACCATTGCGACAGCCTCCTACGCACCATCTGGTGCCCCATCCCCCTACCCAATCTCAAAACAAACGCGGCTGCGCCGGGTTCTCCAGCGGCGGGCGGCGCGGCCGAGGCTCGCGCGGCACCGCCGTTCCCTCATCCACGACGCCCGGCACCCAGGACGCCTCCGCCGCGATCCAGTCGTACCCCAGCTCATACAACAGGCCATAGAGCTCGATGTCGCTCATGCCGTCCGGCTCGTGGCCCCAGGCCTCGGCAATCAGCTCGGCATCGGCCCGTTTGCGGGGATCCTCAGCCAGCGGCATACGGCGCCTCCGTCACCAGTCGCGTCCCGTCCCACATGCGGACGGCCTGACCATGCTCGGTCAAGAAGTTCACCCGCGTGGCCCCCTCATCCAGTTCGGCCAGCGGCACCTGGTACTCAGCCGCCACTACCTCAGCGAACGCCGCCAGTTCCGCGTCCGGCACGAACTCGATCAGCCGCGCATCCAGCCGGACGTTGGCCTGCACCTGCCAGTTGGCGTCTGGCGAAGCGGGGTCAACCGCGGCGTAGTGGCGGCCATGCCCCCAACTGCCCTCGCCCCGCCGCGCCCCAAACAGCGGCCGGTGGGCGTTGAAGATCAGAAAGTGGGCGGGGATCTCTCGATCCCAGCCAGGGGGCAGCACCTGCGGCCGCGGGTCGATCAGTCGTAGCGCTCGGATGGCAACAGTCGTCACGTCGGTCCTTTCCGGGGCGGATTTGACCCGTCCCGCCAGTTGTTATCCAGCGCCGGATGTCAATTCGTCTGGGAAGGCTTCAAACATCGCGCCGCCGTCCGTCTCCACCGAAAACATGGGGAGAACTTCGTCGTGGTGTTGACTGTCCGGTTCGGTGATCGCCCGAGTCACGGTAACCATCTGCCCGTTGTACTGGGCCTGATCCTCTCCAGCGCACTGATAAACGTAGCGCCGACCCACTTCAATCGCGGCCGGAGCCGCCGGCTCGCTGTCGGCGCCTTTGTCGCGCCGGGCCTGCAGGTCGCGCTGGAACTCGTCACGCTCGGCCGTCCAGTGGCCGGGCCGCGCCGGCGCCAGCGCGTTCAGCACCGTGCCCAGCTCGGCCTCATAGGTGATGGCCTCGCCTTCCCCCGCGTCCACGACCCCGCTGGCGTCATCCAGAGCTTGGTAAGCCGTCTCCAGCGCGTCGGCCAGACTGTCAACCAAGTTCACCTGGTTGCCTCGGGTCGCGCCCCCATCTGCCAGTTGGAACGTGACACAGTCCATCTGGCTTGCGCCGATGCTGCCCACATTGAGCATGCGCGCCACTATCGAAGGCACGCCCTCTTCCGCCGCGGCCACCTCTTGCTGGCCGACCGCCCCACGGGCGCGCCCGTCCATCTGGTCAATCTGCAGGCAGCGGGCCTGCGCGGCCTCCAGCAGGGCCTGCCACTGTTAGCCGACCAGCGTCTGCCCGGCCACGACCAGCCCCGCCAGGCCGCCATCCGGCCGCAAGATCACGCAATGTGTCGTCCGTTTCGTCATAGCTTCCCTCCTTACCGCTGCCACGTGCCGGCGCGCATCCGCCGCCACAGGTCGCTGCTCGCCCCCAGATGCATCGCCGAGTCTTGCAGCCCGTCCCAGGTAACCATATTCAGGGAATAACCAGCCGCTTGGGCCTGGGCTTCCCCGATCCCCAGTTCTCGCAGATAGCTTCGCAGTTCGCCGACCATGCTGACCAGGCGCAACCGCTCCGCATCCGGGCTGTCGCTGGCATGTTGCAGGTCGACGATGTAACTCGCCGGCGCGGCCACGATGAATGGCCGCGCCATGCGCCCCAGCATGTCAGTCTCCACCTCATACTGGTCGGCCTCC
>Ga0209166_10004002_pt1 | contig 10467 bp, 9 predicted proteins | sample Coa_R1_3_FD_187151 | JGI IMG/M metagenome (GOLD analysis project Ga0209166, IMG submission 187151) | Surface soil microbial communities from Centralia Pennsylvania, which are recovering from an underground coalmine fire - Coalmine... | ecosystem: Environmental > Terrestrial > Soil > Unclassified... | reverse complement strand
GATCGAGAATGCCACCGTCCTCATCCGTGACGGCTGGATTGCGGCCGTCGGAGCCAACGTCGCCGTTCCCGCGGGCGCGACACGCATCGACGCGTCGGGCAAGGTCGTGACTCCGGGATTTATCGACGGCGCCGGGCAAATGGGCCTGCGCGAAATCGGCGCGGTCGACAACACGAATGAGTACACGCTGCGCGGTAACGATGTCGCCGCCGCCTTCAATGTACTCGAGGGCATCAACCCCGCGTCGATGCTGATCGCGGTGACGCGGATGGAGGGCATCACCAGCACGCTGGCCGTGCCGAACGGCAATCTGATCTTGGGGCAGGCCGCGCTCATCGATCTCGACGGCGCCACGATCGAGGCGATGCGCGTGAAGTCGCCTGCCGCGATGGTTGCGGACCTCGGCGAAGCATCAAAGGGAGCGGGCGGCGGGTCGCGCGCGGGCGCGGCGGAGCGCCTGCGGCGCGTGCTGAACGACGCGCGGGAGTACGCGCCGCGCCGCGCCGATTACCGGCGCCGGCAAATTGAGGAGCTCAGCGCGAGCGCCGCCGATCTCGAGGCACTCCAGCCCGTGCTGCGGGGGGAGCTGCCCCTCATCGTCATCGCAAATCGCCGCAGCGATATCGAAACGGCGCTGCGGATCGCCAAGGAATACAAGCTCAAGCTGATCCTCGCCGGCGCCGCCGAAGGCTGGATGATTCCGCAGGAAATCGCGGCCGCCGGCGTGCCCGTGCTGGTCGAGCCGCTCGACAACATCCCGAGCTACGACGCGCTCGGCATCCGTTACGAGAACGCGGGATTGCTTGCGAAGGGCGGCGTGAAAGTCGCGCTCATGGAGACCGCGACCGAGAACACACGCGATCTGCGGCAGCAGGCGGGCAATGCGGTGGCGAACGGGATGACGTGGGAGCAGGCGCTGCGGGCCGTGACGCTGACGCCGGCGGAGGTGTTCGGCGTGGCCGACCGGTATGGATCGCTCGAAACGGGGAAAGTCGCGAACGTGGTCGTGTGGAGCGGCGATCCGTTCGAGTTTTCGACCGGAGTGGAGCACGTCTTCATTCGCGGGAGAGACATTCCGCTCCGCAGCAGGCAGACGGAGCTACTGGACCGCTATCGCACGCTGCCGCCGAAATACTAGACGCTAGTTCTTTTCATCGACCATCGCCCGCAGCAATGCGGGCGAGTTGATATTGTAGCCGAGCAACGCCGGCTTCCCGTCGCGAATGCGCCAGGTGAATGTCTCTGTTGCCTTGTCGATAGCGAAGGTGGTGCGATAGACCAGCCGAACCACCGTCCCGTTGCTTGTTGTGAAGCTGACATTCCAGGTGAGGAGCGTGTCGCTCTGCAGCGTGCCAAACCGTCGCTGCACCATACGCCACAAACCGTTCGCGTCTTTTTCTGAACCGGCGTTCCGGAACTCCGGATCGGCCTGCTGATAGATCGAATCGAACTGGCTCAGGTCGAGCTGCAGGTGAAAACGCTCGGTCGCTTGCTGGGCGGCATCTCGCTGGGTTGTGGCGTTGGTCCAGAAGGCAAACGGATTGCAGGCCAGGGCTGCAACGAGTGAAACGGCGAGCGCGCGCATTGCTATTGTATAACCCCTCAAACAAGAAACGGTAGGGATCATCTCTCCCTACCGCCGCCTCCCGCCCCTGTACCGCCGCCGACCCTAGTTCTTCGCCGTTTCTCGCACGGCTACCGGATACACACTGACCTGCATCCGCTCCTTATTCTTGTGCTCGAACTTGACTTGTCCGTCCACCGTCGTGAACAGCGTGTCGTCCGACGCGCGCCGCACGTTGCGGCCGGGATGAAACTTCGTCCCGCGCTGCTTCACGATGATGCTACCCGCCGTCACGAATTCCCCGCCGAAACGCTTGACACCCAGGTATTTCGGATTCGAGTCGCGGCCGTTGCGCGAGGAGCCGACACCCTTCTTATGAGCCATGAATGCCTCAGCCGACCTTCACGTCGGCGATTTTGATTTCGGTAAAATCCTGGCGGTGCCCGGCATGGCGCCGGTAGCCGGTCCGGCGCGCGAATCGAAAGATCCGGATCTTCTTGCCTTTGCCATGCCGCACGACTTCGGCCGTGACCTTGGCGCCTTTCACGCGCGGCGCCCCGGTCTGGACGTTCTTGCCGTCGCTCGCAACCAGGACCTGATCGAACGAGACTTCGTCGCCCGGCTTCGCATCGAGCAGCGGGACTTTGATCGTGACACCGGGCTCAGCGCGAAACTGACGGCCGCCGGTGGTGAAAATGGCGTAACTCATAGGGCGCGGAACCTAAACAATGACAAGCAGTTGGTCAAGGTAGGGCGCCGCATGCCGCGCCCCTGCTTCTTATGCTACCGCATACTGCTCCGTCACATCCCGGCCGGCCGGCCGAGCCATCATGCGGAACTCATCCAACCGCATCATCGGATCATCCCGTACTTCGAGCTCGAGGCCGGTTTGCTTCTCGAGTTGCCGCAGGAAGTTAGGCTCCTGCTCCACCAGATAGAGCGCGACTTCAGGATGCAGCCGCACTGAGAGCTGTCGCTCCTTGTGATCGGCACCGGCCCGCTTCAGCGACCGCTCCATGCGGCGGACCACGACCTCGGGACGGAAGACCCGCCCCGTACCGTTGCACGTGGGGCATTCGGTCGTCATCGACTGCCAGAGCGACGGGCGGACGCGCTGGCGTGTCATCTCGATCAGGCCGAGCTCGGAGACAGCGAACGCCCGCGTGCGGGCGCGGTCGCGGCCGAGGTGCGTGCGCAGCTCCTGGAGCACCTTGTCGCGGTTCGACCGCGTCTCCATGTCGATGAAATCGACCACGATGATCCCGCCGATGTCGCGGAGCCGGATCTGGCGCGCGACCTCGCGCGCGGCCTCGAGATTGGTGCGAAAGACGGTGCTTTCGGGATCGCGCTTGCCCGTGTAGCGGCCGGTGTTGACGTCGATCGAGATCAGCGCTTCGGTCGGCTGAATGATGAGGTAACCGCCGGTCGGCAGATCGACCCGCTGCTTGAACAGGTTGCGGATCTCGGCCTCGATGTCGTAGGCGTCGAAGAGCAGGGTCTCGTCGGTGTACAGCTTGACCTTGGGTAGCAGCTCGGGGTCGATCTGCTTCAGGTACTGCTCGATCTCGTTATACAACAGCTTGGAGTCGACCAGCAGGAGGTCGACTTTGTCGGAGAGCAGGTCGCGCACGATGCCGCGCGTAAGGCTGGTCTCGCGCTGTACGAGTTGCGGCGCGCGACCGGACGACTCCTTGCGCTTGATCTTCTTCCACAGCCCGAGCAGGTGGTCGATCTCGCGCTTACAGCTTGCTTCGGTGAGATCGTCCGCCACGGTGCGAATGATCCAGCCGCCTGAGTCCGCCGGCACGAGCCGCGTGACCATCTCGCGGAGGCGGGAGCGCTGCTCGCGATTCTCGATTTTGCGCGAGACGCCGACCTTCGATGCGAACGGCATGTACACGAGAAAGCGGCCGGCAAGCGAGACCTGCGCGGTGACGCGCGGTCCCTTGGTACCGATGGCTTCCTTGATGACCTGAACGAGCTTGGTCTGACCCCGCTTCAGCTCATCGCCGATGTTGGGAATTGGCCGGCGGCGCGTGCGCTCGCGACCGCGGCGATTCGCCACGGTGGGTGCTGCGCCGGCGCTTTTGGCGTCTCCTCCGCCGTTGCCATTCCCATTCTCTTCATCCGCATCGGCCGAAGACTCGCGATCTTCGGGATCCTCGTCCTCGTCCGCTTCGATCAGGTCCGAAGCGTGAAGGAACGCGCTTTTTTCAGCGCCGATTTCGACGAAGGCGGCTTGGATGCCGGGGAGGACGGCCTCGACTTTGCCGAGGTAGATGTCACCGACGGAGCGGTGGGAGTCGGGCCGATCGACCAGCAGCTCAACAAGGCGGTCGTCCTCGAGAATGGCCACGCGGGTCTCCCGCTGGCTTCCGGAAATCAATATTTCGCGCTTCAAAGCAGTTGCCCTCGCGCCCCGCTGGGAAGCACCCAGTGGAGAGCCTGTGGTTGTCCCAGCAATAGTCGAGATCGCCAGTCCACTGCCCACCGACTCGCAACTGGGGTGGAACCGGCAAGGAGATGAATCGATTGGAGAGGCGGCTCAGAGACGCCAAAGCCCAATGCATGAGGGTAAAGCTAGGAAGGGTGGAAAGTTGGGTCAATCGATCAGACCGCCCAGGAGCTGCCGGGCAATCACAATGCGCTGAATCTCGCTCGTTCCCTCCCCGATTTCGCAGATCTTGGCGTCCCGCATCATGCGCTCCACCGGGTATTCGGTGGTATACCCGTAACCGCCGTGCAGCTGGACTGCCTTGGTCGTGGCCCGCATGCAGAGCTCGGAGGCATACAGCTTGGCCATCGCCGCTTCCTTCTTAAACGGGTGCCCATGCTGCTTGAGCCAGGCTGCGTGATAGACGAGCTGCTTGGCGGCCTCGATTTCCGTGGCCATGTCGGCGAGGGCGAAATGGACGCCCTGGAAGCCCGCGATCGGCCGGCCGAATTGCTTACGCGTGGACGTGTACGTCAGGCACTCCTCCAACGCCCCCTCGGCCAGTCCTAACGCCAGCGCGCCGATGCCGATTCGACCACCATCCAGCGTATGCAGGAACTGCCGGAAGCCGTTGTTTACCGGTCCGAGCACATTCTCTTTTGGAACGATCGCGTCCTGAAAAATCAGCTCACGAGTGTCAGAAGCACGCCAACCGAGCTTATCCTCCTTCTTGCCGGCGAGCACGCCGCGGTTCTTTGGCAGCTCAGTGGGCGGCGCGTGGCCGATACCGACGCGCTTGGTCTCCTCGAGATCCGACGTGTCCTTAGTGACGATGAAGGCCGTTATGCCGTGCGTTCGCTTCGCGCTGGGATCGGTGCGTGCCGTGACGCAAAAGATTTCCCCGACACCGGCATGCGTGATGAAAATCTTCGATCCATTGAGTACGTAATGGTCGCCCTTGTCGACCGCCATCGTCTTGGTCCCTCCGGCGTCCGAGCCGGCGCCGGGCTCGGTCAATCCGAAGCCGGCCAGCACTTTGCCCGCAGCGAGGAACGGAACGAAGCGGCGCTTCTGCTCATCGGTCCCGAAGTCCATGATCGGCGATGTGCCGAGCGTGGTGTGGGCGCTGATGGTGATCGCGTGGCTCGCGTCGACCTTGGCGAGCTCGTGGATCACGATGATGTAGGAGAGATAATCCATGCCCGACCCGCCCAGCTCTTCCGGCCATGGAATGCCGAAGAGGCCGAGCTCCGCCATCTGTTTGATGTTGTCCCAGGGGAAACGGCTCTCGAGATCGTACTGGCGGGCGGTGGGTCTGACGACGGATCGCGCGAAATCCCGAACCATTTCACGCACCTGCAAATGATGATCCGAGAAGTAGAGGCTATCGTGCATGTGGAAAATATAGTTGGGCAGTTGCGCAGACGGCGAAGTTGCAACGTCAGACTTCTCCAAAGTATTCCAGGATGATCGCGCGGTGATTGGTCCGAGCCTCGACATAATTTCGCATCTCGGGACTGATATTCCCCCATCCAAAATCGTCTCGCCTCCACAGCACGACACACTCTGCATGCGCGCCGTCTCGGCCGGCCCTGCCGGCCTCTTGGTAGTAAGCCTCGATGGTCGGCGGCGGCCCCCAGTGGAGCACCTGCCGGACATCCGGTTTGTCGATGCCCATGCCAAACGCGCTCGTCGCAACGATCACGTGCGCCTGGTCCGCCAGAAAAGCGCGCAGCACACGACGCCGCACGCGGGCGCTCAGGCCCGCGTGATACGGCGCCGCCCGTACGCTCGTACGCAACAGCGCCCGCGTGATCAGCTCGGTCAACCGCCGCGTCGGCGCATAGATCAAGGAAGCACCCGGAGCATCGCGCACGCGCTCGCGGATGATGGCGAAGCGCTGCCGGTCATCGCGGACGCGGCAGACACCGAAGACGAGATTCGGCCGGTCGAACGATGTGACGACAACCTCCGCTTCAGGCATCCGGAGGACTCGGAGGATATCGGCCCGAGCAGCCGGCGTCGCGCTCCCCGTCAACGCAATGGTGGGCGGGCGGCCGAGCACTGAGCGGAACGTGCCCAGCCGCCGGTACACCGGCCGAAACTCGTTGCCCCATTCTGTGATGCAGTGCGCCTCGTCGATCGCGAGCAGCGCGACGGGCGTCGCCGCTGCCACGATCCGGCGGCTCAGCGTGGCCAATCGCTCTGGAGCGCAGTAGAGCAGGGCGAGGCGTCCTTCAGTCGCCGCATCCAGCACTTCACGCCGCTGCCCGCCGTCCAGCTGGCTGTTGACGTACGCGGCCGCGATTCCACGACCTTGCAGCGCGCTCACCTGATCCTGCATCAGCGAGATGAGTGGTGAGACCACGAGCGTCAGCCCATTGCCCAGGAGCGCCGGGACTTGATAGCACAGTGACTTGCCGGCGCCGGTTGGAAGAACCGCGAGCACGTTGCGGCCGGCAAGCAGCGGCCCTAGCACCTTGAGCTGGTGGACGCGAAAGCGTGGATGGCCGAAGCGCGTGGTGAGGATCGCGCGAGCCGCATCGAGGCCGCCGCTGAAGGGCGTGGGTGCGCTCACGCGATAGTATGGCGCCGCGCGTGCCCGCCCCCCTACCCCAAAAACGCGTCACGGGGCACGTTTACGCGTCATGCGCACTATCGGACTCTTACCTTTCCTGGCACTGCTGATGACCACAACCCTCCACGCGCAGTCCATTACCTATCCGGCGGCTCGCAAGGATGACGTGGTCGACGACTATCACGGAACCAGGGTCGCCGATCCGTACCGCTGGCTCGAGGATGTGGACTCCCCGGAGACGCGCGCCTGGGTAGAGGCCGAAAATCGCGTCACGTTCGGATATCTCGAGCAGCTTCCGGAGCGCGAGCGGATTCGCCGCCGCCTCACCGAGCTGTGGGATTATCCGAAGTACGGCGCGCCGTTCAAGAAGGGCGGCCGTTACTTCTTCTTCAAGAATGCGGGATTGCAGAATCAGTCCGTCCTCTACGTCCAGAGCTCAGGGACGGCCGAGCCGGAGGTGCTGCTCGATCCGAACACGCTGTCGACCGACGGCACGGTCGCATTGTCGACGATCGCGTTCACCGAAGACGGTCAGACGATGGTCTATGGCACCTCGGGGAGCGGGTCCGACTGGCAGGAATTCCGGATCCGCGACGTGCAAAGCCGTCAGGACCGCAGCGATCACTTGAAGTGGATCAAGTTTTCCGGGGCCGCCTGGACGCACGACGGTGCCGGGTTCTTCTACAGCCGCTATCCCGAGCCCCCAGCGGGCACCGATCCGCTCCTGCAGGTGAACCGTGACCAAAAGGTCTATTACCACAAGCTCGGCACCGATCAGTCCGCGGACCGGCTGATCTACGAGCGGCCTGACCATCCCGACTGGGGCTTCTCCGTTGGAGTCAGCGACGACGGTCGGTACGCCGTCTATAGCGTCTGGCTCGGCACCGATCGCCGCAACCGCGTCTACTATCAGGACCTTGGCGATCCGGTGCAGCCGCGGCTCGATGCGCCGGTCGTCCGTTTGCTCGACGCGTTCGACGCGTCGTACGGATTCATCGGCAACACGGGTCCGACGTTTTACTTTCACACCGACAACGGGGCACCCAAGGGTCGCGTGATTGCGGTGAATACCGCGGACGCGGCGCCCAATGCGTGGCGCGAGCTCGTGCCCGAAGCGCAGGACGTCATCGAAGGGTCGCAGATCGTCAATCACCGCTTCGTCATCCGCTACCTGCACGACGCGTACTCCGAGCTCCGGCTCTTTGCGCTCGACGGTAAGGCTCTCGGCGACGTGCCGCTTCCGACCCTCGGCTCGATCGTCCAGGTGACCGGGGAGCCGCGCGACAGCGAGATGTTCTACGCGTTCACCTCGTTTCTCTATCCCACCACGATCTTTCGGCACGACTTCGCGACCGGTAAATCCAGCGTGTTCAAAGCTCCCGAGATCGCGTTCGATCCATCGAGGTACGAGACCGTGCAGGTCTTCTACACGAGCAAGGACGGTACGCGCGCGCCGCTGTTTCTCACTTATCGGAAGGGGTTACGGAAGGACGGAACGAACCCGACGTACCTCTATGGCTACGGCGGCTTCAACATCAACATGACGCCGGCGTTCTCGATCGGCGTGCTGGCGTGGCTCGAGATGGGCGGTGTGTATGCGCAGGCCGTGCTACGCGGCGGATCCGAGTACGGCGAGGCGTGGCATCAGGCGGGCATGCACGAGCACAAACAGAATGTGTTCGACGACTTCATTGCCGCCGCCGAGTATCTGATCGCCGAGCGGTACACGTCGGCGCCCAAGCTCGCGATCGGTGGCGGATCGAATGGCGGTCTGCTGGTCGGCGCGGTGCTCAATCAGCGGCCCGAGCTGTTCGGCGCCGCACTGCCCGCGGTTGGCGTGATGGACATGCTGCGATTTCACAAGTTCACGATCGGCTGGGCCTGGGTGACCGAGTACGGCTCAGCCGACAGCGTCGGACAGTTTCCCTATCTCTATCGGTACTCGCCGATTCACAACATCAAACCCGGGGCGCACTATCCCCCGACGTTGATCACCACCGCCGACCACGACGATCGCGTGGTGCCGGGCCATTCGTTCAAGTACGCTGCGACGTTGCAGCGCGCGCAGGGTGGGCCCGCGCCGGTGCTCATTCGAATCGAGACCAAGGCGGGTCACGGCGCGGGCAAACCGACCGCGAAAGTCATCGAGGAGCAGACCGACCGCTGGGCGTTCCTTGTGCACAACCTGCACATGCGGCTGCCAGCCGCGACGCCCGCGGCGCCTCGGCCCTAGGAGAAGACGCATGCCGAAAGTGAACTGTTCGCTGTGCGACACGGCCGTCGAGGCGCGCACGCTGCATTCACCGCAAAAACTCGAGAACCGCCTGCTCGATTTGATCAAACAGGATCGCCCCGAGTGGGAGGGGAAACGCGGGATCTGCTCGACCTGTCTCGATCAATACCGCGCCAAGAAGTTCGTCGGCTATTTGGAAGCCGAATATCAGAAGCTCTCGGAGCTCGAGCACGCGGTCGTTTCGAAGATCACGCGGCGCGGGCGCGTCAGTAAGCTGGTGCATCAGGACTTCGACAGTCAGATGAGTGTCGGCGATCGCGTGGCCGATAGAGTGGCCCAGTTCGGCGGGAGCTGGCGGTTCATCGGGATTTTCGCGGTCATCATCATCGTCTGGATGGGTGTGAACAGTTTTTTGATCGCGCGTCACCCGTTCGATCCCTATCCGTACATTCTGCTCAATCTGGTGCTCTCGACGCTCGCCGCGCTGCAGGCGCCGGTGATCATGATGAGTCAGAACCGCCAGGCGCACAAAGACCGCATGCAGGCGAATCAGGATTACGAGATCAACCTGATGGCGGAGATTGAAATTCGGGACCTGCATGACAAGCTGGATTCACTGCGATTCAAACAATGGCACGAGCTCTGGCACATCCAGAAGCGGCAGATTGAGTTGCTCGAGCATCTTTGCGCGCGCGACGCGAATCCCGCGGCTACGGTGCCGCCCCCCACACCCTATGTTCCCCCTGACGTATGACGGGTCGGTAATGCGACGGTAGACCGCGGCATTGAGCCGCCGTCGTTCTAGCCCGCGTCCTTCCAGTCGATCGGGTAACTGCGCCCGCATTCGGAGCACTTCGCGTTCTTCTGCCCTTCGGGAACCACCGCGCGGGCGTGACAGCCGGGGCAGACGAGATGTGGCTCGCGCACCACGCTCCAGCGGTCGGGCCGGTCACCGCGGATTTCCAAATCGCCTTTCGGAATCCGGACTTCGACGTGGTGGACGTCGAGCACCACGTATTCTTTTTGGGGATTCTCGACGACGCGATACCACGCGCCCCGCCGAAGTCCCTGCCCTTCCGCTCGATCGCCCCGGCTCCGCGCCCACCCGATGTCAACCATGCTTGCCTCGCACGAGAACGAGTATCGCAGCCTGTGGCACGACGAGGTACGTCTTGCCTTCGAATGTGATTTCGACCGCGGCTTTGCGGAAGAAGAGCGCGTAATCCCCCACTTCGGCCTGCATGGGCAGGTACTTCACGTCGGTCCCGCCGGAATGCGTCTTCCATGGCTCGTCGTCCATGCTGGCGGGCTCGGCCATCGGGGTACCGGGGCCCGTCGCGACGATGCGCCCGCCTTGCACCTGGCGGCTTTCGAGCGCCGACGCCGGCAAATACAGGCCGACGTTGGTGCGCTCTTCTCCCTCCTCGGGAGTGATCAGCACGCGATCGCCGACGACGATCAAACGTTTCGGGTCATCCGACACGCCAGATGATTAGCCTTTCATCGGCATTTTGCGCAAGTCGCAAGGGGCCCGTGACCTCGGTCACCCTCTTTTGCTTGACTTGTCCGGTCCCGTTTATAACAATGTGCCCCGCCGACCTCCCTCTCCGGAGTGCCTAAATGCAAGATGTCACGAACGCCGCGCAGACCCAGCAATG
>Ga0209166_10004000_pt1 | contig 10469 bp, 8 predicted proteins | sample Coa_R1_3_FD_187151 | JGI IMG/M metagenome (GOLD analysis project Ga0209166, IMG submission 187151) | Surface soil microbial communities from Centralia Pennsylvania, which are recovering from an underground coalmine fire - Coalmine... | ecosystem: Environmental > Terrestrial > Soil > Unclassified... | reverse complement strand
TGCCAATTATTTTGATAATTCGATTACGGCGACGAAGGCGCACAAACTTTTCTGCTTGTCCCTGAAGTCGCAATTCAGCGATTACTCGGACGACTTGTGGGGAATTTCGGCTTCGGATTACGGGAAGGGATACACGGCGTGGGGTGGGCCGCCGCCGCAGGGGCCGCTGGATGGAAGCATTGTGCCCTGTGCGACAGGAGGCTCGCTACCGTTCGTACCCAATGATTGCCTTCGCGTGTTACGCACGATCCGCGGCGCGTATGGGGCCAAGGCGTGGGGACGCTACGGCTACGTCGACGCGTTGAATCCGCTCACTGGTTGGTACGACACGGACGTGCTTGGCATCGATCTGGGGATCACAATGGTGATGGCGGAGAACTATCGCACTGGGTTGGTGTGGAACACGTTCATGAAGAACCCCGAAGCGCAGGCGGCGATGCAAAAGGTGGGATTTCAGAATACATGAGGCACTGAAGAGCATACGCTCCCCCGGTTCGACTGGAATCATCCCGGAAATTAGGATCCAAAAACAATAAAACCTGCCAACGAGAGGGCTTCCCCGGGGTGTGGGGAACTCGTTGGCAGGTTACCGGCTTGCGCAAGAGGAGGCGCCGGGGTAAAGCGCCTCCGGGAAATGGGTTAAGTTAGAAGCTGAAGCGAATCCCCAGTGTAACGACACGGGCGGCAAGGGCGCCCGTAATCGTACCGAAATTGCCGGCGCCAATGTCTTTCGAAATCTGGTTCTCGTTGAAGTTCATGTTGTTGAACAGGTTGTAGGCGTCGATCCGCATTTCTATGTTGGCGTTTTCTCCGAACACGGGTGCTTTCGGTATGGCGAAAGCCTTGGCCAGCGTTAGGTCCACATCCTTATAACCCGGCATATTAAGGGAATTCCGGTGGACACCGGGGTTCGGAGGAAGCGTAGCCCCAAACATACCAGCAGGGTAAGTTGTTGGGCCAAAGTACGCCGCCCCGCCATTGGGGAAATTCGACTGTGCGACAGTCTTAAAAGAATCAATGCTCGTGCTACCGCCTGCCCCGCCCAGATTGGTGGCGGGGAGGAGCTGGTTGTACCCGCATTGTGAGCAGTAGGTGGCATTGCCTGTGACGTCCACCACTGGACTCCATGGGAAACCAGAGTGGATATTGAAGATGCCGCTGAGCGACCAGCCATCAACGATGTGGTGGAGCAAACTGGCGCTCTGATGGAAAAAGACCGGCTGCCATACGCCGTAGAGCTTGAACGCCTTTCCAATGTTGTAGTCGCAGCGGCCGTAATCCAAGTCGAGGTTAAACGGGTAGGGTTGTTCCGAATATGGCGCCGAGCTCGTATCCATACATTTCGACCAGGTAAATTGAGCATCGGCCTGGAACTCGTGCGAGAACCGATGGTTCAATTCGGCTAGCAAGGCGTTGTAGTTGCCACGGCCGCCAACGCCCCAGAAGTCTCCGCCGCCGATGTTCGGGTTGAATGCAAAACCATTGACCGCAGGCACGGCCAGCGGGCTCTCGTGGAAAAACGCATTACGCGACAAGCTGCCCTGATATCCGAGCGAAGCTACGAAGTCGTGGCCCAGATCGTATTGCGTGTCCACCGACCAGTGATGCGTACGCGCCGTAGGCAGTGTGCCGGGAAAGATTTGCACACCGACCGCGCCGGTCGTTGGCAGCCCGTTCGGGCCAAAGCTCGTAACCGTGTTCGGGTTTGCCGGGTAACCGCCAATGGCGTTTGGACTCGAAGAGAGTGCGTAGGTGATGCCACAGTTGTTCGCCAATGTGAACGAATTGCACGTCGTGGGGTTGGAATAGCTGAGTGACGGAAATATGAATAACCCGGGGTTTTGGAAAATGCTGGAGGAAATGGCGAGTTCCTCCCCGTTATAGCTCAGACCGTAGCCGCCGCGGATCACCAGCCGATTTCCGAACTCGTGGCCGAGTATCGACTTGGGGCTCCAGGCAAAGCCAATCTGGGGACCGAAATTATTTTTCTGTGCATCCCACGAATGGGCAGGCTTAATGACCAAGCCCGTCAGGTAATCGGACCCCGCGCCAGGGAAGGACCGGAACATATTCCCTTCTTTGGAGGACAATGGGCCAAAGTAAGACCAGCGCAAGCCCAAATTGATGGTTAGGTTTGAGCGAAGCTTAAAGTCATCCTGGATGAAGAGGCCCCAGATACTTTCGCGATCGTCCTGGCGAAACGTCGTCGGGAACCCAGTAGTCGGATTGAAGCTTCCGCCTTCGCTGTGCGGTGCATCGTTCAGGAAGTCCCAAATATTGAAGAATGCGTAATTGGGCACGCCGCAACCAGCGCACTCCTGCAGGTAAAAGAGCCGGGTGAGTTCACCGCCAAACTTGATGGTGTGCCGTCCGTAAATCTTGGTGGCCACATCCTTATAGGTGTATGTCCACTGGTCCAGTTCGCTTCCCACGTTCGGGCCAAAGTTAGCCAGGTTAATATTGCCGGTCGTTTCAAAACGATCTGTGGGAAACCCCACTGGAGACTGCGGGTTATCGGTGATTTCGTTCCAGCGCCATGCGGCGGCATTCACGCGCAATTCGTTCAAGAGTGTGGGCGAGAAGGTGTGGTCCCAAATGGCCGACAGCGCTTCGTTTAGCTGGGAGTGATGGAAAATATCGTAAGCGCGGTTCCCATTGAAGTTATCCGTACTTTGAGGAACCCAATAGATGGCAAACCCAATGCGGTCCTTAAGGGTGACGTTGTAGTCCAGGCGGCCATTATATTGCTCGGCCGTAAATTTGGTGGGGTTGATCGTGTTGAAGTTCGCGATGTCGGCCACGGTCCCCAAAGGGCTGCCGGCAGTCCCACAGCCGGTGCCGGCCCCTCCGCAACCCGGGTTCGTGTTACTGGTCCACCCTATATCTTGCGTACCCAGGCCCGTCGTCAAGGGCGTGCCGACATTCAGCCCACCGGAAACCTCGGCGCAATTCGCAGGATTCGTGGCGGTGGCGTGTGCAGCGTCGATCAGGCCCGCAGTTGCGCACGTAGCGTTGGGGTTGAGCGTCCCGACCACGCCGTTGCCCGGGAAAGAAAGGTACTTCGCGGCGATGCTTCCTGCGGGCGCTAGCGCATCAAATGCCGGAGTTTCGTACCACCCGTTACCTTGTATATTGGAGAATGGTTCGCGGACAGTTTCATAACTGAAAAAGAAGAAGAGTTTATTCTTCAAGATCGGCCCGCCGACGCTGCCGCCGAACTGTTCGAACTTGTTTGCGTCTTTCGTCACCGCATTTCCTTCGCCATTAAACCTCTGGTAGGCATTCAGCCCCGGCTGGTGCGATGTGAGAAAGAGGCTCCCGTGAAAGTCGTTGGTGCCTTGCTTGGAGGTGACCTGAACCTGCGCGCCGGTGAAACGTCCATCTTCGGCGTCGTAACTGTTGGTGACGATCTTCACGTTGTTAACGGACTCCTCGGACGGCGTTATAATCGTTGCCCCACCCCAAACAGCGCTGGTGGTGCTGATGCCGTCAATGGAAACGCCGTTAGTCTGAGCCTGGCCTCCGCTGGAGTAACCTGGCACAAGGTTTTCGGTCGCAAAGATTCCAGTCGAGCCGCCCGAAGGCGTTGGTCCACTCTGAGTGCCTGGAAGGTTGTAGAATCTGCTACCTCCGCCGCCTTGCGAGCCGTCGGCCGACAGGCCCGGCGCGAGTTGCGTGAGCTTGGTCACATCCCGCCCAAACGAAGGCAGGTGTTGAATCTCGTTCTCGGAGACGACCCCGTTTAGTGAAGCGGTCTGCGTATCCATAAGGGGAGTCGAATCACCGCTCACCGTGACGGTTTCGGTGGCCTGCCCGAGTTCAAGCTGAATATTCAAGGCGTTCGCTTGTTCCGGAATGATGCCGACATTCGCGAGCGTCTTTTTCTTAAAGCCCGCCTTCTCGACGGAGAGAGAAAACTTGCCGGGAGGAAGGGCGACGAAATTGTAAACGCCGTTATCGTCGGTCGTGGCGTTCAACGCCAAGTTGGTGTCCAAATTCGTTAACGTCAGAGTCGCTCCGGAGACAACGGCCCCTTGCGGATCGGTTACGACCCCCTGGATCGAAGCCCGGTATTGCGCGCGAGCGGAAACAGCAAAGAACAGCATGGCCACCAGGAAAAGCATCTTGCTTCGCATAATCATTCACCTCGGAATGGATATCGTGGAAAGCCCCTATCCCCTGATTTGACCCCACTTCTTACGGCATGAAGCTCGATGCGGCATACAGCATGCCGAAAAACAGCTATACCCCTGAAATTAGATTTCTGGGCTGGCAATCGTCGCTACACTGCCGGCCTATTCCGGCGGGCAGTGCAGTCCAAGTCGGAATGGGAGCGACTTGTGCCTTCAACGCACTAGATTCAAACGAAATCGAGAAAATCGTGTCCTCAGAAACGAGGACTACGCCTCGAAGGCTGGCTTTGGATCGAACGCTCTCGCATACTCCAAGAAATGGAGCGCATGCCAGAAAGATGAGAGTCACCCGAAAGGTCAGACTGGAAAAGCGCATGCTACCCCTTCGCCTTCCTTATTTTTCCGGATGCTGCACCACACCCGCTAGTAAATCGGTTGAGCGACGATAGGCGCGAGTATATGTATCTGTTTCCTGGATGTCAACAATCGATTCTCGTGCGCCGCCTCGAGCGACCGAGTGAGGCAAGGTGCGCTCGCGCTGGTTTCCGGCCAGGCGCTTTTCCTCCGTGTTGCTTTCGCATTACATCTCGAAAGCATATCCCGCCGCTCACCAGCGATGATTTCGATCCCGGTTTCTTAGTCTCGCAGGGATTCCGGAATGACTGTGCTCCATCCGATTACAGTTATGAACGAAGATTCGGCTGACTCGCCGGAAACTAATCGCCACCTGAAAAGGTTTTCTGGGTTCTAGAGAAGTGTGAATAACGGAGAAGTTGGACTTATGGAGCGGGCGACGGGAATCGAACCCGTGTCCGAAGCTTGGGAAGCTTCTATACTGCCATTGTACGACGCCCGCTCTATCCCTAAATTAGCAAAGGAACTTATCAGCCGCAAGCTGGGTTTACTACACTTGCTTGTAGCGGAAGCAACTCACAAGGTGGTCGTTCACCAGGCCGGTGGCCTGCATCAGCGCGTACACAATTGTCGGCCCCACGAACCGAAAGCCGCGCCGCTTTAGATCTTTGCTAAGCGCCGTTGCCAATGGCGTCACTGCCGGAACCTGCTGGAGCTTCTTCCATTTGTTTTGAATCGGGGAACCACCCACAAACTCCCACACATACTTGTCAAATGTTCCAAACTCTTCCTGCACTTTCCGGAACGCCTGCGCATTTGTCACCGCCGCCGCAATTTTCAGGCGGTTGCGGATGATCCCCGGGTCGGCCATCAATTGGCGAGACTTCTTCGCGTCAAACAGCGCGACCTTTTCCGGATCGAAGTTCGCGTAAACTTTCCGGTAGCGCTCCCGCTTCTGCAGGATTGTGTCCCAACTCAAACCGGCTTGGGCGCCTTCCAAAATCAGAAACTCAAACCAGCGGCGATCGTCATGCACCGGCACTCCCCATTCTTCATCGTGGTAAGGAATGTTTAACGCATTGCTCGCCCAGTGGCACCGCACTATTCCCCGCTTCGATTCCGCCATCCCATCCTCCGCCCGTCAATGATCCGGTCTCCGCAGAAACAGCAACGGCCCGCTCTATCAGCGGGCCGCGCTTCCATTTTAATTTTGTTGCAACTCAGGGTGCAATTATCCGAGGTGCCGGTCCAGCGCTTTGGTTATCTGATCCTTCGGCACCGCGCCGACGATCTGCTCCACCACCTGCCCGTCCTTGAAAACCAGCAGCGTGGGGATGCCGCGAATGCCATAACGCGTGGAAGAATTCATCGCTTCGTCCACGTTCAACTTGGTCACCTTCAGCTTGCCCGCGTAGTCCTGGGCAATCTCCGCCACCGTTGGCGCCAGCATGTGGCACGGGCGGCACCATTCCGCCCAAAAATCGACCATGACGGGCTGCGACTTGCTTGCCGTCAGCACCTCCGTATCGAAGTTTCCGTCGTTCACCACAAGAATATTTTCAGCCATAACCTTGGTATCCTCTTTGGGCTGCAACTGGGCAGCCACTTTCCTGATTAGTTAGATGCGGGAACTGTCGTTTGGTTTCTTGCCGCCCTGGCAGCCTCATATAGTTTCGCATATTCCGCCGCTGAGGTGTTCCACGAAAAATCCTTCGCCATCCCATTCATTTGAATACGCTTCCAGATGCCTTCGTCGGAGTAATAGTGCAACGCCTGGCGGATCGCGTGCAAGAGCGCCCCGCCCGAGTATTCCGAAAACTTGAACCCGGTGCCGGTGCCATGTTCGAGGTCGAACATTTCAATCGTGTCGTCCAACCCGCCGGTAGCGCGCACGATGGGCACCGTGCCATAGCGCAGGCTGTAAATCTGATTCAACCCGCAAGGCTCATAGCGCGACGGCATCAAGAACATATCCGAGCCCGCTTCCACCAAATGCGCGAGCGTATTATCGTAGGCAATCTTCACGCCGACGCGGCCCGGAAAATCCGTCGCCAGCGCGCGGAACAATTCTTCATACCGCCGATCCCCAGTTCCCAGCACCGCCAGCAAAAGGTCCTCGTGCATCAGGTCGCGCGCGATGGCGGCAATCAGGTCGAAGCCCTTCTGATCGGCGAACCGCGACACGATTCCCAAGATCGGCCAACTGGGATTGCCGCGCAGCAGGTGGAACTCTTCGGCCAGTTTTTCTTTGCAGGCCTTCTTCCCTTCCAGATTTTTCGCCGAATATTTCGCGGGAATCAGCGTGTCCCGCTCCGGGCTCCAGGCCGAATAATCCACTCCATTCAGAATCCCCACCAACCGACTGGCGCGCGAACGGATCACCCCCTCCAGTCCAAATCCGAATTCCGGCGTTTGAATTTCCTGTGCGTATTTGCGACTCACCGTCGTCAGGTAATCCGAGTAAATCAGGCCACCCTTGAGAAAATTGGCGTTCCCGAAAAATTCAATCCCACCGGGATGGAATAACCCTTGTGGAATCCCCGCCCGCGCGAGCGATTCCGGCGGAAAGACGCCGTGGTAGCCGATATTGTGGATTGTGAACACCACCGGGATATCCTTCACCACCGGATCGTCCGCATAGGAAGACCGCAGCAGGGCCGGCACCATCGCCGTCTGCCAGTCATTACAGTGAAAAACGTCCGGCGTCCAAATGTGCTTGGCCAATTCAATCGTGGCGCGGGAAAATTCCGTAAACCGCTCGGCGTTGTCGGGAAACTCGCGAATTTTGTCCCCGTAAATGCCGTCGCGGTCGAAATAAAAAGGGTCATCCAGGAAAAAATACCGCACACCGCGCACCACCGAACCACTCTTGATCGCGGGAAAGCGCAGCCGTGTGCCCTGCGGAATCGTCAGGCTGGGCATCACCACCGACGCGGACTTCACCCCGCGATACAGCGGGAGAAACACCGCCACTTCATGGCCCAACTTCACCAGTGCGCGAGGCAACGCCTCCAGCACGTCGGCCAGGCCGCCGGTCTTCGCGTAAGGCAAAGCTTCCGAAGTCGCAAAGAGAATGCGCATGGTTAGAGTGCGAAATTCCTACGCTATCGGAGGCTCCGCCCAGCGTCAACCTGATTCCTTCCACACTCTTGCCGAGTTTCCTGTTTCTGCATCAGCTTACCAAGCCGATGAGGCGGCGCTAGAAGCGATCCACAAATAGGATGGCTGGCCACGATTTAGAGGGTTTCACCGGCTCCACGCGTGCATTCGCGGAATCCAGCGCGGCACGTTTCTGCAATACTCCTCATAATCCGCGCCAAAAATTTTTCGGAGCGTCGGCTCCTCGTAGAACTTCACAAACAGAGCCACGGCAGCTATGGCAACCAGCGCAACCAAAAGCGCCACGCCGCTCGCCCTGCCAAATACTACCCACAAGCCCATCCAGCCGGCAAGAAAGCCAACATACATCGGGTTTCTTACGTATCGATAAAACCCCACCGCTACCAGTCTCTGGGGAGGAGCAAACGGCGCGGGCGTCCCGCGTCCCGTTCTGCCAAAATCCCAGATGCACCGCAATGCGACGGAAAACCCCAGCACCGAAGGCACGGATCCGACCCATCTCCATCGCGCCTCGCCGGCTGCCGCAACGTCAAATCCCAGCCAGCCCGGCAGCAACCAGAACCACAGCGCAAAAAACGCGGCTCCCACCGCCAGCGAGGCAATCGTCGTCAGCCAAACAAGGCCGTTCGATTCTACGGATGGCTCGTCCGTCATGGCCTGTCGCCTCCGGCCGAAGTATGAGCCGCTGGCAAGCCACCGGCAACACAAAGTTCGCTTCCCACATCCTACGATTTCATTTGCTCCGTAGCTCCCCTGCGTTAGTACCGACCGGTCGCGCATCCCAAGACTACTGATAGACTGACAAAACACACTTTCATGGCCAGACAGAAACTGGGACAACATTTCCTGAGCGACGCGGGCTGGCGCGAAAAAATCGCCCGCGCAATTCGCGTCTCCTCGCACGGCATGGAAACGCCCGCGGATTCCTCCGCCCAAAATTGCTGCTGGATTGAAATTGGCGCAGGGCATGGGGAAATGACAGAATTTCTCGTCCACACGGGCGTTCCTGTCTATGCGGTCGAACTTGATCCGCCTCTCATCAGGCGATTGCAGCAACTCGCCGGTAAGCACTCCAATTTAACAGTCGTCCCCGGTGATGTGCTCGAAATTGACCTGCGGGCGCTCGCCGCCGGCCGGCGCATCCGCGTGTACGGGAATCTGCCCTACTACATCACTTCGCCGATTCTCCACCGTTTCTTTTCGTTCGCCGACCAGATCGAGGAAATCAACATCGTCATCCAACTGGAAGTTGCTCAGCGCCTCGCTGCGCAGCCCGGCAACAAAGATTACGGCTATCTTTCCGTCGCCACCCAGTTTTACACGCGGCCGGAATTCGTCCTTAAACTCCCACCGGACGCGTTCAGCCCTCCCCCGGAAGTAGCCTCGGCGCTCGTAACGCTTCGCCTTCCCGGCCCGAGCGCGCAATCCGGCGTCAGCGATCCGGAGGTCTTCCTGAATTTTGTGAAGTCCTGCTTCGGGCAGAAACGCAAAACGCTTTCGAACAATCTCCGCCACCTCGCAAAACCCCAGCGGATTCGTGAATTATTGAAGGAATTGGAACTGAGGGAAGACGCGCGCGCCGAACAGCTGAGCGTCGCGCAATTCGCCGCCATCTACCGCGCTATTTCTTCAGCGAATCCAGCAGCCGGTCCGGATAGTCGGACATAATTCCGTCCACTCCGGCGGCCTCCAGCAGCCGCATGTGCGCCGGCGAATTGATCGTCCAACAGACCACCTGCAGATCCCGCTTGTGCGCTTCTTTCAGGAAATTCGGCGTCATCAGGTCGCCGCGCACCGCCAATTGCCGTGCGCCGATTTCCAGCGCTTTCTCAAACGGATTCTCGATTTGCCCGTCGTGCAGCAGGCCGGTCATCAAAGTCGGCTCCAGCTTCCGCAAGCCCGCCAGAATTCCCGGATCGAACGAGATAATAACGACTCGTGGAATCTCCCCCGATTCCCGGAGATTGCTAATCAGCGCGTGTTCGCCTCCCCAGAATCCATTGGGCTTCAACTCCAGATAGAAGACCACGTCATGCTTGCGCGCGAACTCCAAAACCTCGACCAGCGTCGGGACTCGTTCGCCGATGAACTCGCTCGCAAACCACGATCCCGCATCCAGCTTGCGGATCTCCGCCAGCGGCAACTGGTGCACCTCGCCTTTCCCGCTGGTTGTGCGATCCACGGTCGAATCGTGAATGGCCACAAAATGGGCGTCCCGCGTCAGGTGCAGGTCGGTTTCGATAAACGTTACGCCTTGTGAGACCGCGCGGCGAAACGCCGCCAGCGTATTTTCCGGAGCGTACCCTGAAGCACCGCGATGCGCGATGGCCAACACTGAAAAGCGTCCTCCCGGGGCAATCGAGCCAACAACGGGGAGAAGGAGAGCGCGATTCCCTGTCGTATGCTAACACCGACGGAACTCCTTCAGCGAACATACGCCGCCGCTGGTGCGCGAATCGAAACAATCCGCCAAGCCGCGAACCGCTTTTGTTATTCTGGAGTGCATGCGCTTCGCAATCTGCCGAAAGTTCACGACCTGCTTTGTATTTGGCCTGATTCTGGCCGCGCCACCCTTGCGGGCGCAACATCCGCCGGCTGCAAAACCCGCTGCCGCGCCTAAGACCGAGGAACCTCCACTTCCCCGCGAAATCCGACACCAGCTGTTTGTGCTTCCCTATTATTCCGTCTTTGACTACATCACCTTCGCCCTCGACGGCGACAAAGTCACCCTCACCGGGTACGTCCTTCGCCCCACGCTCCGGGCCAACGCGGAAGCGGCCGTAAAGAGTCTCGAAGGCGTCTCCTCGGTCAAGAACCTCATTGAAGTCCTTCCCAAATCCTCCAGCGACGACGAATCTCGCC
>Ga0209166_10003999_pt1 | contig 10470 bp, 11 predicted proteins | sample Coa_R1_3_FD_187151 | JGI IMG/M metagenome (GOLD analysis project Ga0209166, IMG submission 187151) | Surface soil microbial communities from Centralia Pennsylvania, which are recovering from an underground coalmine fire - Coalmine... | ecosystem: Environmental > Terrestrial > Soil >... | reverse complement strand
TTGAGCGCGCGCACTATGTTCGCACCGTCGGCATGTTTGTGCCGGAGAAGGTCGGGTGACTCCAATGCGCACGGCCAACCACGATCGCTTGTGGATCACGCTGACGCGGGTCGTGCTCAGTTGGGCGACACTCACTGCGGCCGGCGACCGGCCGGACATCCTGCAGGTGGTGCAAATGGGCACCGGCGGCGGCGGTCGCTAGCATGCCCTCCATCGACGTGCTGATCGTCTCCTACAGCCGCTTCGGCGTGTTGAGGCTCATGGCGGAGTACATCGCCGACGGCGCGCGCAGTGTGCCCGGCACGGAGGTGCACCTGATAGAAGTCGAGGACCTGCCCATCGACACCTTGCGTCCGGGCGAGACCGAGGCAGAGCACGTCCTCCGCCGCGGGGTCCTGATGGAGCGCATTTCCGCCGCCGACGCCCTGATCGTCGGTGCCCCGGCCTACTTCGGCAGCATGGCTTCACCGGTCAAGCGGTTTTTTGAGGATTGTCTCACCGCCGAATCAGCGCCGCCCGCGATCGACCGCTCACGCCCCTGGCGGCACACCGCGCTGCGTGACACTGTCGGCGCCGCGTTCACCGCGTCCGGTACGCCACACGGTGGCAACGAGCTCGCGTTGCACTCCATCCTGACGCTCTTCATGCACCTGGGCATGCTCGTGGTTACCCCTGGCCAGGGTCAGCCGATCCTGAGCAATCCGGCGGCGCCGTACGGCGCCACCGCCATCACGGGCGCCAGCGGAGACGCCTCCCCCACCCCAGAGGAACAGGCCGCGGCCCGAGCACTCGGGGAACGGGTGGCTCGCGTCGCGACCTGGGTGTCACTGGGACGGTCAGCGCAAACCGCCCGAACGGGTGGGACCGAAGACCACCCGTTCGCGCCCTGACAGACTACCCCGCGGGCGCGGGCCTGAACTGGCCTGCGCACTTACGCTGAGCCTATAGAAACCACCACGGCAGTCGTGGTAGGTAATCGAAAGGCTGGACCTCCAAATCATGTTGCGATTCCGTCTCGTTGTTCCCATTGTTGCCTTTGCTCTCAGCTCGATGGCCGCGGCGTTGCCCACCATGACTAGCGCTGCCGATGGCCCGGCGGTCAGCATCCATGATGGCGGCGACCCGACGACCTGGGGCTATACGCCGGCGAGCACCAGCGTCTCCGTGGGCCAGACGGTCACGTGGACCAATTCGGGTGCATTCCCCCATGATGCCGCCGCTACCGATGGCAGTTGGAAAACGCCGCTGCTGAACACCGGTCAGTCAGGATCGGTCACCTTTTCCACTCCGGGTACGTACACCTATATCTGCACACCCCACCCATGGATGCAGGCTACGATTGTCGTGACCGCGGCGGTCCCCGCGGCACCGACGGCGGCGCCAGCAGCCGATGCACCGGCCGCCATCGACCCGGCACCAGCCGTGCAACCCGCCGATGCGCCCGCCGCCACGAACCCGGCGACTGACGCGTCTGCAGGTCAGCCGGCCGACATTAACACGGCTTCCCCAACCGACCCTGGCACTGGCGACTGACCAGCCCGCGGCGGCGGTGCGCACTGGGAGCCCGGACGTTTTCGTCCGGGCTCTTGACGTTGGGCAATCACGGCGCGCAGTTGATCGACTGTCCCGTCGGCACTACGGCGAAGGCTTTGACGGGATCCTCACCAATGGCGATGGGGATGGAGACAACGCTCTCCTGGCTGGTGACCGAGGAGTGCGCATAGGCGACCAGGTTGTGGCCACCGACCTGGGCAGGGAGCGATACCGTGGCCTGAAAGCTTGACGCACCCGCCGGGCCAGTCACCGCGGCCGGGTTGGTGGTGCCGATCATCCTGCCCCCCGAATCGCGAGCGTCAAGGAAGAAGTCGACGCGGTCGATGCCAGAGCCGTGTTGAGCCCGCGCGTCCATCGCCCGTCCCTGCACGACAAGATTGCCCGGTTCGACGCGTGCAGCAGGGCTGGGGTTCGCCAACTCGAGCCGAATGCCCGGGCACCGGTCGGGCCAGAAGGTCCCATTCAGTTGCATCACGTAGGCTTCGATATCGGCGATATCGCTCTGGGGGAGTAGATGGTGATCGCCGAATCCTGGCATGGTTATGAGCGGGTTCGGGCCAGCCGGTCGTGAGCCGTGCTGGAGGAACACATCCAGTTCGCGGGCGAAGATCGCCGCGTCGCCGTTGGAGTCGTCGATGAAACCCGGGTCGATCGGATTCAACACCGGAACTGTTCCGTCACTCGAGTTCGGATTGGTGATTCCGGCCGTGCCACGCGCACCGTGGCAACTGGCGCAGTTGGCGTTGAACTTCGCCGCGCCGCCCACGGGGTCGCCGTGAATCGCGGCGGCCGGGCCAGGAATGGTAATGTCCACGCCAGGGACTGGACTGGTTACGGGGTTCGGACCAGGCGCGAGCGGATTGGGTGTCGGCGCTGCAGCCAGCACCAACGACGCTTGAACCAGTCCCAGACCAACGGCTGCGGCCATCAGCCCATGTCGGGCGCGACGCTTTTCGAAAGGGAACAGTGACATCGGCGTCTCCTCGATCTCTGAATTTCGATAGGTCAGGGTGCATACGCATAGACGTCTTCGGGTGAGTTCTTCGGAACCTGGATCTTGACGAAGCTAAAGGGCCGCCCGGTTTGGCCATAGGTCTGCGTGCTATGGCAGCCGTTGCAACCCAGAATCGCGATGCGGTACGCCTGTTCGAAACGGGCCTGGTCGCCCGCTTGCGCCGCCTGGATCAGCGGGTCGAGCAGGGCGGTGTTGAAGGCCTCGATCCCTTGTTGGCGAGATTGATTGCTCTTCAAGCCGCCCCGATGGAGGGTGTCTTTGGCCTCACGTCCTTCGAAGGCCGCGAGATCCCAGTTTGTCTGCTGGGCCGCGAACCACATGATGCCGAGCCGCTGGGCCGCCTCCATCATGAAACCGGACAGCCCCGGCTGAATCGCGGTCAGCTGGGCCAGGCTCAACGGCGTGGCTGTCGGGGGCGGTGACGGCGCGACACCAGGCGATGGCGTGACCTGTTGGGCCTGGCTCAGCACGGTCGGGCCGGCGATGCCTGCCAGGATCAGCAGCAGCCCTGATCCCATCCCACACACGGCTGCGATCCTGGCGCGCGCGAACAGCCAATGCATGCCCGTTACCTCCCCGGCCGACTGTAGTCGTAGATATCCCAGATCGAATTGCTCGGGACCTGAACTCGGATAAAGCCGAACGTCCCACCGGTCGCGGCATACGTCTGCGACGCATGGCAGGCGTTACAGCCCTGCAGGGCGGCGCGAAATGCCGGCTCGTAACCGCCCGCATCGCCCGCCTGGGCAGCCTTGATCAGCGGGTCAAGGAACGCCGCGTTGACACCTTCAATGGCCTGTTGCCGCGCGGCGTTGCTCTTCAGCCCGCCGCGGTGGAGGACGTCACGCGCTTCGCTGACCTCGAAGGCAGCCTCATCCCAGTTGTTGGCGTGCGCGGCGAACCACGACCGACTCAGCCGCTTGGCAGCTTCCAGCATGTACCCACTGAGACCCGGCTGTGTCTGGCTGAGCAGCCCCTGACTGAGCTCGGCGGCCGGTGCGGGCGAGGCGCCGACAACCGGCAGGGGCACTTGCGTCACGGCGGGACTGGGACCGGCGAGTGCGGCAATCGACGGGGCCGGGGCGCTCGCTGACAGCGTGCGCAGGTAGGCCACCACGTTGGTCAGATCTGCATCGCCCAGCAGGCTGACCGTGAAGGCGGGCATGCCGCCGCGACCGGCCCGCACCAGCGCGGCGATGGCGGCATCATCCGGGTAGCGTTGGCTGAAGGTCGGTCCGTGCAGCGCCGGTCCGGCACCTGCGTTGGCACCTGGATGACAGCCGGTGCACAGGGTGTTGAAGACGCGCTGACCCGCCGCGGGATCCGCGCCCGCCGCCGGCGATGGCGCTGGGGCGACCACGGCCGGCGCCAGCGGCATGGCTGGCGTCTGTGCGGCCACCGCCAGCGGTGCGACGGGCGCCGGGCGCAATGCCGCCTCGGTTTCACGGGCCCGCTGGTCCCACACGAACAAGCCGACGACGATTGCCACTGCCGCGGCGATGGCCGCGACCAGGAGTCCAATGCCAGTGGCCTTCGTCCCGCTCACGCTCGCCTACCTCAGCGCGAGCAGGTACTGCGTGATGTCCTCGACCTGCTCGTGGGTCAGCGGAGGAATGAATGTCGGCATCGCGGCAGTCGGGTTGAGGCCCCTGGGGTTTTCTATGTAGCTGTGGATGTAAGCCGCGGACCGGCGAAGGGCCACGCCGTCCAGCGACGGCCCGACATTGCCGCCGCGGCCTTCGATGACGTGGCAAGATACGCAGCCCTGCGCGGCGACGAGCTCGCGTCCGACGACTTCGGTGGATGTCAGTCGCGCGCCGCGGTTTTCCGCGAGCGCCGGGGGTGTGGTCAGCACGGAGCGCCACGTCAGGACGACCACGGCGGTGACCGAAATCACGGCGATCGCGGTGCTGATCGGACGATAGCGCGGGGACCGTCGCGGCCCGCGGTCGAGCAGTGGCAGCAGGAAGAGGAACACGAAGAACAGCCCGGGCAGCACCACCACGCCGACCCATTCCAGGCTGCCAGGGAAGTACTTCAACAACTCGAACAGAAACAGGAAGTACCACTCAGGCCGTGGGACGTAGCCGGTGTTGGTGGGATCGGCCTGGCCCTCCAGCGGTGTCCCGAACGCCACCGCGAACGCAATCACGATCAGAATGACAATCGTCGAAACGACGGCATCTTCGACGATCAGATCCGGGAAGAACCGCCGCCCGCGCAGCTTGAAGTCATCGTAGACGGCTCGATATTCGAGCTCGGTCTCGGGCGCAGTTGGCGCGCGACGGGCGCCCCGCAAGCGCGCGAGGGCGGCGTCCCAGAGACCGGGGGGCACACTGACGCCCTGCCAGACCACCAGGAACAGGTGGAGTCCGATCAGGCCGGCGACCAGCATCGGCAGAACCAGCACATGGACCGCGTAGAAACGGGTGAGCGTCAGCGCGCCGAGCTGGCTGCCCCCGCGTAGCAGGCTTTCGACGAAATTGCCGACGGCGGGTACGGTGCCAGCCATGTTGGTACCGACCGTGGTGGCCCAGTAGGCTTTCTCGTCCCACGGCAACAGGTACCCGGTGAAGCCGAAGGCAAAGGTAAGCCCGAACAGCGCCACACCGGCCCACCAGCTGACTTCGCGCGGGTATTTGTACGCACCCATGCCAAACGTCACCAGCATGTGCAACACGACGACGACGACCATAGCGCTGGCGCCCCAGTGGTGGATGCCGCGGATCACCTGACCAAACGGCACCTGCGTAATGGTGTATTCGACACTGTCGTAGGCGTGATCCGGACTTGGCGAGTAGTACAGCGCCAGAATGGTTCCAGTGAGTGTCTGGACGAGGAACAACGCCAGGCTGACGAAGCCGAGCGTGTACAGGAGGTTGACCCCAAACGGGATCTTGCGGATAAACAGCGCCTGCCAGAGCAACTCGACGTTGAGGCGGTCCTGGAACCAGCCGTACAGATTGCGATGCGGGTGCCGTTCTGCAGGGACGGCGTCGCTCACGCTGGCGCCTGTTCGGGCGTGCCGAGTTGGAAGTCTCGATATTGGGCTTGCAGCTGACCGCCCTCGACCCGGGTCAAGAGCGCGTCGAGTGGCCGTGGCGGTGGCCCTGCCAGCACGTGGCCGTCCAGCCCGTACACACCGGCATGACACGGGCAGGTGAACTGCTGCTGGTCGGGTTGCCAGCTATAGGCGCAGCCCAGATGCGTGCAGCGGCCGTTGTAGACCGTGAACTGGTTGCCAGGCTGGCGCACCACCCAGACGCCCTTCACATCGGTGGACTCAATCCACCCGTCGCGTCGCACGACCGTGAGATTGACGCCGGTGGGCTGACCCTCATGGAAGGCGTCCGGACTACCGAGCGGCAACCATTGAGATTCATCCCGCTTCAGGGCTGGGCCGATAGCCGCACCCAGCGCGGGAACGCCCAGCAGCGCGGCCACGAACGTGACGCAGGCACCGATAACTTGCGCAAGGAATGTCCTGCGCGATGTCTGGGCGGCAGGAATCGGGCCGTCCAAGCTGTAGTCCTCCGCTACGCCAGGGGCCCGCGCCCAGAGTTACCCGTCTGTCCGCTGTCGTCGATCGACCGCTGTGCGCCTCGTTTTCGAACCCTATAAGCCTAGGTGCCACCCGGGTCGTGGAGAAAGCGCGGCAGGTAAACGCTAGGTCAACATTTACGCCACGCGGTGATTTGGTCCCGCCACCCGGCGGGAGCGACGCTGAGGCGCGCCGCACCTAGAATGCTGCAGTTGCTTGCCTTCACGTTTGTCGTAACCCACCGCAGAAACGCTGTTCTCGAGACGTAGTCGCCGGTATGACACAGCCACCGGGCATCAACAGCCACCTGACCGCGCTCCTCGTTGGCTCCAGTGGGCGCACCATCAATGACGTGGCCGACGGCCTTCGAGGCCGGTGGCGAGATCTTGACGTGCAACTCGCGCACGACCGCTGTGGGGCACTGGCGCTGCTGCAGCAGCTTCAACCAGACGTCGCGCTGCTGGAAGTTGGAACGCCCGCGTCCACCGCCATCGCCCTCGTCCAGGACATCCGCCACCGATCTGACGTGCCCCTGCTGTTGATTGCGCCGCGTCTCGATGAGCGGGATCAGGTTCGGGCCCTCGATCTGGGCGCGGACGACTACGTCGTGCGACCCTTCAGCCTGTCTGCGCTGGCGGCGCGGGTCAATGCCGTCGTGCGGCGAAGCCGGCTCGCGCCTTCGACGCGGCGCCCGGACTTCGTTGCGGATGATCTCGGTGTTCGCTTCAGTGACGCGACCGTCACCATTTCGGGACAACCGGTCCACCTGACGCCGATGGAGTACCGACTGCTGTACTACCTCATCCGACGAGTCGGCCAGGTCATTTCACACGAGGTGCTCCTCGAAGCCCTGTGGGGGCGTGAGTACGGAGCGACCACCCATCACCTCAAAGTCTTTGTTAACCGCCTTCGTACCAAGCTGAAGGATCGCGCCCCGACACGCATGATTCAAACGGTGCGCGGCCGGGGTTACCGTTTCCGAGCCTGACGCGGGACGCCACTGCATCCGGATCGTCCGTCGCCGCTGTGTTTACGTGGCGCAACCTGGGTGCTAACGCTGGCGCGTTAGCGTTGGCGTGACGATGACTACAGGCAGCCGGCACGATAGGCCAGGAGGTGGTCGCATGCCTTCGACAATTCTCGTTCCACTCGACGGCTCGGCGTTGGCAGAGCACGCCCTTCCATTCGCGGAGCGGATCGCTCGGGCTGCGCACGCGCGGGTGATCCTGAACTGGGTCGTGCCGGCGTATGCGGGGGCGGAGACGAGTGTCGAAGCCAGCGTGGCACTTGCCGCACGCGAAAATCTGGAAGAGATCGCGTCGAGACTCCGGCGTGCGGAAATCACCGTCGCGGTGACCGTCCCAGAGGGTGACGCGGCTGCCCAGACCGTGAGCGCGGTCGCAGCGCTGGGAGTCGACCTGATTGTCATGTCCACGCACGGGCGTTCGGGCATTGGCCGGTGGCTGTACGGCAGCATCGCCGACGCGGTGATTCGGCTGGCCAACGTGCCGGTTCTGCTCGTCCCGCCTCATGTGAGTTTGCCCTGGCCGCCTGACGGCCGGGTACGGATCGTTGTGCCACTGGATGAGTCGCAGCTCAGCGAAGCCGTGCTCGGTCCAGCGCTGGAGTTTGCTACACGACTCGGCGCCGAACTGCTGCTGGTCGAGGTGGTGGCGTGGCCGCCGCGGGTGTACAGCGACCCCGTCGAGTTGTTGGGGTATGACCTCGATGAGCAGGTCGCCGCGGCGCGCACCTACCTGGCAACCGTGGCCACCAGGCTCCGCGAAAGTGGCGCCAGCGTGCACTGGCGGATTGAGGTCGGTCCGACGCCGGCCGCGACGATCGTTCAACTCGCGCGTGCCGAACACGCCGATTTGATCGCCATGGCCACGCATGGCCGCAGCGGTCTGGCGCGGGTGGTGCTTGGCAGTACGACCACCGGCGCGCTGCAGCACGCCGAAGTCCCGCTCTTGATTGTCCGGCCGACGGCGCTCCAGGCGGCTCAGCCACCCGCGCCCGAGTCGTACGCCGCACCGGTCCGGACCTGAACGACGTGGGTCGTCAGGAGTTGACGCCATGACAGCCGCAATCGCCACTCCGACCACCACTCCGGGTCCGCAAGCGGCCCCTACGGGATGGCCAGCCAGGACGCGATCCGATCTGTCCGGGCGGCTGATGGAGCTCTTGCGTCCGGCGGCGTTTCCGCATCTTGCGCCGCACCCGACGGTGATTGAAACCCACATTTCCTGGGTGATCCTGGCCGGCGCGTTTGTGTACAAGCTGCGCAAACCGGTCGACTTCGGGTTTCTCGATTTCTCGACCCTGGAGCAGCGGCGGGCGGATTGCGAGGCGGAAGTGCGCCTCAACCGGCGCCTGTGCCCGGATCTCTACCTTGGCGTGGTGGATGTTGTCGAGCGCGACGGAGTGCTATCCATGACCGGACCAGGCAGCCCGGTTGAGCCGGCCGTAGTCATGCGGAGATTGCCCGAGGCAGGCATGCTGCCCGCCCTGCTCGCGCGAGAGGCGGCTGATGACCGACTGATGGAGCGCCTGGCCAGACACCTGGCTGAGTTCCACGCCGGAGCTGCCACTGGCATTGGCGTCGACGAGTTCGGGAGCGTGGCCATGCTGCGCACGAATTGGGCTGAGAACTTCGCCCAGACGGCCGCGTTCGTCGGGCGCACCCTCGCTGGCCAGCAATATGCCGAGATCCGTAGCTACGTTGAGCAGTTTCTCGAAGCGCACGCCGAACTGCTGAAGCGGCGCGTGGCGCAGGGCCGCATCCGCGACGGCCATGGCGACTTGCACGCGGGCAGCGTCTGTGTTGCCCATCGGCGTCTCTACCTGTTCGACTGCATCGAATTCAACGACCGGTTCCGCTGCGCTGACGTGGCTGCCGAGGTGGCCTTCCTGGCGATGGACCTCGACCACCTCGGGCGGGCCGACCTCGGGTCCGCCTTTGTAGACGCCTACGTCCGACGCAGCGGAGACCGTGAGCTGCCGGCGTTGCTGGATTTTTACAAGTGCTACCGCGCGTTTGTGCGCGGCAAGGTGCTGGGCTTTCAACTCGACGACCCCGCGCGCGCCGCAAGCGGGCTCGATCTCGCGCTCAGCGAGGCGCGAGCCTATTTCGACCTGGCCGTTACGTACGCCCACCAGCCTGAACGGACGCTGTTGGTCACCATGGGCCTCCCCGCCAGCGGCAAGACGACTCTGGCTCGCGCCCTGGCCGGGCGGCTCGGTCTGGTGCACCTTTCGTCGGACGTCGTCCGCAAACAACTGGCCGAGATGCGACCCAGCGAGCACCGTCTCGACGGGTTCGAACGTGGCCTGTACGGCCGGTCAATGAGCCGCCGCACCTACGCCATGTTGAGAAAACAGGCCGCGCGGTGGTTGCGGCGCGGCCGATCGCTCGTGCTCGATGCTACCTACAGCCAACCGGCAGAGCGCGCCGCGTTGCGTCAGCTTGCGCGCCGCACTGGGGCGCGGCTGGTGGTCATCGTGTGCCGAGCTGACGAGTCGGTGCTGCTGGCGCGGTTGGCGGCCCGGAGGCACGATCTGCACTCAGTCTCCGACGCGCGGCCTGAGTTGTGGCCTGCGCTCAAAGCGGCCTTCGTCGAGCCCACCGAGATGTCAGAGACCTTGAGCGTCGACACCATGCAGCCGCTCGAGCTGACGATCGATCAGGTCCGACAAGCGCTGGCCAGCGGCAGCACCTGCCCCGAGCATTCACCTGGCGCAACCTCGACAGTAACGCGCGACAGGTAGCGTTCAGCCAACACGGGAGGGTGGGCGAGCGTTGCGTGCGGCTTGGGATCAACCGGCGCGTTGAGCGGCTTCGCCAGCCACCAGGTGCTTGAAGCGTGCCATGAACGCGTCGGGCTGCCGGCCAATTACGCGGGCCAGGTTCGTCAACGTCGCGGCGTCTTCAAAGTCCTCTGTGCCCAGCCGGACCATATAGCGCCGCGCGATCTGGTAATGCTCGGAGTGGGGATCCACCAGCCGCACGCGCGTGCGTCCGGTCTGCGGATCGAGCATCTGGTTGAATGGCATCGGCTCGAAGTGGCCGTTCACCAGCGTCACCATGGCATTCGTGCCGCCATCGAGCACGTACTGGGCCGCGCAGTACCCCAGGTCGCGGGTGTACTCCATGTCAAACGGAATCGGATCCGCGCAGCGCAGCTCGTAACCAATGTCCTTCGAAACGAGGCCCGTGTTCAGGCCGAGCTCAGCGAGTCGCGATCGCAACCGCACCCGGACGACGTCGCCCAGGTTCACTTCGGCCAGCCGAACGTGGTCGTGCTCGTCGCGCTCGAGCTGTCCGAAGACCTCCAGGTCCTCGGGCGCCATATGCTCGACG
>Ga0209166_10003998_pt1 | contig 10473 bp, 9 predicted proteins | sample Coa_R1_3_FD_187151 | JGI IMG/M metagenome (GOLD analysis project Ga0209166, IMG submission 187151) | Surface soil microbial communities from Centralia Pennsylvania, which are recovering from an underground coalmine fire - Coalmine... | ecosystem: Environmental > Terrestrial > Soil > Unclassified... | reverse complement strand
TCCATCTGCAATCGCCTCCCGGATTTGCTATCCTCATTGCCAGGCTCAAGATGACCGCCACCTCGGCTCCAGCGAATCGAAAGGATTTATTTCTCCGTGCTTGCCGCGGAGAAACGCTCCCGCGCCTGCCTGTCTGGATGATGCGCCAGGCCGGCCGCTATCTTCCCGAATATCGCGCCATCCGGGCAAATCACGCGTTTCTGGAAGTCTGCAAAACGCCCGATCTGGCCGTCGAGATCTCGCTGCAGCCCTTTCGCCTTCTCGACGTGGATGCCGTTATCGTTTTCTCGGACATTCTAATTCCTGCGGAGGCCATGGGCCTGAAGCTCGAACTTGGCGATGCGGGGCCCAATTTACCGGACCCTGTTCGCTCCAAACGCGATGTCGACAAGCTGAAACTTTTCGACCCGGAAATCGAAACCGGCTTCCTCTCGGAAGCCATTCGCCGTATCGTCCGCGAAATTGGACCGGCGGTCCCCGTCTTGGGATTTGCAGCCGCTCCCTGGACATTGGCCTGCTACATGGTCGAAGGCCGCACTAAAGAAGGCTTCGCCACGGTAAAGAGTTTCCTGCTCCACGATCCGGCGACGTTTCGCAATCTGTTGCATCGCATCGCACAGGCGGCCATCCCCTACTTAAAATCTCAAATCGCCGCTGGTGCCGCTGCCGTTCAATTATTTGATACCTGGTGTGGCGAGTTGTCGCTGCGGGACTACGAAGAGTTCGCTCTGCCCGCAACGCAAGAGATTATCTCTGGCCTCGGTGGCTCTGCGCCGGTCATTTATTATACGAAGGCTTCTCACCATTTGCTGCCGGCCGTGGCCCGCTCCGGCGCAAATGTTCTGAGCGTCGATTGGCGCGTGGACATGCGCGCTTTACGCGAAAAGCTCGGACCACGCATCGCACTGCAAGGAAATGTCGACCCCGCGGTGCTCTACGGCCCGCCGGACGAAATTCGCCGCGTCACGCAGGAAGCCATGGCCGCGCTTGGCGGGACCGGCCACATTTTGAATCTTGGCCACGGAATTTTGCAGCACACTCCCGTCGAAAATGCCAAGCTCTTTATCGAAACTGGCCGGCAATCTTTGCTGCAGGAAGCCAATCCTGCAGCCAGTTTGCGTTAGGGGACTTTTGCCGTGACGATCGCGAATCCAAGCTTGCAAAACATGCGCGAAGAGCTTCGCGTCAGCGAAGAGTTTCTCGCGCGCTACAACCGTCCCGGCCCGCGCTACACCAGCTATCCCACCGCGCCTGTCTGGAACGATTCCTTTGGCCCCGCCGACCTCGAAAAAGTCCATGAAGAAGCCAATCTCGCGAAATCACCCGTCTCGCTCTATATGCACATTCCCTTTTGCGAAAGCCTCTGCCTCTTCTGCGCCTGCAACGTCATCATCCAAAAAGATAAGCGCGTCGCACCGCCCTACCTCGATATCTTGAAGCGCGAAATGACTCGCGTCAGCCGCAGCGTCTCAAAAGAGCGCGCTGTGACCCAATTCCATTGGGGCGGCGGCACTCCCACTTATTTGACGCCCGCGCAGATCGAAGACCTCTTCGGCTTCACCCGCGAACATTTCACTTTCGCTCCCGACGCTGAAATCGGCATCGAAGTCGATCCCCGCGTCACCAGCCGCGAACATCTTGAAACTCTTCGCAAGCTCGGTTTCAACCGCCTCAGCATGGGCATCCAGGATTTTCATCCTCTCGTCCAAAAAACCATCCACCGCATCCAGCCCTTCGAACTCACCGCCGGCCTCATTCAATCCGCCCGCGACCTCGGCTTCGACAGCGTCAACGTCGATCTCATCTACGGCCTTCCCTACCAAACCGCCGAAACCTTCGCCCACACCGTCGAGCAAATCCTCGAACTCGCTCCAGACCGCGTCGCCCTCTTCAGCTACGCCCACGTCCCCTGGCTCAAAAAGCAGCAAGGCTCTTTTGCAGGCCATCTCCCAGAAGGCATGCAAAAATTTGAGATCTTCCGCACCGGCCTCCTGAAATTCCTAGAAGCTGGCTATCTCTATATCGGCATGGACCACTTCGCCAAGCCCGGCGACGAACTCGCCGTCTCCCAGAAAAATCGCACTCTCCATCGCAATTTCCAGGGCTACACCACCAAATCCGGCGCCGACCTCTATGGCATGGGCATCACCGCCATCAGCGGCATTCAAAACGCCTACGCTCAAAATCATCGCGACATCCCCAGTTGGGAAAAAGCCGTCAACGAACGCGGCATCGCCACCATGCGCGGCTATCATCTCTCCGACGACGACCGCCTCCGCCGCGCGGTAATCAGCCGCCTCCTCTGCCACACCATCGTCCTGAAAAACGAAATCTCCCAAGAATTCGCTATCGACTTCGACTCCTACTTCGCCGACGAACTTCGCCGCCTCGCCCCCTTCCGCGAAGACGGCCTGGTCATCCTCGATCCCAACGAAATCCGCACCACCTGGCTAGGCCGCATCTTCATCCGTAATCTAGCCATGATTTTCGATCCCTACCTGGAAAAGCAGCATCTCAACGCCAAGCCCCTCTTCTCCAAAACCCTCTAACCAGCTCCTCCTTCATCCCCGCGACTAGAATCAGCCGGTCACGCCGACCTGTTGCTTTCCCAAAGGAAGTGTGCCATCCTTCCTGTTGGAAACCCAAATGACACTCCTATGAAACAAAAAACTGACGTCCTCCAAGGCACTTTGGCACTTATGGTCCTCAAGACTCTTGATGTCCTGGGATCGCTGCACGGTTATGGAATCGCGCGGCGCATCGAGCAAATCAGCGGTGATCTGCTCGCCGTGAATCAAGGCACTCTGTACCCCGTGCTGTTGAAGCTTGAGCAAGAAGGCGCCATCGCCTCCGAGTGGGGCGCCTCGGAGAATAATCGCAGGGCGCGCTTCTATCGGCTGACCCGGGAAGGACGAAAGCAGTTGCAGCTCGAAACCAAGGATTGGCAACAAACGGCAGGCATTATCAGTCGTTTCTTCGAAGCCAAAGCGGAGGATTTGTTATGAAGTCTCTGAGGCGGTTTTTTACTCGAATGTTCAACTTGGCGGCTAGCCGCGCCCAGGAAGAGCGATTAAAAGAAGAAATCGCCGAACATATCGCTCTGCAAGCTGAAGAAAACATTCGCGCCGGTTTGCCGCCCGTTGAGGCACGGCGTCAAGCCATGCTGAAGTTTGGCGGCGTCGAGGCGATGAAACAAGACTATCGCGCCGAGCGTGGACTCCTATTCCTCGAGAATTTCCTGGGCGATTTGCGAAACGCAGGGCGAACGATTCGCCGCATGCCAGGGCTTGCGGTCGTGATCATCGTTTCGCTGGCCGTCGGAATCGGCGTGAATACCACGATCTTTTCATGGATTCAGATGATTCTGCTCCAACCGTTGCCTGGCGTGAGTGGTGCCTCGAATTTTCTGCTGGTCGAGCCTCGCACGGAGACGGGCGGGTATCCAGGCGCTTCCTGGCTGGAATATCGCGGCTTGCAGACACAGGTGCCGGCACTTCGGGACGTCGTGGCGGCTCAGATGGTGCCGTTCAACGTCGGAGAAAAGGGTCAGACGGAGCGGACCTTCGGGCAACTCGTCTCCGGCAATTATTTTTCGGCGTTGGGGCTGAGTCCTGCCATCGGACGATTTATTCGGCCCGAGGAGGCGGTCCGGATCGGAGCTAACCCTGTCATTGTTATTTCGTATGACTACTGGCAAACGCGGTTCCGCAGCGCCCCTGACGCTGTGGGACAAAAACTGCGCGTGAACGAACGCGACCTTACCGTCATCGGCGTGGCCCCTAGGGATTTCCAAGGAACCATGCCGCCCTTGAAATTCGAACTCTGGGCGCCGGCCACTCTGGCGCCCGCGCTGCTCGGTGCACCACGCGCCCTCGAGGATCGCAGCATCCGCTCTTTTTCCTTGATCGGTATGTTAAAGCCTGGCGCGACACGCGAGGAAGCTCAGGTCGAACTCAGTGCGGCGATGGCTCAGCTTGCGCGCGACTATCCTGACGCCAGCGCCGGAATTGGCGGTGAGATTATCCCGTTCTGGAAATCGCCGCGCGGTCCACAGCGCTTGCTGATCAGCGGGCTGGCCGTCCTGCAAGGCGTTATGCTCCTTCTGCTGCTCGCTGTCTGTGGGAACACGGCTAACCTCATGCTCGCTCGCGGGAGCGCCCGCCAGCGCGAAATGGCCGTGCGCATGGCGCTCGGCGCGGGACGCTGGCGCATTGTCAGCCTGGTGCTCTCGGAAAATATGCTGCTCGCTCTCCTGGGAGCAAGCCTCGGAGCAGCGATCGCCGTTTGGGGCACCACGGCATTGCGCATGGCGCCGATGATTGGTTCCTTTCCGATCTTGTTTCAGACAAGAGTGGATGGACTCACTCTCGCCTTCGCGATGTTGCTCGGTGCTTCGTGCGGTTTCATTTTCAGCGCGGCCCCGGCGGTCCATCTTGCCCGCCTCGATCCTCAGGAGGGACTTCGTTCCAGTTCCAACACCACGCCCCGCAGCTGGGCGCGCAAAGTCTTGATGGGGACGGAAGTCGGACTTGCCATGGTCGTTCTAATTGCCGCGGCGCTCTACTTGCAAAGTTTTCGCTCGGCGCGCCAAACCGATCCACGATTCCAGCCCGAGGGCGTATTGCTGGCCGCGTACGACTTGAGCGGACGGAATCCCGACGAGGCCTCCGAGCGCGAATTTGCTGCCCGCCTGCTGGAGCGGCTGCGATCCTTGCCGGACGTCGAGGCAGCCGCCATCGCAACGAATGTTCCATTGGACTTGCATGGAATTCCGTCGCGGCCTTTCACTGTGCAAGGCCGCGTGCGCACCGAGCCGGGGCAGGATAGAGCCATTTCCAACGTTGTCACGCCCGGATACTTCAAGGTCATGGCCATCCCGCTCCTTGAGGGGAACGACTTCGCCGAAATGAGGGATACAGCGGCGCCCGCACAGGCCATCGTCAATGAGGAGTTTGTCCGCCGCTTCATGAATGGCGCGGATGCCATCGGCCGCAGTATACGGACGCGCGCGGGAACCTTCGCGATCATCGGCGTCGCGCGCAATTCGGTCTATGATGCATTCGGCGAGCCCGCCCTGCCGGCGATCTATTTCTCGTATCGGGATCTCCCGGAAATCCAAGGCGAAATTCATCTCAGGACGCGCCGTGGCAATGAAACCGCGCTCACGTCGGAGGCGCGTGCCGTTCTCCGCGATCTCGATCCGATGCTTCCTCTGTACGACGTCCGGACTTTCTCCCAGCACATCGAACGAAATCTCTATCTTCGCCGCATTCCCGCGCGCATGTTCGCTGTCCTCGGGCCGCTTCTGCTCGGCCTCGCGGCGATCGGAATCTACGCCGTGGTTTCGTACGCCGTGGCTAGGCGAACAAAAGAGATTGGCGTGCGGCTGGCCTTCGGGGCCACGGGCAGGCGCGTCGTCCTGCAAATTATTCGCGAGAACTTGGGTGTAATTGCCTGGGGCGCGGCGATTGGATGGGTATTTGCGCTCCTGATTTCCGTTCGCGCCATGCAAAATGGCGCGCTCAACCTTCCGGTTTTCATCGGGGTACCGGCGATTCTGTTGGCTGTCGCGGCGCTGGCATGCTGGATTCCGGCACGGCGAGCCAGCCGGATTGATCCAATAGCCGCCCTCAGACACGAATAATTCCTAACTCTTGTCCTGTATGTCGAGCGCAGTTGTGTCGGCGGCCGCATCTTCATCCCCAATCTCGCCTTGCTCCTCGCTCCCTACCGAGAAAAATAGCACCTCAACGCCAAGCCCCTTCTTCAAAACTCTCAAACTCCGAGATTTGTCATCCCGAACGAAGCGAGGGATCTGCTCTTTCGATCCTGTAGGGGCACGATACATCGTGCCCTCTTTCTCGCGCCGCCACCCCACCGTCCTTTCGAACGGAGCAGGTCGACGCCTTTGCTTCCACGTTTGCTCCTGCAAACGTGTCGGCCTGCGCGGAGAGAAATCTCTCCTCGTCTTTTCTTTACGCACACGATCCGACCCACCGCAGGGTGCCGCATCCCTGCGGTTTTCAGGGTGCGGGTTTCGACTTCGCTCCATGCGCGCCTGCCGCAGCCCCAAACCCCACTCAAATCAACTGTTCGTAGCTTTTACGGTCGCCGATCCAGAACCACAAAAATCCCCCAGCCCGTCTCAGAGCCAGTGTCCGATAGTTCAGCGTGACCCGCGCCGACCACACTTCTTGGCCGCGGGATTCTCCAACTTTCTTGAACTGTAGCGAGGGATGCTGTGGATTACTCTTCAGCAGAGCAAACTGCTTGTCTGCGCGATTTCGCATCTCTAGGGGTAGCGCTTCATATGCTCGCCAAGAGCCCTCGGTGCGCGGTGTTGCATTTACCTACAGCGGACGGAGCCTTCCGCGCTTCTCATCCTCCTGCGCGTTCTGCACGGCCCCGTCCAACCCGCCCGCCGCCAAGTCCCCTTCAATCCTGCGATCGATCGGTCTCGGTCCCGCGTACTCATCGAGCCACAACCGCAGTTCTTCCAACTCCTCTTGCGTAAGCGTCCCAATCACCCGCTCGATCTCTTCAACCCTTTTTCCGCTCATTTGCTGCACCCACTCAAAATTCTCGTCCACTCAGCAATACCATAACACTTTCGGGCCTTGACTCCGCCTCCCTCGCACCCTGCGGGCTTTGGCCGAACCTCGCACAAACCCCGTTTTCGAGCGCTAAATTTCCGCGCATCCCCAGTCCTCTTATCAACTTACGCCCCATAAGCAGGGCGTTCGAATCATTACCATATAAGAAATAACTTGACAAGTCATCACGAACTGCGCTAACATACATCGTGTACTTTGGCTTCCAGCCCGCCGACGCTTCCCATTCTGGAACTCCCTCTCTCTCCGCAATCGCGTTTTGCTTTTCTGCCATTTCTTCTTCTTTTCCCAACCTTCCAACCTCTCAACCTTCAAACCGTCAAACAACGCCTTGCCTAATTCCTTTCCCTGCCACTCATACACCCCTTCCACAAATTGCTGAAAACACAGCCACTTTAAGTCCTGCATTTGCCACTCTTACGCGCCGCGTCAAGCATAACTCCTGTGTTTGCCACTCTTACAGAAAACACCCGGGGTGGGGTGTGCCTCACCGGCGCACGGCTCGAAATTTTCAACCCTTACACGTTCCAACACACTTTCGGGCCGCGCGCCGTCGGCCTCACCCCACCAAGTCGCAAAGTCCTGCAAAATCAACAGCTACACGCCATCTCGCAAGTGTTGAATCTAAAAAACTTACGCTAATCCTAACTCTATTAAATGCAACACTTACAAAAAAACCGGGGGTAGGGTGGCACAGACTTCAGGCTGTGCGGACTTCCACGTCACCCCAACTGCAGCCGAGAGCACGCCCGCTTCCGCCAGCGCCGCCAATCGAAGATGATAGGATGTTGCCAAACTCCATGACCACGCGCGTCCCAGTCCTCATCGTCGGCGCCGGGATCTCCGGCCTCGTCTGCGCCCATTCCCTGCGCAAGTCCGGCATCGAGGCCCACATCGTCGAAGCCTCCCTGCGTCCAGGCGGCATGATCCGCTCCGAGCGCAGAGATGGCTACCTCCTCGAACTCGGTCCGCAAAGTTTCAGCAGCACTCCTCAGCTCGCCGACCTCTGCCGCGATCTCGGCATCGAAAACGAACTCGTAACCGCTCCGCCCCACGCGCCCAGATTCCTCGTCATCGATGGCCAGTTAAAACAGGCCCCGCTTAGCCCGCCCGCCTTCTTCACTTCTTCCCTCTTCAGTGCCCGCACCAAATGGAGCATCTTCCGCGATGTTCTCGGCCGCAGCGTTCCTCCCGAAGGCGACGAATCCGTCGCCGCCTTCATCCGCCGCAAATTTTCCGCGGAACTCCTCGATAAACTCGTCGGCCCCTTCGTCTCCGGCATCTACGCCGGCGACGCCGAAAATCTCAGCCTCCGCGCCGCTTTCCCTCAACTCCACGAAGCCGAGCGAAGCACAGGCAGCATCATCCGAGGTATGCTCAGCGCCGCAAAATCCAAACCCGCCCCAAAACACAAACCAACTCTGCAATCCTTGCGCGATGGAAACGAAACCCTAATCCGCGCGCTCGCCGCAAATCTCGGCACCGCTCTCCGCACCGAGGTTTCCGTAACAGAAATTCAGCGCGTTACCACAGGAAAAGCATCAACCTACGAAGCGACGTTGAACGCCAGCGGGTCACCGGAGCAAATCGTGGCAGACAACTTGGTCATCGCCACGCCGGCTCAATCCTCGGCAAATCTGATCCGCGGCATCCATCCAAACCTCGCCTCTGCTCTCGCATCCATCGAATACGCGCCAGTGGCTGTCGTTTCTCTTGGCTATCCAAAATCCGCCGTGGGCCGCTCGCTCGACGGATTCGGCTTCCTGATTCCTCGCTCCGAAAAACTCCGCACTCTCGGCACAGTCTGGAACTCATCGCTCTTCCCTTCCCGCGCCCCCGAAGGCAACGCGCTCCTCACGAGCTTCATCGGAGGCGCCACCGATCCCCAAGCCGTCTCCCTCGCCCCCGACGAACTTGCCGCACTCCTCCACAAAGAAATCGCGCCGCTTCTTCAAATCCGCCAAGCTCCAACTTTCTCGAACGTCACGCTCTACCCGCGCGCTCTACCTCAATATAATTTGGGACATTCGCAACGCGTGGCCGCGCTTCAGAAACTCAGAATAGATTTTCCCGGTCTTTGGCTCGCGGGGAACTACCTTCGCGGCCCAGCTATCGGCGCGTGCGTCGAGCAGGCTTTGTCCGTCGCAAACGAAATTCGCGCCGGCGTGGTGCGATGAGGCCACGACGCATGAACAATTCACGTCATCCGTTTGAGCGTTTTAGCCGTACAGTTCTTTAGGAGAGGAAGAAGCCGACACTCGTGTTCCTGGCGGCTTTCACGTCCACCGGTCCCCGCGAAGTGTCGCCTGACGCGACGCTCTTGTCGCGCCTCCTTCAAAAAGACGTGAACGCCTTTGAACAGCTCTACGATCGCCATTCGCGCCTCGTCTATGGTCTGGTCCTGCGCATTCTCCAGCAGGCCTCGACCTCCGAAGAAGTCGTACAGGATGTCTTCCTCCAACTCTGGCGCAACGCGGAACAGTACGATTCCTCGCGCGGCCCTTTCGTCCCGTGGCTATGCACCATGGCGCGCAACCGCGCCCTCGATCAGCTTCGCCTGAAGAGCGAACGCCAGCGCCGCCGCGAAGATCAACCGGACGAATTGCCGCCAGTAGTGGTCGCGCCAGACTACGAAAAGGCCCTCGACGAAAAGCGCCGCGCCGAACGCGTCCGCTCTTTGATGGCCTCGCTCACTCCGCAGCAGAAAAAGGCCATCGAGTTGGCGTATTTTGAAGGCTTGAGCCATTCCGAAATTGCGGCGGCCTTGCAGGAACCGCTTGGCACTGTAAAAAGCTGGATTCGCAACGGTTTGCTTCGCCTGAAAAAAGGATTGCAGGCCACGACGTGAAAAACTGCGGCCAATTCCGTGAACTGATGGAAGCCTACGCGCTTGGTGCGCTCGATCCCGAAGAGCGCGCCGCGCTCGAAACGCATCTCGCAACCGGTTGCCCGAACTGCGCCAAAGCAGTTGAAGAAGCGCGCTGGCTGGTCAGCCAACTCGCCTACGCTGCTCCGGAAGCAGCGCCCTCGGACATGCTTAAGGGCCGCCTGATGCAAACAGTCCGTGCCGAAGCCCAATCTCATTCAGAAGCAAAGCCGCATGTAATGCCGGCCAGAAGTATTATCCCCTTCTGGTTGTGGGCGGCTGTGGCCGCACTGTTCGTCTTTTCACTCTATTCCACTTGGAATATGCGCCGGCTCCAAGACGAAATCCGGCAATCAAACGATCGCGCAGCGGCACTTCTTCAACAGCGCCAGAAAGCCGAGCAGCAACTGGCCGCGGCCAAACGCGAAGCCATGATTCTGATGGATCCTTCTTCTGTGAAGGTTTCGCTTGCGGGGCAAAACGCCGAGGGACCACACCTTGAAGCCATCTGCCACTCTCAACTTGGCATCGTTGTTATGGGAGAGAACATTCCCATGCCGTCCCCTCACCATGTTTTCCAACTGTGGTTCATCCCCAAGGCGCCGGGAGCCAAGCCCATGCCCTCGATGATGACGTGGCCCGATGCAAATGGAAAATTTGTGATGCTCGTTTCAAATCCGCCGGAATCCATGGAAGCAACCAAGGCTCTTGCGATCACCGAAGAGCTCGAAGGGGGCAGCCCCTGGCCCACTGCCACGCCGCGCTGGTCCGGCGGCCTCAACTGACTTTCAGATACTCAGATGCCTCTTCCCGTAACGCAAGGCCAGACGCACTTCGCGGCGTTTCGCGGCCTCTCGGAAGCGCCGCTTCTCCTCCGCCGTTTTCAGAATCAGCGGCGCAACAGGCTTCGGAAGCCGGGTATGCTCATCGACGGCCACAAACGTGACATACGCCGACGTGGTGTGCTTCCGCTCTCCCGTCATCGCATTTTCGGAG
>Ga0209166_10003997_pt1 | contig 10474 bp, 8 predicted proteins | sample Coa_R1_3_FD_187151 | JGI IMG/M metagenome (GOLD analysis project Ga0209166, IMG submission 187151) | Surface soil microbial communities from Centralia Pennsylvania, which are recovering from an underground coalmine fire - Coalmine... | ecosystem: Environmental > Terrestrial > Soil > Unclassified... | reverse complement strand
TCCTTCGAGAGGGAGAAATATCCCCCGAGAATTTCACTCTTTCTATCGAATCTCCATTTGCCACCGATTGCAAAGTGCAGCCCTGGATGGCGATGCTTCTGCCGCACTGCGACGGCAAGACAAGCATTGCTGACCTATTCGAATTGGCTAAACAGAATGAGTGGATCGTTCCCGAAACTCCACCCGAGGAGTTTTGCCACTTGCTCGCAACTTTGATCAGTGGGGGATTTCTCCAAACGGAAGAGCTTAGATTGCCTGCGGGAGCAGGATGAGAAGCTCGAGTTGCGGCTCCGGAATGTCGCTCGGTACGAACGCTGCCAGGCTGCGGCCCTTCGTCACCGTTTCCCAAGCTACTCCGGACTGATTCAAGCTGAAATATTGATAATTGAGTTTCACCGGAATGGATGCGGGCGGCCGCACCGCGTGCGTGAGCTGCATCCCCGGAAGGGCCTGGCGCACAAGTTGTTCGATCTGAGCCGTCGAGCAAACTTTAATCAGCTGCGGGGCCTTCTTGATAAGATCGCCCTGATTCATGGTCGAGCTGACCGCCAAATAGAATTTTGTTCCCGCCAGATAGCGGTCGTCATCGATGTTTGTGGAATAGATGGATGGCTTGACCAATTTCAAGGGCAGTGCGACGAAATTGCTCGGGACCACCGTCTCGAGAAGATCTCGGAGCTTTTCATCCAAATCCGTGAAACAGGCGCCAAGGTTTTCATGATCGTAGAGTGGAAGATCTCTCGGCTGGATTTTCAGTGAGAAAGTGCTCAGCGCGCCCGCCAGCGACGTGAGCAACCGGAACAGAACGTCAGGATGGCCGCGACGGACGTCGTGAATGTGCCGCAGAGCAGGGAAGTGCCCGTTGACCGTGTAGAGCAGCCAGAAGCTTGCGATATCCGCGGCCGAGAAATCCGCGAGTCCTGCGCTTCTCTGTCTCCGTCCGCCAGCAAGGATGCTGCTCTTGGCCGCAAGGATCTCCACGAGCCGCCGAGCGATTCCCATCAGGTAATCGTTCGCTGCGATATCCAGCAAAGGCGGAATGTACTGCGGGTCCAGCCGGAACGTGCCCGCCGAGGTCCTCTGGATGCGCGCGACTTGCAACGAATTGCACCCCTCGCGGGACTCCCCCTCGACCAGGAATCGCAAATTCTTTCTGGCAATCTGCACGGGTTTTTCCGTCAGTCCGGAATTCTCATCTTTCAGATTTACGATTTCAGAGAGGTATCTCGCGTCCGCGTTTTTCTGTGCAATCGAGACGTTTAGACCGTGAGACCTGTATTCGGGAATTGCAAGAAAGACGTCCAGCGACGTCTGCTCGGCCTCAAAAAAGAGTCCCAAGGGTTTGGGGGCCGGGGCGGCATCAGACTCCGGAATCTCAAAGGGTAGGCCCTCCGCAAACAGCCCGGAGGCGCGCGTCAATGCGAAATTCCCCTCGGTTAGAGCCTCCTGGTTGATTTCCAATTCGAGAAATCCCCAGGGCCGGAAATTCAGCCCTTCCAAGCGAAACTGCAGGCAACTCTCGACGTAACGGTCGCGCGTCTGCAAATGTTGCGGCGTGAGGAAAGTGCCCTTGGACCAGATGACAGGTTGAAGCTGGCGCATGGCTCGCGGCTAACGCTAGCAGGAGCAGCGTGGGAAAGTCAAAAGAGATTCCAGAGGAGTTTTGGCAGCAAGCGGCAACGAATGCACGTTGAGACGCTGCGGTCTTGCGAGAGCTGGTGGGAAGCTACTCTCTTCATGGCAGCTTGCCTGCCCCGACCTCTCAGGGCCTCCGGTTACAAGTTGCTCTTGATGAACGCACTTAGTTTCCAATTCGCTTCCTATGGTTCCCGGGTGTCGCTTGTTCACCTCCAGACTCCTCACAGTTCATCCGCAGTGCATTGTGCTTCCGAGGCGACTGCGCGATAGTCTGCGGCATGATCAGGCAGCGGACCAGGGCGACAGAGTGGCAATCCAGTGATCGTAGCGGATACCCCTGTCGGGCACTGAGCCAAGTCAAGGTGAGACGCGTTGCCCTGCGAGCGCGGCGGGAAATCCCGTGCAATAAAACAGCACTGTTTGCCGGCAATAATCCGAGTTTCCGACTGCTTCGCCGTTACATTCTCGATTTGAGATGCGCACGCACTCGATTTCAGGCCAGTTCTAGGACTAGAGAACTATTTGACGAGCAGATGGAATCATGATAAACCGTGCCAGTGCAATTAGGTGTCCTTCCTTGGCGAAACGTTTTTCGCTCTCAAAACACTACCCGCAACGAGAGGGAGACATAAGGGGAACACATGGCAAAAGAAAGCGTCCATAAGAAGCTCGAGAGGGTTCGTCCGCCTCGAGTGCATGTAACCTACGATGTCGAGGTCGGCGACGCCATTGAAGTAAAAGAACTCCCTTTTGTCATGGGCGTCCTGGCGGACCTGAGTGGCCAACCCACGGAAGCTCTCCCGAAGCTCAAAGATCGTCGCTTCGTCGAGATCACTCCCGACAACTTTGACGGCGTACTTGAGAGTTTTAAGCCGCATCTCTCTCTGGAAGTCGATAACAAGCTCAGCGACGAAGCCGACGCCGGTAAGCTCAAAGTGGATCTCGACTTCAAGAGTCTTGATGACTTTGACCCCGCCAGCGTTGCGAAGAATGTCAAGCCGTTGAAGGAGCTTCTCGACTTGCGCCAAAAGCTGGGCGATTTGCGCGGCGCTCTCCAAGGGAACGACAAATTGGACGACCTTTTGATGGAAGCGGTTGGCAATACCCAAAAAGCCGATCAGTTGAAGAAAGAGCTCGGCAAGGAAAAGCCCAAGGGAGGCTCCGATGAGTAAGCCGGAGAAGGCGGCTGCCCAGCCGGCGGAAGCCAAGACGACGGAATCAAGCCTGCTGGATCAGATAGTTGATCAAGGGCGTTTTGGCAAAGAACAGGTCGCGCGTGAGCGCGGCCGCGACATGGTCAAGGAGTTTGTCGCGCAGGTTCTCGAAGGCGAGATGAAACTCTCGCGCGACGCTGACGCCACGATCAATTCGCGTGTTGCTCAGATCGACCATCTTATTTCCCTTCAGTTGAACGAAATCTTGCATCATCCCGCCTTCCAGAAGCTGGAAGCGAGCTGGCGCGGCATCAAGTACATGATGGATCAGAGCGAAACCAGCGCGATGCTCAAGATCCGCGTCCTCAACGTCAGCAAGAAGGAGCTGCTGCGTGACCTTCAGCGTGCTCCGGAGTTCGATCAGAGCGTGATGTTCAAGAAAGTGTATGAAGATGAATTCGGAATTTTCGGAGGCGAACCTTTTGGCGCTCTCGTCGGCGATTATGAATTCAGCAAACATCCTGAGGACATCGAGTTGCTTGAAAAAGTTTCGCAGGTTGCCGCGGGAGCGCATGCTCCCTTCCTCACGGCCGCGGCACCCGAACTTCTGAATTTGGACAGCTTCTCGCAGCTGGGAGACCCCCGCGATATAGGAAAAATCTTCGACAGCACGGAATTCGCCAAGTGGAAGTCCTTCCGCGCCAGCGAAGATTCGAAATACGTCGGCTTGACCATGCCGCGCGTGTTGATGCGTCTCCCCTACGGAAAAGACACGAAGCCCGTCGACGACTTCAATTACGAGGAAGGCGTGGACGGAACCGACCATTCCAAATATCTGTGGGGCAATGCCGCCTACGCATTGGGCGCACGTCTCACACAAGCTTTCGCTCAATATGGCTGGTGTGCTTCGATCCGCGGCGTGGAAGGCGGAGGCCTCGTCGAGGGGCTCCCGACCCACACGTTCCGCACCGATGAAGGCGATGTAGCTTTGAAGTGCCCGACGGAAGTCGCCATTACCGACCGCCGCGAAAAAGAGCTCGCCGACCAAGGCTTGATTCCGCTGGTTCATTGCAAGGGCACGGATTACGCGGCCTTTTTCAGCGTGCAGTCCGCAAACAAGCCGAAGAAGTTCGACAAGGCCTCGGCCAACGCCAACGCGCGGCTTTCCGCCCAGCTTCCTTACATCCTTGCGGTATCCAGATTTGCCCACTATATGAAGTCCATCATGCGCGACAAAATCGGTGGCTTCATGAGCCGTGGGCAGTGCCAGACGTTTCTCACTCAATGGATTATGCAGTACGTGACCGACGACGATCAGGCCAGCGCCGCCACCAAGGCGAAATTTCCGCTTCGCGAGGCCAAGATCGAAGTCAGTGAGATTCCCGGTAAGCCTGGGGCCTACCGTGCCATCGCTTTCCTTCGGCCGCACTTTCAGTTGGATGAGCTGACCGTTTCGCTCCGGCTAGTTGCGGAATTGCCTGCTCCCGCAAAGTGATTGCTGCTGGAGGATTGCCGCCGGCTGCCGCCGCGGAAGCCATGCCGCTCGCTTGGGACGTTTCGCCGACCGGTCCGGCAACAAATGGAACTTCGTAGATTTAAACTGAATAGGAGGACATGAAAATGCCGACTGCAGTGGAATCAAAACTGGCTCCCATGACAGCTCACTCCGACTTTTTCTTGAAGCTCGGTGACATCAAGGGAGAATCCCTGGACGACAAGCACAAAGGTGAAATCGATCTCATCAGCTTCAGATTTGGCGTGCGGCAGCCTGGTGGAGCAGCCGCCGTGGGCGCTGGTGCCGGAGTCGGCAAAGCGCAGTTTCATGAGTTTCAATTCACCAAGCGCATGGACTCCGCCTCAGCCAAACTGATGCTGGCTTGCGCAACTGGTCAGCATTTTCCGGAAGTCACTTTGACTTGCCGGAGAGCCGGTGGCTCGCAGGTCGAGTACATGAAGGTCAAGCTGGAGCAAGTGTTGGTCTCGGCATATGAGTCCAGCGGCGGAGAAGAAGGTTACAAAGATACTCTGCCGATTGACACGTTCCACCTCAACTTCGCAAAGATTCACTATAACTACACGGCTCAAGGCAGCGATGGCTCGCCGGGAGCTAACACCATGACCGCGTACGATCTGCAGGCAAACAAGAAACTGTAAGTACTTTGATGCGCGGCTTCTGAGCCGGCTGTCTTCGGACGAAGACAGCCGGCCGGAAGGAGCTTGATCGCCCGCGGCATGGTCTTCCGCAGCCGCGGCGCTGAATCCGGGGTCTCATGTCAGTTCAACAATTATTTCAGGCCGGGCGGCTCGACGACGCCATTCAAGCTTTGAACGCGGAAGTGCGCGACAATCCCACCGACGCCAAGCGCCGCACTTTTCTGTTCGAGCTGCTCTGTTTCTCTGGTGATTTCGCGCGCGCGGAAAAGCAGCTCGATATCCTGGGAAGCGAAGGCCGCAACGCGGAAATGGGCGCCCTCCTTTATCATGCAGCGCTCCATGCCGAGCGGACCCGTCACGATCTCTTCAGCAAGAAGCAATACCCTATGCCAAAGAGTACCGCTGGCCTTGGACAATTGTCGGTCAGCATCAATGGCAAATCTTTTCACTCTTTGTCCGATGGTGATCCGCGCATCGGTTCCAATCTTGAAGTTTTCGCGGCCGGCAGCTACATGTGGATTCCATTTGCACTTCTTACTTCCATCGAAATTGCTCCTCCGAAGCGCCTTCGCGACCTGCTGTGGCTGCCAGCAAAGGTCCGCACCTCGGACAAGTATGAAGACCGCGAGTTAGGTGAAGTCCTGCTTCCGGTGCTAACTCCTTTTGCAGGTCAGCACTCAGACCCCTCGGTGCGCCTCGGCCGCGCCACCGTCTGGGAGGAAGCCGACGGTGAAACCGTCCCCGTGGGCCAAAAGATGCTTCTTTCCGATGACGAGGAGTGGCCGATTCTGGAGCTGCGTAACATCCAAATCGCAATCGCCCAGACGGCCTCGTAACGGCCATGCCGCTCCCCGAAGGTCTCCTAAACCCCATTCCTGGGGACAATCCAAGCGGAAAGACCCTGCGCTACGATCCCGTTTACGACAAGATTCGCGAAGCCCGCCGCGAAGAAGACGTGCTTCCGCAGGGTGACTGGTCTCGTGAGGTCAAAAAGGCCGATTATCCCCTCGTCATCAAGCTGACCACGGAAGCGCTTTCCACCAAGAGCAAGGATTTGCAGTTAGCAGCTTGGCTTACCGAGGCGATTCTGTTCCGCGATCACGTTGCAGGTCTTCGCGAGGGCCTTGACCTTCTCCGCGGCCTCATGGAGACGTTCTGGGACACGCTTTACCCCGAGATCGACGACGGCGATCTAGAGTTTCGCGCCGGACCTCTCGGTTGGGTAGGCTCCAAACTCGATGGTGCCGTGCGTCGGCTGCCTATCACTAAGAGCAAGTTCGATTACTTCAAGTATCAGGAATCGCGCCGGGTCGGATACGAAGCGGACGCCACTGGGGAAGAGAAGGCGGCCGCTCGGGCCGCCGCAATCGCGGAAAAAAAGTGCACTGCGGAAGAGTTTGATGAGGCTGTTCGCTCCACCGGCGATGCTTACTACGAGAAGCTAGCCGCCAATCTCACCGCCGCTCTCGAATCGTTACAGTCGCTCGAGACCTTGAGCGACGAAAAATTCGGCCGGGAGGCCCCCAGCTTCTCCAATCTTCGGACGGCTCTCGAGGAGTTGCAAGACTTCGTGAAGCAGTACCACAAGCCTGCGGAAGAAGTGACGGAAGAGCCGGCAGAAACACCAGCCGAAGAAGTTGCCGAAGAAACAGCGGCGGCCGGTGGCTCCGCCGCTCCCGCCACCAAGAAAAAATCAGTTACCGCCGAGCCCGCCGATCGCGACGACGCCATCCAGCGTCTGGCGGTCGTAGCGCATTTCTTGCGCCACGAGAGTCCGCTGAATCCCGTTCCCTATCTTCTTCTGCGTGCCCTGCGCTGGGGAGAGCTTCGCGCCGCAGGCGTCACGCTCAATCCCGCGCTCTTGGAAGCCCCACCCACGGAAAAGCGCACGCTCATCAAGAAAATGTCCATGGAAGCGGATTGGGCCGGTGTTTTGGAAAACTCGGAACAGGCCATGAGTCTTCCCTGCGGCCGGGGCTGGCTCGATTTGCAGCGCTATGTCGTCCGCGCGTGCGAATCCCTCGGCTCGGAGTATGAACGCGTGGCGGCTGGCATCCGCTCCGAACTCAAAGCGCTGCTTGCCGACTATCCTGACCTGCTGAACTCCTCTCTCATGGATGACACTCCCGCCGCCAATGCAGAGACGCAAACTTGGCTAAAGGAGAGTATCCTTCCGCCGCCACCACCGCCGCCTCCAGCCGAGCCGGAATTTGTGCCCGCGGCCATGGCTTCCAGTGCGCAATCCGAAAGCGCCAATGGAGAAAAAGCTCCCGACGTCATCGAAATGGCCATGAAAGCGGCGCGCGCCGGAAAGGTTCAGGAAGCTATCGGCATACTGACTCGGGAAATGAACAACGAACGCACGGGGCGCGGCCGCTTCCAGCGTCACATCCAGCTCGCCAACATCTTTCTCGCAACCAAACACGAAGCTATCGCTTATCCTATCCTGGTCGAACTCGCGGAAGAAATCGATCGCCGCAAACTCGAGGAATGGGAAGAGCCTTCCGTAGTCGCGCAACCTCTCGCCCTGCTGTATCGCTGCGCTGAAAAACTTGGCCGCGACGATGCCGAAAAACAAAAGATTTATCAGAAGCTTTGCCGCCTTGATCCCGGGCAAGCTCTGGCTCTAAGGTAACCGATGCCGGACTACGACTCCAACGCGCCTCTGAGATTGCCGCTTCTGGACCGGCTCTTGGACGACGAACCCAAGATTAAAACCGAAGCGCCCATGACGCGAAGCACTTCCCTCGCCAGACTCAAGACGGCCGTCAGGCGAGACCTCGAAAACCTGCTGAACACGCGCCGCACTCCGGATTTCATCCCGGAGGGCTCCGTCGAAATTCTACGTTCCGTCTATTACTACGGCCTTCCCGATATCACTTCCATGCCCGCCAATTTTCTTTACGAGCAGACCAAATTGCTCCAGTCCATCGAAACGGCGGTAAAAACCTTTGAAGCCAGGCTCGATGGGGTAAGAGTCTCCCTGGTTCCCGTCGCGGGCCAATCCCGCGTCCTGCGTTTTGTTATCGACGGAATGCTCCGCATCGATCCGCTCCCCGAGCACGTCGTCTACGACGCATCCATCGAACTAACGAGCCTCGAGGTCCAGATTTCCGGAGACGACCGTGCGTGACGAGCTGCTCGAATATTACGAGCGCGAACTAACCTATCTGCGCCAGATGGGCGCGGAGTTCTCCGAGAAATATCCGAAGGTCGCCTCTCGTCTCCTGCTCGATCCTAACCGCTGCGAAGATCCTCACGTCGAACGCCTCATCGAATCCTTCGCTTATTTGGCCGCGCGCGTCCATCTCAAGATCGACGACGAGTTCCCGGAAATCACCGAAGCCCTGCTCAGCGTTCTCTACCCGCATTACATCCGCCCCATTCCCTCTTCCACCATCGTGCAATTTCATCTCGACCCCGAACAGGGCAAACTTAGCACTGGCCTCCCCATTCCGCGCGATTCCATGCTTTACTCTCAGCCCGTCGATGGCTACCCCTGCAAGTTCAAAACTTGTTTCGATACCACTCTCTGGCCCCTGAAAATCGCCGCGGCGCAATGGGTCACACCCGACCGTCTGCGTCCTGCGGTCAAGTCCCAGGATGCCGTCGCCGCCCTGCGTCTCGAGCTTGAATGCTTTCCCGATGTCAGTTTCGACAAATTGGAATTGAGCTCCCTGCGCTTTTACCTCAACGGGGAGAGCAGCCTCATTCACACGCTGTATGAATTGCTTTGCAACAACTGCACGCAAATTCTGCTGCGTGATCGCGCACCCAACACGCGCAAGCACCCCATCTCTTTCCCCGGTACCCATCTCCAGCCCGCTGGCTTCAGCGATTCCGAGGCCCTTCTCCCCTTTCCACGCCGTTCCTTTTCCGGCTACCGCCTTCTGCAGGAGTATTTTCATTTTCCAGAGAAATTCTTTTTTGTCGAACTGAAAGGACTTGAAACGCTCCGTACCTCCGGATTTGGTTCGCGTGTCGAAGTCGTCTTTCTCATCTCGCGATTCGAGCGAAGCGAGCGCCAGCAAACCCTCGAGCTCAACGTCTCCGAGGAGACTCTCCGTCTTGGTTGTTCCCCCGCGGTCAATCTTTTCCCGCATACCGCCGAGCCCATTCGCCTGGACCAGACCCACACCGAGTACCTCATCACACCGGATGTCCGCCGCCGTCGGGCCATGGAAATTTTCTCCATCGAAGAAGTAATCTCCCCCGATCCTCAGACCCATGAAGTCCTGAAGTTTGAGCCTTTCTATCGCTTCCGTCATACCACCTCGCGCCACCGCGAGCGTCCGAAAGGCTTTTGGCACTCCCGCCGCCAGGCTTCCACGCGCAGGGACGACGAAGGCACCGATGTCTACATCTCTTTTTTGGATCTAAGCGGCCGCCCGCTCCACCCCGAGACCGATACCGCCACGATCCATTGCACTTGTTCGAACCGTGATTTGCCGCATCGCCTCCCGATGGGTAACGAACGCGGCGATTTCGAACTCGAAGGGATCACTTCCATCAAGCGCATTGTCGCGTTGCGCAAGCCCTCCCCTTCGGTGCGTCCTCCGACCGGCAAGGGTATGCTCTGGCGCCTCATTTCCCATCTCTCCTTGAACTATCTATCCATCGTCGAGGAAGGGAAGGAGTCCCTCCAGGAAATTCTCCGCCTCTACACGTTTGGAGAATCTGGCTACAACGAACGCCAGGTCGCCGGACTGATGCATTTATCCAGCACTCGCCACTTTGCGCGCGTCATCTCGGAAAACGGCATCGGTTTTGTCCGCGGCCACCGCGTTGAAATGGAATTCGACGAGGAGCAATTCGTCGGCGGAGGTGTTTTTCTTTTCGCCAGCGTTCTCGAATACTTTCTGGGTCACTATGCTTCGCTGAACAGTTTCAGCCAGCTCGCCGTGCGCACCCAGCAGAGAAAGGAGGTTCTCCGTCAATGGCCACCCCGGGCGGGGGAAGTGATTCTCCTGTAGATCTTTCGGAAGTCGAGGAGCAGCTCCGCAAGGAGCCCTATCGCTTCGAGTTCTTCCAGGCTATTCGTTTGCTCGAGCGGCTCGCTCCGGATCGCAAGCCCGTGGGCCGGTTTACCATTCCCTCCGAAGAGGTTGCCCGGCTCGGCGCTCATCCTTCGCTCTCGTTTCCCGCCAGCGAGATTCAGTCCATCGATTGGCCCGAAGGAAAGCCGCCGTCTCTCGCCGTGAATTTCATGGGCGTTACCGGCCCGCAAGGTCCCTTGCCGCATTTCTATACCACTCTCATCCTCGCTCGTCTGCGCTCCGGCGACAAAACGCTGCGCGATTTTCTCGACCTCTTTCACCACCGCATGCTTTCTTTTTTCTATCAAGCCTGGGAAAAATACCGCTTCGCGATTTCCTATGAGCGCGGCGAGCGCGATCGCTTTTCCCATCACCTCCTCGATCTGATTGGCCTTGGCACCGCCGGTTTGCAAGAGCGTCTTGCTGTTCCCGACGATGCCTTTCTCTTTTTCGCCGGCATTCTCGGCCAGCGCCCTCATTCCGCGCACGCTC
>Ga0209166_10003996_pt1 | contig 10475 bp, 6 predicted proteins | sample Coa_R1_3_FD_187151 | JGI IMG/M metagenome (GOLD analysis project Ga0209166, IMG submission 187151) | Surface soil microbial communities from Centralia Pennsylvania, which are recovering from an underground coalmine fire - Coalmine... | ecosystem: Environmental > Terrestrial > Soil > Unclassified... | reverse complement strand
CCATTGAAGTCAGGCGACGCATTGTCCGCGTACCGGTGCTCCCCAGCGGAGACACCACTGAAGTCGTGCGCGCCTGTGGTGATCTCACCGAACTCCGGCGTGTCCTCATGGCCGTCGCCGAACGTGGGCCCGTTGGGTGAGCCATAGCCGGGGCCGCCGTAGGCCGGCGCCTCCGCGTTGTCGTTCCCGGCCGGGTAGCTTTGCCCGCCATCCCCATCGCCGTCGGTATCGTCGTCCGGTGGATCGGCCCCAGTGCCTACGGCGGCTGCCCCTGACAGCCAGGACGGCGGCTCCGTGCGGTGGTCCACGTCATCCTCCTCGGGCGCCTTGCCTGGATCGAGGTTATCTCCAGGAAACGACGCAAAACGCGGCCACGTGTCCCTGCCGCTCTCCCTCGTACTCATGAGACGTCACCGTCGCTCATATCGTTGCCCTGATCGGGGGAGTGCTCCGCAGCGTCATCGGCTGCCCCTTCGCTGTCGTCAGCCGTCTCCAGGGATTCGGCGTTGCGGGCGATGGCGACCACGCTGTCCCCTGGTCCCAGGTTCATCAGCCGGACCCCCATCGTCTGCCTGCCGGAGAGTTTTACCTCCCCAGCACTCGTCCTGATAACCCCGCCGGCGGACGTAATCGCGAACACCTCATCCTCTGGCCGGGTCATCAGCGCACCGACGAGCTCACCCCGCGAGTCGGTAATCCTCGCGGTGAGAACTCCCCTACCTCCCCGATTCTGGATCGGATACTGCTCGGCCGGGGTGCGCTTGGCAAAACCGCCACCTGTTGCGACCAGGACATCCTCGCCATCTCGCACTACGTGCATGTCCAGTAGCTCATCGCCGTCGACGAACCGCATCCCGATCACGCCCGAGGTTACCCGGCCCATCGGGCGGAGCGAATCGTCGCTGGCGTGGAACCTGATCGCCTGGGCGTGCTTGCTCAGCATCAGCAGGTCCTCATCCGGCGAGACCAGCCGGGCCGCGATCACCTCGTCGTCCTCGCGCAGGCTGATCGCGATGATGCCGCCGGTGCGCGGCGAGTCGAACTCGCTGAGCTTGGACTTCTTCACCAATCCCGACCTGGTGGCGAGCACGAGGTAGGGCGCGACCGTGTAGTCGCGCAACGCCAGCACCTCGGCGATCACCTCGTCCGGCTGGAACGCGAGCATGTTGGCCACGTGCTGGCCGCGAGCGTCCCGGCCGGCGTCGGGCAGCTCGTAGGCCTTGGCCCGGTAGACCCGGCCCTTGTTGGTGAAGAACAGGATCCAGTGGTGCGTCGTGGTGACGAAGAAGTGCCCGACGATGTCGTCCTGGCGGAGCTGCGCCCCGCGCACACCCTTGCCACCGCGCCGCTGGGCGCGGTACTGGCCGGTCTTGGTCCGCTTCGCGTAGCCGCCCCGGGTGATGGTGACGACCACGTCTTCCTCGGCGATCAGGTCCTCGTCGGACATGTCGCCCTCGTAGGCGATGATCTCCGTCCGCCGGTCGTCGCCGTACTTGGCGACTATCTCGTCCAGCTCGGTGGAGACGATCTCGCGCTGCCGCTCCGGCCGGGCCAGGATGTCCTCGTAGTCGGCGATCTTGCGGGCCAGCTCCCCGAACTCGTCGACGAGCGCCTGCCGTTCCATCGCGGCGAGCCTGCGCAGCTGCATGTCGAGGATGGCCCGGGCCTGGATCTCGTCGATGTCGAGCAACTGGATCAGGCCCTGCTGCGCCTCGGCGGCCGAGGCGCTGCCCCGGATCAGCGCGATCACCTCGTCGATAGCGTCGATCGCCTTGAGCAGCGCACGCACGATGTGCATCCGCTCCTGCGCCTTGGCGAGCAGGTAACGGGTGCGCCGGACGATCACGTCGATCTGGTGCGCCACCCAGTACCTGATCATCTGGTCCAGGCGCAGCGTGCGCGGCACCTCGTCGACCAGGGCGAGCATGTTCGCGCCGAAGGTGTCCTGGAGCTGGGTGTGCTTGTACAGGTTGTTCAGCACGACCTTGGCGACCGCGTCCCGCTTGAGCACGATGACCAGCCGCTGACCGGCCCGGTTGCTGGACTCGTCGCGGACGTCGGCGATGCCGCTGATCCGGCCTTCCTTCACCAGCTCGGCGATCTTGAGCGCCAGGTTGTCCGGGTTGACCTGGTAGGGCAGCTCGGTGGCGACCAGGCAGGTGCGGCCCTTGATGTCCTCTTCCACCTCGACCACCGCGCGCATGGTGATCGAGCCGCGGCCGGTCCGGTAGGCCTCCTTGATGCCGCGGCGGCCGACGATCTGCGCGGCGGTCGGGAAGTCCGGGCCCTTGATCCGCTCCATCAGCGCGTCGAGCAGCTCTTCGTCGGTGGCCTCGAAGTTGTCCAGGTACCAGCGGGCGCCGGCGGCGACCTCGCGCAGGTTGTGCGGCGGGATCTTGGTGGCCATCCCGACCGCGATCCCCTCCGACCCGTTGACCAGCAGGTTCGGGAACCGGCTCGGCAGAACCTTCGGCTCCTGGCCCCTGCCGTCATAGTTGTCGCGGAAGTCGACGACCGCCTTGGTGTCGATGTCCCGCAGCATCTCCATGGCCAGCGGCGCGAGCTTGCACTCGGTGTATCGCATGGCGGCCGGCGGGTCGTTGCCCGGCGAGCCGAAGTTGCCCTGGCTGTCGATCAGCGGATAACGCATCGACCACGGCTGGGCCAGCCGCACCAGCGCGTCGTAGATCGCGGTGTCGCCATGCGGGTGGTACTGGCCCATCACGTCGCCGACCACCCGGGCGCACTTGAAGAACGCCCGGTCCGGCCGGTAGCCGCCGTCGTACATCGCGTACAGGATCCGGACGTGCACCGGCTTGAGGCCGTCCCGCACGTCCGGCAGCGCGCGGCCGACGATGACCGACATCGCGTAGTCGATATAGCTGCGCTGCATCTCGACCTGGATGTCGACAGGCTCGGTGCGGTCACCACCCGCCGGCGCGCCAGTGTCCAGCTCAGTCACTTCAAGACCTTTCGGTAATAGGGACGCGCGTCGCTAGATGTCGAGGAACCTGACGTCCCTGGCGTTGCGCTGGATGAACGAGCGCCGCGCCTCCACGTCCTCACCCATGAGCACCGAGAACAGTTCGTCCGCCTGGGCCGCGTCGTCGAGCGTCACCTGCAGCAGCACCCGGTGCGCCGGGTTCATCGTGGTGTCCCACAGCTCGCTGGCGTTCATCTCGCCGAGGCCCTTGTACCGCTGGACGCCATCCCGCGGCCTGGGGTCCTTGCGGCCTTCCGCGATTCCCGCCTCGATCAGCCGGTCCCGCTCCGCGTCGGAGTAGGCGTAGCCGGGCTCCACCCCACGGCCATCCCACTTGATCTTGTACAACGGCGGTTGCGCCAGGTAGACGTAGCCGCCCTCGATCAGCGGCTTCATGAACCGGAACAGCAGGGTGAGCAGCAGCGTGCGGATGTGCTGGCCGTCCACGTCCGCGTCCGCCATCAGGATGATCTTGTAGTAGCGGAGCTTGTCGATGGAGAAGTCGTCGTGAATGCCGGTGCCCAGCGCCGTAATCATGGCCTGGACCTCGTTGTTCTTCAGCACCCGGTCGATCCGGGCCTTCTCCACGTTCAGGATCTTGCCGCGGATCGGCAGGATGGCCTGGTACATCGGGTCCCGGCCGCCCTTGGCCGAGCCGCCTGCCGAATCACCCTCGACCACGTAGATCTCGCACCGGGCCGGATCCGAGGACTGGCAGTCGGACAGCTTGCCCGGCAGCGTGGTGGACTCGAGCAGGTTCTTGCGCCTGGTCAGGTCCCTGGCCTGCCGGGCGGCGATCCGGGCGCGCGCGGCCTGGAGGGACTTGGTGATGATGTCCTTGGCCTCGCCGGGGTTGCGCTCGAACCAGTCCCGCAGATGGTCGTTGCACGCCTTCTGCACGAACGACTTGGCCTCGGTGTTGCCCAGCTTGGTCTTGGTCTGGCCCTCGAACTGCGGTTCGGCCAGCTTGACCGACACGATGGCGGTCAGGCCCTCGCGCACGTCCTCACCGGTCAGGTTGTCGTCCTTCTCGCGGAGCAGCTTCTGCTCCTTGGCATATCTGTTGACGATCGAGGTGAGCGCCGCACGGAAGCCCTCCTCGTGGGTGCCGCCCTCGACGGTGCCGATCGTGTTGGCGAAGGTGTGCACCGACTCGGAGTACGAGGAGTTCCACTGCATGGCGATCTCGACGGAGATCCCCTCGCCCTCGTCACCGAACTCGATGACCGAACCGTGCACGGCTTCCTTGGGCGCGTTGATATACCTGACGAAATCCGCGATGCCGCCCTCGTAGCAATAGCTGACCACGTTGGGCTCGCCGTTGATGTGCTCGGGCCGCTCATCGGTCAGCGTGATCCGCAGGCCGCGGTTGAGGAAGGCCATCTCCTGAAGCCGGCGCGACAGCGTCTCGAAGCTCCAGTCCACCGTCTCGAAGATCGAGCCGTCCGGCCAGAAGATCGTCGTGGTGCCGGTCTCTTCGGTGGGCTCATCCTTCGTCACCTGGGTGACCGGGTCACCCTTCTCGTAGGCCTGCCGCCAGACGTGCCCTTCCCGGCGTACCTCGACCTCGAGCCGGGAGGACAGCGCGTTGACCACCGACACGCCGACGCCATGCAGGCCACCGGACACGGCGTAGGACTTGCTGTCGAACTTGCCGCCGGCGTGCAGCGTGGTATGGATGACCTCGAGTGCCGAGCGCTGCTCAGCCGGGTGCATGTCCACCGGAATGCCACGGCCGTTGTCACGGACCCGGACGCCACCGTCGGACAGCAGTGTGACATCGATGTTGTCGCAGTACCCGGCCAGCGCCTCGTCCACCGAGTTGTCAACGACCTCTTGAACGAGATGGTGCAGGCCACGCTCCCCGGTCGAGCCGATGTACATACCGGGCCGCTTGCGTACCGCCTCAAGTCCTTCAAGAACGGTGATCGAACGTGCGTCATAGGACAAAGCTTCCGAACCCCTCCCGCTGGGCGGCGCGCCACGACAAACCCAGCGTCATATCCCGGGTGTGGTTCCTATTTTACCTGCGGGTACGTTAAGCCTGGGCGCGTTCAGCCGTAGGTGTCGCGCGGCCCGCGGCCACCCCTGACCCGCAGCCCGCCCGGCTGCCCGGGTGGCCCGGTCGGCCCCCTGACCTTCACCCGCCGGACCGTGTTGTCACCGAGTTCGGCGTTCAGCTTGCGGACCAGCGTCGCGGCCAGTAGCCGCAGCTGGGTGGCCCAGGCGGTGGAGTCGGCGATCACCACCAGCTCGCCGTCGGTCAGCTCACCCGGTGTCGCGTGGGCGGCGACCTCCGGCCCGACGATCTGTTCCCACCGTCCCAGGGCGGAACTCACCGCGGCCTGCTGCTGCCAGCCCCGGTCCGCGAGCAGCTTGCGGATCGCTTCGCCGAGCGGCTGCGGGTCCGCTGCGCTGGCGGCCCGGTTCCGTGCCGCCGGGGGTTCCTCCCTCCGTATGGAAGCCCTTTGGTTTTTCTGACGGAGGGGGGCCGGCGCGTCGCCTCTCTCTTTGGCGTCCGCCATCGCGTCGGCCAGCGCCTCCCGCGCACTGCGGAGGCGGCGCTGCACGTCGTCGTCAGACACGGCTGATCACCCCACCGGACACGTCGAACCTCGCCGCCCGCAGACCTTCCGGCAGGTCGGCGGGCACCGCGGCGGTCACGATGACCTGCTCGGCGGCGGCCGCCACGGTGGCCAGCCGGTCCCTGCGCTGGCCGTCCAGCTCGGCGAACACGTCGTCGAGCAGCAGCACCGGATCTCCGCCGCCTCCGCCCGCCGAGCGCAGCAGCTCATAGCCGGCCAGCCGCAGCGCCAGCGCCAGCGACCAGGACTCGCCATGGCTGGCGTAGCCGCGGGCCGGGAGTTCGCCGATGCGCATGTCCAGCTCGTCGCGGTGCGGGCCGACCAGGCAGACGCCGCGGTCGATCTCCGCCGCCTGGTACCCGGCCAGGGCGTCCCGCATACCGGCCGCGAGCAGCTCCTGGTCGGCGGCGGGCTCGCCCACGTCCGGCTGGATGCGCTTGAGGTGGGCCGGCCGGTAGCTGATCTCGGCCGCGGTGTCGTCGCCGGCCACCGCGGCGTAGGCCTTGACGATGAGCGGGCGGAGCGCGCCGACCAGCTCGAGGCGGCCGGCCATCAGCTCGGCGCCGGTGCGGATGAGCTGCTCGTCCCACGCCTCCAGGGCGCCGAGCATCGGCCGGCTGCCCGGCGCGCGGCCACGGGCCGACTTCAGCAGCGCGGTGCGCTGCCGGACCACCCTTTCGTAGTCGGAACGGACCCCGGCATACCGCGGCGCGGACTGGATCAGCAGCTCATCGAGGTAGCGGCGGCGCTCGCCCGGATCACCCTTGACCAGCGCGAGATCCTCGGGGGCGAACAGCACCGCGCGCAGCGCGCCCAGGATCTCCCTGGGCCGCCGCACCGGGGCGCCCTTGAGCCTGGCCCGGTTGGCCCGGGCCGGGTTGATCTCGATCTCCACCAGCAGGTTGCGCTCGTCCGAGGTCACCTCGGCCCGCACGATGGCCCGCTGCGTGCCAGCGCGGACCAGCGGCGGGTCGGTGGCGACCCGGTGGCTGGCCAGCGTCGCCAGGTAACCGACCGCCTCCACCAGGTTGGTCTTGCCCTGGCCGTTCGCGCCGGTGAACGCCGTCACGCCAGGCTCGAGCCGCAGATCCGCGCTGGCATAACACCGGAAGTCGGTGAGCGCGAGCCGGCTGAGGTACACGCCAGCGAGACTACTGCGGCATCACCCACCCAGGCGGATGGGCATGAGCAGGTAGCGGTAGTCGGGGGCCTGGTCGCCGTCCGGCTTGCCGGTGATGACGGCGGGCTTGGCGGGCGCGGTGAACGAGATCCGGACGGTGTCGGAGTCGATCGCGGTCAGGCCGTCGAGCAGGTAGGAGGGGTTGAAGGCGATCTGGATGTCGTCGCCCTCGTAGCTCGCCTCCAGCGTCTCCGTGGCCTGTGCCTCGTCACCGGTACCGGCTTCGAGCAGAAGCTGGCCGCCGGTGAAGGACAGCCGCACCGGCGTGTTGCGCTCGGCCACCAGCGCGACCCGCTTGACCGACTCGGCCAGCGGCCCGGCGGGCAGTTCGGCCATCGCGTTCACCTGGTCGGGAAGCAGTGCCTGGTAGCGCGGGAACTCGCCGCCGAGCAGCCGGGTCGTGGTCTGCCTGCCGCCGCCGGAGAACCCGATCATGCCGTCGCCGCTCTCCCCGGGCAGGGCCAGCGCGATCGAGACCTCGGCGCCGGCGGTCAGCGCCCGGGCCGTGTCGGCCAGCGCCTTGCCCGGCACCAGCACGGCCGCCTCCAGGTCTGGCCGGGCCGGCTTCCAGCGCAGCTCGCGCACGGCGAGCCGGTACCGGTCGGTGGCGATCAGCGTGAGCTTGTCGGCCTCGATCTCGGCCCGCACACCGGTCAGCGCCGGCAGCGTGTCGTCCCGGCCGGCCGCCGCTGCCACCTGGGCCACGGCGGCCGCGAACACGTCGCTTTCCACCGTGCCCACCGACGGCGGCATCTCGGGCAGTGCCGGATAGTCCTCGGACGGCAGCATGAGCAGGGAGAACTGCGCGCTGCCGCAGACGACCATCACCCGGGAGCCGTCGGTGTGCACCTCGACCTGGCGGGGCGGCAGGCTCCGGGTGATCTCGGCGAGCAGCCTGCCGGAGACGAGCACCTCACCTTCCTCGGCGACCATGACCGGAAGCGAGGCCTGGGCGGAGACGTCGTAGTCGAAGCTGGACAGCGTGAGCTCCTCGCGCGCCTGCAGCCGCATCCCGGCCAGCACCGGCAGAGCCGGGCGGGCCGGAAGTGCCCGCGCTGTCCACGCCACGGCCTCGGCCAGCACGTCACGCTCTACCTGGAATCTCACAGCAATCCTCCTGCTGCCTGAAGCATGTGAGTAGTGATCTCTGCAGTGTCTGTCATGAAATCGCGCCATCCCACGGTCACCTGCCTGGCGACTGTGGTTGTGACCTGCCCGGTCACTCGCGCAGACCCTCCGGGCCTGCACTCGTGATGCGGTTTTGGGATGACGCTAGGGGGGTAAGCCGGTGACGGTGAGCCAATGATGCCAGCCAGCCACCTGACGGCCGGATGAGCGCCACCCACTGTTGGTTGTGATGTAGTCCTAGAAAGAAGAACACGTAGTCGCAGTAGGCACGGTGGATGGTGGGGACAACTATCGTTCCCCCAGGCTATCCCGCTAATCCACGTCCACAGGGTATGTGCGGAGCGAGCCCGCCGGCATTGGCCGGCTGTGCATGGCGGCGTCCTCGCGAGCGATTGTTCTCGCGTTCTCCCCCGGTCTTGCCCGGTTGTCCGCCGGTTGCCCCTAGCTTTTCCCCAGATTTTTCCACAGGCTGTGTGCTCTGAATGTGATCCGCGAAGTGATTTACGGCGGTTAGCAAGCCCGTCATCTGATTGTTTCCGGCCGTTCATCCGGCCCGTGACGGCGACGCTCATCCAGACCTGGCCTGCTGCTTGATCCGGTTGGTCAGCTCGGTGACCTGGTTGTAGATGGACCTGCGCTCCGCCATCAGGGACCGGATCTTGCGGTCGGCGTACATAACCGTGGTGTGGTCACGGCCGCCGAACTGCTGCCCGATCTTTGGCAGCGATAGATCCGTGAGTTCCCTGCACAGATACATGGCGATCTGCCGGGCGGTGGCAAGAACCCGGGACCTGGATGTGCCACACAGGTCCTCTATGGACAGGCCGAAATAAGAGGCGGTCTGGCCCATAATCGTGGTTGCCGTGATCTGCGGGCCCTGGGACTCTGGTATCAGGTCTTTCAGCACGATTTCGGCCAGCTGGAGGTCCACGGATTGCCGGTTCAGGCTGGCAAATGCGGTCACCCGAATGAGCGCGCCTTCGAGTTCACGGATGTTGGTCGAGATCCGGCTGGCGATGTACTCCAGCACCTCGGGCGGCGCGTTGAGCCCCTCCTGGACCGCCTTCTTCCGCAGGATCGCGATGCGGGTCTCCAGTTCGGGCGGCTGCACGTCGGTCAGCAGGCCCCACTCGAACCGGCTGCGCAGCCTGTCCTCCAGCGTGACCAGCCGCTTGGGGGCGCGGTCGCTGGAGATCACGATCTGCTTGCTGGCGTTGTGCAGGGTGTTGAAGGTGTGGAAGAACTCCTCCTGGGTTCCTTCCTTGTTCTCCAGGAACTGGATATCGTCCACCAGCAGCACGTCGACATCGCGGTAGCGGCGCCGGAAACCGTCCTGCTTGCCGTCCCTGATCATGTTGATGAAGTCGTTGGTGAACTCTTCGGAGCTCACGTACCGGACCTTGACACCCTGGTAGAAGCTCTGGGCGTAGTGGCCGATGGCGTGCAGCAGGTGGGTCTTGCCCAGCCCCGAGTCGCCATAGATGAACAGCGGGTTGTACGCCTTGGCGGGGGCCTCGGCCACGGCGACCGCCGCCGCGTGGGCGAACCGGTTGCTCGACCCGATGACGAACGTCTCGAACGTGTACTTGGGGTTGAGCCTGGCGGCCGCCGGGCGGGGGACCTGCTGGCCGCCACCGCCGCCCGGACGGGGCGGCTTGGCCTGGCCGTTGGCCATCCCATCACCGTTCGCCTCGGCCAGTCCGTGCCGGTCGCTGCCGGGCGAGTCCAGGCTGGGCTGGCCGGGCGGGGGCGGCATGAGGGGCCGGCTCTGGGCTGACTGTCCTTGGTGAGCAGGACGGCCGGGATCGGCGCCGTTGTCGTGCGGCGAATCCGCCGGGCCGCCGATGTCCGTGGACGGGTCCACCGTGACGGCGAGCTGGATGCTGCGGCCCAGCTCCCGGGACAGCGCGTGCGTGATCAGCGTTCGCAGCCGGGTCTCCAGTTGTTCCTTGACGAACTCGTTGGGAGTGGCGATCAGCGCCGTGTTCTCGACCAGGCCGAGCGGCCTGGTCAGCTTGAGCCAGGCCCGCTGGTGGGCCTCGATCTGCATGCCGTTCAGGTCGTCAAGTGCGCGGGCCCATACCTCCGCGAGGTCTGTTTCGCTCATAAGATCTCCACCTCGCGCCCCCACTGGTCTTCCAGAGGTCTATCCACAGGTTGTGCACGCCGGTCCCGACACTGACGCCCCTCACTCTGAGTAATCTCGCGAGCCCAATCGGGCCGCACGTGTCAGTGCCCCGAGACCGGATCCGGTTCTCCACAGCCTAGGCTCCCGGCCGGCGGCGCGTTCGGCAAATGGCTGTGTTCTCGTAACCTCCGGGAGAAGTCCCAGCAAGGGCATGCCGTACCGGGTTCGCGGTTTGGAACGACCCGGTCGCCCGGTTTGACCGGCGTGGATGGTGACACCTACTCTGGTCGACTGGCCACCGGGATGACGGCCCGGATCCCCACGCTTCCGGCTTGGGTCTGTGGCTGAAGTAAGGTTGGTTTACCTCCAGCAGGTGCCGCCGCAGGCGTGCGCCAGTAAGCCAAGCACCGCATCGCACTGTGGAGCCCTCAAGTGAGTAAGCGTACGTTCCAGCCGAACAACCGCCGGCGC
>Ga0209166_10003993_pt1 | contig 10477 bp, 8 predicted proteins | sample Coa_R1_3_FD_187151 | JGI IMG/M metagenome (GOLD analysis project Ga0209166, IMG submission 187151) | Surface soil microbial communities from Centralia Pennsylvania, which are recovering from an underground coalmine fire - Coalmine... | ecosystem: Environmental > Terrestrial > Soil > Unclassified... | reverse complement strand
AGCCCTCGATCCAAACGTGAAGGCCGCCATCGCCGAGATGGAGAAGATTCTCGGGACGAAAGTAAAGATCGTCGAAAAGAATTCCGGGCGGGGCAGGATTGAGATTGAATATTATTCGACCGAAGATCTGGATCGCGTCTATTCGGTAATTGTGGGCCCCGCTCACTAGCTCCCGGTCCCGCGAAGCAGCGTTCCTACCGCAGCAATTTCAAAATCTCCGTCAGTTCCTTACGGATTTCCGGCATCGGATCTGAAAACAAAGCTTGCTGTTCTTGTTTTATATCCTTTTGGTGGAGACTCTTGGTTTCGTCGTGCAAGTACTGGCGGGCACCATCAATGGTGAAGCGTTTTTCGTAGAGCAGGTGTTTGATTCTGAGCAGCAGCTCGACGTCTTTTCGCCGATATAAGCGGTGGCCAGTGCCCGATTTCTTGGGACTCAACGACGGGAACTCGGTTTCCCAGTAACGGAGCACGTAAGGCTCGAGGCCGAGCATGGTGCTGACTTCGCCGATGCGGAAAAATAGCTTATCGGGAATTTCGGGGGCACTCGACGTGGCTGCGGCTTCCGACATTCCACTCGTCATGCTACGAGATGGCGATGGAGGCCGTCAACTTACCGCTTATTCGGTGTGAATCGTCACTAAGTGCTGACCACGGGGAAGCAACAAGCTGAAGTGTTTTTCGGATGCGAGAGCGCTCACGCTTGCGGCGGCTCCATCGATGTCGAGACGCGTTGGTTTTCGATCGAGCAATGCGAATGCGCGCGATGAATTTTCATATGACAGCTCGATGGTGGAATCGTCAGTGCGCTCGGCGGAGCGAAGCTCACCATTGAAATCGAGAACGTGCGGGAGCGCGGATGCTGGCGCTGGTTCAACCAACTGATCGCTGGCGGCCACGCGATTCCGCGCTTCCATCAACACTGGCGACTCGACAGTGTGCCTGCCCGCGGGTAGCCAGACTGTAGTCCCGTCACTCACGGGCCAGGGCCGGCCGTCGACGAGCGCATCGCCGCGCCATGCGACGCCGACCATATGCGGCGAATCGAGGGTCGCTTTCGATCCCTTGCGCTCGAAGCGGGGAACGATGGCTCCAGCGGCGGGGAGCAGCGGCAGATCCGGCGCAAGAATCGAGTTCTCGAAATACAGCGCAACGCGCGGGAAGGCGCTCGAAGCCAGGTGTACCAACTCAAACAGCTCGGCGCCGGTTTGCTGCTTGGTGGGATATACGTCCTGATAGCGGTCGACGATGTTGATATCGATGGCGAGCTTGGAGGCGTGCGAGGTGAGCGGTTGGTAACGCCTGGCGATTTCCGGGTAGCGCTGCGGACCCAGATTCCATACAGTCGCCGGATCTTCGATCAAGAAAGTGAAATCGTGCGTCTCGAGCTGCGGCAGTACACGCGTGACATCGGCGCCGATGGCATCTTTCATGCCGGTGTCGAAGCGATCGTCGACGTGGGTGAGGACGAAGTCGAGTTCGGGATGCGTATGACGCACTTTTTCGATCTCGCCGATCCACTCCTCCTGAATTCGTCCGGCCAGGGCTGCGCGGAAATCCAAGAAGAGCTTTAGTGATGCGGCGTCTTTGCGATCGTGAAACAGCTCGATGGGATCGAAGCCGTGGGCGGCCTGGAATTCACGGCGCACGTCATCATTCATGGGCGTGAAACGGGCGGGATTGCCCGCACCTTCGAGCGATTCAAAATAAAGCTCAGCCAGGTTCACGCCATCCCAATCGAAGCGGGTAATGAGCTCTTTTATTCCTTTACTGGCGGCGCGGAAGCAATCGCGATTGGTCAAGTTCATGAGCTTGCGCCAATCGAGCTGGGCATCCTGAAGAACGGCGGTTTTCTCGCGCCACTCGGGATGCGAATTCCAGAACTGGCCGCTGACGTGGGGGAGCTCAATCCAGGCGTAGACGAGAATTCCGTGGCGATGGCAGGCCTGGATGAGCGACTGGACGTAGCGGTCGCGCTCGGGGTCGGCATCGTAATAATGCCAGGCAGCTACTTGCAAGGCCGAGATGCCGGAGGCGCGCCAGCGCGCGGCGAAGTAATCGAGATCGACGCGCATGCGGTAGGCGTAGTCGAAGAAGGCCCAGAGGCGCGCGGAGCGAAACGGAGGGGTGAGGCCAAGGTCGCGGAGGGCCTGCACAATGTAGGGAAAGCGCTCGTAGCCGTGCTCGCCGGGGTTGGCGGCGACCCACAGGATAGCGCCGCGGCCACTGGTGAAACCAGCGATGAGGGGCGCGCCGGTCCAGCGCTCCTTCGCAAAAACGCGGGCCGTTTTGGGGACTTCGTAACGCGGGAGGTCGACGGCTTTTTCCCAGATGATGCGCAGCGAGGGGCGGTGGACGTCTTCGACGCTGATCACGGAGACGCGATCCTTGGTAGGGCGAAAGCCAAAGGATTCGGCGGCAAGAGATGCGCCCTCGAGGATCGCGACGGCGCCCTGGTCGATGCGCTCGGTGAGATGCGCGGGGGCGAGCGCGCCAGGGCGGAGAATCAGAATGCCGGCGGTGGCTTCGGGCTGTGGTTGGAAACCGATGGAAGAGAGGATTTGGGGCCATGAGCCGGGATCGGGATCGAGGACGGCAAAGCTGGTGGTGAAGGCGGCCGGGTCGGGAGGCGGGGTGGTGGCGGAGGCGGTGAGAGCGGAGAGAACTAAGGCGGCGAAAAAGTTAACGCCGAGACGCCGCGACGTCGAGGAAAAAGAGCACAAGTATGACTTTAGGTGCGCCGGGCGTATCGCGAGGGGACAAAAAGCCGCGCGGGAATGCGCGTGGGACTGGCTTGTCTCACGGAGACGAGAAGCCGCAGGTCCGCAAAATGCTCGGCCCTGCGCTACGGGGATCGGGAACTTAGTGGGCATCGTAGAAGTTGAGTTTGGGCGCGCGGCGAGGGGCGGAAAGAAAATTCGGGAATGTGTGTGCGACTGGCGTGTCTCGCGGAGAAGAGAAGCCGCAGGTCCGCAAAATGCGCGGCCCTGCGCTACGGGGATGGGATGTTTAATGGGTGAAGGCATACCAGAAGCCGGCGCGGACGTCGTAGAAATTCGGTTTGCGGGCGCCGAACTGCGGGATGGTGTAGGCGCCGCGCAAAAGGTTAACTGAGAACAGGAGCGCCGGCGGCATGAAGGGCCAGCGGAAGCGGATGCCGGGGCCGGCTTCGGCAAAATTGGCCCAGCCCTGACGCTTATCGTCGATGGTGAAATTGCCGTTGACGTATAGTTGCAACCGCAGACCACCTAGCGCATCGAGCGCGGGCGGCGTGAAGCCGGCGCGGTTTTGCGAGTAGGCCAGGAAGTCGTTGCCAAAGCGGCTGACGAAGACGCCATCGGCGTTGGTCTCGAAAAAGAAGCCGGCAGTTTCCGAGCGGATGTGCCGGCCCCAGCCGCGCGCGAAGGCCACGCCACCGCGGTAATCGGGCATCATGGCGCCGACGCCAGCGTGGCGGCCGATGTAACTCATGGCTTCTCCGGCTTCTCCCCACGCCATGACGCCGTGCCAGTAACGCGTGGCGGCTCCAACGCCAACGATGAACGAACTCTCGGAAAGATATTGCGGCAATGCGCCACCCGTTGTTTGCCGCGTGTCGCCAACAAAGCGCGTGGAAACATAGACGCGGAACGGTAGGTTCCCAAGCTTCATCTCGGTCTTGATCTGCCCGTAGGAAAACATGTCGTGCCAGCGCGTGGAGTAGAAGGGGAAGAGCCAAGTGGTGGTGCGGAAGCGGGCCAGGCCGGGGCGCAGATTGTTGAACGCGCGCGCGGCGGCGGAGGCAACCTTTTCGTCGGGGCTCTGGCGGGCGAGCGAAAACCAGCGGATGGCTTCGGCGTCATCGTGCAGGATATTGTAGGCGCCGCCAAGCTGGAGCATGACGGCGAAATCGAGCGGGTCGGATTCATGCGCGATCTTAAGATACTTGAGCGCGTCTTTCATGTAGCCGGCCTTGATGCTGCGCTCGGCCATCAGCTTGGCGTCCACCGCGGCTTTCTCCGGCTCGGGGAACGTGGCGTCGCTACGCGGCTGAGCGGTGGGAACCTGGGGCAATTGCAGGGCGGCGCGGACGCGATTGGCGAGCTCGAGATCGTTACCCTTCATGACGCGCTCCAGCAGGGGCATGGCTTTGTCGCGTTCGTGACTCGCCAGATAGAGAAAGCCGAGCTGCGCGGCGGAGAGCAGATCTTCGGGAGCCCGTTCGGTGATGATCTTGAATTCGCGCTCGGCTTCGTCCTTGTGATTCATGCGGAGGAACAGGTAAGCCAGCTCGCGGCGAAGCTCGACGTTGGCAGCATCGAGATCGAGAGCGTGGCGGAATTCGTAAACGAAGGGATAACGAGCGGGCAGCAGTTCGCGGGCCTGTTCAGCCGCCCGGGTTTCGCCGCCGCGTGAAGCCGACAGCAAAGCAGCGTTGGCATCGTCAATGCGGTTGAGGGCTTTCCAGACGCGGCCGAGGTCGAGGAGGACCGACTTACGGTCGGGGAGCAAATGCCAGGCCTGTAAGTAATGGTCGGCAGCGAGGGGCAATTCATCGCGCTGCTCGGCGAGTTGGGCGAGCTCATAATGGGCGCTGAAATTTCCGGGGTTGAGTTCGAGCGCCTTGGTCCAGCGGTCGATGCCGAGGCGCAGGGGAGTATCGATATTGAGAAATGCGCGTTCGGCGGTAGCACGCGAGGCGGGATCGCCGGTCTTGCGGATCCGGTCGAAGATCCGGCGGGCCTCTGCCTGCTTTTTTGTTTCATAGCAAAGAAACGCATACTCGAGGGCTACGTGGGTGTCATTTTGATCCAGGCGCACGGCCTCCCCGAACTGGTCGCGGGCGGCTTCGGCTTCACCGGCTTTGAGCAGCGTGTAGGCAAGGTCCTTGCGGACGGACGGTCGAGTGGGAGCGGCTTCGATGGCTTTTTCGAACGAGGCGATCGCTTTGTCGTAATCCTTGGCCCGAAGGTGTTCGTAGGCTTGAGACAGCGTAGAGTAGGCCGGATCGGGGCTGGATGCTGGAGTCTGCGCGCGTGCAAGCGCGCAAAGGGTGAGGACTGGGACTACGAGCCGCATAGGTAACGCTTTGGAAGATAGTGGGGGCGGGCGGGGAAGTTCGCAGGGAAACATTTTGGGCGGGCGAATGCACGGCTAATCGTAAGAAACTGGAAGTGATGAAGGAGCGCGCGGAGGAAACGAAAGCGGGGCTTTGCGGGAGCTGCAAGCACACGCAGGTGAACAAGTCGGACCGGGGGTCGGTGTTTTATTTTTGCCGGTTATCGTCGAGCGACGCCCGGTTTCCGAAGTATCCGCGGCTGCCGGTGGTGACGTGCGAGGGGTATGAGAAGAGTGACGGTCCGCCGCATGTGACCGGCGAGTGAAATTCGAGTGCCGCGGCGGTCGAAGTAAACGGGCTTCTGCGCACTAAAACATGAAGGCGACCAATATCTGTACCTGGTTGAGGTTCGTGCCGACGTGATTGGTTTGGGTGAAGTTGAAGTTCTCGGCGGCCCAGCGGGTGTAGCGCACCTCCGGGGAAATGCGCAGGTGGCCAAGTGAAAATCCCAGGCCGGCCCCGGCAGTGAAGCCGGCGATTACGCGCCGGTCCGGTTGCGGGTGACTGACGACAGGCGTCGGGTCGATGATGGTGATGAAGCTCTGTGTGATGTTCGTCGCCAATTGAAGCGATGGCCCGGCGGTGATGTAGGGCGCGATGGGGCCCTCTAGAAGCCGGTATTTCAGCAGCAGCGGGAACTGCCAAAAATTGCCGGCGGTTTTCCAACTGGACGGGGTGCCCATGATGTTGGATTGGCGGAATGAGAATGGCTGATAGAGCGCGCTGACTTCGGCGGCGAAACGGTGGCCAAGGCTCACGCCGACCGCGGGACCGACAACGTAACGAACCGTTGTGGGATCGAAGGAGCCTCTGTAGATGAATCCTGTATCAAAGGACTCGGTTACGGGAACGCCGGCCTCAGCACCGACGGAGATGCGTTGCGCGTGGCAGAGTCCTAAGTGCAAAAAGAGAAATCCGAGGGAAAGCTTCATGCCTCGCATGCTGCGACGGGTTTTTTTGCCGCGGGTGCGGGCAGATTGACTCAGCCGCCTGCGAACGCCAGTGTAAGAGCGCATTGAAAATCCTCCTTTGAACCGGACTTAAGTTTGACAGGGGCCGTCAGGTCGGCTTCGGACGGTGCAAGTCATATGCCACGAGGGACCTGCCGAGGGGCTTGAGGTGGACGCGCGGTTTTGATCTGCTAGACGGGGTGCTCGACAGCGACAAATTATTACAATACGGACCGCGCCGTTATTAGGGGCGGTGGAGGATTCAAGATCATGGCAGGAAAAGTGAAGCACATTCCAGACGGATGGCACGTAGTAACGCCATATCTGGTGGTGAAAGACGCGGCGCGCGCGATCGAATTTTACGGCAAGGTGTTCGGGGCGAAGGAAGTAATGAGGCTCCCCGGGCCGGGCGGCAAGATTGGGCATGCGGAGATCAAGATCGGCGGCGAATACGTGATGCTGGCGGATGAAGTTCCGGAGCAGGGGCACAGGAGCCCGGCGTCGCTGGGCGGGTCGCCGGTGAGGATTCATTTGTATGTGGAGGACGTGGACGCGGTGGCCAGCCGGGCGGTGGAGGCGGGCGCGAAGATACTGATTCCGATCGGCGACCAGTTTTATGGCGACAGGAGCGGCCGGATCGAGGACCCGTTCGGGCACATCTGGATTATCTCGACACACAAAGAAGACGTGACGCCGGCGGAAATGGAGAAGCGGATGGAAGCGTTCTCCAAGAAGCAGGGCGGGTAGGTGGGATTCGAGGACGCATTCGGCATGGCACTTCGCGACGGATGTCGGGAAGTGAAAGCGGTCAAAATTTCACCGCCAGCACTCGGACATGCGAAAAAAACATCTAGGGTTGGCGAATCCAGATTTGGGAGCGGCCCAGCAAGGGGATGATAAAGTAGCCACGGACGACGAGCTTCGCGCCGCTCTCGATCAGACGAAGCTTGCATCGATAGACCATGCCGTTTTCGGGATCTAGAATATCGCCGCCGCTGTATTCACCGCCATTCTTCTTCAATCCGCGGATGATCATGAGGCCGATGATGGGCTTATCCTTTCGATCATCGCTGCAACGTCGGCAAAGTGCGGCAGCTTCGCGGGGGTTGAAGGCGGCTTCGATCTTGCCGTAGAAAGCGCCGTTCTGCTCGTAAATTTGCACGGCACCGCGGGGGTGGCCGCTATGGTCGTCGACGGTTTTCCAAAGGCCGGCGGGAGAGGGCTCGGCGGCGAGGGCGGTGACGAGGGTCAGTACGATCAGGACGGCGGCCGGCGTCACCGGTCGGTTGATCGTGCGGCGTAAGACCTGGGTCCCGAGGGAGCTCAATTCTTCATTTTAGCGAGATGCCGGAGGGCGATTTTGCGCATTGAAACGCTGCGGTTTTGATATAACGTCCAGGGGAATGAAGATGCTGGGACAGCAAGTGTTATCGAGGCGGTCGGCGCTGGGGGCTGTGGCCGGAGCCTCGTTGGCGTGGCGCGGGCGGTTGTACGGGCGGGAGAAAGCCACGGCGTTTGCGCTGATCGGCGACCGGTATCACAACAGCGATTACATACGGATCGGGCTGGGCAGGACGATCGGGCGCGAGGCGGGCGTGTCCATCGATTTCTGCGACGAAGTCAAGATACTGGACGCGGAGACGCTGGCGGGGCGCAAGCTGCTGATCATGCTGCGCGACGGCATGTTGTGGCCGGACGGGTACGAAGATGAGAGCTCGAACGCGGCGTGGGCGGGCGAGGGAACGCCGCGCCTGGTGAGCGTGCCGCCGCTGCCCAAGGTGAAAGCGAGGGAGCAGTATTGGATCACGGCGGAGCAGGGCAAGGCGGTGCGGGAGTTTGTGGAGCGGGGCGGCGGGGCGCTTTTCTTCCACAATGTGACGTACGTCAGCCCGCACAACGCGGATTTCCGGGACGTGCTGGGCGCGGTAACGGAAGATCATCCGCCGATCCGGAAATTCAAAGTGCGCGTGGTGAACCGCGAGCATCCGATCACGCGCGGGGTGAACGATTTCGTGGTGACCGACGAGCAGCACTTCGTGCGCTACGAAAAAGACGCGAAATACCTGCTGCTGGAGAGCGAGAACGAAGACGGGCTGACGTGGAAGAACCTGGGGACGAAATCGGCGGCGGGCTGGGCGTACGACTACGGCAAAGGGCGGGTGTGTTATCTGGCGCCGGGACATTTGCTGACGGCGCTATGGAATCCGGAGTACGTGAATCTGCAGAAGAACGCGGTGCGGTGGGTGATGCGGGAGCAGTGAGGGTGATAGGGGGCGCAGGCTTGTGGTTGCGGTACGCGGTGTTTGCCGGGCTGCGGCTCAACTTCCTCCAACGCGACATATGGACAGCGATGCACTCCGCTGACGGAAAACTGCGGCTGGCACTCGATGCATTCGGCTATCGGTAAACGCTGCGCCGTTACCATGGATCAATCGGCGCCGGCCAGTTCTCATCGTCGGGAATTACGCAACCAGGTGCACACAGCAGACGCTCTCTTAATCAACCGGCCAAATGCGGGCTGGCGCCGCCACCAGCGCGCAGCCGTCACTCCTGGCGGAGCGCGCGAATCGGGTCAACCCTCGTGGCTCGCAGCGCTGGGATCAGGCTCGCGAGTACCGCAACCACAATAAGGAACAGCGCTGCCCCCGCTATGCTCACAGGGTCGGCTGGACTGACTTGGTAAAGCAGAGGCGCGATCTGCGGGGTCGCTGCCAGGGCGATGGCGAGGCCGGCGGCGATCCCCAATAAAGCCAGCAGCAAGCCTTCTCTCATGACAATCCGAAGCACGCCCCCAGGGTCGGCCCCCAGCGCCATGCGGATACCGATTTCCCGAGTCCGTTGGCTTACCGAGTAAGCCATAACTCCATAAAGACCTACCCCGGCGAGCAGCATGGAAATGGTGCCGAGCACTGCGAGGAACGACGAGGCGATCCGCGACCCAAACCAGGCAGCCGAGATGTAATCCGACAAGGGCATGGCCGTGAGGCCGGCGGAATTTGGATCGATGGCAGACATTTCGCGGCGGAGTACGGGGACGAGATCACGCGCGTCACGGTCGGTCCGAACGTAGAGGGCCACTCCGTTTTCGCCACTGCCGTAGTGCACCTGGTCGAAGGACATGTAGAAGTATGGCTGCGGTGCTTCCGACAGATTGAAGTACTTGCTGTCCTTGACCATTCCTACGATCTTGAACGGTTTGCCGTAAATCTGCACCCGGTGCCCGACGGGGTCGCGCCCGTCGAAAAAGCGCCGTGCGAAAGACTCGTTGACGATCATGACGCGCGGTGCCGTTTCGTTATCCTCGTCCCGGAAATCGCGGCCGGCGAGAAGCGGGATCCTCAGCAAATCAAAATAGCCGGGCGACACCGAGGCGTGATGCACATCCAGGTTCTCGCCGGGCCGCGACGCATACCCTTCCACCACGATACTGTTCCACTTTCCCAGCCCGAAGCCGAGCGGGATGGAGTCGGAATAGGCGGCGCTTGTCACTCCTGGTGCGGCCAGCAGGTGCTCGCGGAGCCGCCGCGAGAACTCCTGCTCCTCGCTGGGCGTGTAGTTGTTCGTCGACAGAAAAAGACGTCCCACCGTCACGTTGCGGTGATTGAAACCGGCCGGAGTGTTCTCTAACCCGTAAAGGCTCCGAACAAACAGTCCGAGTGTCACCAGAGCCGCGAGCGCCAACCCCGTTTCGGCCACCACCAGCGCCCCAGAGATGCGCTGCGCGTGCCCGTTCCGTGTACCGCCTCTTCCACCTTGCTTCAGTGCATCCACCAGGCTGTGCTGCACCAACTGAAACGCGGGCGGAATCCCGGAAATCAGCGCGGAAGCCAAGCAGACCAGAGCGGCAAACAGAAACACCCGGGCGCTCGGCTGTACGTTGAAACTCACCGGCACTCCTGTGGGCGGTACGAAATAGATCAGCACATTCTCAACCCACAGAGCCAGCGGCAACCCGGCAAGCGTTGCCAAGGCCGCCAAAAGCAGGCTTTCAAAAATCAACTGGCGGCTCAGACGACCCGGACTGGCGCCCAGGGCAGCGCGGATGCCGAACTCCGTCTGCCGGGCTGTGGAACGAGCCAGTAGAAGATTGGCGACGTTGGCGCATGCAATCAGCAGCACCAGTACACACGCCGCACCTAGGATGGCCATCGGCCATGCCACAATACTCGACACCCCCTCCTGCGCCTTCCAGATCGGTACGATCCGGGCGCCGATCCCCTGGTTGGTCTTCGGAAAGTCAAGGGCAAGGCGCGCGGCAACCGCCGCCGCCTCGGCGTTTGCCTCCGAGACGCTGACGCCGGGTTTGAGCCTGACAATGGCCTGGAAGTGCCGCGCATCTCGCTCGCGTTCTCCGGCCAGCGGCACTGGAACCCAGACGTCGAGCGACACTCCCGGGAAATCGCCGCTAAATTCCGGAGGCGCTACCCCG
>Ga0209166_10003992_pt1 | contig 10477 bp, 8 predicted proteins | sample Coa_R1_3_FD_187151 | JGI IMG/M metagenome (GOLD analysis project Ga0209166, IMG submission 187151) | Surface soil microbial communities from Centralia Pennsylvania, which are recovering from an underground coalmine fire - Coalmine... | ecosystem: Environmental > Terrestrial > Soil > Unclassified... | reverse complement strand
ACCGGCTGCTCGATTTTCGGCAAGGTGCCGGTCGCCGTCATGGACGAAACCACGGAGCCAAATCCGGAGCATCCGCTGGCCTTCCGCCGCGGCCTCGAGCGCGAGGCGCTGGCGCTGACCAATGTCGGCACGGTCGTGCTGCGCCCGGGCTTCATGTTCGGCAACGACGGTTACAACAGCGTGAGTACCGACTGGTTTGTCATGGCTGAAGCAGGCGGCGCGGTTTTTCGCGGTGACCGCGAACGGGGCTGGTCCTGGATCCATATCGCCGACCTGGCCGAGGCCTACCGCCTCGCCGTCGAAGCCGACGACAAGGCGGTGCGCGGCGAGATTTTTCACCTTGGCGATCAGAACAGACCGCGGTCGGTCGACGTCATGCGCGCCTGCCTCGATGCGGCAGGCTACATGGGCGAGCTTCGATTTGAGGAACCGCTGCGGGGCGACAACATCAGCATGTGGTTCAATCAGAACGAATTCATCACCTCGCAAAAGGCGCGCGAACGCCTTGGATGGCAGACGCGGCACGACGGCATCATCGCGTCCGCCAAGCCGGTCTATCAATCATGGAAGGCGGCGCAGAGCGCATATTGACTGCGCCGCCGCGGCACCTAGGATTTCCGACCGACCGGAGGACTCGGACATGGATGTCAAAGTCATTGCCAGCCGCTTCACCGACCGGCCGAAGACGGACCCGGCGGCGCGGGTATTTCGCATCGCCGATCACATCGTGCTCAACGGCGAGACCCGCGCCGGGCGGATGTATGTCGGCGACGAGTTTCGCGCGGTGGTGATCACCTTGCCGCCCGGCGACGCGCAGGAACCGCATTTGCATCCGGCAACCAGCCATGCCTGGTTCATCGTAGCGGGCAAGGGCGAGGTCACGATGGAGGATGGACGGCGCGAAGCGGTCGAGCCGGGCATGTTTCTGGTCCACCCGCGCAACACGGTGCACGGGCTGCGCAATGTCGGCGATGACAATTTCGTCTACATCGCCTTATCGATCGGTGCCTGACGATGCTCAAGCCGTCCGACATGCGCGGCGTTTACGCCATCATTCCGACGCCGGCCAAGGACGGTGCCGATCGCTGGGACGCGGTGGACACCGTCGATCTCCCAGAGACCGAGCGCGTGGTCAACCGACTGATCGGCGATGGCGTTCACGGCCTTATCGTTCTCGGAACGACCGGCGAATGCGCCACAATCACTGGTGACGAATACGAATCCTTCGTCGACTGCGTCTTGGCCACGGTCAGAAAACGCATCCCGGCGTTTATCGGAACGACGGCGCTCGGTACCCACGAGGTCATACGCCGTGCCAGGTTTGCGGCCGATCGGGGCGCCGACGGCATCCTGCTCGGGCTCCCGATGTGGCAGCCGCTGACCGTCGACATGGCGGTGGAATATTATCGCGGCGTGTCGGAGGCGTTTCCACGCCTGGCGCTGATGGTCTACGGCAACGGCCGCGCTTTTCGCTTTGCGTTTCCGCCGCAATTCTGGAGCCGCGTCGTCGAGGTCGCTCCGACCTTGATGGCGGCCAAATATTCGCGCCCGAACGCGCTCCTTGATTCGCTCGCCGCCTCGAAGGGACGCGTTCACTTCCTGCCGCACGACGGGGCTTTGAGTAAATTCGCCGAACTCTCGCCGGCAACGACAACAGCATGCTGGTCGACCGCGGCGTCGATGGGACCGGAACCGGTGTTGGCGCAGATGCGCGCGCTGCTGGCCGGCGACAACGAAGCGATGCGCGGCATCGCCAAGGATCTGGCGTGGGCGCGCGAGCCGATCGGCGAGATCACCGGCGATCCGGAATTGTTCGCCACCTACAATATCCAGATGGAAAAAATCCGGATTCAGGCGGCGGGCTATTGCCGGGCCGGACCGATCCGCCCGCCGTACAATATCATGCCGGAGCATTACGCTGAGTGCGCCAAGGAAAATGCGCGCCGCTGGCGGCAACTCTGCGAGAAGTACGCAAAAGTTTCGGCGGCGGTCCGCAATTGAATTCGCGCGCGATCACATAACGCGATGAGCGCCAAATCTCCGGTGCTGACGATTCGGCGCTTGCAAACGACGCCGGTGCTGGTGCCGATGAATTATGCGCTCGGTACCAGCCGGGCGCGCGTTACCGCGGCGCCGCTTCTGCTTGTCGATTTAGAGACCGAACAAGGCATTACCGGACGCTCCTACCTGTTCTGCTATTTGCCCGCCGCAGCGCCCGCGATCGCCAAGCTGTTGGAGCACATCGAGGACGTGGTGAAAGGGCAGCCAGTCAGCCCGGCCGCGCTGTGGCGCAAGCTTGCCACCCAGTTCACGCTGATCGGCGTGCAAGGCATCGTGCGCATGGCCATGGCGGCGCTCGATGTCGCGGCGTGGGATGCGCTGGCGATCGCGGCCGGCATGCCGCTGGCGCGATTTCTGGGCGGCGACATCAAGCCGGTGCGGGCCTACAACAGTTGCGGCCTGGGCCTGATGGACCAGCCGGCGGCGGTGGCCGATGAAGCCGAAAAGCTGCTCGCTGGCGGCTTTCGCGCCATCAAGTTGCGGCTGGGCTATCCGACCGCCGCGCAGGACCTTGCCACCTTGCGCGCCGTTCGCAAACGCATCGGCGATGCGATTTCCATAATGGTCGATTACAATCAGGCGCTCAGCGTTGCCGAAGCCCTGCAGCGCGGCCGCATGCTCGACGACGAAAATGTCTATTGGCTGGAGGAGCCGATCCGGCATGACGACTACGCGGGTCTGGCCAAAGTCGCAGCCGAGCTGAAAACGCCGGTTCAGATCGGTGAAAATTTTTCCGAAACCACCGCCATGGCGGCGGCAATCGCTGCCAAAGCCTGCGACTTCGTCATGCCCGATCTCGAGCGCATCGGCGGCGTCTCCGGCTGGCAGCGCGCGGCCGCGCTCGCCTTGGCCAACGGGATCGAGATGTCGTCGCATCTGTTTCCCGAGGTCAGCACCCATTTGCTGGCGGCAACGCCGACCTGCCATTTCCTGGAATACGTCGATTGGGCCGATAAAATCCTGCAGGAGCCGCTGCGTATCGTCGACGGCGCCGCGGCTGCGCGCGATCGGCCGGGCAATGGGCTGGTGTGGGATGCCGACGCCGTTCGGCGCTACCGGCTCGATTGACGGCCGACTGCCTTGGTGCCAGCCACGTTAGTGAGAGCCGAGAGCGCAGAATGCTGACTCTGTATCACGCCGGACCGTCCGTCTCCGCCATCAAGGTCCGGCTTGTGCTGCATGAGAAAAACTTGCCGTGGGACAGCAAGCTGGTGCACGTGCATCGCGGCGAGCAATTCACTGCTGAATATCGCCAACTGAATCCAAATGCCGTGGTGCCGACGCTGCTGCATGACGGCCGACCGATCATCGAGTCCACAATCATCGTCGAATATCTTGAGGATACGTTTCCGGTGCCGGCGTTGCTGGCGCGCGATCCCTACCAGAGGGCCATGGCGCGGCTGTGGATGAAGAAGGTCGACGATTATCTGCACGTGGCGTGCAACGCACTGACTTTCGCGATCGCGTTTCGCCCCATCCTTCTGCGCAAGAGGACCCGCGACGAGCTCGAGGCCCGCTTCGCCGCCATACCGGACCCCGGCACGCGCGAGCGGCAGCGGCAATCGGTGCTGCTCGGGCTGGAGGCGCCCCAGGTCGGCGCCGCGCTGCGAGGCTATGACAAATTCCTCGGCGAGATGGAGGAGGCCCTGGCGCAATCGCCTTATCTCGCCGGCGACAGCTATTCCCTCGCCGATATCGCAGCGACGCCGTATGTCAACCGCGCTTCGATGCTGGCGCTTGACGGCGTGCTGCTGAAGGAAAGACCGCGTGTTCTGCAATGGTTCGGCCGCATCCGCGACAGGGCGAGCTTTCAGGCAGCGATTGAAAGCCATATGACGGAGCACGACCGGGATTATTTCCACGTATCGCGTGAAGAAATCGAAGCGAGCGTGCGCAAAATCATGCGCTCGCCTGTCCCACAGAACGCATAGACCGCAAGAAAACCGAGAAGGAAGCAGCATGTCGAGCGAGTTCGCCAACAAAGTAGCAGTCATTAGCGGCGGCAGCCGCGGCATTGGCCGCGAGATCGCGCTGGAACTTGCCCGCGCCGGCGCGCAGACCGTCATCGTATCGTCCTCGGCCGACAATCTCGCCGCCGCCGCCAAGACCATAGCTGCCGGCGGGCCGGGGCCGCTGGCTATCGCAGCGGATCTGCGCACGCTGGAAGGGTGTCAACAGGTCTTCGACAAGGTCAAGGATCGCTTCAATCGCTGCGACATATTGGTTTGCTCGGCGGGTGCCACCCGTGCCGGCAACTTCGTCGATTTGCCCGACCAGGCCTGGATCGACGGCTATGCGCTGAAGTTGTTCGGTTGCGTGCGCCTATGCCGGCTGTTCTGGCCGATGCTCAAGGCGGCGCAGGGTTTTGTCGTCAATATCGGCGGTGGCGCGGCACGCTCGCCGGGCGCCGATTTTTCGATCGGCGCTTCGGTCAACGCCGCCATGGGCAATTTTTCCAAAGCGCTGTCGCAGCTCGGCAAACGCGACGGCGTGAATGTCAACGTCATTCACCCCGGCGCCACCGAAACCGAGCGCTTTTACCAGCTGTTGGAGCAGCGGTCGCAGGCGTCGGGCAAATCGGTCGAGCAACTCAAGCAGGAAGCAACCGCCAAAGACGGGCTGCGCCGGCTCGGCAAGCCCGGCGATATCGCCGCGCTTGCGCTGTTTCTCTGCTCCGACAAGGCGCGGCACATTCAGGGCACCGCGATCGCGGTCGATGGCGGCACGACCATCGGCTATTACTAGAGCGCCTCACAGCGTCTCGGCGAAAAAATCGCGCATCAGCATGTAGGACTTGCGGCACAGATTGGCGTCGTAGCGTGTCGCGGCGGCGTTCGCGGTCGGGTCGCAAAACGAATGCACGGCGCCGCCGAACATCATGACATGCCAATCGACTTTGGCCTTGGTCAATTCGTCCTCGAGCGCGTCCATCATCGGTTTCGGTGTTATGGGATCCGCCGAGCCGTGGATCGCCAGCACGCGGCCTTTGATGTTGCATGGCGTGCCGGCGGCCACCGGATTGGGATTGGTGACGTGGAACACCACCACGGCCTTGAAATCGGCCGCGGCGCGGGCCTGCTCGAGCGCGTAGCCGCCGCCGGCACAATAGCCGATCGCCGCCGTTTTGCCGGCATCAGCGACGCCGAGCTTCTGCGCCTCGGACATGAGTGCATCGTAAGCCGCGGCGCCGCACGACAGCGTGAACGGCAGGTCCTTATGCACGGCCAGCATGCCGGCGCGCAGCTCGTCCTGCGTCTTCGCCTTGGCGCCGTAGCCCGCGCCGAACATGTCGGCCATCAGCACCACGTAGTCCTTGCCGGCGACGGTGCGCGCCTGGCCGATCGTATCGGCGCATACGCCCTTCCAGTCCGGCTGCATGAAGACCGCCGGCCGCTTGGCGGTGACGGCGTCGTCATAAACGATCAAGCCTTCGAACTGCCTGCCGCCGACCTGATACGGCACCTTCCTCTCGGCCATTGCGTGCTCCCTTGGATCCTTGCGGATGATACGCGCGGCTTAGCACAACAGCGTCGCCGCAGCACAGCGAGATTCTGCTTCTATGCTGATCCGACCCCTTGCTTCGCGGTCACCTGATCGCCCAGTTTCAGCAGGCTGCGCGCGTTGCCGGAAAAGATTTGCTCGCGCTGCGCCGGCGATATGTCAAGCGCTTCGACCGCGTCAATGGTCTTGCGGATGAGGTCGCGGCCGCCGGCGGCGTCGAACGGCGCGTCGGTCGCGAACAAACAGGATTTCGCGCCGAAGAATTCGTAGCCGCAGCGGGTGGCCGAGCGCACGCCAAGCGCGGTATCGGCATAGAGCATCTTGAAATACTCAAGCGGCCGGCGTTTGAGGCCGCGCTCCTCGGCGAGCGGATTGCGGTCGGGCGTGCCGTAAAAGATCTGGCGGAAGCCGAGCGTAATCTTGCCGGCAAAATACGGAATCATGCCGCCCATGTGATGGGTGATGATCTTCAGCTGCGGCAACTCGTCGAACAGCCCGGAATAGACCAGCCGCGCCATGCAGGCGGTGGTCTCATAGGGCCAGCCGAAGCTGAACCAGACCTCGTCCTCCGAGACTTTCTCGCTGGCATAATCGGGAAAATCCGGGCCGCGCATCGGATGAACCCAGATCGGCAGATCGTATTCGGCCATGCGTCGAAATATCGGCCGAAACTCAGGGCGGCTGAGCGGCCTGCCGGCCACATTGGTAAAAACCTGCACCCCGCGCGCGCTTAAGGTTTTGACCGCGCGGTCGATCTCGGCAAGGGTCGCATCGATGTCGTTCATCGGCAGTGCCGCGACGAATGCCGGAAAATGATCCGGGTGTTCGGCGCAGAGGCCGGCCAGCGCGTCATTGGCAATGCGCGCAAGCTGCGGCGTGACGTTCGGCGGCGCGATCAATTCGAGCGGCGGGTTCGCCAACGAAAGCACGTGCTGAAGCTCGCCGAACTCGTCAATGAGCCGCAACCGCGCCTCGACATCCACCAAGGCCTTTATCCGGGGAAAGGCGCCGAGCACGGCATGGCCTGGAATGAGGTCGCCCAACCGATCGAAGTATTCTTTCGGCATGAAGTGGTTGAAGATATCGATCTTCATTCCCGCACCCTTTCCGTTCAGAACCAGTCTAGACCAAGGCCGCGGCGATGCGGTCACGGCGGTTTGCGGCGTTGAGGGCCTGCTTGGGTCAGCAATTAGAGGAAAATATTCCGCACATGGAACTTTTCCGCAGTTTTCGCTTTTGACTTTCCGGGTGAGAGGAGTGGCGGCGTCGGCCGCAAGCCCTGAGCTTTGCGATGCGTCCAAGGAGCCGTTCAGCCCCTCTGTTGAGCCGACGTTCCGAGCATTTTGCCCCGAAAATCTATTATTTCGATCCATTGCTCGCCGGCTCGCCGTCGTCCTGGCCTCGCCACCTGGGCCGCTGCCGCGGTTTGGGCTTCAGCGATGTGCTTGCGGCGACCCTGTTTGCGCCCGGACAGGGTGGCGATGTCCGGCTCGCGGCCGACCATGAGCGCGCCAACCCGGCGATTGCCGGGCCGCTTGCCGCCGACCGGCTGGTGGCGGATTTCGCGCAAGCCTGCGGCGCCGATGACCTGCAGCTTTTGCTCGATGTCGAGGTAGGCCGTGTCGCCGCCGATGCGGTCCTGGTTACCAGGCATCCGAAATGGTTCGGCGCCAGCGATCGGGGAGTGGGCCGTGTCGATCCGCGTTCGCCACATCGCAGCGCCAGCTCCGTCGCGGCGCGTTGGGACGAGCCAGAACTCGCCGACCAAATGGCGGATTGGTGGATCGAGCGCCTGGGTCGCCTGGTCGGCGCGGGCGCTTCTGGTTTTCGCTGCGAAGATCCCAGCGTCGTGCCGCCGAGCGTCTGGCGACACATTATACAGTCCGTCAAAAAGAGTGCGCCGCATTGTCGTTTCCTGGCCTGGACACCGGGGCTCGATTGGCACGCCGTGCGCGCATTGCGCGGCGTCGGCTTCGACGCGGTGTTTTCTTCCGCGCCATGGTGGGACGGCCGGGCCAGTTGGTTTGTCGAAGAGCATGAGCTGCTCCGTAGCATCGGCAGCATTATCGGTTGCCCGGTCGCGCCTTACGGGCCGCAGGCGAGCGGCTTAGCGGAGTCGCCGGGCGGCCGTGCCCGTCTTCGCCACCTTTTGCGCCGCGCCGCCGCGACCTCTCATGGGCTCCTCATCCCGATGGGACTCGAGTTCGGCCTCGGCATCGGCGGCTGCGGTCCTCCCGGTGAGCACCTGCCGACAGACGATGGCGAGGCGCTCTGCGCAGCCGAAATTCGCGACGCTCTCGGACTGACTGACGAACTGGCGACCCTCGGGATCGGGGGACAAATGCGGATCCTCGCCGGCAACGCCGGTAAGGTATCCGCGCTGTTGCGCGCCGCCGCCGCGGATGCGCGTGACGCCCGTTCGGCGGCAGTCATTCTCATCAACACCGATCTGGCCGCCGAACAGCCGCTGCCGATTGCGCTTAATCCATTGCCGCCCACAGCCGGCCTGGCGGCGGTGTTGCAGCAGCCGATCGCGGCGGATTGCGACGGCCGGGCTCCGCTGGCGGCCGGCGAAGTTCGCCTCGTCAACGTGAGGGCGACGGCGCCGGTGCAATGGCGCCGTGGCGCGCCACCGGTCGCCAAGGCTGCGGCGTCTTCGCGCATCGTCGTCGACAACGTGATGCCGAGCGTCGACGCCGGACGCTTTGCGGCCAAGCGCATCATCGGCGAGCCGATCAGCGTCGAAGCCGATGTGTTCGCCGACGGCCACGAGGTGCTCGCGGCCGAGCTGCTCTGGCGCGCCGCCGATGAGCCGGAATGGCGCCGGTTGCGCATGCAGCCGCTGCCGAATGATCGCTGGCGCGCGGTCTTCGCGCCGGAACGGATCGGCCGACACGTCTTCACCATCGAGGCGTGGTGGGACCGTTACGGCACGTTGTGCCACGACCTCGCGATCAAGCGCGATGCGGGGAGCGATATCGCGATCGAGGTTCTGGAAGGCCGACATCTTCTTGAAGATGCCAAGACGCGCGTGGCAAGCGAGCAAAGCCGTATCATCGCGTCGGCGCTCGACGCTTTGGCCAATGTCGATGCGGATGCCGGTGCGGCGATCTTGCTGGGCGATGACCTGCGCGAAGCCATGCGAGAAGCGGAAGAGCGGCAGTTTCTTTATCGCGCCGAGCCGGCATTTGCCCTCGACATCGACCGGCCCGAGGCGGCGTGCGCCGCCTGGTACGAGCTGTTTCCGCGCTCGGCCACCGACGATCCGGCGCGGCACGGCACGTTCGACGACGTGATCCAACGTCTGCCGGACATTCAAGACATGGGTTTCGACGTTCTGTATCTGCCGCCGATTCATCCGATCGGCCTCACCAACCGCAAGGGCAAGAACAATTCGCTCGAGGTCGCGGCGGACGACGTCGGCAGCCCGTACGCAATTGGCGGCGGCGATTGGGGCCACGATGCCATCCATCCGGCGCTGGGCAGCTTTGCGGATTTCCGGCGCCTGCGCGATGCCGCCGCCGCGCACGGCATGGAGATCGCGCTCGATTTCGCCATCCAGTGCTCGCCCGATCATCCGTGGCTGAAACAGCACCCGGAATGGTTCAAATGGCGGCCGGACGGCACGGTGCGCTACGCCGAAAATCCGCCGAAGAAATACCAGGACATCGTCAACGTCGATTTCTATGCGCCGAACGCGGTGCCGGCGCTGTGGCAGGCGCTGCGCGACATCGTGCTGTTCTGGCACGGCGAGGGCGTTCGCATCTTCCGCGTCGACAATCCGCATACCAAACCGCTGCCGTTCTGGGAATGGCTGATCGCGCAGGTGCGCGCCCAACACCCAGACGTCATCTTTTTGTCCGAGGCGTTCACCCGGCCGAAGATGATGTACCGGCTGGGCAAGGTCGGCTTCACCCAGTCCTATACCTATTTCACATGGCGTAACGGCAAACAGGAGCTGATCGATTATTTCGTCGAGCTTGCCACCACCGAAGCGAGGGAATTTTTCCGGCCGCATCTGTTCGTCAACACGCCGGACATCAACCCATACTATCTGCAGACTTCCGGGCGGCCGGGTTTTCTGGTCCGTGCCGCGCTTGCGGCAACGCTGTCGGGCCTGTGGGGAATGTTCTCCGGCTTCGAGCTCTGCGAGGCCGCGGCGCTGCCTGGCCGCGAGGAATACCTCGACTCCGACAAATACCAGATCCGCGCGCGCCGCTTCGATGCGCCGGGCAACATCACCGCCGAGATCGCCAAGCTCAACCGGCTCCGCAAGAGCAACCCGGCACTGCAAAGCCATCTCAACGTTCGTTTCTATCCGGCGCACCACGACCAGGTGCTGCTGTACGGCAAAATACCGGCGGCTCGCAGCGACATGATTCTGATTGCCGTCAATCTCGATCCATTCCACGCCCACGAAGCGACCATCGAGGTGCCGCTGTGGGAGTGGCGCCTGCCGGATCACGCCTCGGTCGCGGTGAGCGACCTGATGAGGGATCGTGATTTCGTCTGGCACGGCAAGCTGCAGCGCATCCGCCTCGATCCGGCCGAGCTGCCGTTCGCCATCTGGCGCCTTACTCCGGGCGGCGGAGCCTGACATGGACGCGCGCACCCACGAGATGCGGACCAAAACCGAGACGCGGACCAAAACCGCTGCGCTCGTTACGGCGGATCCGCTCTGGTACAAGGACGCCATCATTTATCAGCTGCATGTCAAATCGTTCTTCGACGGCAATAACGACGGCATCGGCGATTTCCCGGGCCTGATCTCGAAGCTCGATTACATCGCCGAGCTCGGCGTCAATGCGGTGTGGCTCTTGCCGTTCTATCCGTCACCGCTGTTGGACGATGGTTATGACATCAGCGAATACCGCGATGTGCATCCGGACTATGGCACCTTGGCCGACTTCCGCCA
>Ga0209166_10003991_pt1 | contig 10478 bp, 10 predicted proteins | sample Coa_R1_3_FD_187151 | JGI IMG/M metagenome (GOLD analysis project Ga0209166, IMG submission 187151) | Surface soil microbial communities from Centralia Pennsylvania, which are recovering from an underground coalmine fire - Coalmine... | ecosystem: Environmental > Terrestrial > Soil >... | reverse complement strand
CGTCATGCGCGGACGCACAACCATTTTGATTTCGCACCGCACTTCGACCGTGCAGAACGCCGACCAGATTGTGGTTCTCCGCGAGGGCCGCATTATCGAGCGAGGCACGCACGACGAATTGCTCGAGCGAGGCGGTTATTACGCGGACTTGTACCAGAAGCAACTGCTCGAAGAAGAACTCGAAAACGCATGAGCAATTTGCACGAAGAAGAGGCATTAGGCAAAGCGTACGACTCGCGCTTGATGCGGCGGCTCTTGCAGTACATGAAGCCATATCGCTGGCGCGTTGTCTTGGCGCTTGCGCTAGTGGCGATCGTCACGCCACTCGAGCTTGCCCCGCCGTGGATTTTCCAAAAAGCCATTGACAACAACTTTGTCCCGGCGATGAAGCACCTCATCCCCGAAAGCGACGCCTGGTCCGGTGTAATCCTTCTCAGTCTCTTGTTTTTCGCAGTTCTTGGATTCGATTTTCTTGCTCAGTATGTGCAGATTCGTATTATGCAGCGCGTGGGCCAGGAAACCATGTACGACATGCGGCGCGAGATCTTCGGTCACATGCAGCGCCTGCCCATGAGCTATTTCGACCGCAACCCGGTGGGCCGCTTAGTCACTCGCGTCACCACGGACGTTGACGCCCTCAACGACCTCTTCGCTGCCGGTGTCGTCACCATGATCAACGATTTCTTCCTCCTGGTGGTCATGGCCGGCCTGCTTTTCAAAATCAACGCACGCCTGGCTGTAGACACGCTTGCCATCCTGCCCGGCATCCTGATCGTCACGCTGATTTTCCGCAAATACGTTCGCGACGCGAACCGCCGCATTCGCACCGCCATCGCGCGCATCAACGCCTTCCTTCAGGAATATATCTCAGGCATGAGCGTGGTGCAGCTTTTCAACCGCGAAGCAAAAGCACAGGATGAATTCGCCAAGCGGAATCAGGACAACATGCTTGCGTGGCGCGACGCCATCCTGGCCTACGCACTCTTTTATCCAGCCGTGGAATTCTTGAGCTACGCCACGATCGCCTTGATTTTCTGGGATGGAGGCAATCGTATTCTTCAGAATGTCCTGACGATCGGCGTGCTCATCGAATTCACCATGTACGCGCAGCGCTTCTTCCGGCCAATTCAGGACCTCAGCGAAAAATTCAACATTCTGCAGTCCGCCATGGCCGCCTCTGAGCGCATCTTCAAGCTGCTGGACGAACCAGTTACGATTCAATCGGATCCGCATGCCGTCCCCCTGGTCCAGCCGCGCGGCGAAATCGAGTTTCGCAATGTGTGGTTCAGCTACCGCAATGTTCCTGAGCCCGCAGACGAGGACTGGATTCTACGTGACGTCTCTTTCCGCGTCGAGCCAGGCCAGACATTCGCTATCGTTGGTCACACGGGAGCCGGCAAGACTACGCTGATCTCCCTGCTCCTCCGCTTCTACGACATTCAGCGCGGGCAGATTCTTCTGGATGGCAAGGACATTCGCCTCATCGAACTGCAGGACCTGCGCCGCCAGTTCGGCATTGTTTTGCAGGATCCGTTTCTATTTAGTGGAACGATTGAAACCAACGTTCGCTTGGGGACGCAGAACATCGAAAACGCGGCCGTTGAGAGCGCGCTCGAAGAAGTCGGCCTCGGGGAATTCATTCGGTCGCTCTCGAGTGGAACTGCGACCAGCGTCAATGAACGCGGCTCGACGCTTTCCGTCGGACAACGACAGCTCATTAATTTCGCCCGTGCCCTGGCGCACAATCCTCGTTTTCTGATTCTCGATGAGGCCACTTCGAGCGTTGACACCAAAACAGAATTGCAAATCCGCGAAGCTCTGAGCCGATTGCTTTCCGGGCGCACCGCATTGGTGATCGCTCACCGTCTCAGCACGATCCAGCACGCCGACCGCATCCTCGTGTTCCACAAAGGCCGCCTGCGCGAACAGGGCGCGCACCAAGAGCTTCTGGCTCAGCGGGGCATCTACTTCCGCTTGTATCAGCTCCAGTACAAAGAGCAGGAGCTGCACCTTCCCCTCGAAGCTCGGGGTGCAGCGGAGCCGCCCGCAGTCCGGGCGAGCGACTGAGCGCATTCCCACTACACATGCCGCCTATTCCGCTTCTTCTTTCCGCCGGCGAAGCCTCGGGGGACATGTACGCCGCGCGCCTTGCCACCGCTCTGAAGCAACGCCTTGACGTGGCCATCTTCGGCATGGGCGGCCCCCAGATGCGCGCCGCTGGCGTCGAGGTCATCACCGATTATTCTGAAGTCTCCGTCGTGGGCATCACCGAAGTTCTGAAACGCTTGCCTTCACTCGTTCGCGCGATGCGCCACCTGGTTGAAGAAGCGCAACGCCGCAAGCCACCCCTCGCGATTCTTACGGATTTCCCCGGCTTTCACCTTCGCCTGGCACGCAAGCTGCGCCCTCAAGGCATTCGAAATGTCTATTACATTTGCCCTCAATTCTGGGCCTGGCGCCCCTGGCGCGTGAATCTGGTTCGCCGGCGCTTTGCCGAAGCGCTGTGCATTTTCCCCTTTGAAGAAAAGTTTTATGCCGACGCCGGTGTGCCCGTGAAATTCATCGGTCATCCGCTCGTCGGAAATGTTCGCGCAACCTTGACGCGGGAATTGTTTTGCAAGAAATATGGTTTACAAGGAGAGGGAAGAATCATCACGGTTCTACCCGGCAGCCGCCACGGAGAGATTTCACATCATCTTCCGGTTCTGATTGAAGGACTGTGCGAAATTCGTAAACACACCCCCGGCCCCCCACGGATTGTCGTTGCCGTGGCTCCGGGTCTGGACGCGGAGCGACTTGAGAAAAAGTTTCCAGCCGAATGGAACGCACGCTTCATCCCCAATGACGCTTACAACGCACTCGGCGCCGCCGACCTGGCTATCGTGTCCAGCGGCACGGCCACGGTTGAAACAGCGCTTCTTGGCAAACCCATGATTGTCGTCTATCGCCTTTCGCCGTTGACCGCGCGCCTCGCAAAACCACTGGTAAGGACCAAATTTTTCGCCATGGTCAACCTCATTGCCGGGCGCATTGTGGTTCCGGAATTGATCCAGGACGACTTCACGCCCCAGCGCCTTGCCGCCGAAGCCGATTCGCTGCTTTCCAGCACGCCGAGCGGCATTTCCCGCGTTTCTGAAATGAAGGCAGGCCTGCAAGAGGTGCAAAAGCTCCTTGGCCCTCCGGGAGCCGTCGAACGCGCCGCCGATGAGATCGCCCGTCTGCTGGCTACCCAAAGCAACGCAAAGTGAGTCCTTTGGTATCCTAATAGGTGTACATTGATTGGGGATATCCATCACATGGAAAGGGGTCCGATGACCCGCAGTCGAGGAATCTCTAAAACTATCGCTTTGTTCGCGCTAGCCTTGTCGTCTGTCACCGCAGCACCCCTCTACGCCCAAGCTCCGCGTCCCGCCAATTTTCTGGCCACCCACTACGACGTTTCCGCAACGCTCGACGCCATCGGCCAGTCTCTTTCCGCCACGGCCAAGATCGATTTCACAGCCACCGAAGCTTCGAGCAACGTACGCGTGGAGCTCCATCCCAATTTAGTGATCAAAGAAGTCAAAGGCCCTGAGGGGAAACCGCTCACCTTCGAGCGCGATAATCAAAACCCGCTCTTCGTCAACGTTCAGCTTCTCACTCCCGTGGCCACCAACGGCCACGTCACGCTCTCTTTCACTTATTCGGGGCTGCTCTTCAATGAAGAAAACAGTCCCGTCCCCGGCGTGCGCGCCGCCTCCATTACCAAGGACGGGGCGTATCTGCTCACTCCTGCGCGCTGGTTCCCCCTCACCGATTACCCTTCCAATCGCTACACGGCTACGTTTCGATTGAACGTTCCCGCGACTTTCGCTCTCGCTGGCTCCGGTAAAGCTGCCGCTCCCACACCAGTGCCTGGGAAGAACGCTGTCGAGGGTGGCCGCCTGCTCTACACTTTTGAGTGCAACCGGCCTGCTCAACACGGCACGTTTGTCGCCGGCAATCTCCAACTCAACCCTAAGCAGGCGGAAGGCATCAGCGTCAATGTTTATGCCCCGCGTAACATGTCCGCGAATGCGCAGGAATTTGCGGCCGACGTGGCTCGCGCAGAGGTAGCGTTCTCCGACATGTTCGGCCCGATCCCCGATCCAACTATTACCCTCATTCAATTGCCAGAAGGAACCCTTCGAGAATTCGCAGCTCCCGGGGTCCTCCTTCTGAGCCAGCGGATGTGGGACCCCAAAGCCAGCGACAGGGCTATCGCTCACCTGGTCGCCTCGCAATGGTTCGGGGTCCAGGTGGCTCCTGCCACTCCCAACGACGTCTGGATCAGCGACGGTCTCGCACGCTATTGCGAAGCGCTTTACGCCGAGCAGACAGCGGGGAAAGAAGCCGGCCTTCGCGCCGTCGATGAGTTTGCCGTCGGCTCGCTGATGTATGAAGACGCCGCTCCCGTCGGCCAGGCCGGGCGTCTGGCACCCTATTCACCCGACTACCGCTCCGTCGTCGAGAATAAGGGCGCAATGCTCTTCCATATGCTGCGTGCCATGATGGGCGACGTGGCGTTCAAGGCTGCCCTGCACGATTTTTATTTTCAATTCGCCGAAAAGTCCGCCCGCAACGAGGATTTCGAGAATCTCGCGGACAAGCGCGTTCAGGCTTCCGCCAAAGCGAATCAGGATCCGCCGAATCTGCGCAGCTTCTTCGCGCAGTGGCTGAATTCCACTGGCGTCCCCGAATTCACTTTGGACTTTGTCGTCTACCGCACACCCAAAGGCTTTCGGGTCGTAGGGAAGATCAAGCAGCCGCTCGATACCTTCCACATGCCCGTGGATCTACGCATCGACACGGAGGGCAATCCCGAAACCAAGACCATCGACTGCACTGGACTCGAGACCCAATTCTCTGTTGACGTTTTTGGCCGCCCGAAACCTCTGGGCATCAAGATCGATCCCAACAACGTCATTCTTAAATCCAGCACCGCGCTCCGTGCCCGGGCGGCCATCGCCCGCGGGGAAGATCTTGCCGAACAAGGCAAGTTTTATGACGCCGTTGCGCAGTACCAAAAAGCGCTCAACATCCAGCCTGGGCGCCCGCTGGCCAATTTCAGGATGGGCGAAGCTTTCTTCTACCAGAAGAATTACCAGGCTGCCGCAAACGCATTCCGCGAGACTTTGCAGAATGTCCCCGAGCCTTCTGAGAAATGGACCGAGGTCTGGAGCCACATTTATCTTGGCGAGGTTTTTGACTTGCTTGGTCAACGTGAGCGGGCCGTCAACGAATATAGCAAAGCCAAGCAAACCAACGACAATACTGGTGGGGCGCAGGCACGCGCCGAACTGTTAATCAAGAAAGCATACTCGGAAGGTGGCGGCGAACTCGTGGCCACGCCCGCCACAGCAGAGCCCGCGAAGCCAGCGAACGCGCTTCCCGCTCCTGCTTCCGGCGAAAAACCTGTCCTCAAAAAGAAGCCTGACCCGGCTCCGCAATAGACTTTTCGCTCTTTTGGAGACATCGCCTCCTTGCGATCTCTTTACGGTTGGCCCAAATACTTCCCCAAAAACTCCTTCACTTCTGATTCCCAGATTTTCCAGCCCTCTCTTCCAAAAATCATGTGCCCGGGAGCAACTCCGGCCGCATCCTGCGGTTTGAATTCCGGGTACTCGATAAACTTCGCTGTCACCCCATGCTTCTCCGCCTCACGCACCACCACTTTCACCGATTCCGTTGTGCGGTCATTCTTCGCAACCATACCTAGCAGCGGTGTCCGAATCTTCCCTGCCGCTTCCTTTAACGCCGCCTGCATTGCCGGACTGCGGTCCCACGTCAGCGCCGCGCCTGCCTGATCTACCACCGCGCGAAAAACCGTAGACCGGCTCGCAGCAAACACGCTGACGATCCCTCCAAACGACCACCCCATCACTCCCATTCGATTCGCATCCGCGTAGGACAGCGTCTTGATGAATTCGACCGCTGCCAGCATGTCGTCTGTTTCTTCCTGCACTCGCGTTACGAATTGTGGGCCGCGATCTTCTCCCACTGTTTCGCTAAAGGTCGCGCCATCCGACTTCCCATACCCGCGGCGCTCCGGCACTACCACTACATAGCCGCTGCGCGCCAGCATCTCCCCTACGTAGGCAAATGGCCGCTCCTCCCGCTCGTGACCAGCCCGCGAACCGTGGTTATAGATCACGACCGGAAACGGCCCCGTGCCTTCTGGTTTGAACACATAAGCTTCGATCTTCAGTTTTCCGCTTCGATAGAAGTCTGTTTCGTAGGTGGGTTGCTTTTTGTCTGTTTGTGCCGGCGCGGCGCTGCCATAGAGCAGTACGCCGCACGAGATCCACGCTAGCATTCTTCTCCGCACTTTCATTTTCTGCTTATCCTTGGCCTTTGTCGGGACAGGCTACCAGCAGTGACCGCTGGCTGCGCTCTTTCCTTCGTTTTACGCGGCCTTCTGCACATATAGGCTGGCGAAGTTTTGCCGGTAACGGTAGAACAAGAACCCCCATAGAATTGCCACAACGATCGGACCAGTCTGTCGCCACGGCACTGCAAACCGGGCGTTAAATTGAACCACGCTTGCTTACGCTCCGCAAAGCCCACTTGGGACGCATCCGCCGCTGGAGGCATGTCGGAAACAAACATCCACAGCCATCCCCCGTTTTCCACAGTTGACCCGGTTGCGTTCCTCTTCACACCCGTACATAGTCACTGCCACGTATCTCTTGGAGGAATACGATGTTGTTTGCCATCGTCCGCCGGGGAAAGAAATCCGGAACGCGCCTGTTCCCTCATCGCCACAAAGAGGATGATCGGTTTCACGTGAGCCTGACGAAACAAGGGCCGCACATCCCCCTTTTCGACGACCGCGATATCCCGGATTACCTTGCCAACGGCTACTCGCTCAGCATGAGCAACGCTGACGAGAACTACCGCCCAACTTTAATTCGACCCAGTTCGATCCACGGCTGGCAGTGATTCGTAGGGCTCATCGCCGGCTGTTCTCGCATCACTTCGAATAGTATCTCCTTCAAACCTTACAGCGATCCCTTCCGCTGCAGCATCACTTGGAAACGCTCTCCCATCCCTTCGGGATGGATGAGGGTTTTCAGTTGCAGCCGCGCGCGAATCTGCTCGGCTTCACTTTGCCCGGTATCGTAGAGGTCCGCGAACTCGTTCGCCTGCCCTAGCGCCAGCAAAAAGGCGGTCTGGGAAGTAAACTCCGCCGTTTCCAACCCCGACCGTTTCCCCCAGGTTTCCAGCGCTGTGAAATTCACATGCGCCGTTAAGTCTTGCTCTCCCGGTGATGAATAGAAATCCTCGCTCACTCGGTGCCCTTTGTATGCCAGCAGTGTTCCGCGCATATGGCGCTCGTCGAAGAGTTCCGGCGCGCGATGCCCGTAATCAATGGTCAGTACATATCCGCGCCCGATGCGCCGGCCAACTTCCGTGATCCAGTCGCACGCCTCAAGCCCCGCTTCCGCGAGCTGCCCCTCACGCAGCGTGATCCCCTGCGTCGCAAAGTATTCATGAATCGCGCAAGTCGAAACCGCCGTGACCACGTCCACAAACTTCGCGTGCTCGCAGCTGACAAGAATCTCTTGGAGCTTCCCTTTCTCCATAACAACGCGATGCACCGGCAATGCGTCGATCAATTCATTTGAGAAAACACAGCCTGCGGGAATCTGCGGCGGAATCTCTGGCGAGGTTTTCAAGCGGCTCGCCGCCGCGTGCCGCCGTAACCGCAGAAGGGCCTGCTCGCGCCGCGATGCCGATCGCTCCACCGCAACGTATCGCACCGCGCTACAAAAATCCTGCAGCCCGGCTTCACAAAAATCCAGAATGTGCTGCGCCAGCCGACCCACGCCCGCACCAGCTTCCACCAGCACAAACTCCTTTGGCCGTCCCAGCCGCTCCCACATCTCCGCAAACTTCCGCGCCAAAAGCCGCCCAAAAATCGGATGCACGTCCACGCTGGTGTAGTAATCCGCGAATCGTTGCGATTCGGCTTTGCTGTAGTAGCCATGTACCGGATGGTACAGGCATTCGCGCATGAAATCGGCAAAAGAGATGGGGCCGTAGCGGCGCATCCGTTCCGCGAGCAATTCTTCCAGCGGCGTCACGCGCCCTTCGCTCCAGCGGTTCCAGGAGAGAATTCAGCTTGCAGTTTTCTCCACGTTCTCTGGAAGATTTCCTTCGAGTCATCGTCAAAGAGAACGAAGTGCACCGTTTCGAGCGGAGTTTCACCTTTCAGATGCTCAGCTGCCTCGCGCAACATAATCTTCGCGCATTCTTCGAGCGGAAAGCCTGCGATGCCAGTGCCCACGGCCGGAAAGGCGATGCTTTTCAGCCCGCGCTCTTTTGCAATCCTTAGGCAATGCGCGCTGGAGCTTCGCAGCGCCTCTGCGGTGGTTGCCCCGCCAAGCCGCATGCTCGCCGCGTGAATCACGAACCGTGCTTTCAATTTCCCGCCGGTGGTGATCGCGGCAAACCCCACGGGGATGCTGCCAATTTCGTTGCACTCTCGTTGAATTCCGTCTCCGCCCTTGCGGCGGATAGCTCCCGACACGCCTCCGCCCAATATCAAGTCATTGTTCGCGGCGTTAACAATGGCGTCCGTATCCATCTCCGTCAGGTCGCCTTGCGCGATAACAATTTTTTCCGAAAGTGATTTCATCGCCAGATCTTGAATTTATCAGCTGCCACTTAACCCTTCTTTTCAGCTTCTTTCTGCGAAGGGTACTCATATACTCCGTGGCCCGTTTTTCTCCCCAGGCGGCCCTCCCTTACGTATTGCCGAAGCAATTCGTTCGGGCGGTACTTTTCTCCCAGCGTGCTGTGCAAATATTCAAGAATATTCAGCCGTACATCGAGTCCAACGAGATCCACGAGCTCAAATGGCCCCATGGGATGATTCAGACCCAGCTTTAGCGCCTTGTCGATATCTTCCGCTGAGGCAATGCCCGCTTCGAGCATATTGAAAGCTTCATTCCCAATCAAAGCGTTGACCCGCGTCGTGATAAACCCCGGCGCTTCGTTGACGAGCACGACCTCTTTACCCATGTGCCGCGCCACCTCACGGCAGGTGGCAACGGTTTCTTCGGAAGAGTGCGGTGTGCGAACCAGTTCAATGAGCTTCATCTTCGGCACGGGATTGAAGAAATGCATTCCGATGCAGCGGTCGCGCGAACCCGTGCTGCCCGTGAGTTCGGTAATGGAGAGCGACGAAGTGTTGCTCGCAAAAATAGCGCTATCCTTTGCAAATTCATCGAAAATTGCGAAGAGCTCCAGCTTCATTTTCAATTCTTCGGGAACCGCTTCGATGATAAGGTCTGCATCGCGAATCGCATTCTTTACATCAGTCGCCGTGGAGATGAGGGAGAGGGCCTTATCCCGGACCGCGGCTTCGACTTTTCCGCGCGAAACTCCCTCTTGAAATGATTGGTGGATCCAAGCCGTGGCTTGCTCGAGCACACGGGGCGAAACATCTTCCAGCACAGTTTTGTATCCTCCAAATGCGGAGGCATACGCGATTCCCCGCCCCATCGTGCCCGCGCCAATCACCGCGATGGTTTCCACATCCATTCTTTAAGTGCTCCACTGAGTAAGGACACAATCACTTTCAAGCCAGTGTTCCTTCATTTCAAAAGCTTCTTGTACGCTTCTTCATCGAAGCCCATAACCATTTCTGAACCTCGAATTAGGAGCGGCCTGCGAATCAGATTAGGCTCTTTAGCCATCAGCCGAATCGCTTCCGCCCGCGAAGGCGGATGTTCTTTCATGTTTTGCGTTCGATAGAGCTCGTTGCGTGGATTCAGAAATTCCTTGTAATCCCGCTGGCCGATCAGCGTTTCCAGTTCAGCCTCGGTGAGTCGCTCCGCAGCCAAATCACGCGACTCGAGTTCTGCCCCCAACTCAAGCAAGAGACCTCTTGCTTTTCGGCAGGTGGTTCACGTGGGCTTGTTCAGGAATTCGATTTTCACTCTGGGCATGCACTCTCCTGTCGGGGCGGCAGAGCATTTCTGCCTTTTTTGAAAAGATGCCGCGTTGAGCAAGAAGCAATCAGTATCGCGGAACTTTGGAATCGATGTCGAGCGACCAGCGTTCGATTCCTCCAGCCAAGGACTTGGCTTTTTCAAATCCCTGAAAGCGCAGCCACGCCGCGGCATCCACGCTTCGCATCCCATGATGGCAATAACAAATCAACTCGTCCACGTCCGGAAGAGCATTCAAGCTGGCGGCAAGCGTGCCGAGCGGCACAAGCTTTGCGCCCTCGATGCGGCAAATCTCAAATTCCCACGGTTCGCGCACATCCACGAGCACTACATTCTCGCCGCGGTCAAGCCGGGCCTTCACTTCCGCTGGCGTGATCTCCAATTCGTCCATGAGCTATCTTACTTTCCTTTCCAGGCCGGCTTGCGCTTTTCGAGAAAAGCACGAATGCCTTCCTGCGCGTCGTGCGTCTGTATTAGCTCCGACAAGTATACGCGCTCGGC
>Ga0209166_10003990_pt1 | contig 10480 bp, 8 predicted proteins | sample Coa_R1_3_FD_187151 | JGI IMG/M metagenome (GOLD analysis project Ga0209166, IMG submission 187151) | Surface soil microbial communities from Centralia Pennsylvania, which are recovering from an underground coalmine fire - Coalmine... | ecosystem: Environmental > Terrestrial > Soil > Unclassified... | reverse complement strand
GATCTGCGAGACGGCCTCGACGGCGACCGCGACACCCTGCGACGTATAGAGCTCCTGCTCGGGCGCGACGTCGAACGACATCAACTCGAGCGACAACTCCTGAAAACTCTGGAACAGCGGCCAGACGACTCGGCCGCCGCCGGTGACGATATGCGTACCGCCCCAGCCGTACACGATCAGCGCCCGGTTGGGCCCAACGCGCCGAAACAGCGCACCGATCGTCCACATCATCAGGACCAGCACGGCGACAGCCGCGAGAACCACGGCGCCCAAAAAGATGTTCATGCCTTGTCTGCTCTATGCCTCTTTCTTCTCGATAGCCGCGCCGTCATCCCGCGCGGCCAAAAACTCGGCCCACGGCTGGACGGTGGCGAAGCCGTCGACGTACGCGGTGATAACCACCTCGGAACCACGTGGGATCGCGCCACCACCCGCGGACCGGGCGGCTTCGCTGCGTCGCGCCCCGGCCTTCGAGAACACCACTTCGCCGGTGCCGCCCGACGGAATGCCGACGGTGACCTGGGACACCGTCCCTTCCAGCCGGTAATCATCTGGGTCCATTTCGCGTTCGCCAGCCAGGACCAGGCCCAGGAAGCGCGCGACCAGGAACCAACCCACGCCGCCGGCGAGCAGCGCGCCAATCAAGATGGCCGGCATCGCCCAGTCGCCGAGCCGCACGAGCAGGTAGCCGGCCGCGCCAAACCAGGTCAGCGCGCCAACGACCGACGACCCGTTCAGCAAGGGCAGCGATGAGCCGCCGTGACCGACGTGGGCGGCGGCGTGCAACTGTCCCGCGTGAGCGGTGTCGCCGACGTTGTCCACGCCGGGGCCGCCATGGCCTGACGTGCCCGCGCCGTGGCCGCCGGTGCCCGGACCGTGGCTGCCAGGGCCAGCGCCGTGGCCGATGTGGCCCGCGCCGTGGCCCAGGTGCGCCCCGGCCCCGTGGCCCAGATGCGCCCCGGCCCCGTGGCCGAGATGGAACGCGCCGTGGCCGGCGAAGCCCAGGACCACCGATGCCAGGGTGAACAGCGCGCCGAATGCAAAGCAGGCGAGAAAGATCTCTTCCATGGACCCGTCTGGTTGGTGGTGTACTCCTCGTCCGGTAGGGTGTCAATGGAATGTACGGACGCCAGAGGCATTTAGTTGCGGGATCGCCCGCTTCGCTGGGCTCGCTCCACTCGTTTCGCGGGAGCCGGAACGACAGGGCCTGTCGATGCCAGGCCACATGACGGCGGTCGAGAGACTTGTCCCACGGCCTGCGACCTGGCAGTCCCGTCGAGTGGCTGGCTGGTTCGTAGTTGGCGTCACCGCGAGCTTGCTTGAATTAGGGCTCGTGTGGCTGCTCCACGACCAGTTGGGGTGGCCCCTGCGGGTGGCGACGGCCGTGGCGGCTGAGGGACTCATCCTCGGGAAGTTCTTCGTCGCCGACCATTGGGTCTTCGGCCATGCGTGGCCTGCCGTGAGTCGGTTGGTGCGCTACCACGGTGCGTCCGCTGGCGCTTTCGCGGTGTCGTGGCTGGTGATCAACGGTCTCGCCGAACTTGTTGGCCTGCCGTACGTGGCCGCCTTTGTCGTCGGCACAGCCGCTGCATTCGCCTGGAGCCTGGTGACGAATTTTCTCTGGGTCTGGGCGATGCCATCGCGAGATAATGGATAGTGACCCTCAGACGATGCACCCGGTCATTCTGAAACAGCACGAGAGCCACGCTTCGGCAAGTGAGCGGCGGCTGATCAGCGTGCTCGCGATTACGGCGATCTACATGGTGGCCGAGGTGGTCGGCGGTCTGCTGACGGGCTCGCTGGCGCTCCTGGCAGACAGCGGTCATCTGCTCGGCGACGTCCTCGGGTTGGCCATGGCCGTGGCGGCGATTCGCTTCGCGCGGCGCCCTGCCACCGCCGACAAGACCTACGGCTTTTACCGCGCCGAGATCCTGGCCGCGCTGGTGAACAGCCTCGCCCTGCTGGGTGTCGCCGGTTGGATCGTCTATGCCGCCTGGCAGCGCCTGAGCGAACCAGCCGTACGCGTCGACGCGCTGCCGATGCTGCTCGTGGCGTGCGGCGGCCTCGTCGTGACGCTCGTCGGCGTCGCCTTGCTCCGCGCTGGCGCGCAGGAAAGCCTCAATGTGCGCGGCGCGTTCCTCGAGGTGCTGGGCGATCTGCTGGGGTCCATCGGCACGATCTTCGCCGCGCTCATCATCCTCGCGCGCGGCTGGACCGCGGCCGACGCGGTCGTCTCGGCGTTGATCGGCCTTTTCATCGTTCCGCGCGCCTGGGGTCTGCTGCGCAGCGTCGTCGACGTGCTGCTCGAGTCAACGCCCCAACATCTCGACATGCCGCAGATCGAAGCGGCGATGCGCGCCGTGCCCGGGGTCGAATCGGTCCACGACCTGCACATCTGGACGATCACCAGTGGGTTCGATGCGATGAGCGGTCACGTGCGGTCGAATGGCCGGCCATCTGACGACGTCCTGCACGATCTACGCAGCATGCTCCGCGATCGATTCGGGATCGAGCACGTCACGCTGCAGGTGGAGGCCGCCGACCACGCCGACGACGGGGCGTGCTGCATCACCGACCCGCGCTGCTTCGTCCCCAAGACAGTCCGCCTCCCCGCCTCGCGCGCGTAGAAGAATGATTTATTCGGCGTACACCTCGACGGTGTAGCCGTCCGGATCGGCGCACTTGAAGCTGACCTGGTCGGCATCCTCGACGACCTCGAGGATGGGCACGCCATCTGCTTCGAGCCGGGTTCGCAGGTCGCGAACCGCCTGGGGGTCAGACACGAGAAAGCCGAAGTGGTGGAAGGCGCCCGGGTTGGGCGGATGGTCGCCTTTCATCAAGGCCAGGTCGAACCCGTCGCCGTCGCGAATGAAGAGCACGTCCCCGTGCCAGACGGCGTCACTGTCGGCGAACCCGAGGTACTTCTCGTAGAAGCGCCGCGCGGTCTTGATGTCCCGTACGAGGAGCGCCAGATGTTTAAGATGCATTCACACCTTGGGCCAGCGGCGCGCCCGTGGCGCATTCACAGCCGCCGCCACTGGCGGCCGTCACGCTCGATGAACGCGTCGGCCCAGGCAGGCCCCCACGTCCCGGCGGGATAAAAATGCACGTTGTTGGGTCGCTGCGCCCAGCCTTCCTGGATGTCCTCGGCCCACTTCCAGGCTTGCTCCACTTCGTCGGCGCGCGTGAACAGCGTCCGGTCGCCGAGCATGGCATCCAGCAGCAAGCGCTCGTACGCGTCGCTCGCGACGGCATTGGGGCCAAACGACGAGCCATACAGAAAGTTCATGTCGACTTCCTGCAGTTGCATGGTCGGGCCAGGCACTTTGGCGCCGAACCGCAGACTGATGCCCTCGTCCGGTTGAATGCGCATTGCCAGCACGTTCGCCTCCAGGCGCTCTTCGCCAGGGAAGAACATCTGCGGCGCGCGCTTGAACTGGATGGCGATCTCGGTTGCCCGGGTCGGCAGGCGCTTGCCATGGCGCAGATAAAAAGGCGTGCCCGCCCAGCGCCAGTTGTCGATCTGCAAGCGCATGACCACGAACGTTTCCGTCCAGGAGTCCGGCGCCACTTTCTCTTCGCCGCGGTAACTCGACACGGCCTGGTCGGCGACCTTGCCTGAGGTGTACTGGCCGCGCAGCGTGTATTCGCCCGTCTGCTCCGGCGGGATCCGCCGCAGCGCCTTGAGTACCTTGAGCTTCTCGTCGCGCACCGGCTCCGCCTCGAACACCACCGGCGGCTCCATGGCAACGATCGACAGCAGTTGCAGCATGTGATTCTCGATAACATCGCGGAACGCGCCGATCTCGTCGTAGTAGCCGCCGCGACGTTCGACCCCGACGGTCTCGGCAACCGTCAGTTGCACGTGGTCCACGAAGTTGCGATTCCAGATGGGCTCGAATATTCCATTCGCCAGGCGGAAAGCCAGGAGGTTCTGGACCGTCTCTTTGCCCAGATAGTGATCGATCCGGTAGACCTGATGCTCCTGGAAGACCGACTGGACCGATTTGTTCAGCTCGAGCGCCGTCTGGAGGTCGACGCCGAACGGTTTTTCGATCACCAGCCGCACGAAGCAGTGGTCAGCGCGCCGCTCGTTCAGTTTCGCGTCGCCCAGTTGCGCGCTGATCACTTTGAAGAGCTCGGGCGGCGTGGCCAGGTAGAAGATCCGATTGCCCTGGGTGCCGTGCGCGGCGTCGATCTTCTCCAGACGCTCGCGCAGGGTTTCATAGCTCGCTGGCTGATCGAATTGGCCGGCCGTGTAGTGCAGGCACGCGCTGAACTCCTCCCAGGCCTTCTCGGAGACGATGCCACCAGCGGTGTAGTGCTCGAGGCCTTCGCGCGCGGTACGTCGGAAGTCTTCGTTGGTCAGCGGGGAGCGCGAGAAGCCAAGCACGGCGAAGTGCTTCGAGATCAAGCCGGACTGAAACAGATCGAACAGGGCGGGTATGAGCTTGCGGTGGGTCAGGTCGCCAGAAGCGCCGAAGATGACCAGCGCGCAGGGCGGGGCGGGCCGCTGCTGAGCTGGGATGACGATCTCGCCGTCGCGGGTGGCGACAGAAACGTCAAGTGCCATGGCTGCTCTCCATGGGCGCCGAGCGGACGCCAGCATCTTGCCCGTCCACCCGCACCGCGTGGCCGCCGAACTCGTTGCGCAGGGCCGCCAGCACCCGCCACGAGAACGAATTCGCGTCGCGTGAATAGAAGCGACTGAACAGTGACAGGGTGATCACCGGCGCCGGGACGTCCTCGTCGATGGCCGCTTCGACGGTCCAGCGACCCTCGCCTGAATCGGCGACCCAGCCCTCGAGCTTCTCCAGCTTCAGGTCCTTTTCGAAGGCATTGACGGCCAGGTCCAGCAGCCATGATCGGACGACGCTGCCGTGCTGCCAGACCTTGCCGACCTGGCCCAGGTCGAGTGGGTACTCGGACTTCGCCAGGATCTCAAAACCCTCGGCGTAGGCTTGCATCATCCCGTACTCGATGCCGTTGTGGACCATCTTGACGAAGTGGCCCGCGCCGTTCGGCCCCATCAGGCCGTAGCCGTCCTCGGGCGCCAGTGTCTTGATAACCGGTTCGACGCGCGCGAATGCCTGGGGCGACCCGCCGGCCATGATCGAGTACCCGACGGTGAGTCCCCAGATGCCGCCGCTCGTGCCGCAGTCGACAAACTCGAACCCGCGGGCCTTGACTCGCTCCGCGCGCGCCTTGGTGTCTTTCCACTTCGAGTTGGCGCCGTCGACGAATAGATCCCCGGGCGCGCACAGCTCGACCAGTTGATTCAGGTACTCGTCGGTGACGCCGCCAGCGGGCAGCATGAGCCAGATGTGGCGGGGAGCGCGAAGTTTCTGGACCATGTCCTGCAGGGAAGTCGCGCCGATGCATCCGTTGCGGACCGCCTCCTGGACCGGACCGGGGCTGCGGTTGAACGCCACGACCTCGTGGCCACCGCGCGCCAGGCGGTGAACCATGTTGGCGCCCATTCGGCCAAGCCCGACGAAGCCAAGCTGCATATGAAGATCAGACTCCTTATGTAACAGTCTGCCATTAAAAGACGCAGCCTTCGGCGGTCGGTGCTTGCCGGTTCCCCAGGGCGCTGGCGCTGGCTCCTTCGCGCCACGACCGAGCATTCACCTCTGTAAGGCATGCTTCCCCGCTGGGCGGCAGCTGGACCAGCGCGCCGTCGTCACCCGCTGCGCCGGATGAACGGACCCGACGGTCGGACCCTTCGTTCACGCGCCATGGTGCTGAAGCGATCGGGCTCCGTGGCGCCGACTCTCAGCCGCGCGAGTTCGTCTTCAGCGCTGGGGTCCTGCTACGCGTGGGCCACGTCGCAGCGCCTGGCGTGTGGTCAGCCGACGAATGTGCCAGGCAGGCAAAAGTCCACATATTCGTGCTCGCACGGTGGGCCGTCCGTGAGCCGCAAGCTGAGGTCTTGCAGGTCCATGATTGCCGACGTCACCGTGATGCACCACTCTTCGGGTGGATCTGCGGGGTTCTCGTGGCGGCAGATGCCGTCCGGGTAGTTGGCATGATCGCGCAGGGCGACTTCGAGGTCGCCCACGTCGAGGGCGTCGCTCGCGTCCAGCAACGTTTGCATGCGGCTCTGACGCCAGTAGGTGTGCGGCCGGCGCTCGCTGATCGGCTCGGTCACCCCCAGGCCGTCGGGGTCGAGAAAGTGATTGGTATGCACCAGCCGGCTGGCGAGCGGTTGGAGCTCACGGACGGTGTCCGGCGCCGACTCCACATCCACCGCGCGGTCTGGCGTCTGGGCCAACAGGAAGTTGGCCGAGCACGTGCGTCGGCCACCCACGACCAGCCGCACTGCATCGGCCAAGCTGCGCCGGCGGAGGATCTCGTAACACCGCACATGAAAAGGCATCTCGAGCCGCGACCAGTCGTCCGCGGTCGACAGCAGCCCGTTGATCGTGAGGCCCAGCCCGACCGAGTTCAGGCCGATCTTGCCGCCCACAATGCCGGCTTCGGTAAAGCTCAGCGTTTCCAGGCCATCCGGCTCCAGCGTGTGGAGCACCGCGCCGCGCACGTCGGGAATCCAGTCCCAGTTCTGGCCGATCAGGAGGTGGCCATTGGCTGACGCCGGCGGCAAGACGGCAAACGCGGTACAGCCGTCTGGTCCGCCGACACCGCACACGCCGTACTGGTAGTAGAGCAGCTCGTACCGCACGTTGAGCACCAGCAGGTCGAGCAGAGAATGCCCGGAGCCCGCGGCCATCCCGCGCAGGGCGTCGAAATACGGCTCCCCGTCCAGGCGGGGCTCATACCGCGCCGCGCGGGCGCGCGCCTCGTCGGGGCCGAGCTGTGCCTCGCGCTGAAAACGGTCGTAGTACACGGCCAGGTTGTGGCCGATCTGGTCGCGCAGCGCGACGCCGTGCTGGTGGCCCTGCTCGTACGGCGCACCTTCGACATTTAAAACTGGCAGGGTCACGCGGTGGATAGGATAGGTCCTCGAAATCCCTGGGGAGGGTCTTTGTCCGTGTCCATGCGACTGCTCGCGCTGCGCCTGCTGACGGTACTCGCCCTGCTGCTCACGTCTGCCGGCAGCGGCGCCGCCTCGACGATCGGACCCGTCAGTGCCACGGGAAGCATTGACGGGGCCGCGTTCAAGATCGAGATCCCGGCCAACTGGAACGGGACGCTCGTGTTGTATAGCCATGGCTACGTCGTCCCGGGCAGCGCCAATCTCGCGACCGACGTTGGCGATCCGGTCACCAGGCAGTACCTGCTGAGCCAGGGCTTCGCGCTGGCCGGGTCGAGCTACAAGTCGACCGGGTGGGCCGTCCAGGACGCCCTCGTCGATCAGATCGCCCTGCTCGACCATTTCTCGGCGACGTATGGCAAGCCCGAACGCACCATCGCCTGGGGCCACTCGTTGGGCGGCATGATCACCGCCGGCCTGGTCCAGCGTCACCCGGATCGATTCGCCGGGGCCCTGCCGATGTGCGGCGTATTGGCCGGCGGGGTCGGGGTGTGGAATAGCTCGCTGGATGCCGAATTCGTGTTCAAGACGCTGGTGGCACCCACGCTGCAGCTGGTGAACATCGCCAACCCGCCAGCCAACCTCGGCGCGGCGGAAGGCGCGCTGGCCGCGGCTCAGGCGACGCCGCAGGGCAGGGCCAGAGTGGCATTGGCAGCCGCTGTCAGCGACCTGCCCGGTTGGTTTTCGCCACTGCTTCCCGAATCAGCTGCCAATCAATTCGCCGATCGGGAGCAGAACCAGTTCCTATGGGACAGCCGGGTCGACTTCCCGTTCCTGTTCGCGCTCCGCGCGGAGATGGAGGCGCGCGCGGGCGGCAACCCGTCGTGGAATACCCACGTGGACTACGGCGAACTGCTCGAACGGTCCGTCAACCGCGACGAGGTCCAGGCGCTGTACGCGGCCGCGGGTCTCAGCCTGGATTACGATCTGGCGACGCTGGCCGCCGCGCCGCGGATCAGCGCCGATCCGCGCGCCGTGCGGTATTTGACGCGCAACATCGTCTACAACGGCGAGCTGGACGATGTCCCGGTGCTGACGATGCACACTACCGGCGATGGCCTGGTGCTGAATCAGGACGAACAGGCGTACGCCAGCATCGTCGACGACCGCGATCTACTGCGCCAGACGTTCGTGCATCGCGCCGGGCACTGCACGTTCACGCCCGCCGAAACGATCGCGGCGTTCAATTCGCTGCTCGCCAGAATCAATACCCACCGCTGGCCAGAACTAGGCCCCGAAGACCTGAACGCCGCCGCGCAAGGCCTCGGCCCTCAAGCGAACGTGCTCCTCCTGGGCCCGACCACGATCGTGCCCACCGCACCCGCGTTCCTCAACTTCACGCCCACCGCGTTCCCGCGCCCGTTCAGCCTGGAGGACAGGCACGAGCGCTGAGTCTCGAGCGCCCTCGTTTGTCGCTCTCGGCGCCCGCCGTGCCGTACCCGCTGGCAATCGCCCCTGCCTGATGCCAACCGCCACCCGCTCAGGGGCTTTCTAGCTTCTCGAGCCGAGGCGAGCGAGCCTGGTTACTGTTCGGCGGTCGCGAAAACGGCGTCGTCGGAGACCGCGAGGGCGCCGTTCGCGTCGCGGCTGCGGACGCGGTAGTGGTAGGTCGTGCCTGGCAGCAGGCCCGTCAACTGCATCTCGTGCGTCCAGCCGACGCGCGCGTCGAGCGGCGTCGCCGTGCCATACGCTTTCGTCGTCCCGAACTCAACCTGCGCATCGCTGAGCGTGTCGGTCGTCCACGTGATGCGGGCGCTGCTGGCGGTGAGTCCAGCGGACAACGTAATCGCTGACAACTTCGGCCCATTGTCGACCTGCACGCCGAGCGCGCCCGAGACCCCCGACCGTCCGAGCGCGTCGGTCGCGCGCGCGGTGATGGTGTGCGGTTGACCGGTGTCGGCCCCCGGGCTATCCCAGAACGCGGTGTACGGCGCACCGAGGAGCGGTGCTCCGACCGGCACGCCGTCGACAAAGAACTGGACTCGCGTGATCGCCTCGTCGTCGTCCACGACCGCCGTGAGCGGCACGCTACCCGTGACGATGACGCCGTCCGCCGGCCCCGTCAGCGTCACCGATGGCGGCACCTGCTGGACGTAGACCGACACGGGCGACCTGGCCGCGGCGATCGCCCCGGTCCACGTCATCGGAAACGCCGCCAGGGTTGCCTGGCGGCTCAAGAGGCTGCTCCCGCCGGCGCGGGCTTCGCGGATATTCAGGCTCCCCCCGCCAATCGGGCTCAAGACGGTCACCCAATAGCGGTGGTCCTGCACCAGCGCGACGGGCGGGATGGTGATGGCGAGCCACCCGGCCGTAAGCCCGGGCGCGCTGCCCTGGGCGAGGATCGCGCCCGGCGCACCAGCCAGATCTGAGTACAGCGCCACGCGCACGACATTCGTCGAGGTGCCCGTATCGACGTACAGATGCACCGCGCTGGCCAACCCGCTCTGTGCCGCGGTGAACTGGTAGCCGGACGCCTGGCCCGCGGCCAGGCTGACGTGCTCGGACTGTATCGTCTGATCCCCGAGCAGGGTGGCGAGTCCGGCCGCGGCCGTCGTGAACGTGAAGTCGTCCGACGCGCTGAGATAGCCGGCCCCGTCCCAGGCTTTGATTCGGAAGTGGTAGGTGGACGCTGGCCGCAAACCGGTCAACAGCATCTCCTGGGCGGGGAAGGCAAAGACCTTGAGCAGCGTAAAGGCGCCGTAGTTCGAAGTCGGCCCATACTCAATTTGCGCGACGGCGCCCGTCACCGTGGTCCAATCGAGCGCCGCGGTCGTGCTGGTGACGCGCCGCGCGGACACATCGTCGACGGCTGGACCGCTGCCCGCGGGCGCGGTGTCAAAGGTGCTGTCGCCTGAGATCCCGAGGTTGCCGCTCGCGAGCATGCTGCGCACCCGATACTGATACGTCACCCCAGGGAGAAGCCCGGACAGCACCATGCGATGGCTGACAACCAGGGAGCGATCCACGATCGTCAGGCTCGTCTGGCCAAACCCGGTTCCGTACTCGACCTGAGACGTCGACGGAACGTTTGTCGTCCAGGTGATCGTCGCCCCCGAGCGGGTGATGCTGCTGGCGGAGATCCCGGTCGCGAGCGGCGGACTGGCCGTGGGCGTGGTGGTCGGGGTGGTGGTCGAGGTGGGTGACGGCGTCGCCACAATGGTTGGCGTGCGGGTAACCGTGGCGGTCGATACGACGGTGCTCGTTCGAGTTGGTGTCCGGGTCGCGGTCGGGGTGTTCATCGCGAACAGAATCCGAACGGCCGTGGCGGTGGCCGAGGGGGTGGGCGGCACGGGTAGGTTCTGCGCCAGCGGCGCGACGGCCGTCGCGGTTGGTGTCACCGACGCCGTGCGGGTTGGCGATGGCGTGGCGACCGCGGTTGCCGTCACAGTCGGAGTCAGCGTCAGCGTTGGGGTGGGTAAGACGCTGGTCGGGGCAGGCTGCGCCTGGCTCACCTGCAGCCAGTCAGGCCTGGCGCTGGCACCGATG
>Ga0209166_10003989_pt1 | contig 10481 bp, 4 predicted proteins | sample Coa_R1_3_FD_187151 | JGI IMG/M metagenome (GOLD analysis project Ga0209166, IMG submission 187151) | Surface soil microbial communities from Centralia Pennsylvania, which are recovering from an underground coalmine fire - Coalmine... | ecosystem: Environmental > Terrestrial > Soil > Unclassified... | reverse complement strand
CAAGAAGCATCCTCCTGCGGATATTGGGGAGTATTTCGAAGCTGGCATCACATCCTTATTATTTGCCACGGTTGGCGTGGTGGTCTGGCTCTTACTTGCCGACCTGAGGCGAACCCAGAGGCATCTGGCAAATAACGTGCTTGAACTGGAGCAAGCGCGGGAACGGTTGCTGCGCGACGAGAGACTGGCTGCCATGGGACGCTTGTCGAGCGCCATCGCACACGAGATCCGGAATCCAGTGGCGATGATCGCGAGCTCAATCGCAACAGCGAAGCAACTCTCCGGCGCCGAGCGCGAGGAAATGTTCGCCATTGCTTCGGATGAAGCCAACCGGCTTAGCCAGCTGACTACCAATTTTCTCGACTACGCCGCCACGCGCCGCCCCAATTTGACGGAGACCTCAGTCGCTGACACTGTCGCTTACGTTGCAGATGCGTCACGCGCGCACGCCAACAAAAAGAACGTTCATCTGGAAGTGGAGGTTCCACAACAATTAATCGTGAAAGCGGATGCCGGACAACTACAACAAGCACTGATGAACGTACTGCTGAATGCGGTGGACGCTTCTCCCGATGGCGGCACAGTCTTACTTCGAGGTCTGGATCAGAAAAGCGGAGTCTGCATCAATGTTGAAAACGCCGGCGAGCCGATTCCCGAGCCCGTGCTAAGCCGCATCTTTGAGCCCTTCTTCACTACTAAGCCTCGCGGCTCCGGCTTGGGCCTTGCCATCGCTCGGAACATTGCGCGGGCTCAGGGCGGCGATCTCATCCTTGCCGCCAATGGGCCATCCATCGTGCGTTTTTCATTGATCTTACCCGGCGACGGGAAGAGTTCTGCATAAGGAATGTTCATTCATGGGTCGGATACTGTTAGTCGATGATGAGCCAAGCATGCGCCGGATCCTGGCCTCGAATCTCAGACAGGACCAGCACCAAATTTGGGAGGCGGGTGGTGTCGAAGAGGCGAGGCGCAGCCTGACGGCGAACGATTTCGAAGTGGTCATCACGGATCAGAAGATGCCGGATGGCGAGGGCTTGGATGTTCTCAAGTCAGCTTACGAAAGTGATTCCACACTGGCAGTGATCTTCCTGACGGCCGTCGCCAGCATCGAACTTGCCGTTGACAGCATGCGGAAGGGTGCGTTCGATTTCCTGACGAAACCCTTTCAGCCCGAGGTGGTGCGCGCGACCGTGCAACGCGCTTGCGAACGGACGCGACTGCTTCGAGAAAATATCTTGCTGAAGGATGCCGTGGTCCGCCTGGAAGGCACGGCCGACATCTACGGTGAAAGTCCAGCCATGCATCAAGTGCGCGAACGGATCGCGCGGGTTGCTCCAACGCACGCCACCGTTCTCATCACCGGCGAGACCGGAACCGGCAAAGAACTCGTGGCTCGGGCTATCCACCGCAACAGCCCGAGGGCATCCAAGCCTTTCGTAGCGGTAAACTGCGCGGCCTTTACCGAGACCTTGCTGGAAAGCGAGCTCTTTGGGCACGAAAAAGGAGCGTTCACCGGTGCGGACCGCCAGCGTCTAGGCCTGTTCGAAGCCGCACACGAAGGGACGTTATTTCTTGACGAGGCAGGAGAAATGTCGCTGGCAGCTCAGGCCAAGCTGTTGCGCATCCTCACCGACGGCCAACTGCTCCGTGTCGGATCGACCCGTCCCCGGCGGGTCGATGTGCGGGTCCTAGTCGCCACTCACCGCAACCTCGAACAACAGGTGAAGGCTGGACTCTTCCGGGAAGATCTTTTCTACCGGCTTGCGGTGGTTCCGATTCACTTGCCCGCATTGCGTGACCGGCGCGAGGACATTGCCGGACTGAGCGAACTCTTTTGTAACCAGGCGGCTACAGAATTGAAGATGCCGAAGAGAAGAGTCAATCCCGAAGCGCTCAAGACACTGCTGCAGTATCATTTCCCGGGAAACTTGCGTGAACTGAAGAACCTGATTGAACGCGCCTACATTCTTACCAACAGCCAGGAAATCGCCGTCGACGATCTGCCGCTGTTGCAAAAAGAGAATTCGGCCTCGAATGGGAATGGCGCACATCACGCGACTGGCCTTTCGATTCCATTTGCAGACTCCTTCGACCTGACCGGGGTGTTAGAGAGTGCAGAAAAACAATTGATTCTGCACACTCTGAATTCGACCGAGGGAGCGCAAGCCGAAGCGGCCCGTCGTATGGGTCTCTCGCGCAGCGCGCTAGCCTATAAATTGACGAAGTACGGAATCCGTTCATAGAGATGACGGCAATCCGCGCCAAAGGCGAGCCGTCTTATCGTCAATGCGGCTGACCTGTCTTTTTGGGACAAAGGCATGTCACTCTGAGACAAGTGCAACCGAACTGTCTGGGAGTACTCTAGCCGTTACAACTGCCCGAATGTCCGAATCCGGATCATTCTCAGCTCGTGCCAAGAACTTGTGTCGAGGGGGAACTATGAATCGCTTTTGGCGGTTTGTAACACTGCCTGCCGTTTTTTTGGCTTTGAGCGGCGCTGCTTTCTCGCAGGCGTCGTCCAGTTCGCTACAGGGAACCGTAACCGACCCGAGCGGAGGCTCTATCGCTGGCGCGACTGTAACCGTGTCGAGCGACGAATCAAAGACGGAACGGACCGTCACCACCGGTCCGCAAGGCGATTACCGCCTGCTTGCGCTACCTCCCGGTAACTATACGCTGAGCGTAACTGCGAGGGGTTTTGCTCACTATACGCAAACCGGATTGCAGTTGCTGGTCAACACGCCAGTGACGGCGAACGTCCAGCTCAAAGTAGGGTCCGCCACCGAGGCCATCACGGTCACGAGCGAGGCTCCGGCGTTGAACATGACGGACGCTTCCATCGGCAATTCGTTTAACGAAACACAGGTGATCGAGATTCCAATCGAGGGACGCAATGTGCCCGATCTCCTCAGCCTGCAGGCTGGAGTGGCTTACACGGGAAATCGTCCCGATATCGATAAGAACCAGGACACGCGCAACGGCGCCGTGAACGGTGCCCGCAGCGATCAGAGCAACATCACGCTGGACGGTGTGGACGTGAATGATCAATCGGCGGGATACGCCTTTACCTCAGTGCTGCCTGTAACTCCCGACTCAGTTCAGGATTTTCGAGTCACCACCTCGAACTACAACGCCGACCAGGGCGGAGGCTCGGGCGCACAAGTGGCGCTCGTTACCAAGAGTGGTACCAACAAATTTCACGGTGCTCTCTACGAATATCACCGCAACACCGTCACCAGCGCCAATGACTATTTCGTAAAAGGAGCTGAAGCGTTCAGCGGCCAGCCAAACAAGCCGGACAAATTAATTCGGAACATCTTTGGTGCGCAGGTCGGCGGTCCCTTGCAGAAAGACCGCTTGTTCTTCTTTGCGAGTTATGAAGGCACGCGGCAGCGGGAAGAACAGAGCACCGTCCGCACCATCCCAACGCCGTCTCTGTGTGCTGGAAATCTCCAGTACCAGTACTATCCGAATAACGACCCCACGCAGCCTCTGCAGGTGCAGACCCTGACGCCAGCGGACATCAAGAACCTCGATCCGTGGACGACAGAGGGGATCAACCCTGCCGCGGCCGGCATCAACCCCGCTATTCTCAACCTAACGGGCTCCGGCAATCCCGGATATTTCAATTCCACCTTCTGTACTGGGCAATTCAATACCAACGACTCCTCGGTGGGCGATGGGCTGAACTATTCGGGTTTTCGCTTCCGCGCCCCCGTCAGCCTCGACAACAATGCGTTTATCGCGCGTCTCGACTACCACCTCACGAAGAACGGCAAGCACACCATCTTTTGGCGGGGATCGCTGCAGAACCTGCACAATCCTCAGGCCCCCTTCCTGCCGGGCAGCGCGCCGGAACAGACCATCGACGATCACAGTAAGGGCATCGCGGTCGGCTACACGTTTGTCCCCACTTCCAACCTGGTGAACACATTCCACTGGGGCTTCACGCGGCAGAGCACCGGGGTGATCGGCAATTCACGATCGGAGTGGAATGTCTTCTACGGTCTGGACCAGGGCATCACGTATAGCCACAATGCCCAGACTCCGGTGAATAATTTCGTCGATGACGTGTCGTGGACAAAAGGCAGGCACACCCTTCAATTCGGCGCCAACACCGGTTTTGCGCGCAACCCACGCGTGAGTTACGAACATTCGTTTAGCGTCGGAAAAGGCGCCACGAACTGGATGTCGCCGACTGGCTTTGCGAATACTGCCACGCATACAGATCCGGCGAATCCGCTGTCGTGCGGTTTAATCGGGACCACGACGGGCGGAAGCCCTCTCGATCCCTGCCATGGCGGCTACCCTGAACCCGCTTCAACGCCGCAGTTCGATTATCCGATCATGGGGTTGCTGGGAATGGTTTCCGATATCGTCGGAAACTACAACTACGACAAAAGTGGTGGGCTACTGAAACCCGGGGAGGCAGTACAGCGCAGATACGGGTTGAACTGGTACGAGTTCTATGGCCAGGATTCGTGGCGCGTGCGGCCCAATCTGACGATCACGTACGGACTGCGTTGGTCGTTGTTCCCGCCGCCCTGGGAAGTCAACGGTCTTCAGGCGTCGCCAACCTGCGTGGCCTCGCAAAATCCGGGAATCGGATGTCCTTCATGGGCGTACGACTTAGGCACGGAATTCGCCCACAACGCACAAGCAATGACGAATGGAATTGGTTATGACCAGACACCTCTGGTCTCATTCATTCTCGGCGGCCCGGGAAATCCGGGACCGGGCTTCTATCATTTCGAAAAATCCGACGTGTCACCGCGCTTTGCGTTTGCCTACTCGCCGCGTCCGCAAGCGGGATTCTTTAAGAAGCTATTTGGTGAAGGGGACAAAACGGTGATCCGCGGCGGATTCAGCAAGGTCTATGACCGTTCCGGTATGCAACTGCTGAGTACATTCGATGAGAACGCTCCCGGCGGGCTTTCAGCAACCGTGCAAAATCCGTGCTGTGCCGCCAGCGATCCCGGAGGGTCGGGTACGCCGTACGACACCGCCGACGGCGTGCCTCGAATCGCGAACATCAACAAGATTCCTTCGGCGAACTTCTTTGGGGATACCTTCTTCGAACCGGCTCCTCCCGGAGCATTTCCGCAGACACCCCCAGCCTACGGTCAAGCGATCACCTGGGGGATTGATCAGTCGATCAAGACGCCATATGCCTATGCTTTTGATCTTTCGTTCGGGCGCGAGTTGCCGAAGCGATTTTCGCTGCAAGTGGCGTATGTGAATCGCCTGGGCCGCAATCTGCTGACGCAACGCGACCTGCGGCAGCCCATCGATATAACCGATCCCAACACCGGAATCGACTATTTCGCGGCTGCAACTGCTTTGGCGAAAGTGGCCCAAGCGCAACTGGCTGCGCCGGGAGGCGTGATTGATCCAACCAAGGTCAATGACACGGTTGTCGGACCGACGGCGGCATTTTGGCACCACATGATCTCTCCCCTGTTTGCGCCGGCGACGAGTTATGCCAACGAGTACACCGGCTTTGTCGGCGTCAATAAGCCGAACGATGCCGGCGGTTTGATACAGACGATATTCGACGAGTATTACGACCCGTTCCTCTCGTACTTAGGCAATGAAGTAGTAGGGCTGGGATATACCGACATCTACTACGGCATCACCGACAACACCAACTCGGCATTCAGCTTCAATGGAAACTTCTATGGTTTCAACGGCCCGGGCTGCACTAATCCATTTGGATACGGCTTCTGTCCCGGGACTTCTCTAAACAATCAGGCCACCAGCATGTTTGCCTGGAGTTCAGTGGGCAGTTCGAACTACAACGCCCTTCAGGTCAGCTTGCGAAAGCAGATGAGCGCAGGGCTCGAATTCGATCTCAACTACACGTATTCCAAGTCGATCGATTTCACTTCAAATGCGACGCGGCTTGGATATAGCTCCAGCACGAACGTGGGTGCTCCGGGAAGCCGCTTGGCGAACGCTTTTTCGCCAGCGTCTCGTCGATCGGTTTCCGACTTCGATACTCCACATCAGATCAACTTCAACTGGATCTGGGAGCTGCCATTTGGTAAAGGCAAGCATTTCGCCAACGCGACGGGATCGGTTGGCGAGGCCATCGTTGGGGGATGGGAGCTTTCCGGAATCGCCCGCTGGACCAGCGGCTTCCCCTTCACCGTGGATAACGGCAACTTCTGGCCGACGAACTGGGACGAACAGGGCATCGCCCAGATGATCGCCAAACCGCAGATGGGACGGCATAAGGATCCGGCTACGGGCGCGGTCAGCGCGTTCGTCAATCCAGGCGCGGCCTTCGCCGACTTCATGCATCCGTACCCGGGACAAGCCGGCACCCGCAATGAGATTCGCGGCGACGGCTTCGCCGGACTCGACATGGCCTTGAACAAGCGCTGGCGCATGCCGTGGGAAGGACAAGCGGTACAGTTCCGGTGGGAGGTCTTCAACGTCCCCAACCTGCACCGCTTCAACGCTCTCTCAGGATTGGGAACCCAGGCGTGCGCGTGCATCGCATCACTGCAGCAAATCCCGACGCAGTTCGGAAACTATACGGGCCTGTTGACTCAACCCCGTGTTATGCAGTTCGCGCTGCGCTACGAGTTCTGACGATCGCGAATGGCGGAGGCAGATGCTTGCATCCGTTGCGTTTAGAATTTCAGCGGACCGATGACGACGCTTGCACACAAGCTGCGACTGGTGGATTACTTTGCCCTCGCCTTTGGCGTGATGGTGGGTACCGCCTGGCTCGTGGTGATGGACGACATCCTGCAGCGCGGCGGCCCGCTGGGCGCAATCCTGGGTTTTACTGCGGGGGCGCTGGTATTGCTTCCGATCGGGTTTGTCTACGGACAGCTTGTGAAAGCGATACCGGATGCAGCCGGTGAAGCAGCTTACGTTGCGAGATTCTTTCCTCCAGTCGTAAGTTTCGCCACCGGCTGGATGATGTTTCTCAGCTACTTTCTGACATGCCCATTTGAAGCCCTCGCCGCCGGCCGCATCGGCGGATACCTTTTCCCTAGGCTGAACACAATCGAGCTTTATCGACTGGGAGGCTATCCGGTTTATTTGCCGCACATGCTGCTCGGCCTCACTCTGACGATCGTGCTTACGTGGCTGAACTATCGTGGCATTCAGGCCAGCGCGCGCCTGGGCAAGACGACAACATTCACATTTCTCACAATGGTGGTTATTTTCGCGCTGGCGGGCGCGAAGCACGGATCGGCGGCGAATCTGCATCCTCTATTCAGTCACACACCGCTGCTGTCGGTTCTTCTCGTATGGCAGGTCGTGCCTTGGTTGGTCTCCGGTTTTGAATCGGTGGGAAAGTGTGCCGAAGAAGCGAGCCCTGGTTTCGCCGGACGGGATTTTTCCATCGCGATTCTGCTGACGATCTTTTCCGGACTGGCATTCTTCCTACTGGTGATCGGAGCTGTCTCCTATGTCGCTCCGTGGCAAAGTCTCAAGGGCAACCAGCAGTTTCCGACGGCGGTCGCGTTCGAGCGAGCGTTGCATGCCCACTGGATCGTGGTGCTGATCTTAGCTTCGGCGCTGGTTGCGCTGGTGCAGGCATTTAACGCCAATGTCGTTGCCTCCTCGCGCCTGCTCTATGCCATGTCACGGCGCAATCTGCTAAATCGAGCCATGAGCCGGGTTCATCCCAGAAACCAGACGCCGTCGGCCGCAGTCATCGCCGTCGGCCTGGCAACGGCCGTGGCAATCTTTCTGGGAGAGGCTTTGTTAGTTCCAATCCTGGAGGTGGGCGCTGTCTGTTCAGCAATCGCATGGATGGCCGCTTGCGCCTCCTATTACAAGATGAAGCCGCAAGGATTACGCCGCGCTGCCGCTGTCTTTGGCTTGTTGGTGACCTCGGTGATGATCCTGGTCAAAGTCGTGCCTCTGGTTCCAGGACATTTCACGTGGCATGAGTGGGTGGCGTTGGCAATTTGGGTGACCATGGGAACCGCGACTTATATGTCTCGTCGGCAACATACTTCGAAGGAGCCTGCGCTGGAGGCCGTTGACGCGGCGAGTTGATATTTTTTCCAACTAGTATTCCGCAAGATGATCGACTACTCAAAATACAGTTTTTGGATGGAAACCTGCGGCGAGAGTCTCACGCCGCGCCCCACCCTCACAACCTCGATGGATGTTGACGTGGCGATCCTCGGTGGCGGCTACACCGGACTTTGGACCGCTTATTACCTCCTCCGTTCCAATCCTGGGATGAAGGTTGCCGTTCTCGAGAAGGAAATTGTCGGATACGGCGCCTCGGGGCGCAACGGAGGTTGGTGCTCGTCGAAATTCCCCGTGACTCCCAGCATGTTGGAACGCCGATACGGCCGCGAGCGGGCACGGGCCCTCATGCTTGCCATGAACGCGACCGTCGACGAAGTCAGCCGCGTTTGTCAGGAAGAAAGCATTGACGCCCATTTTCACAAGGGCGGCATCCTGACGCTGGCGCGCGGCGGCCACCAACTTCCGATGATTCGTTCTGCTTTCGACGGGTATTTCCGCTTAGGACTGCATCAACAGTATGAACTACTGACTGCTGCGCAGGCGCAGGAGCGCATCAACGTCACAAGCGTGAGTGGAGCATTGTTTGCGAAAGAAAATGCCAGTGTTCATCCAGGCCGCCTGGTGCGCGGCTTGGCGCGAGCCGTTGAAAAGCACGGCGGAACGATCTATGAGCAGACAGAAGTGACAGACTTCAGCGGAGGATCTACTCCGCGGTTCATCTCTCCGGCGGGTGAGGTTCGGGCGAAGCAGGCCATCGTGCTCGCCGGTGAGTCATACCTTTCCCGTTTGGCTAAGCTCCATCGTGCACTCTTGCCTGTGTATTCGCTGATTACTTTGACGGAGCCTCTCAAACATGAGCAATGGGCAGAAATCGGGTGGCAAGATCGTGCAAGCCTCGCTTCCTGCAACTACACAGTCGACTATCTGACGCACACGGCTGACGGCCGAATTCTGTTCGGCAGCCGAGGCGCTCCCTATCACTTCGGATCGAAGATCAGCGACGATCAGGACCAGCACGCCGAGACCCACGGGCGCATCGAAGAGTTAGTTGTTGAATGGTTCCCGATGCTGAAGGGAATCAAGTTCACCCATCATTGGGGCGGCCCAGTCGGCATGCCGCGAGATTGGATGCCGATGGCAGCGTTCGACCCATCTTCAAAAACCGCAACAGCTCGCGGCTACACCGGTCAGGGGGTTTCCACTACCAATCTGATGGCCAGAGTTCTGGCTGAATTGATTTTAGGGAAAAAGACACCATTGACCTCACTTCCGCTGGCTCAGCGGCAGTCTCCTGTCTGGGAGCCAGAGCCTCTCCGCTGGCTAGCGGTGCGCTACATGCAAAATGCATTTCTGCGAATTGATGCGGCCGGGAAACAAAGCCGTCCAAGGCCCGCGGATGCAAGCTTTGCAGAATATCTAGGGCGCCACTGAGCTCAGGATCAGTTTGGTTTGGAGTACCCGAGGCCTGTTGCTCCGGCAACCGGCAGTTGGCGAACTCGGTTGGAGCGGAGATCATACTCCTCGCTTGCTGCAGCCTGAGCGCGAAACTCACGAGGAGAGGTCCCAAACTGTTTGGCAAACGACCGGCTAAAATGCGCTGAGTCGCTGAATCCCCAACAAAAAGCAATATCGGTGATCGTTTTTCGGCGCAATCGAGGGTTCGCTAGATCATTCCGGCACTCGTCAAGGCGCCGGGCTCGGATGTAATCGCCCACCGAATTGCCGGTCCCAGAGAACAGCCGATGCAGATGCCGCACGGAAATTCCGATCGCGGACGCGATCTCGGTCGGCCCGATACTTGCGTCGGTAAGATGCATTTCGATAAATTGCCGAATGCGGGTCCGTTGCTCGGTTGCCGGCTGAATAGAGCGATTTTCGCGTCCGGTCTCGACACACCCCTCCTTGCCGATACAAGCGGAGAGCAGGCCGAAGTAAGCATTCAAAGCGGTCGCAGCATCATCTTCATTCAGGTTCTCAGCTTCCTCGTACAGGCTTTGGGAAAGGCGGCATAAAGTCGCGCCCAATCCTCGTCCGGGGATTCGGTGCGCAATCGGTATTACCCGGCTGCGAATTCGCTGCTCCATCATCCAACGTGGAATGCGGAAATAAAGCCTCGTGCAATCGGTGCTGCAGGTGGAGCACCACGGGGTCCCCGAATCGATCACAGTGCTGTCGCCTGCGTTGAGCGACACGCTAACACTGTTTTGCACGTATTGGCGGATTCCTGCCAGCTGGGTTATGACAATGCAGGACCGGTTCTCATCGTTAACAATATCTCCTGGCCATTTCCAAAAAGCGAGTGGGCTTGAAGAAAAGCGCGTGAGTTTCACGCGGCCGATCGTACGTACTTCGATGCTGCCATGGAAGGAAGCCCTGGGGAGCTTGATCCGGCAGTCCCCGCAGATCTGTTGTGCGTTCCAGCGCCAAGCGTCAACGCGTTCCCCAACGGGTAACGCCTCGGTGGTGAAAAGATG
>Ga0209166_10003988_pt1 | contig 10482 bp, 13 predicted proteins | sample Coa_R1_3_FD_187151 | JGI IMG/M metagenome (GOLD analysis project Ga0209166, IMG submission 187151) | Surface soil microbial communities from Centralia Pennsylvania, which are recovering from an underground coalmine fire - Coalmine... | ecosystem: Environmental > Terrestrial > Soil >... | reverse complement strand
TGGGCGGCCAGATTGCGTGGGCATTCGACGCCACGCCGACCGCGCTGCCGTTGGCGAAATCCGGCAAGCTGCGCGCGCTGGGAGCCGGCATGGCCAAGCGCCTCGCCGCCATGCCTGATCTGCCGACCCTGCAGGAGCAAGGCCTGCCCGGCTACGAGTGCTACACCTGGAATGCCTTCTTGGCGCCGGCCGGCACGCCGCAGCCGGTCATCGAAAAGCTGAACGCCGCAGTGAACAAAGCCTTGGCCGATCCGGCGGTGTCCAGCGCATTGGAAAAGGCCGGCATCGATCCCACGCCGGGCTCGACGCCGCAAAGCACCGGTGAGTTCGTCAAGGCCGAGCTCGCCAAATGGGCGCCGATCATCAAGGCGTCCGGCGCGCATATCGACTGAACCGACTACCTTCATCGCCATTGCCGACGGATTGCGTTAAATGCGCAATCCGTCGTGCAGCGCTATACGCGCTGCATGCTTTCCATCGCATCCTGACATGAACGGAGTATCCATGACCACGCTCGACGAGGCTCGTGCGCAGCTCGCGCTTGCCAACCGCATTCTCGCCCATGAGGCCGTGCTGGACGCGTTCGGGCATGTCAGCGTGCGCCATCCGTCCGATGCCGGCCGTTATCTGTTGGCCCGGTCGCGCAGTCCGGAATTGATCGAGCCGGCCGATATCCTGGAGTTTACGCTGGATTCCGAACCGGTGCTGCCGCCGAGCACGCTGCTCTATGGCGAACGCGTGATCCACGGCTGCATCTATCAGGCGCGGCCGGACGTCACCGCGATCTGTCATCATCATTCCCGCGCGGTGATGCCGTTTTGCATTTCCGGCGTGCCGCTGCAGCCGGTCGACCATCTCGGCGCCACGATGGGCGCGGCGATTCCGTTCTGGGATCAACGCGACGAATTCGGCGACACCAACTTGATCGTCGCCAAGCCGGAAGAGGGCCGCTCGCTCGCCCGCGCGCTCGGTCCGCACTGGATCGTGCTGATGCGCCGGCACGGCGCTACGGTCGCCGGAACGACACTGCAGGAAATGATCTTTCGCGCGGTGTTCTCCTGCCGCAATGCCGAGATGCAGCGCGAAGCGCACATGCTCGGCGGCGTCAGCCCGCTCACCGCCGGCGAGGTCGAAAAGGCCGGCGCCTTCAATCTCGAGCCGCGGCCGATCGGGCGAGCCTGGGAATATTGGACAACGCGCTTGACCAAAGCGGGCGAGGCGGTGCCAATCAACTGATGATGATGCCGGGCAACTCATCACGCGCTACGTGTTGAAACTCGGCATATTGCCGAGTGTCCCTGCGCGCTATAGGGTCTGGCAGTGCCTTAGACGCGCTAATGGGCAAACCCCTATGGCTTCGACAATCGACAGAATCACGATTGATCCGGATGTATGTAACGGCAAGCCGGTCGTTAGGAATTTGCGTATCACGGTCGAGAGCATTCTCGACTATTTGAGTGCCGGCGAGTCGCGCGAAGAAATCCTCCGCCAGTACCCAATGCTGGAGCCGGAGGACATATTGGCGTGCCTCGCCTTCGCCAGCCGGCTGATGAGCCACGGCTACAGCGTCAAACAATCGGCCTGATGGCGCGCTATCTCATCGATGCCAACCTGCCGCGCTGGTTCTCGCTGTGGTCCGGTGCTGATTACGAATTTGTCCACAATCTCGGGCCCGAAAGGAGCGACACGCAAATCTGGCAATATGCCGCGAATAATGCGTTGACGAGTGTAACCAAGGACGCAGATTTTTCTCATCGCGTCCTTTTCAGCCCGGCTGGCCCCAGCGTGATTCACATCAGGGTTGGCAATCTCACGATCGCGCAGCTTCATAGGTACCTTTCGAGTGTCTGGCCGATTATTTGCCAAACCAGCGAACGTTGTCGGTTGGTTCAGGTGTACCGGAATCGAATTGAAAGCATCGAATGAGAGCGCGAATACGTGGTGTTTCGGGGCTAAAGCTTCCGCACGTTGCGCGTTAGGGCCCAGATCGCCAGCGCCAGCACGCCCATCGCCGCCAGCGTGCCGGCGACCGGCCAGGCGGAGCGGCCTAAGAATGCGCCGATCGCGGCGGCCGCAATGGCCGCGCAGGATTGCTGCGTAAAACCCATCAGCGACGAGGCGGTGCCGGCGCGATCCGGAAACGGCGTCAGCGCGCTCGCCTGGGTCTGCGGCAGCAAAAAGCCCATGCCGGCGAGATAGATCGTCATCGCCAGCACGAGCCAGCCGACGCTCGCCAGCCCAAACGCGACGACAGCGGCCATCGACAAACCGCCGCAGGCCTGGATGACGGCGCCGATGCCCATGGTGCGGTCGAGCCCGATGCGCATGACCAGACGCGCCGCAATGGTCGTGCCCAGCATGTAACCCAGCGCGCCGACCGCGTAGGTGGCGCCGAAGGCCGCCGGCGACAGCCCGTAAACACCCTGCATCACCACGGACGCGCCCGACACCCAGGCGAACAGACCGACGAAGCTCGCAGTCAAAATGCCGAGATTGGCCAGAAAGCCGCGATGCACCAGCACCGAGCGAAAAAGCACCGCCATCGCGCGCAACGAAAACGGGCCCGGCGTGCGCTCCTTCAGGGTCTCCGGCAACAGCCGCGCCGCGGCCGCGCCGGCACAGAGCGCGAAAATCACCAGGAGAATAAAGCTGGCACGCCAGCCGAACGCGATCTGCAGCACGCCGCCGATCGCCGGCGCCACGATCGGCGCAAACGCCGTGATCGAGCCCATCAGCGACAATTCGCGCCCGGCGCGCACGCCGCTGTAGAGATCGCGCACCACCGCGCGCGCCAGCACGATAGCGCCGGCGCCGCCAAGCGCCTGCACAAAACGCACCGCCGTCAAGGTCTCGATCGATTGCGTGACGGCGCAGAACACGCTGCCGATGCCGTACAAGATCAGCGCCGCCAGGATCACCGGGCGCCGGCCGAAGCGGTCGGAGATCGGGCCATAGAGGATTTGTCCCGCCGCGAAGCCGAGCAGATAACTCGAAATGGTGAGCTGCACTTGCGCGGTCGAGGCATGCAGCGCTTCGCCGATCGCCGGCAGCGACGGCAGATACATGTCCATCGACAGCGGGCCGAGCCCGGTCAAGAGCGACAGCAATAAGGTCAGCGCGAAGGTGCCGGGGCGAAGCATCGGGACAAATGGATGCTACACGCGAATGCGCAGGTCAACGCACGCAATCGTCATTGCGAGCGAAGCGAAGCAATCCAGCGGCGGGTGCACCGACTCCTGGATTGCTTCGTCGCTTCGCTCCTCGCAATGACGACTGGGGCGAGCAGAGAAACGTCAAGCAATCCCTCTTGAAAGCAATCAGCTCTTGGCGCCGAAGAACTGGCACCAGCCCTTCGGGCTGATATTGCCGTCGACGATCTTGCAGGCGCTGGGCGGCTGAAACTGGATGCATCCGTCGCATTGCTGATTGTTGTTCGGATGATCCACATATTTGGCGTCGGCCTGACTGATCTTCTGCTGCGCCGCGGCGCGCGTCACCGCAGCGCCTGCGGCAGCTGCGCCGACCGCCACGGCCGTTCCGGTAATCATCACGCGTCGCGAAACTCCGTTCCGATAATGTTCGCTGTCGCTCATAATCCGCTCCGTGAAGTCGCCTGATGGAACCCCGTCACCGCTGGCATGAAGGAAACGCGCGCGGGTTCTATTCGTTCACAGGCCCAGAAGCGACGCCGCATGGGCGCCCAGGATGGCGTCGCGATCGGCCGCCGCGATGTCGAGCGAACGCACGTGCCGCACGCAATCCATCATGCCCATGTCATACGGATAATCGCTGCCGAGAAACACACGGTCGGCGCCGGCCGTGGCGATTAGAAACTCGAGCGACGCCTTGGAGTGACAGATGGTGTCGTAACGGAAGCGCTCGAGATATTTTTCCGGCGAATGTTTCAGGTGCACCTTCGGCTCGGGGCGCACGTGCCAGCCATGCACCCAGCGGCCGCCCTGATACGGCGTGAAGCCGCCGCCGTGCACCATGACGGGCTTGAAATTGGGATGGCGCTCCAAGATGCCGCCGAAGATCAGGCAAGCGGCCGCGATCGTGGTGTCGAGCGGATTGCCGATCAGATTGTTGAGATAGTAGGAGCGCAGCCGGTCGGCGCCGGCGACATTGCCGGGATGAATCATGAAGAAGGCGTCGAGCTCGGCGGCCGCCGCCCACAGCGGCGCAAAGCTCGGATCGTCGAGATTCTTGCCGCCGACGTTGGAGCCGATCATGGCGCCGCGCAGCCCGAGGCTCGTCATGGCGCGGCGCAATTCGGCGGCGGCTTGTTCCGGCGCCTGCATCGGCAAGGTGGCGATGCCGACAAAACGGTCGGGCTTTTGCTTGACCAGCCGCGCAATGCCCTCGTTCTGGATCGCCGCCGCCGCCACGCCGATGGCGGCATCCTGGCCGTATAGCCAGGTCTGCGGCGCCCCGGACAGCACGTGGACGTCGACCTCGGTCGCGTCCATGTCGGCAAGCCGGCGCTCGATATTGTGGCCGCCGCGCGGAAACGGCCGGTACGGCACCCCCGCCACCTCGATCAGCGAATTGTCGGCATCGAACGGCGTCAGCTTCAGCCCAAGGCTCGGAATCTCCTTCTGCAGGAGCTTGATGGTGTCGTCGTCGAGCACGTGGGTGTGAGTGTCGATGGTGCGCGGCATGTGGCTTTTTCCCCGTGGCGGCGCTGTTGTGCGATGCCTGCAAAGCTAGTGCAAGGCACCCTTTTCATCGTGCCCCGCACGTTGCGCGGGAAAGGATCAACAGCGCCTCATCGCCGCCGTCTTCTCCGTTTGTTGCGCTGGCTCATTCGTTTCCAACCGGCGGGCGGCAGCGGGCAGCGCCAGTCGGCGTCCGTTTCGTTGGCCATGAAGAGGCGGGCTTCGCGCTCCGGCGCCGGACAGTTGGACGGCATCGCCGCGACGAGCGCCTGCCGCGCGGCGAACAAGACGTGGCGGTCAGGCAGTTCGCCGTTGCAGCGCGTGAGGCAGGCGCTCGGATCGCCCATGCAGGCGCGCATCCGGCGGCACGGTTTTGACCGGCAGGCCCGCCAGAACTTGAACAAGCTGCAATAGTGACGCCGCACCCGCAGCTTCTCGGCCTCGAAGCGCGCACGAAATTCCTCGCGGGTGAGATGCTCCTCGTAGGTGCGGGGGAAGTCGTTTGTTTTGGTCGTGGCGAAGCCCTTATTCCTCATCCTGAGGTGCTCGCGCGCAGCGCGAGCCTCGAAGGATGCAGGCCGAGGCGCCGGGGCCTACATCCTTCGAGGCTCGCTGCGCTCGCACCTCAGGATGAGGTAATGAGGCAAGCGAGCGGCATTATTCTCGCGGCGCGTTTTTTGCGTCCGAGGTTTGTTTGATGCCTGATCTGTAGGGTGGGCAAAGGCGCGACGCGCCGTGCCCACGCGTATATCGTTTCGTTTCGTAAGACCGCGTGGGCTTCGCTTCGCTCAGCCCACCCTACAAACCAAAAAATAAAAAAGGAGACGGAACGCCGAGAGACGCCTAGTCACGAGCCGCGCCACCGCGGTCGAACGTTACCGTTCGCCGCGGCTTCGGGCGCGGCGCCGCCCAACGGGGCGGCTCGCCTCTCGGCGTTCCATCGCGGCTCTCGCCGGCCGGTTTTCACCGTGCCGGCTCAGCTCCAGGCCAGGCTTCCTGGGACGTGGCGGGAGCAAGCGACCTTATGGACCGCCAACCGGGGCGAAGATCGCGTGCCGTGTCGCGGGCGTTATCCGTGCCCGCCTGTCCCAGTCCAGAGGCAGCACCCCTCACACCGGCCGTAGTACCGGAGCGCGTGATGCCCAGAGCCGCCCGGGCGCGGAGGGCAAGTCCGCGCGCAGGCACCGCACTCGCTCCAACCGCCTGGCTTGCCGGCCGGGCGGCGTCCTTTGCGAGCGAGGAATTTGATCCGCCTCTAATGACGGCACGCGCCGCATGTCAAATGATTCGTTGCCATGTTGCAGGCCATTGAGATCATGAGGCTTTTGGCCCCGCCCGCATTGGCCCGCGGCACGGCCGAGGCGCGGAAAGGGCGTTTTTTTGCGATTTGTGCCGATGAAAGATTCGCAGCAGATTGAGCGTCTCGCAATCTGGGCTAGGGTCCCTGCCCGGCCTTTAGGGACCGAATATTGCTTCTAGCTCATCCCAGGTAAGCGACCGCCACCGATACGCACTGACTTTGGACGGCACTAGTGATTTGGACTGTGCTTTTACGTGAACCCCACTAATTTTTTTGACGAGCGCTTTGTCAATCACGCTGTCAATAAACGGAGTAGATTTCGCCTCATCGGTAAATGCGACTAGAAACGTCGTACTATCGAGGGCGGCGTCAACCATACTCGCTTGAGAGCTGTCAATGATAATAGTGCGATCGTTTGGAAACACCTTCGAACGCGCAAGGTGCGACTCCAATGCTCTTTTATCGGCCGCCTCACACACGAACAGCACTTTCGTGCTTTTCGATGCTATATCCCTAAGGCGCGCTTCGGCTGCTTTCTGAACCTGCTGCGCATCGCTCGGCGAAAATCCTCCCCCGCTACTGCCGCCGCCCATATCTCTCTCCCTTAGGTGTATTCAAGACAAGCTATGCACTTGCCGCAAGGCACGTCAGTTCCTGAATGGCATGAATAAAAGTCAGAGATGCATCTGTCACGCGCCAATTGTAGCACGTCCTGTTTGGTCATATCCCGAAGTGGACAGTGAATTTCCATTTCGCGACCCAGACTTTCGGTTAATGCAACTTGTGCTACTTTTAGAAAGCTATCGGTTTGATCGGGGAAAATAGCCGTCCGTTCCGTTAGGAACCCAAGCACAATATTTCGAACGCCCTTGGAGCACGCAACCGCTCCACCCAGCACCAGGAATAAAAGGTTACGCGTTGGCGTGAATGCGTCCTCATTGACTCGGAGCGTTGCGTCCGTCAGTCCCGATCTAATCACGGTTCCGAACGAGGGAAAATCGAATTTCACGGGTGTCGGAAAACGATTGAATTCGCAGGCAGCCGACAGAGCGCCCCATTCACGGTCGTGGTTTCGTTGACCGTAGTTTATGTACACTGGGAGAGCGCTAACACCACGTTCGCGGAGGAGATGAAGGCAGACCGTGGAATCGAGTCCGCCCGACGACAAGCAGACCGCATCATACATGTGCGTTCGCTCTCTTTAGTGCCCTCGCCGCGCTCCACACTATAACGTCGAACACATTCAGGTCCAAGCCGTAGCGCAAAGCGTCGTCCCTTAGAATATCTTCCGCCCTGCAATATTGCTTTTGGGACAGGTGATCAGAATCCCATTGATGACACACTCGAAGATAGAAAAGCGTATGAGTGTCAATAACGGCGAGATTCTTAGATGCGCCAATATTTCGAAGGAGCATACTCGCTTGCTTCAACCCTATACCGGGAAACGTATCAATAATTTGAAGTCGCGCAGCCTCTTCAGAATCGAACGATCTAACATAGTCCTGGTACTCGTCCTTAACTTGGAAGAACGGAAACCAACATAACGAGATTTGCTTGGCTCTGCTCTTTGGAAAACGATACCCGACGCGACCACTACTCAGGAAATGAAAGCATGCCTCTTCAATTTTGTGTATAGGGAGCGGATCATCAAAGAATGGAATCGATTCTAATATTTGATCAGCAATAGCGGCCGCCTTTTGGGCACGGACCTGGCTTGATAAGATGCAAAAAACTTTTTGTCTCCAAATCTCCTCTGGCCGTCGCTCCTCGGCAAAAACTGGCACATTGAGTCGAGACATGCTCATGTCAGTCGACAGAGCAGATATGAGGTATTCGAGTATCAAACGAGCCTTCATGACTCCAACGCTCGGATCACATCGCCAGCCTTATTCCCGAAGTGCTCGCGCACGAGATTTGGAACTGTGTGTTCTTTCAAGCTCGCATGTAGGGCCACGGTAAACGCTTGAAAACTAAGCAAGTTGCGAACAGCGACGGAGGTTGGATAATTTAACATCGTGCCCTCCACGATGAACTCCGCTGCGGGTTTTCCTCTGTAGTGCTCCGGGTCCACAAATAGGTCTCTGTGTTGGAAGTGATGCAGATGGAAATTGTCTGCTGCCAAAGTGCGGCACCATTCGAGGCCATCGCACATCGTTGCGCCGGCAACCGCTAGCGCAGAAAAGGACAGCAAATTTCCGCAGCCCAAAATGTGAAGGGAGCAGTTGCCAGCCGTCTCTCGGAGAGCAGATATAATTCTTCGTGTTAGTCGCGCGCGAGCGGGGAGTCCCACCCCCAATTCACGTTCAGGTACCGCTACGAATTGACAATCCATTCCCGCGGCTATTGACCCGAATATTTCGGGAATTTGATCCTCCCCAAGCGGGCGCTTGCCATCCAATGTTTGCAGGTGAATTACGGGTATAAGTTTGGTAACATCCAATACGTTCGAATGGGCTCGAAACTCGTGCAGAATTCGTTGGCTATAGCCGAGCGGTGGTTCACGCTCATCTTCCAAAAAGTAGTCATAGCTGAAGATAAGATCGTAGATGTCCTGCGATGCTATTTGCGCAAATTTGGTAAAGTCCCATCTCTCTTGCTTCACGTCTGGTGCATAACGGGAAATTCGAGAGCTTTCGTATCCGCCACTATCCATGAGCAGTGTGCCTTGCTCTCGAAAAGTGCTGCAGAGCGAAATTAAATGGTCTCTATCAAGTGATACGTCGTATGCTGAAACAAGCGAAATTGGTTCTTGCAACGTATATTGCAGTCGTAGGGCATCGATCGGCTTAAGCTGCGTTTCGAAGGACGAGACGGAAGGGACAAATACGGGCGTCTCGAACGATCTATTTCCAATCGTGATCGTGCCCATATAGCGCTCCGGCCCTGATTCGCGCCGAGTCAGTTAGAATCCAAACGGTAGCCGATTTCAACCGGAAGTCTGGGCTGGAGGCGAACTTATACCGGGCAGTAGGCTTAGTCAGGTGGTGCAAAGCAGCGGCGGCGGGAGCGACAGCTAATCCGCCCTACGAGCTCATTCCGTCAACGCCGTCAGGACTTTGGCGGCGCGGGCGAGGTCGTTGTCGTTGAGCTCGGAGAGCCGGATATTCATCCGCTGCAGGAGCTGGCTGCGCTCACCCGTCATGGCGTCGGGGAAGAACAGCGTCGCTTCGGGGACGTTAAGCGCGGCGGCTATCTTCTCGATCGATTCAAACGACGGCGCCGCCTCGCCGCGCTCGATCTTGCCCATCATGGCGACCGAAAGCCCAACCGCATCGGCGAATTGCTGCTGCTTCATGCCCTGTGCCTTGCGGTAATGCCGCACATTGGCTCCGAAGGTCTTATGCAGGCTCACGGCGGCGCACCTCTGCCGCAAGCCTCATGAAGCGCTGATTCTACGCAACCGATTGAAAGTAGAGATTTTTGACACTTTCTATAATGAAATTACGTTTTTCTACGGTATATTCCCATCGGTTACATCTTGAAGGTGCCCGATGCCCGGATTGCGCCAAGCAGATTCCTACGACCGCGCGGTGGCGCTACGGCTCCGTACGCTGCGCCTGTCGCGCCACATGACCCAAGCCGAACTCGGCCGCCAGCTCGGCGTCACATTCCAGCAGGTGCAGAAATACGAGAACGGCGCCAACCGCATCGGCGCCGGGCGCCTGCAGCGCATCGCCGAGATTTTCGACGTGCCGCTCGCGGCGCTGTTCGGCTCGCCGCGGCTGCGCCGGAAGACCAGAAGCGCCGATCCGCTCGAAGCGCTGCGCACGGCCGGCGCGGTGCGGCTCCTGCAGGCTTACGGCGGCATCCGCGACGCCGCGGCGCGCCGCTCCCTGGTGCGGCTCGCCGAGGAAATGGCAGCGCGGGGCGTGTAGCTCGTAGCCCGGATGAGCGAAGCGACATCCGGGATTGACAGCTCGGCCGAACCCGCATGTCGCTTCGCTCATGCGGGCTACAAGGGTTGCGCTTCACGTAATCCGCACTATCGTGGCCGTCTGTCATGTGGATCGCGACTTCCTGTTGTACGGCCTTCCGATGGATCGCGCTTGTCGGCTGCGGCTTGCTCGTCGCAGCGCACAGCGTGGCGGCGGCGCCGATCAAGTTTTGCTCCACCGGAACGATCGCGATGGGCTCGTTCGACGAGCACATCGACACCTTGCGCAAGTCCAACCGCTACGAGGCGGCCGAGATCGACAAGCTGATCGCCGATGAACGCGCCGGTGGACCGGACTTCTTTTCGTCCCAGGTCGTCATCAAGGAGGAGCAGTCGGGCTCGGGCGATTTCGACCTCAACCTATTCCAAGGATTTTCCGACCCGCGCACAAAATATCACAAGAACAAGCCGTGGGCCTGCGCGGCTGACGATTATCCTGTGGTCTACTTCGTCGGCTTCAAAGTCAAAGCGATCAACAAGACCGGCATCGCGGTGGCGCGCGCCAAGGGCGCGGTGAACGTCGTCTCGTTGAAGAGTATCGATCCCGATCTCGACAAGCACACCCGCGTCACCGGGGGTCGAAACGGCGC
>Ga0209166_10003987_pt1 | contig 10483 bp, 10 predicted proteins | sample Coa_R1_3_FD_187151 | JGI IMG/M metagenome (GOLD analysis project Ga0209166, IMG submission 187151) | Surface soil microbial communities from Centralia Pennsylvania, which are recovering from an underground coalmine fire - Coalmine... | ecosystem: Environmental > Terrestrial > Soil >... | reverse complement strand
AAAAATGGGACGCCCCGATGAAGCCATCGCCGAGTTTGAGAGTTATCTGCGGATTCTGCCTCACGGCCCTCAGGCAGAAGATGCCAGGAAAGCCATCGATCGCTTAAAACCGCCGTCCAACACCAAAGCAGCCAAATGAGTTACTGAGACTTCTCCGGCAGAATTCCTTTGTGCCCGCGCAACTCGCGGACCTCTTGTTCGTCACCGCGGTGGCGTTGTACGTTTTGGTCTAGCCTGATTGAAGCTATTCTCGTTCCCCACCTTGCTGTGCGTGCCCTCGCCGAGAACCAGGTTCGCCGGCCACCTCGGTCCGGACTGTGCCAGTTGTTTCCGCCGCGCCGCTTTCAGCAAAGTTTCCGCCGAGTCCTGGCAGGAGTGAATTGCCTGGGTGCGGAGCGCTCCTTCAAAGTTCCCGCGGATGATCAGCATCGCCGTGCCATGCATCAGGCACCAGATCGAAAGCATCAGGCGATTGTGCTCACGGGGAGTGCCGCCAATCAGGCGGGCGACGCGCTCGCGCATCAGGTTGAACGAAGGCCAGGGTTCATGCAGAGACGGCGGTTTGCCCACTCCATCGAACAGCACTTCGTAAGCATAGCTGTGCTCGAGGGCAAACTGCAGGTGCCGCTCGATGGCCTCGCCCAGGGTCCGGGTGCGGCTGATCGCGGCGAACAGTTCCCGCCGCGTTTCCAGGCGCAGGGCGCGCAGAATATCCTCGCGGTCGCGGTAACGCTCGTACACGGTGGGCGTGGTTGTGCCGGCCGCCTTGGCTACTGCCCGCATAGTCAGCGATTTCTCGCCGCCGCGGGCCCACAGGCGCGACGCCGCGCCTAGAATTCGTTTTTCCAATGCTGGATCGGGATGCCGGGGCACGTTTCCCCTCCCTGCTAAATCGAATTAGTTAGCTTGCACCATGTAAAACTAACGATGTATAATTTATCTACATCATAGAACAATAAAATAATTGACCTCGCAAGGCGGGTCCCGCAGGTCCGTAGAATCGGCAGTCCTCCCATGCGGACTTCGGGACCCGCTTGCGTTATCCCCACAGCACGGAGAGTTGTAGATGAAGTCTGGAGGTAAGCAGTTGGATGTTGCCCGTCTGAAGGCCGACCTGGCGGCCGCCTGCATAGAACTGTTAAGCGCCCAGTGTGCCATGGACCGCGTTCGTCTCCAGTATTCTCCACATGACGTCGTGGCGTGCGCCGAACGAACTGCCGTGAAGAAAGCCCTGGCTTCCGCCGAGGCTCTACATCGCTTTTTTTCCCAGATCGAGGCCCACATCAAGCACCGGGAAGAGCCTAAGCGCTAGGCTCGCCTCCCGAACTGCGGCTCCACGCCGGTGGAGCAGATCTACTTCTCCACCCGGATGAATTCTCCTGTGGAAGCGTTGACTGCGACGGTCAGCTTCGCAGCATCACGGCTCGTACCATAGATGACATGCCAAACCAATTCGTTGGTATTGTGGTTCCAGTCGCACACGTAGGTGACAGGCGTGTCCGCTGCCTTCTCCAGGATCTTGTCGCCTCCATGCTTCTGCGCCGTCTCGAACGCCTGGTCCGAGTCGATCTTTAAAAATGCCATATCCCAGGTCTGGGTGGACGCATTGGTGGCGCTGTAGCTGTCCTCAATTCCGAAACTGATGCCGCGCGCAGGCGCCCCGTCCGCGTTGCTGCCGGACCAGGTGTACGTCTTGGCGGCGCGCTGGGTCGCCGAAGCGAAACCGCCCCGCCATACCGCCCACTTGCCGTCGTGTCCGTTGCCGTCGCTGGTCGCGATCGAGGAGATCCGGTACGGCTTCGCATCCTGATTCCAGCCGCGCGCAGCCACATATAACTTCTGGAAGGCGGAGCGCGCGGTGATCAACTCCGGCCCCTTGTTCTCCGGTTTTTCCGGCTCCGCCGGTTTTCCGGAGTCGGAAGTGCATGCGCTCAGCAGCGACAACAGCAGCACCATTACCGACACTGCCAAGACGTTTCCGCGGACACCTCGCGCCGCGAACTTTTGCTGCGACTTCGGGGATTGATCCGACATCAGTTCAACGGGCGCTTGATTGCCCAGGCTGGCCGTCTTCATGGCATCCTTCCTGATATAACTGCAATGAGTTTTGTTGTGCCGCAACATTCTAACCGAAAGGGTGCAAAAGATTAGTAACCCTCATGGACCCTCACCTGAGAAACCTGCAACGGGAGATCGGTGGCGCGCTCGTGGAGTTTTCGCCGGAACAGTTGCTCTGGCATCCACCGGGTAAGTGGTGCGCCCTGGAAATCTTCGAACACCTGTACCTGACCTACACCGGTACGCTGAAAGGATTCAGCCGGCTCGCCGAGGCGGGCAAGCCGCTGTCAGAAACTCCCAACTGGAAGCAGCGCGCGCAAGCCTGGGTGGTCCTAGGACTCGGATACTTGCCGCCGGGCAGGGAAGCGCCCGCCGTTGCGCGTCCTCGCGGCATTCCCGCAGAGAAAGTGCTCGCCGAAATCGGCCCCGCGATTACGGCAATGGACGGTATCATGGCGCATTGCGAGTCCAGATTCGGAGCGCGTCGCAAAGTCCTCGATCATCCCATTCTCGGCCCTTTCTCCATTGCGCAATGGCGGAAATTCCATCTCGTGCATGGCCGGCATCACGTGAAGCAGCTTCAATATCTACGGGCTAAGAGCTCCGAGCTACGAACTGAAAGCGAAGAGTCAAGAACGGCCAAGAGGTAAGAGCCAAAAACTAAGACCAAACGAAAAGCGCCGGATCTTGTCCGGCGCTTCTCATACCGTCTCCCTGCGATTATTGCTGCTGCGTCGACTCCGGCATTCCCGCCTTGCGGGCTTGGTCCTGCATGTCGGCTAGCTTCTCCTTGGCATCGTCAATGCTCTTCTGTTTGTCGGCGATCTGTTGCTTATACTGCGCGTCCTGCTTGTCCCAATCGGCGGAATTGCGCAACCGGTTGCCCGCATCCGCATACATGGCCGCCGCGCGCAGTTGATATTCGCGCTGCGCCACATCCAGTTCCCGGGTCAGTAGATCGATCTGCTGCTTCTGCGCTTCAATCTTGTCTTCCCACTGTTTCGCTGCGGTCTGCTTGGCGGCTGGGTCCTCCGGAGCTTTCTTCGTCGTCTCCGCCGTCGCCGGCTTGGCTTCGGCGTTGGCAGCTTCGGTGCCCGGCTTGGCTTCGGTCGCCGGAGCGTTCTCAGTCTTCGCCGCGTCCGCGGGCTTGGTTGGTGGAGTAGCTTCGGCGGGGGCGGCCGTGCCGACGATTGATAGCTTGTCCGACTTCGGCAGATTATCGTTGTCGAAGACTTTCGCCTTGCCGCCTTGCTCCGGACCCTTGCGGATCTGCCGCGCATAGTCTCCCAACGACTGGCCGGAAGACGCGCTCTGCGTGTTGGAGGACGTCTGATTCTGCGCCCTCGCCGGAATTCCGGACAACCCGAGAACCAGCATGAGTCCCACTGCGCTGTTTGCGATTCTTTTCATAGCTCCCACCTTCTCCTTACATCATATTCAGATGCGCGGCGCTCGTTTGCCGCAGATTTCTTCCGCCCTCATGATTCCTTGCTGCTGGCCGCCGCTGCCTTCGCCGACGGTCCTGTGATTAAAAATCCTCCCAGGCTGCGGTCCAGGTGTGCCGCTTCCTGCGCAATGTCGCTCGCCAGTTGCCGGGCCAAGTCCGCGTCGCGGTTGTTCGCCAGTTGCTGCGCGTACCCAGAGATCGTTGTCAGCGAAGTCCGCAACTGCAGCGCCATCTCCGCCGAAAGTTCGCCTTGCAGGGCCTGCTGTCGCCGGATAGTTTCCAGTTCGGTCCGATCGTTGATCAGGCAGGTCACGCCCAGCAATTCGCCATCGCTTGCGGGCACGGGAGAGATGGTTATCTGGATGTACCGCCTCTCGCCCCCTGGCGTTTCATATTCGGTTTCCACCTGACGCTGTTTGCTGTCCTTGCGCATTACCCTTTGGATCTCATCCGCGACTCCTACTGCTTCATCCAGCCCCGCACCAGCTGTGAGTTTTGATTTCGGCTCTTGCGCCAGCGCGCCGCGAAAAATGTCTTCTGCGCTCATCCCCGTGGGTGATGCGAATCCCAGGATAGCTTTGGCTGCCGCATTGGACGTCTTCACCAGCGCGTTGGCTCCAAACACCAGCACCCCACAGGAAAGATTTGACAGCACTGCCTGGCTGAAACTTTCGCTGGTACGCGCCCGCTGTTGTTCCGCCTGCGATTGCACCAGCAACTCATGTTTCTGCTGCTTCAGCTGCTGGATCACCGTGTTGTAAAGATGCAGAGGCAGCGTTTCGAGAGAAGGAGCCGCATCACTCGACAGATCCCCTTCCTCAGTAATCTTTTTGCGCAGCAGTCGCATCGCCAGCAGCGCCACCAGAAATGCTGTGCCCGCGCACATCAGCACCACCGCCGCCCGCAACAGCACCGGATTTGCAAGGATTCTCACCACAGCCTCCCATACCAGCGCAGTACCCGGTCACCGAAAAAGAATGCCAACACCGACATGCTGCCCAGAAAAACTCCGAACGGCATCTGATAATTCCTGTAAATCACCTGCGCCGACTGCCACGCTCGTTGCCGCGCCGCTTTCGCACTCGCCAGCCGTTTCATAAACCGGTGCGTGCGCTTGACCCACACCACAAAAACTGTCCACAGGCCAAACAGCGATCCTGCAAGGGAAGCCCCAAAAATCGTGAGCACGGTCAGCTTCACACCCAGAAACGCCCCGGCCATCGCCATCAGTTTCACGTCGCCAAATCCCATACCCTCAGCGTGCCGCCAGCGAAAATAAATCGCTCCGGCCCCGTAGATGAATCCCGCTCCGGTAGCCGCGCCCAGCAGCGAATCAAAGAAGGAAATCAGCCGCATCGAAACATCGCCGCTAACCGGCAGGTTGATCGCCCCGGGCAGAAATTGCGCCGCCAGATCGTTGACCGGGACCAGCAAACTAAAAATCACGCCCAGCGCCAGCCCAGTCAGCGTCAACTTATCCGGCAGCAGCTTGGTTTCGGCGTCGGTGAAAATCAGCCCCACCAGCAGGAAGGAAAACGTGCAGTACTTCAGCGTTGCGAATGTCCATCCAAAATGCCAGTAACACGCCAGCCAAAGCCCGGCGTTGAGCAGTTCAATCAGCAGGTAGCGCGGCGAAATCGGAGCTTTGCAATGCCGGCACTTTCCCCGCAAGATCAGCCAGCTGAGCACCGGCACATTGTCATAGAACGCGATGGCGTGCTTGCAGTTGGGGCACGCCGAGCGCGGCGTCACCACCGATAATCCCCGTGGCAGCCGGTAAATACACACGTTCAGAAAGCTGCCAAAAACCAGCCCGAGGAAAAAAATCGCCGATGCAATTAAAGGATCCAAAGTGTTTTTGAAAGCTCAGCAGCCGCCCGCGCCATTTCCGCCCGAGCCTCTCCTGAAGAACGCCGCTCCAGTCACTACTTGAATGGATTATAAGTCGATGATTCCGCAGACACTAAGGTACTGAAGTCACTGCCCAAACGGCCAAGGGGTGAGTAAGCCATTGAACAATGGGACTTTAGGAGTCCGGACGAGCGGAAGAGCTGTTGTGGTACTTACGACTAAGGGACGTGGATCTCGCAATCGGTGATAGGGCGGTTCCGGAGCGCTCCCAAGTGCCCCGGAATCCGTCGTCGAAAACTTTGTTGCTCGGCGCGCCTACTTCGCCTGCAATCCCTCAACATACGTGACCAGGTTCGTGATCCTCTGCTGCACCGCGCCCTGGCGGCCCTGGCTGATGCTCGAGAACAGTGGACCCCAGATCGGCATATCCTGGCTGCCATGCGATGGCGTGTTGGCTTGTCCGCGGAGGACCGCTGCCACGTGCGCCGCTGGATACTTTCCGCCATCTTTCTGTGCCAGCGTGGTCAGGTCCGTCGGCGGAGTCTTCATCGCCGAAGCGGCTGGGCCGTTACCCTTCGCGTCCTTGCCATGGCAAACCGCGCAATAGCTGTTGAACATCTCTTTCCCTGAATTCGCCGGGGTGCTGGTGATTGGAACGTGCTTTACGGTGGGAGAACTCTGAGCCGGAGCTTGTTGGGCCACGGCAAATGCAGAAATCATCATCACAATGATGGCGAAGCTGATGAATTTCATCACACGCATGATCTTCCTCCAAGGGCGACAACGCCCGAAACTGCCACAACTGTGCAGTTTAGGTGAGCACCCGCCGGAGGAATGTGACCAATATCACAGGCGCCTGTGACGGCTGAGTATTGCTGGAAGCGTGCTGGGAAACTGATGAAGGCTGGAAGCGAAGCATCCGCGGACGACTTGCGTGGTTTTCAATCAACAATCAACAATCGATCCCTTCACGGCAGCACAAACCGCAAGATTTCCCCTTCCAGCGACACCGCATTCGGATCGTTAACCGGCAACCGTCCCTGCCAGCGATCCCATTCCGAGGGAACCAGCCTGGTCTGGGCCGCTGGATTGTCGACCCATCCCGAAGCAGTCTCTTCCCGTACAAACATCGAGAAAGCCTGGACTCTCGAAGCACTCGCGCGCAATTCTTCCGATTTCCACTCGTACAAACTGGCCGCCAGGCTTTCGGTCAACGATTCGCACGACTCCAGGCACAAAATCCATCTCGCATTGGCCAGACGCATATAGGAACCTGGCGCGGCGCCACTCTCCGCACTTACCACGCGCGCTCCATACTCTCGAGCCACCTGCAGCGTGCCGTCATTTGACCCGTGGTCGATGATCAACACTTCGTCGCAGGGATAGAGCGCTTCCAGGCACCTTCCCAGCCGCAGGCCATCATTTTGTGTGTGTAGAAGCGCAGTAATTTTTTGCATGGACAAGAAGAGATCGCAGAGACGCAGGCGGCTACGTCTCTGCGTCACACGCACAAAGGCCTTGTTAAGCAACCAGGCTACTGCTGTTGCGATTCGTTCAGCTTCTGGCGGTTGGCGTCGGCGTTGCTGGCCTGCACCACCGTGATCGGCGCCTGTAGCGTAAAGTTCAGTACAGTCTCCGACGGCAACTTGATCTGCTGTCCTTTGGTCGCTGCCTGCACGCCGCCGCCCACGCCCGCCCCGGCTGCTGCGCCAATCGCCGCGCCCTTGCCGCCGCCCGCCAGCGCTCCTATGATGCCGCCAATCACCGCTCCGCCGCCCACTTTCTCGGCGGTATTCTTGCCGCGCGAACTTCCGGTTTTGCGGTACTGATCGGTCTGCAGATTGTAGGTCTTGCCCGCTGAAGTTAGGCTGTCGAGCTGCATCACCACCGACGACGCTCCCGCAAACTTTCCGGCGCTCTTCACTTCCACCAGATGCCCGGTCAGCTCGACTCCGACCGGAACCGCCTGCTCTCCGTCCGACGTAAGAGGAGCGTTCAGCGTGGCGTGAAACGTGTCCCCGGTCTGATTCTTTTCGCTGTCAATCGGGTCCACCAGCCTTATCGTTAACTGCGTTCCCTGATCGATGATCAACTTCTTCGGCGCGGGGGGCGGAGGTGGCGCCGGTGCCGTGTTCTCCGCTGGAGGCGGTGCAGCCGAATTATCCGGCGGCGGATTGTTGGCCGCTATCTGCTGCTGCCCGGAACCCTGTCCGGCGCCCGGATCCTCAGCCTGATGATGCCGAGTCTTCTTCGCCTTGGCGGGCTTGCTCTTCTCGGCAGGAGGAGCACTGGCAGCCGCGCTATCCGGAGCAGGGGCCGTGTCTCCTGGCGTCGGCTTCTGCGATGCCGATGCCATCGCCGAGCTATCTCCGACCTGCAGATTATTGATGACCGTCTTCACGCCCGGTTCCGCCGCAGCCTGCCGCGCAGCAGCGTCCCGTTGCGCCTCATTGTCAACTGTCCCCGAAAGCGTCACCACTCCGTTATTCGCTTGCACTGTAAGTTGTTTGGAAGCCAACCCCGAGTCCTGGCTGTACTTGCTCTGAATGTCGCTCGACATCTTGGCATCATCCAGCTTTTTCGCGCAGCCCACGCTCAGGCTGAAAATCATTGCTAGAACAACAAAATGAAGGAAATGAAATTTTCGTTTCATACTCGACTCCTTGCCTGGCACAAATTGCCGCCGCCCGTTGTCGAATACAGTTTAGATGCTTCCAGCTTTTCTTGCAGATGTAAAAGCGCATGCCCCATCGTAATCACAAAGTTGCTGGTCCCAACTCCGGTTGCGTTGAACAAATTGCGCTCCGTCACCGTACCCCTGTGATAACCAAAGCCGCGGGTGAACCGTCTTACTAGTTACCGAGAGATTTGACGCCGGCTGGAGTTTGCCGGAACTGGGACCGCGCAGAATCCGCAACACCATACGAGGATTCCATGGAAACGCTCAATCAAGATATCCGGTACGCGTTCAGGAACTTAAGAAAAGCGCCCAGCTTCGCAGTAGTCTCCGTGCTCACGCTGGCACTCGGGATCGGCGCCTCCACGGCGATTTTCAGCATTCTCGAAAACATCTTGATGGAGCCCTTTCCTTATCCCGATGTGCAGCGCTATATGTCCCTGCAAATCCATGACACGGACCGGAATGAACCCGGCGGGCGCGGTGGCTTCACCGGGCCGGAATTCCTGGATTACGTCGAGCAGAATCATGTCTTCGACCGAGTCATCGCGAACGACCGCATGGACGTGCTCTACCGCTCCGGCGAAGGCACACAGCTGCTGCAGGGAGGGGTAGTAACCCCGGGGACGTTTGAATTCCTGGGCATGGCCCCGCTCCTCGGCCGCGCCATGCAGCCCGCCGATTACGAGCCGGGCGCTCCACCTGTATTCGTGCTGCGCTACAAGACCTGGGTCAACGAGTTTGGCGCCGACCCGAAAATCCTGAACCGCACCTTCGTTCTGAACGACACCCAGCGCACATTGATCGGCATTATGCCGCCGCGCTTCGGATGGGGCGACTCCGATTTATGGATTCCAGAAAAGCCCAGCCACGCCACTCAGAAATTTGCCGTTGCCGGAGCTTTCAGCCGCTACTGGTTTTTTATGGGGCACTTGAAGCCCGGAGTGTCCCACCAGCAGGCGGTCGCCGATATGACGGTGATCGCCAAGCGGCTGGCCGTCCTGTATCCCAAGGATTACCCGAAGCACTTCACGGTGGAAATTCAATCGCTCACCGATCTGGTCGTCGGGCAGTTCCGAACCACGCTCTACATCGTTCTGGCCGCGGTCGGCTTGTTGCTGCTGATCGGTTGCGGGAATGTGGCCAATCTTCTGCTCGCGCGAGCTACCACGCGCGAAAAGGAATTCGCCATTCGTTCCGCCATGGGTGCGAGCCGCAGCCGCGTGATCCGTCAGCTCCTGGTCGAGAGCATGATTCTGGCGCTGGGCGGCGCATCACTCGGGGCCCTGCTGGCTTGGGGAGGCTTGAAATCCATCGTTGCCGTCATGCCCCAGAACATCATTCCCGCAGAAGCCGTGATCCGCCTGAATGCCCCGGTGCTGTTGTTCACCTTGGGCGTCGCCGTGCTGACGGCTCTCATCTTCGGACTCGTCCCCGCCTTCAAGGCAGCCCGCAAAGATTTGAATGAGCCGTTGCGCGACACCAGTAAGGGCATTAGCGGGGGCTTCCATCACGGAAGACTCCGCAACTCAGTCGTTGTCGTTGAAGTCGCGCTCTCGCTAACGCTGATGATCGCCGCCGGCCTCCTGATGCGCAGCTTTGTCGCGCTCCGCGAAGTGCATCTCGGCTTTCAACCCGACCACGTCATGTCGGCCAGGCTGCCGCTCCCCGTCGAACGCTACAAGACTGCCGATCAAATCGCAGGTTTCTACCGCCCGCTGCTGCTGCGCCTGAAAGCGCTGCCGGGTGTCGTCGCCGCCACTGAAACCAGCACGCTTCCACCCTACGGCGGCATTCCCAGCGACATCGAAGTCCTCGGCAAGACTCATACCGAAAAATGGGAGTCGATCTTCCAACTCTGTAGCGAAGGATACTTCCAGGTTCTCAGAATCCAGTTCCTCAATGGCAGGCCGTTCAATGAAGCCGAGGTCGCCGGAGCGCGTAAAGTCGCGGTCGTCAACCAGACCTTCGTGAACAAATATCTATCCGGAGAGAATCCCATCGGCCGGCAGGTGCGCATCGCGCAGCTGGCTGAGTTTGAAGACAAAGTGGCGGACCCGACTTTCGACATCATTGGAGTCGTCGCCGACGTCAAGAATCATGGGCTTCAGGATCCTGTCGGCCCGGAGATGTGGATTCCCTATACCGTCACCGGCTCTGCCTTTCGCGGCATTCTGGTGCGCACCGCGCAAGAGCCGCTGTCCATGCTGAAGGCCGTCCGCCACGAGGTCTGGGCCACGGACTCCAACGTCGCGCTGACGCTCACCGGCACTCTCGAGGGCTATATCAGCCAGTTCTCCTACGCCGGGCCGCGCTTCGGTTTCATGCTGATGATTATCTTCGGAACCATCGGCCTGATCCTCGTCACCATCGGAGTTTACAGCGTGCTCTCCTACACGACGGCGCGGCGCACCCAGGAAATCGGCATTCGCATGGCGCTGGGCGCACAA
>Ga0209166_10003986_pt1 | contig 10484 bp, 8 predicted proteins | sample Coa_R1_3_FD_187151 | JGI IMG/M metagenome (GOLD analysis project Ga0209166, IMG submission 187151) | Surface soil microbial communities from Centralia Pennsylvania, which are recovering from an underground coalmine fire - Coalmine... | ecosystem: Environmental > Terrestrial > Soil > Unclassified... | reverse complement strand
AAGCTGGTGCCGATCACCGGCAAGCCCGCCGAGCTGGCTGCCGCGCAGGTAAGGCCGGGCATGTCTGACCTGGAAAAAGGCCGCGCGTTTTACGATTACACCTTCTCCACCATGAAGTATGACAAGACCGGCACCGGCTGGGGCCGCGGCGACACGCTCTGGGCCTGCGACGCAAAACACGGCAACTGCACGGATTTCCATTCGGTATTCATCTCCATGGCCCGTTCGCAGAATATTCCCGCGCGCTTTGAAATGGGACTGTCACTGCCGGAAGGCCAGAATTCCGGCCAGATTGCCGGCTATCACTGCTGGGCGGAGTTTTACACCACTGATCGCGGCTGGTTCCCGGTAGACATTTCTGAAGCCTGGAAGCACCAGGAAAAGAAGGAGTATTTCTTCGGCGCGCATGACGTTAACCGGGTCCAATTCAGCGTGGGGCGCGATCTCCAACTGAGCCCCAGGCAGCGCGGCGAGCCCGTGAATTACCTCATCTTTCCCTATGTCGAACTGGGCGGCCAGCCCTGGCCCAACGTAGCGAACGCTGTCTCGTTTACCGACATTGGCGGCCACGAAGCCAGCCGGGCTTCCCGCTGAAAGCTGGGTTGTAGCGCGCTTTTCGGGGCGGTCTGGATTGGTTCTCCTCGTCCGGACCGCGATTTTACTGCTGAAAACGCGGTTCTATTAAGTTTCGGATGCGCGGTTTGAATTTCTCCCAAAATTGGAATCCGCCGCCGATGCCCAAACGTGTTGCATTTCCTTGTACATAAGTATGTACAAGCGGCTGATAATGGTGTGAAATTGACACGCGAGTTTCAGCACAAAATTTGGTTCCTGGGTTTGAGAGAGCCGGGGACCGGAATTTATCACCTTGATGGGCCGATATACCGACGAACAAGCAGAGGAGAAAAGCTCAATGAGATTGTTAGAGAAGATGTGTTTCGTAGTGCTGGCCTCTGGGCTGGCATTGGGCCAGGCAACCGCAAATAATAGCGGCTCTGCCGGGACCGGGTCAGTCGCAGACGAGCTGAAGGCTTTGCGCGAGGCCATCAGCGAGCAACAAAAACAAATTTCTCAGCAACAACAACAGATCCAGACGCTGCAACAGCAACTGGAAAACAAAACCTCTGGCACACCGCACGTGGCTGATGCCGCACTACGCACCGCGCCCGTGCCGGTGGCGGCCACTGTGGTCCAGGAGACCGAGAAGCCCAAAGAATCGCCCCTCTCGTTCCGCATCGGCGGCACGGAGTTTACGCCCGGCGGTTTCGTTGACTTTGAGAACGTTTTTCGTACCACCAACGCCACCGGCATTACTGGAAACCCGATTGCCACCAGCTTCGGTGCTATCCCATTCAGCAATCAAGTGGCTGGACACCTGACTGAATTTCGCTCTACCGGCCAATATTCGCGTTATAACTTGAAGGTCAGCGGCAAATACGGCGCAAACAATGTAGTCGGGTACATTGAAGGCGACTTCAACGGTAACGATGCGGCCAACGTATTTGTGACCGCCAACGGCCACACCAATCGCCTGCGTTTGTATTGGCTGGACCTGAAGCGCGGCAATTGGGAGTTCCTGGGTGGTTCGACCTGGGGCCTGGAAACCCCTAATCGTACCGGACTCTCTCCCATGCCTGCGGACCTGGCGCTCACCCTGGGTGAAGATGCCAACGTTCACGTGGGTATTCCTTACACCCGCGCCGCGGAATTTCGCACTGTGTATCACTTCTCTGATCACTTCCAGTGGGGCATTGCCCTGCAGAACCCAGACCAATTCGTCAACGCCGGCGAAGTGCTCTTCCCGTTCCAGTTCAACGCCCAACTGGCAAACCAGCTCGATGCCGGCAACAACACAACCGGCACGCCTAACCTTGGCCCGGACATCCATACCAAGATGGCATGGGACAACGATTCGAATGGCAAACACTTCCACTTCGAATTGGGCGGTTTGATGACGACCGTGAAGACGACTGCTATTCCGAGCGGTGGAACGACCTTCCAAAGCCATACCAGCATCGGCGGTGGGTTTGATGGGGCCTTCAACTTCGAACTGTTCAAGGGCTTCCGCGTGCTGGCAAACGGCCTGTGGGGTGATGGAGTTGGACGCTATCTGATCGGACTTGCTCCACAGACCGTGGTTCGCCCCATTGGAACCGGTCCGGCAACCTTCACCATGGACAATTCGCTGGTCCATTCTGGAATGGCCCTTTTTGGTGTGGAAGCTACGGCCAAGAAGAGCCAGTTTGGTTTCTACTATGGCGGAATGTATGCCCAGCGCAATGCCTTCCATGACTTGACCAACCCCGCAAACCTTCCAGCCGCGGTGGCTTGCGAGCCTGGCGATGCAGTTACTCTGAAGCCCTGCGCCGGGTTTGGCGGTACTAACTCCCCCAACTCAGCAAACCGGGCAATCCAAGAGGCTACATTCGACTGGACCCAGACCTTCTGGAAAAACCCACAATACGGGGCCGTGGTCCTGATCACGCAAACTTCATACTTGACGCGCGCTCCGTGGTTTGTGCCCGCCGGTGCGCCTAAAAACGCTCACTTGGTGCAAGGTTTTGTCAGCATGCGCTATGTGCTGCCATAGCCTACACTTCAATCTTGCTGAAGAGAGCGCCGGTCAAAAGCCGGCGCTCTTTTTGTACTCAAGGTCCACGCTGCTTATCTTTCTATCTCTTCCCTTGCGTTCGTGTTCTTGAACAGATGTGACTCGGTCAGAGATGACTCGAGCTATCCACGCGGTATTTCCTGCCGCATGATCGGTGTTTCATTGCCAGCAATCATTTGGAAGGCGGACGATGTTTTACGATCGCCCGCCGATTGTAGTTGTTATTTTGCCCGTTCGCTTGAAGCCATCAGTTGTGTCCGCCGGTAAGCGTTGGACCGGATGCGGTGGCGCTGTAGGACGGCGGAGAGAAAATGGGGTAAGACTGGCTGAATGAGCCAGCTGAGAGTGAATAGTTTGTGTTCGCACCCGCGGTGCGTGCGGTGAGAGTAATTACCGCATTATAGTAGTCACCGTTCCATTGCGCGCTTACATACGGGTTGCTTTGATTGATGGTGTTCGCTAAGTATTGGGCGTAAAAGCCAGGAAAGACGGCGGCGCAACCGTCTCCCCCGGGGCCGTAGGGCGTATCGGCCCCTGCGCCATTCACTGCGATGGAGAGAATGCCGGAGTCGCAGTTCCCGTTGCCGTCGGACTGCTCCCAGCCTGTGATGGTAACAGTCCCAGTTCCCGGAGCAGGGGGAGTTGGAGCAAAGACCACGCCCGCGCTAAGGTGGTTGGTCAGCATCGGCTGGCCGACGGCTTTAACATAAATAACTGTTGGATTGGGAAGGTTTGAGGGAAGAGTGTATGTGTAACTTCCGGTGCTTCCTGTGCCGCTTACTGCCACGTCAGCCAGTTCAGTGATGTTCTGGCCGGTAGAGCCGTCAGTGGAATAAAAGATTGCATAGTGGTGAAGCGTAGTCTGGTCTCCAGGCGCATTGAAGGCGACATTCCAGGACAGAGTGGACCCGCTGATCGACGCGGAAAGCGATGACAGGCAATTGTCAATGCCGGTCTCCATTTCTGTTCCTTCATCGTAGTCGTCCCAGGTGGTGAGCTCAATCGCCTGCAAAGTGCGTGGGTGGCCGGGGCCAAAAAATCTTGAAGCCTCGTTCATCATGGTCAGGTAAGTTTTTCCGCACCTCGCATCCATGATGATATGATCGCCAACCTCAAAGGGAGACTGTGAGTGGTCTACTTTGCCGACTGCGCCCGCCAAAGCCACCGGCAAATTGGTGGTAGAGGCGGTGGTCAGCCAGTTGTCATATCCAACGAGGTCCTGATTGGTTTGATCCGTTGTAGGATTGAACCAGCGAAAACTGCCACCATTGAGCGCCGTCGGCAAGTGCGTGAAGTTGTCACGATTGATAACAATCGGTTTTGGGGAAAATGTGCTGATATGGTTGGCAATTCCCTGATAGATTTTTTGCCAGCAATCTGTGCTCCCTGTACACGTGACACCCGGAACATTGTTGTTATAGACGGCGCAGCCACTGCAACTTGCAAAGAAGTGAGCTTCGTCGAGGAAATAAGACATCACGGGCTGGCCGTTGACTTTCCAATAATGGGAATCGGCAAAGTAACCGCCTCCGGCATACGTCCCTCCGTCCAGAACACACGTGAAATTGCTGGTCACGGGTGTAGCCATATAATCAAGGCTGCAGGTCATTACTTTCTCCACACAGGAGGGCGTCATCCCTGCCATGGTGCAAATAGTATTTTCGTCCCACATTACCTGATCAGACATAACACTAAAAAGAAAGGAACTGTCACTGTCGGCTGCGGATTTCCACAGATCCATTGCATGGTTGGTATCATGATTTTTAGTTTGACCAGTGACATCCTGAGAAGGCAATGCTTGCGGGAGCGGACCGGGCGGATTTCCCACGATACCATCTATCTTCAATCGCTTCATATATGCCAACTGGGCGGCGATCATAGGGGCATCGTTATTTTTATAGCCGTTGACCAAATGGTTGTTGAATACATTTCTTGCGGGCGTCGGGCTGGGCAAGGCTGGTGGGACTTTAGGTACATAATTTGCCGTACCGTTCGTCCCTGGCACACCATGCCAAAGCACGATGTTGGCGAAAACCTTCCCCGTGTCAGGTGCGACACCAAACCCGCTGTATACCAGGGCATGAATGTCGACATTGTCATGGGCGAAATCGGCGATGTTTTTTGGCGCTGGATCAAAGCTTATAGTATTGGCGCCGATATTCTGGTCCGGTCCAGCGGTTGCGTCATCATTTGCCCCGGGAAAATCAGCCTGGCACGAAGTTTTGACGCTGGTGCTTGGTGACACGTAACTGGCGGTGGGTGTTCCACATGCCGTTGTGTTATTGCTGGTTTCATCGCTATGAGTAGTTGTCCTTTGAGCGTAAGCGGTAGTCACGAAGAACAGTGCTGCCACGCTCATGAATTGAAGAAATGCTTTCATGGTTCCTCTTTTCATTTTGGTGAAAGGCCGAGAATGTGGTTCCGAAAGGAACAGGGCACGAGCAAAATCCAGAAGCTGATGAGGGTTGGTTGGCAGATTGCCGAGGCACATTGGATACTCCAGTTGAGGTGAAGAGTGAACAGGGCCCAACCAGAGCATCCTTATTTATTCGGGAACTCTGAATCTACGAACACGTTAGAAAGTGAAAAATGTGGATTGGTTGCCAGATGTTATCCACAGCGTTGAATGTCACCGATGTAGCGAAAGCGATATGTATTCCCGAAGGTGGAACTACAGGTTACTATATTGCTGGTATGAAATCGGTCGCTTTAATTCTATATAGCGTTCTTAGCTTTTTCGGCTATATTCAAAAAATCGAGTCGGCGGCGCGCCATGCGCGCGTAGAGCTGCTTTCGCGGCAAACCACGCTTCATCCCGGCGCCAACCTGCAGATGGGAATTCATTTCATTTTGGAACCGGGCTGGCACATTTACTGGATCAATCCCGGCGACTCAGGCCAGCCTCCGGTCCTCAAATGGCAACTGCCGCCAGGTTTTAGCGCCGGCGAAATACAATGGCCGCGTCCGGAGCGTATGCAAAGCTCGGCAGAACTTGCGGACTACGGTTATCACGACGAGGCGCTGCTCATGGTCCCAATCCATGCTCCGCCATTCATCAACAACGAACGGTTACGTGGATTGAGATTTGCCGTGGAGGCCAAATGGCTGGTCTGTCGCGAGGTATGCATCCCGGAACACGCTAGTCTTGAACTATTCCTGCAGTCGGGAGCGACCAAGGAAAATCCCGCCACAGCGAAACTGTTTGCCGACGCGGAGAAGCTGTTGCCCATCGCGATGCCACGTGGCTGGAAAGCCGAGGCAGAATCCCGCAAGAGCGATTTTTTGTTGACCGTCGCGGGCGGCAAGCCAATCACGAAGGCCATCTTCTTTCCGCTGGATCCGGGGCAAATCGATAACCCCGCGCCGCAATCGCTTCAGGCAACGACACACGGCGCAAAGATCACTTTGAAGAAATCCGATCTTCTTCTCAAGCAGATCAATGTCCTGCGCGGCGTGCTGGTCATCCCCGGAGGCCCGGCCTACCAGATTGAAGCGCCTGTGCGCCAGCCGATACAATGATGGCCGGGACAGATAACCAAGGAGTCGCCAATGAAAAGCCCTCGTCACTTGATCTTGCTTGCTTGTGCGCTGCTGGCGCTGCTTGCGTCGGCGTTTGCCGCCAGGGTTGGAGAACCGGCCCCCGGCTTCACGGCCGTGGACAGCAACGGCAAGCAACAGCGTCTCTCTGACTACAAGGGCAAATACGTTGTGCTGGAGTGGCACAACCAGGGCTGTCCATACACCAAGAAGCATTATGAGAGCGGCAACATGCAGCGACTGCAAAAAGAGTGGACAGCCAAGGGCGTGGTCTGGCTCACGGTTATTTCTTCCGCTCAGGGCACGCAGGGCTTTGTTACGCCGTCGCAGGAAAACGATTACCTGAAAACGATGAACGCCGCGCCGACTGCGGTGCTGATGGATCCCGGTGGCTCTCTGGGCCATCTTTATGGCGCCAAGACCACGCCGCACATGTTCATCATCGATCCTAAAGGGACGCTGATCTATAACGGCGCTATCGACGATCATCCCACGTCTGATCAGAGCGACATCGCAAGCTCCAAGAATTACGTTTCCGCCGCGCTGCAGGAAGCGACCAGCGGCAAGCCGGTGAGCGAGCCCGCAACCCGTCCTTACGGATGTTCCGTAAAATACAAGGATTGAGGTCTTACCCCGAAGATGCGCCTGCCCGCCGAGCTGCTGGATGCGATTCAGCAGGAGATCGAAAAGGTAGACCGGCGCAAACTTGCGCACGCTGCCGCGCAGCTCACAGCGCACTATAAGGCCGCAGACTTCTCCAGCCCGGCCATCGCCAACGAAGCACATCGCGCCGCTTATCTCGCGGTGCGGCTGCCCGCAACATACGCCGCGGTGCGGCGGGTCTTTGCAGAGATCAATGCGCGAGCGCCGCAGGCTGAGATCACAAGCATGCTCGACCTTGGCGCCGGTCCGGGGACTGCGCTGTTTGCCGCCAGCGAAGAATTTGCTTCCCTGCAACAGGCCACGCTGGTGGAAGCCGATGCCGAATGGATCGCGCTCGGCAAGCGTCTGGTGTCTCAGCCGCAACTGCCGAACGCGCTCAAGGTGCAATGGTCAAAACAGGACCTGCGCTCCGGGATGACTTGCGAAAAGCATGACCTCGTCGTGATTTCTTATACGCTGGGAGAACTCTCGCAGGCTGCGGCGGAAGCAGTGCTTAACAAAGCCTGGAAGTACGCCGGCAAATTTTTGGTCGTCATTGAGCCGGGAACGCGCAGAGGTTTTGCCGCCATAAACGCTGCGCGCTCCGCGCTGATCGCCGGTGCGGCAAGTATCTTGGCGCCGTGTCCGCACGCCAGCGCGTGTCCCATGGCCACAGCCGGCGACTGGTGCCATTTTTCCCAGCGCGTGGAGCGGACTTCCCAACATCGGCAATTGAAGGGCGGCGACCTGGGATATGAAGACGAGAAATTTTCGTACGTCGTGGCCGCAAAAATTGGCGTGCCGCCGGGAAGCTCGCGCATCGTCCGCCATCCGGGGAAGCATAGCGGACACGTTCAACTTGCTCTCTGTACAGCCAACGGCGAGATTGAAAACCGCACCATCACGCGCTCCAGCAAAGAGGCCTACAAGCGCGCTCGCAAGTCTGAGTGGGGCGATACCTGGCTTGAATAGCGCAAACATCTGCGTCACATATAACCCCCGCCATCGGCGATCATCTGAGATGATAACGAAATGATTCCTCTGGCCAGCGCGCTGCCGTTTCTCCGATGGATGGTGGATTTCATCCAGCGGGCCAAAGGCATGGGGCCAACCGGCGGCGTCCTGTATGCCTTGTTCTATATCGCCGGCACGGCGCTGTTTTTTCCCGGACTGCCTCTGACTCTTGGCGCGGGCTTTCTCTATGGCGCGGTTATCGGCACGCTGGTTGTTTCGCCCGCCAGCGTTGCTGGGGCCAGCCTGGCATTTCTCATCGCGCGCTATTTTGCCCGCGACTGGGTCACGCGGCGGCTCAAAAAATATCCGCAGGCCGCGGCCATAGACCGTGCCATTGAAAAGAACGGATTCAAGGCCGTGGTCCTGCTGCGCCTGCAACCAGTGCTGCCGTTCAATATTCTGAATTACGCGCTGGGGCTCACCAGCATCCGCCTGCGCGACTACATGCTGGCCTCGTGGATCGGCATGTTTCCCGCCACCGTGCTCTATGTCTATCTTGGCTCCGTGATGAATGATATTTCTGATCTCCTGCGCGGACGGCCCAACTCCGGCATGGCTGGGCGTTTCTTGCTTTGGGGCGGGCTGACGGCGATTGTCATTCTGGTATGGTGGCTTGGGCGCGTCGCCAAAAAGGCCCTGCGCGACGAAATGGGTACAGGTCCGACGGCGGCATGAAACAATGTGTTCGCGCCGCGACAGCCAGCCGCGTGGATCGCCAGAGCATCTTGAGAGGGCAGAAAGATTTTTCTCTATGCCGGAAGCCATGGTCTGCATTTTCGTCAAGCCGCCTGAACCCGGCGCGGTGAAAACGCGCCTGATCCCCGAGCTTGGCCCGGAGCGCACGGCAGAGCTGGCCGAGGCTTTCCTGGAAGACACGGTTGCCATGGTCCGCACGCTCCCCTGGGCGGAATGCATTATTGCCGCCACAAAAACTTTTTCTCGCAGTTACTTCAAGCCCTCGGAGGTCTGGCTGCAGTCCGAAGGCGACCTCGGCGAGCGGCTGGAGAAAGTCCTGCGGCTGGCGCTCAAGCGCTGCGAGATCGTGTTGGCCATCGGCGGAGACAGTCCGGGCCTTCCCGCCGACTATATGGAGCGCGCCCGCCAGGCCCTCAAGACTGCCGACGCCGTTCTGGGCCCCTCCGCTGACGGCGGTTTTTACCTCATGGGCCTCAAGGATTGTCCCGTCGGCGTGCTCGATGGCATTCAGTGGAGCCATTCCACCACGCTCGCCGCCACCGTCCACAAGCTGGAACAGTTCGGCATGAAGACCGTGCTCATCGATCCCTGGTTCGATATCGATAGTCATGACGATCTTGAGCGCCTGCGCCGCCAGTTGGCCGCCGATCCCGTGGCCGCGCCGCGCACCGCCGAAGTTCTCAGCCGCATGTCCACTCAAAAATGAAAATCTCGGTCGTCATCCCCGTTCTGAATGAACGCGCCTCGCTGCCCGCGATCATCGCTGCCTTGCGCGCCTGCCGCGGCCTGTCAGAAATCATCGTGTCCGATGGCGGAAGCACCGATGGCACCGTGGCGTGGCTTCAAGCCCAGCCTGATATCGTGCTGGTGCGGTCCATCCGCGGCAAAGGCCCCCAGATCAACGTCGGCGCCGCCGCGGCTTTCGATGTTCCAGGCGCTGCCGATATTTCCGAAACCGTTTCCACCGAAACGCTCGTCACACAAACCACCCTCACTGGAATCGACGCCACACAAACTCCCGCTACCGGAACCTTTGCCACTGCAACCTCCACGAATCAAATGCCAGCCGCGACCCAAGCCCCTGGAACAGACACGGCCGAAACTGCCACAGCCGAAAAAATCGCCACCTCAGGCCCTCCCGACATTTGTCTGCTCTTTCTTCATGCCGACTGCGTCATTTCCCAGCCGGCGGTTGACGCCCTGCACGCTGCGCTTGCTGACCCGCAGCTTGCCGGCGGTGCGTTCTACATTCGCTTTGCCGAGTCGCGTCCGCGATCTCTGCGCTTTGTGGCCTGGGGCATCAACCTGCGCGCCCGTTTCCGCAACTCCGCCACCGGCGACCAGGGCATCTTCGTGCGCAAGTCAGTGTTTGATTCCATCGGCGGCGCGCCTGAATGGCCGCTGTTTGAAGACGTGGAACTGGTGCGGCGCATCCGGCGGGCAGGGAAGTTCACGGTCTTAAAAACGCCGATCACCATCTCCGGCCGCCGCTATATTGAGCACGGCGTTCTGCGGACGGCGCTCCTTATATATTCGCTGCGATTTGCCTACTGGCTCGGCGTCCCGCCGCAGCGGCTGAAAAACTGGTTCAGGGATGCGCGAACTGATCACAAGTCCGGGGATTGAAAATCCGGCGTTCTGGCGGGCTCGCTCCACTGGCCTCTTCACCCTCACCGTTGATGGCACCCGCAGTGGCCATTCAGAGACAACCGATATGGGTTGACTCTGAGCGCCATACAGCGTAGGGTAAGAGGTGAGAGAGTTTTACCTCTCCCTCTATTCAGGTCCTCTGGACTAAGTCAGTCGTTCTGAATTCCTTTCCTCTTAGCAACCCCAACCCTTAAGGAGGTTGCCCATGTTTTCTCGTACACTTTCTATTTCCTTGAAGCCCAACACCCTGAACGATTTCACCCAGACACTGGATAAGGAAATCATACCCATGCTGCGCAAGCAGGCGGGCTTCCGCGACGAAATCTGTCTCGTC
>Ga0209166_10003984_pt1 | contig 10486 bp, 4 predicted proteins | sample Coa_R1_3_FD_187151 | JGI IMG/M metagenome (GOLD analysis project Ga0209166, IMG submission 187151) | Surface soil microbial communities from Centralia Pennsylvania, which are recovering from an underground coalmine fire - Coalmine... | ecosystem: Environmental > Terrestrial > Soil > Unclassified... | reverse complement strand
ACGATCAGGGCATGGGCGCCGTCCTCGGCCGCCACCTCGCTGGTGGCCAGCACCATGGCTATCGGCTGGCCGGCAAACAGCAGCCGGCGCCGCGCCAGCAGCAGCCGGCCGCGCGACGAGGGCGCAATCTGGGGCATGTCGTCGGCGGTGAGCACCGCCACCACGCCCGGGGTGGCCAGCGCCGCTGTTTTGTCGATGCGCTTGAGGATGGCATGCGCGTACAGGCTGGTGACCAGCCGCGCGTGCAGCAGGCCGGGCAGCGGCAGGTCGGCCACATAGCGCACGCCGCCGGTCACTTTCGCCCCTCCATCAACCATGGGTGTCGGACGGCCAACAGCTTGAAGTTCAGTCATAGCGTGTGTTCCTTTGTGGGCACAGTTGTGTGCCTGGCTCAGCTTACTTCAGTGGAGGGCCGCTGCTGGCGGCCAGATCAGACACGTTCCAGAAGACGACAATTCAGAACGGCTATCGCATATTATAATCGGTCCGCGGGGAGGGGGAGCGATTAGAAATTGCGACATTGCTGACCGGCGGAGTGCCTCCCACTCCGCTTCGCTTCGGGGACTATGTCACCCCCTCCCATCTCCTGAGCCAGAAGAAGGCTAAGAAGAGGGGTGCCTCTAAGAAGAGGGTTCGCTAACGCAAAATTCGCGCCAGTCGTCCGCGGGGCGGACAGTTGGTACAGGCATCGTCCCCGGAGAGGGACGACCGGCCGGAGGCCCGGAGCCCCGAATTCATTCGGCGGGGCAGGATATAACGCGGCGGCGGCGATCAAACGGATGCAGGGCGGCACGCGGCGCCATTGATTGAACGGCCGCCGCCATTCCATCACAGGCGCGTGGTCCGCCGGTCCGGGCCGGCGATTGAAATCGCGCCTCTGGGCCTGCGGCCGGTCGTCCGCCTCCGCGGACGAGTGATCTGCGTGGAGGCGTGGTAAAGGCAGCGTTCCTGTAGTGAAGGTATCATCCCTGCAGAGGGACGATGCCTGTACCAACTGTCCGCCCCGCGGACGACTGGCGCGAATTTTGGGGGTTGACGAATTAACGCGCTTCGCCTGCCTAGAGGCACCCCTCTTCTGTGCGTACTTTCCGCACAGGAGACGGGACGGGGGTGACATAGTCCCCGAAGCGAAGCGAAGTGGGAGGCGCGCGGCCCGAACAGGCGTGGACGCCCTTAACAATTGGAGCTAACGATGCCAGCACCTGCCAGCATGTTTTCTGATCCGGCCTACAAGGCCAACCCGTACCCCTTCTATGCCCAGGCGCGCGCCGCGGGCCCGGTCCAAAAGACCAAGCTGCCCAATGGCGTGCAGGTCTACCTGGTGACCCGCTATGCCGATGTGCAGGCCGGGCTGAAGGACGCGCGCCTGGTCAAGAACATTCTTAACGCGCGCGACCACGGCTTCCTGGCGCGCATGGGCCTGGGCGTGCTCGGCAACAACTCCAACATGCTTAAGGCCGACCCGCCCGAGCACACCCGGCTGCGCGCGCTGGCTCATGCCGCCTTCACCCCCAAATACGTGGCCGGGCTGCGCGGGCACATCCAGGAGATTGCCGACCACCTGCTGGACGGCGTGCAGGGCCGGGGACAGATGGACCTCATCCAGGATTTCGCGTTCCCGCTGCCCATCACGGTCATCTGCGAGATGCTGGGCGTGCCCACCAAGGATGAGGCTCAGTTCCGTAAGTGGTCCAGCGCGCTCATCACCTCCGGCCTGATCAGCGCCGAACGGCCGCGCCCCACCAAGGCGCTGCTGCAGCTGATCCAATATGTGCGCGCGCTCGTGGCGCAGCGGCGCCGCAAGCCGCAGGATGACCTGATCAGCAAGTTGATCCATGTGGACGAGGGCGGCGACCGCTTTACGCCGCGCGAGCTGGTGGGCACGGTGATGGTACTGCTTATCGCCGGGCACGAGACTACGGTCAACCTCATCGGCAGCGGCACGCTGACGCTGCTGCAAGACCCGGCTCAGCTGGAGATACTCAAAAATGATCCAGCGCTGATCAAGCCGGCGGTGGAAGAGCTGCTGCGCTACGTCAACCCGGTGCAGCTCGTCAACCGCTACGCGGCCGAAGACCTGGAGATTGGCGGCGTGGCCATCCCGCGCGGCAGCCACCTGGCCATGGTGGTGGCCGCCGGCAACCACGACCCGGCCTTTGTGGCTGAGCCGGAGCAGCTTGACATGCACCACAGCGACACCAGGCACCTGGCCTTTGGGCAGGGCATCCACTACTGCCTGGGCGCGCCGCTGGCCCGGCTGGAGGGCGAGATCGCCTTCACCACTCTGCTGAGGCGCCTGCCCAACCTGCGGCTGGCGGCCGAGACCGATGCGCTGGTGTGGCGCGCGGCTACGGAGCTGCGCGGGCTGAGCGCGCTGCCGGTGACGTTCTGATATTTTTCGCGCGTGCGGGAGCTACCCCAAGGCAATCACGTCTTGCATCGTCATCGAAGAAAGGTTCCCGAAAAAAGGGTGTCGGGCCCGAAGCTCCGCTTCGGGCCCGACACCCTTTTTTCGGGGGATTCTTCCATGCCATCTGCGGAAGACGCGATTGCCCTGGGAGCTACCCGATGCCGGAGAGAAAGACCACGCGCTGCTGCTCGTCGCTGAGGCCGGCGGCCAGCGAGCGCCCAATCTCGGCGGCACGGGCCGAGGCCGCCTGGGCCAGCTCGGTCTCGCCGCGCGAGCGGTGCAGCTCGGCCAGGGCGGCCAGCGCCGGCCAGGCCTGGCCCGGCAGCCCAAGCTGCTGCGACAGCGCCACGGCCTCGCGCAGATAATCCAGCGCCAGGTCCGATTGGCCATCGGCCGCGGCCAGCACCGCCAGGGCGCGCGCCACCGGTATGCGGAAGCGCGGGTTGCCGCGGCTGCTCGCCTCGAACCGCTCCATGTCGGCGCGCGCCGCTGCCGCCGCGCCGGAGCGCACCAGCGCCTCGGTCTCCAGCCAGCGCGTCAGACCAAAGAAGGGCGCCTGCACCCGGTCGCGGCCGGCCAGCGCCTCTCGGGCCAGGCGCGCCGCCTCGCTCCACCGGCCAGCCAGCGCTTCGTCGGCGCACAGCTCGGCCGCCACCGGTTCCAGGAATGGGCGGGTCGGAAAGCCTTCGTTGAGCGCCTGGGCCTCCAGGTGCACGGCGCGCGCGCCGTCCAGGTCAAACAGCGCGCGCCGCACCGCTCCCAGCTCGTTCAACATGAAGATCGATAGAGCGTTCATCCCCAGCCGCCGCCCAAGGTGGGCGCCCTCTTCGGCCACGGCCAGGGCTTCTTGATACTGGCCGGCCTCGCACAGGCCGTGCGCCAGGTGCACCGCGCCCAGTACCAGGCTCCAGATGTGCTCAATCTCCTGGCTGATGCGCCGCGCCTCGCGCGCCGCCTCAATGCCGGCTGACAGGCGGCCGGTGTTAAGCCGGGCGTTGGCCACTTGCAGCAGGCAATCGGCCAGGGCCGCCCGATCGCCCAGCGCGGCAAACAGGGGCCGCGCCCGCTCGGCGTAGGCTTCCGCCGCGGCCCAATCGTTCGCGCCCAGCTCCACGTAGCCCAGCACGTTCAGGCTGCGGGCGATAAGCTCATCGGCGCTGAGCTGCTCGGCCAGTGCCAGTGCGCGCCGGCCATGCTCGCGGGCCGGGGCCAACTGGCCGCCATAGAAGGCGTAGTGCGCCAGGGTCCACTCGGTCTCGGCCAGGCCCAGCGTATCGCCGCTGGCCCCGGCCACCTGCACCGCCTGCCCCAGGAATTTGGAGACCTCATCCGATTGGAAGTTGTGGATGCCGGCCAGGTTCGCCAGCCGGTTGAGCACGACGCACTCCAGCCGCGGATCACTCGCGGCGCGGGCGCGCGCCAGCGCCTGCTCATAGGCGGCGCGCGCGCCGGCGTAGTCGCTGGCTGCCTCGCGGGCTCGGCCGAGCTGATGGTAGAGCTGGCCCAGGCCGTGCGCCGCTGGCAGGCTTTCGGCGGCCCGCAGAGCGCGCTCGTAGTACTGCAGCGCATCACGCACGGCGTACAGCCGCATGGCCTCGTCGCCAGCGGCCAGGCTGTGCCGGAAGGCCGCCTCCGGCTGGCCGGCCGCCAGCGCATGCTGGGCTAGCTCGGCCGAGGGCGCGCCAGCGGCCTCCAGCGCCGCCAGCGCGCGCCGGTGGAACACGCGCCGGCGCGCCTCGCCGGCCTCGGTGTAGGTCACGTCGCGGATCTTGTCGTGGGCGAAGCGGCAGCGCCCGGCGGCGCCGGCCGCCGGCACCAGCAGGCCCGACGCCAACAAATCGTCCCAGGCCGCCAGCCCGGCGTCTTCGCTTAAGCCCGACACGCCGCACAGCTCGTCGAAGGTTACATCGCGCCCCAGCACCGCGCCAGCCGCCAGCAGGCTGGCCGCCCCAGGCCCCAGCCGCGCCAGCCGCCCCCGGATCAGCTCGCGCACGCCAGGGGGTATGAGATTATCCAGCCCGGCCACGTCGGCGCCGCCCACGTCCAGCAGCCAGTGCCCGCCGGGGCTCGGCTGCAGGCGCAGCACCTCCTGCTGCAAGAGCGCCTTGAGCGTTTCGACGATAAAGAATGGCTGGCCGCTGGTCTCGGCGAAGAGCCAGCCGGCGAACGCATCCAGGCCGTGCGCGGCGCGCGGCGCGGCGCTCAGCCGCTCCAGGTAGCTGCGGGTGTCGTCGAGCTTGAGCGGCCCCAGGCGCAAGCGCAGCGCGCCCAGGTCACGGGTCAGGCCGGCCAGCCAATCCGCCAGCGGCACGGGCGCCGGACCGGGCGGTGCGGCCAGCAGCTCCGAGCGAAGTGTGCCCAGCAGCAGCAGCGCGGCGCCCTGGCCGGCCCAGCGGCGGGCGGCGTAGTGCAGCAGGTCGAGCGAGCCCACATCCGCCCACTGCAAGTCGTCGATGAACAGGATCACCGGCGCGCGGGCGGCGCGGGCCGCACCCAGGCGCGCCACCGACTCGAACAGGCGTGACTGGGCGGCGGCTTCATTGGCGGCTGGCCCGCGGGCGCGCGGCGCGTGCTCGCTCAGCTCGGGCAGCAATTGGGCCAGCTCGCCCAGCCACACGTCGCCCAGCTCATCCAGCACACGCTGCGCATCCTGCGCCAGGCCCGCCCGCAGCGCTTCCACCACCGGCTGGTAGGGCAGCCGCCCGCCCGCCTCAAAGGCACGCCCCCGGCTCACCTGGGCGCCCTGCGCCTCGGCCCAGGCCAGAAAGTCGCTGGCCAGCCGCGTCTTGCCAATGCCGGCCTCGCCTTCGACAATCACACACTGGGTCTGGCCCTGGCGCGCGGCGTGATAGGCGCTGATGAGCTGGCTGAACTCGTCGCCGCGCCCGACCAGCGGCCCCTCAGCCAGGGTCGGCGGCTGGGCCGCGCTCAGCGGCCGAACCAGTGGCGGCGGTCCCGCGGCCAGGCGGGCCCGCTCGGCCAGGACCAGGGTGGCCGGCGCGGGCTCCACGCCCAATTCGCGCGCCAGGGCGGCCTGGGCCGTGCCAAACACCTCCAGGGCCGCGGCCCGGTCGCCGGCCGCCAGGTGCACCTGCATCAGGCGCTGATAGGCGGTCTCGTCGAGCGGGTCCAGCATCAGCCAGCGCGTCAGGCTGGCCAGAGCGCCGGGCCGGTCGCCGGCCTGCCCCAGCGCGGCCGACAGCCGGTCGAACACCACGCTGGCCCGCTGATGCCAATAGGCGCGCTGCGCCGCTGCCCAGTCGTCAAACTCCGGCGCGTCGCCCAGCGAGAAACCCTCCAGAAAGTCGCCGCGGACCAGCGCCGCCGCGGCCTGCAGGCCAGCCACATCCGTAGGGCCGCCGCGCGCCGCCGCGCCTGGCCGGCCAGCCGCCGCCTGCTCCACCTGCTCCAAGTCCAGCTCAAAGTCCGCAGTGAAGTCGATGCTCAGGCTGTCGCGCCCAACCACCAGGTGGGGCACCGGCTGGCCGGCCTCGCCCAGGTTTTGGCGCAAGAAGGCCAGGGTCCGGCGCAGCATCATGCGGCCGTGCGGCTCGTCGCTGTCAGGCCAAAAGAGCGCGGTCAGCCGGTCGCGCGTGGGGGCGCCGCCGGCCGCGGCCAGGTAGATCAGCAGGGCCAGCGCCTTGCGGGTGCGAAACACGACCAGGCGGCCGCCGTGGCGCGCCTCGGGCGCGCCCAGCAGCGCCAGGCTCAGGCGGGCCATGCTGCGCCCTGGTGGACACACACGTTCGAGGCTGTGTTCACACGCATGTTCACGGCCGGGCCACACGCGGGTGCTACTCTGTCGTCCATAACCGGCCGACGATTATAAGCCCGACTGAACATGCCCACACTCACTTTTACCGCACCCATCCACGCCGGCCAGGCCGAAGGCTGGCGCCGCTTCGCCCAGGAGCTGCTGGGATCGCAGCGGCCGGCGCACGAGGCCTCGCGGCGGCGGCTGCGCGTGTGGCGTGAAAGCGTCTGGCTCGGCGAGGCGCGGGCGGGCGAGCTGGCCATCGTCCAGCTCGAAGCCGATGAACCGAGCACGCTGCTGGCGCGGCAGGCAGCCTCCGAGCTGCCCTTTGACCGCTGGTTCGGCGAGCGGTGGCTGGGCCTGACCGGCTGCGAGCTGGGGCGCGCCGCGCGCACGGGCCGGCTCGAGCACATCTTTGAATGGAACGCCGCCGAGCGCTCGGCGGCTGAACAGAGTGACAGGGCATCTACTGGGGTCGATCAAAAGGAGACAATCAAATGAACGCAGACAACACGAACCGGATTCGTTTGGGCGCGCTGGCCCTGGTGCTGGGCGGGGTCATCGCAGTGGTGGGCGAGTTCATGCGCGGGCCGCTGCTGGACCCGAGCGTGAACCCGGCCGGCTTCGCTCAGGCAGCGGCGTCGTCGAATTGGGGCGCCGCCTGGACGCTGATCTTGCTGGCGGCCACGCTGAGCATCTTTGGCACCCTGGCCATCTATGGCTACCTGGCCGGCGGCCGCGCGGTTGGGATGGCCTTCTGGGGCATGGTGCTCAGCCTCGCGGGCGGCGCGCTGTTCCTGGTCTTCACGGGGTCGTTTGCCTTCGCCGACCCGGTGGTGGCCCGGCTGTACTTGCAGGGCGACCAGGGCGCCATTGGCGCAGCGGTGGCCGCCTTCTATCAGGGGCCGGCCACGAGCATCCTGTATCCGTCTGGGCTTATCGGCACGCTGGGCTCCATCCTGCTGGGCATCGCCATCTGGCGCTCGGGCACGTTGCCGCGCTGGGCCGGCATCCTGTTCGCCATCCACACCCCGCTGCTGGCCTTTGCCTCGGCCTTCTCATACCCGCTGGAGCTGCTGGGTGGGCTGGCGCTGCTGGCCTGCGCCCTGTGGCTGGCACCAGTTATGCTGCGGCCGGCCGCGCGCGACGGGATGACCGCCGCCAGCGCCGCGCGGGCCTGAAGCGCCTCTCGCCGGGTCACACAGAAACAGGCGTGCTGGCCGGTCGACCCTGACTGGCTCAGCACGCCTGTTTGTTAAGACGTCAGCCTGGCCGCTCGCGCAGCCGGCTCAGCGCGCTAGCAATCGACGCGGCCTCGGTTGGCAGGCCGAGCTCATCGGCCAAGGCCGCCGCCTGGCCCAGCAAGCGGCCGGCGCCCTCCTTGTCGCCGCGCGCCTCGGCCAGCACCGCCTGGCAGCGCAGCAGCGGCAGACGGTAGCGGCGATAGTGGCCGACCTGCGCGCCAAAAGTTTCGACGTCGGCCTGGGCGGCGGCCACGTGCCCCTGCCGCACCAGCGCCTCGGTCGCCCACCAGCGCAGCAGGCCCACGTGCAGCAGGGTGACGTCGGGTGAGGCCAGCGCCGCGGCGGCGAATGGGTAAGCCTGCTCCCACTGGCCCAGCAGCGCGTGGTCGGCGCAGAGCTGCGCGGAGGGCAGCGCCTTGAAAGCCGGCGAGACCGGCCCCTGCGCGAGGGCCTGGGCCTCAGCGTGCAGCGCCAGCGCGCGCTCGAAGTCTCGCAGGTCGCGATAGATGCCACCCAGCAGCGCCAGCGAAATGATCTGCCAGTGGGCGGCGGGCACGCCGCGCGACAGGGCCAGGCACTCCGCGCCCACCGCCAACGCCGCCTCGAGCTGCCCCATTTCGCGCAGACCAATGGACAGCCGGCAGGCGGCGCCGATCTGGCCCCAGGGGTTCTGCAGCTCGCGCGCCGTGGCGTAGGCCACGCGGCAAATGTCGACCGCGGCGGGCGCCTGGCCCAGGCGGATGAGCGCCTCCGCCTGAAGGCAGACGGAGTCCACCTCCATCACGCGGTTGCCCTGCTCGGCATAGAGCTGCGCGGACAGGCGCGCGTGCTGCTCCGCCTCGTCCCACTGCTCCACCACCCAATACCCATAGCCGATGACGTTGTGGCTGCGTGCCACCAGCTCGCGCAAGCCCGCCTGCTGCGCCAGGCGCAGCGCGCGCTGGCCGTGCTCCAGCACGTGCGCCCTGTCCCAGCTGTAATAGCCCATCTGGGCCAGGTTCCATTCGGTTTCGGCCAGGCCGGGCAGGTCATCGTTCGCCTCGGCCACGGCCAGGGCCTGCCGCAGCAGCTCTTGGGCCGCCGGAAAATTGCCGCCGGCCTGCGCGATCAGAGTGGCCAGGTGGTTCAGCGCCAGCCGCTCGGTGAGCGCGTCGCCGGCCTGGCGGGCCTGCGCCAGCAGCCGCTCGTAGGTTTGCCGCGCCCGGTCCAGCTCGCCGTTCAGGTCGTAGGCCCGGCCCAATTGGGCCAGCAGATGCCGCAGGTCGGCGCCGGTGATGGTGGGTGGCTCGGCGCTCTCCAGCAGCGCCAGGGCTTGCTCGTATTGCGCGATGGCGTCGCGGGCGGCGAACAGCGCCAGCGCCTCGTCACCGGCCGCCAGCGAGTGGCGGAAGGCCGGCTCGGCCTGGCCGCCGCGCAGCGCGTGGTGCGCAAGCTCAGCGGCCGGCGCGCCCTCGGCCGCCAGCAATTGCAGCGCGCGCCGGTGATACACGCGCTGCCGCGCTGAGCCGGCCTCGGCATAGGTGGCGTCGCGCACCTTGTCGTGCGTGAAGAGGTAGGCGTCGCGGCCGGCGGCTTCGCGCAGCAGGTGGCCGGCCAACAGGGCCTCCAGCGCCGTCAGGCCTTCGTCCTCGCTCATGCCCGCCACCTGGCGCAGATGGTCGAAGCTGGCCGGGCGGCCCAAGACGGCCGCGGCCGCCAGCAGCGCCTGGGCCGCCGCCGTCTGGCGCGCCAGCCGCGCGCGGATCACCTCCAGCACGCCGGCCGGCAGCACACTGCGCGGCCCAGCGGCGCCTTGCGCCGCGCCAAAATCGATATGCCAGGCGCCGCCCGGCCCGGCCTCGGCCACCAGCAGCCCGCGGTCGAGCAGCGCCTTGAGCGTCTCCACAATAAAGAGGGGCTGGCCAGCGGTCTCGCTGAACAGCCAGCCGCCAAAGCTGGCCGCGGCCGGGCCGCCCAGCATCTCGACAATTTGCAGGGTTTCAGCTGGGGTTAGCGCCGCCAGCGGCAGGCGCCGCACGGGCAGGTCGCGCTCCAGGCTGGCCAGCCAGGCCGTCGCCAGGGGCGCCGCCTGGGCGGCCTCGTCGCGCCACCCAGCCAAGAGCAGAACCGGAGCGGCGCCCTCGCGCCAGCGGCGGCCGGCGTAGTGCAGCAGGTCGAGCGAGGCCATGTCCGCCCACTGCACATCGTCCATGAACAGCACGAGCGGCGATTGGCGCGCCAGGGTCTCGCCCAGGCGGGCCACGGCTTCAAACAGCTGGGCCTGGGCGGCGTCATCGGCCGGCCGCTGGGCCAGGTCTGGGTACAGGTCGCGCAGCTCGGGCAGCAGCCGCGCCAGCTCGGCCAGCCAGGTATCGGTGAGGCGCCCGCGCAAGCCCGCCAGCGCGCCCGGCGCACCGCGCAGCGCCTCGACGATGAGCTGATAGGGCAAGGCGCCGCCCGTCTCGAACGCCCGCCCTTGCAGCACCGCCGCGCCCTGGGCCGCGGCCCAGGCGACGAACTCGGCCGCCAGGCGCGTCTTGCCGATGCCGGCTTCGCCCTGCAGCACCACCACCTGCGGCCGGCCGGCGCGGGCCTGGTGGTAGGCCTCCACCAATTGGCCATACTCGGCGGCGCGGCCCACCCAGGGTATTTCCAGCGCGGCGGCCGGCACCGCGGCCTGCGGCCGTGCCGGTGGCCGTGCCGGCGGCCGCGCGGGGCGGCGGGCCGGCCACTGCCCCGCGCGCAGCCGCTCAGCCAGCGCCTGGGTCTCGGGGGCCGGCTCGGCGCGCAGCTCCGCCGCCAGCCGGGCGCGGTAGGCGTCGTAGGCCTGCAGCGCGGCCGGGCGGTCGTGGTTGGCCGCCTGCAGCGCCATCAGGCGGGCAGTCGCGCCATCATCCAGCGGGTCAAGGCTCACCCAGCGCGCGGCGGTCTCCACCGCGGCGGCGGCCTCGCCCGCTTCGGATTGCAGCCGCGACAGCGCCTCGTGCAGCGCCACCGCCTGCCGGTGCCAGTATTCGCGCTGCTCGGCCGCCCAATCGTCAAAGGCCGGCGCGTCGCGCAGCGAGAAGCCTTCCAGAAAATCCCCGCGCACCAGCTTGG
>Ga0209166_10003982_pt1 | contig 10489 bp, 8 predicted proteins | sample Coa_R1_3_FD_187151 | JGI IMG/M metagenome (GOLD analysis project Ga0209166, IMG submission 187151) | Surface soil microbial communities from Centralia Pennsylvania, which are recovering from an underground coalmine fire - Coalmine... | ecosystem: Environmental > Terrestrial > Soil > Unclassified... | reverse complement strand
TGCGCCGGGACATAGCCATGACCGGCGAGATCACTCTGCGCGGCAAGGTGCTTGCCATCGGTGGCTTAAAGGAAAAACTCCTGGCTGCGCTCCGCGCCGGAATTACAGAAGCCATGATCCCCAAAGAAAATGAGAAAGACCTGCCGGAGCTTCCCGAAAATATCCGCAATCACATGAAAATTCATCTGGTGGAAAACATGGATCAGGTGCTGAAGGTCGCCCTCGAACAACCTCTTCCGGAGATGCCGGAAGAGACGGTTGAATCAATGCCTGTACCGCCAACCGTCGAAAGCCCGGTTTCGAGACAGTATCTGTGAGCTTGAGGTGCGGATTTGAAAAAGGCCCGCTGAAACGCGGGCCTTTCTTGTGATGCTGAGATTTGTGAGATTGATGTGTGGCACAGCGCGGCGGAGCCGCAGCCAAAACAACCAATATATACCGCGGAGGCGCGGAGAACAGCAAAATCCAAGCCAGCACCTCAACCACAGAGGACACGGAGGAACACAGAGAAGAGCAAGATTTTTTGCGGTTTGAGAAGATTTCAGCCCATAGTAGCACAGCCCCCTCGGCTGTGTTGAAAGTTGTAAAGAACTGCTTTCTTCAACGTATTTGATTGATGTAATAAATAAAGGTTCCAGAAAACCCCAACACAGCCGGGGGCGGCTGTGCCACCTAAACCGTCAACACTTGAATCCAAGCTCCAAACAAAACCTTGCCTGCCAAACCTATCATCGCTAAGTTTCTGGCGTCGGCTGCCGACCCTAAGCTCTTCCCTGCGGAAGGGCCGCCGGAGTTCGCCTTTCTGGGGCGCTCTAACGTGGGCAAATCGAGCCTGATCAATTCCCTGCTCGGCCAAAGGCTCGCGCATGTAAGCTCTACGCCCGGCCGTACACGGACTATCAACTTTATCGGGATCTATGCCAAAGCTACGCAGCCACAACCTGAGTTGATGCTGGTTGACCTGCCGGGATATGGATATGCCAAGCTCTCGCGCGAAATCTCCGCAGAGTGGCCGAAATTCATTGAGCCTTACCTAGAACAACGAAGGGCTTTGCAACTGGCGATCTGTTTGATTGACGCAAATGTTCCTCCGCAGTCCAGCGACAGCCAGTTGATTGATTTCCTGCGCAGCGTCGATCGGCAGTTTCTGGTGGTGGCGACTAAAGCGGACAAACTCTCAGGAAACAAGCTGCGACCCGCTTTGGTCTCTCTGGCTCGTGAGCATGGAGTGGAAAGTATTCTTCCCTATTCGGCCAAGACGGGCGCCGGCAGGAACGAGCTCTGGAAAGTGATTCGCGATCTGGCAGCGGAATAACGCCATGTTCCTACCATGTTTCTATTCATAAAAGACCCATTCGCCAGAAAGATGGTCCTGGGCTCGCTGACCTTTGCAGCCGCTCTATTGATCATGTTTACGGTACTCACCATCGTCTATCGCCATCTGCGCCCGAAATGCTCGGATGAAGTTATGTTTGAGTCAATGAGCCCCGACCGGCAGTGGATCGCTACGGCCATGCAACGCAGGTGCGGCGAGGAGTCGCCGATCTCCACCCATGTGAACCTTCGAGCCGCAGGCCACTCCCTGCGATATGGATTCTTTTCGGGAAAGGCCGAGGAAGGCGAGGTCTTTGAGTTGGAGCGTGATGCGCAAGCAGCCCATCTGGCCCTTGTATGGAGCTCTGCCAGCCAATTGACAATTCGCTGTCCGGATTGCACGGACATAAGCAGGCAACAGGCGCGGTGGGGAAATGTGTTGATCAGATATGAGATCAACACAAAGTAGATTGACGTAGGAGCACAGCCGGGGGGCGGCTGTGCTCCTACGTCTGTTTTTCTGGTTAGCGGGCGCCGTTGCCGGCGGTTGTGGAGCCTCCGTGCTGCCCAAGCCATGAAGTCAGGTTTTTCTGCTGGTGTTCGCGATAACTGATGCATGCGTTGACGCTCTCCACGACTTGGCGAAGAGCCCGCTCCGCTGAGGGAATCTTGTGCTCAGTGAAGAACCGCTGAACATCGTCGCGCGAATCAGCATCGCAGAAGCTGCGGGTGGAGGAGACGATCAGCCCTCCACCCAGCGTGGTCGTTTTCTTTTCCACTTCGGGCCAATGCTCTTTCACCCACGGCCAGACAGTTTCACGCACTGAATATCTGGTGAGCATCTCTCCTATGCGCGCGGCGGTATCCTGATTGCTGATTTCGTCGGAGACAACCACCTGGAGCCAACGTCGAACCAATTGCGGGTCTTGAAAATTGGTCAGACCGAAAGCCAAGTTGCCTATCTGTTCAGGAGAATGAGCCTTACGCATGGCTGCCAGGTAGCGATCAAACAGATCAGCATTGCCGTTGCGTGCAGCTATTCCCAATGCAATCTGGGCCAAGCCAGACTCTACTGACTCAGGATTCTCCAAATACTGCTCTGCCAGCCGGGTAGATCGCCGTATGGCCTCCGGATCGTCTCCCATTCCACCCAGAATTCTCAGAAGATGAAAGCGAACCTGGCCGATCCCCGGATTTTCACCCGCCGTAGGTGTCCACCCGATCTTTTGCATCATGGGCTGGAAATTGGAGCGTATCCAAGCCGTGAAAGCTGGACGATCCTGGGGTGTGACCAGGTATCTGTCCATGGACTCCAAGGAACGAATGTAGCTATCCACGACTTCCCGTTCGGTATCCTGATTCAGGGCGGCCACCAGATCCAACAGACGGACAACATTCTCCTGTCCGGCTCTTACCAAAGCAGATTCATCATTGACCAGTGACATCCGTTCCGCCGTATTCAACTGGGTCGCGATCGAGCCGCTGAGTTTCTGTAAATCGGCCGCATCGTACTGCGTGCGGTAGTAACCAACGGCATTGGCGTTTGTGAATACCCAGGAAGAGCAACCGGTGAGAGGTACCGTTTCCTGGCGCTGGCTGAATATCTGGCAGAAGGGTTTGCCCTCGGAAGATTTAAAACAAAGGGGGATCATCCAGACTTCATTGTTCTCCGGGTCGCTGCCAGGGTCGGCAAATAATCGCCGCTGAGAGATTGTGACCTCAGTCTTGGGATGGGGCTGGATCGTTGCTTTCGATCTCTTACCTTTACGGGTGGAAACGGGTTGCGGCGGAGGAGTGATGCATTCGCTCTTCACGCTGACCAGCGGCTCTCCCGGCAGATCCACAAAGGAGAGCATGATCTTGTCCACAGGCCGTCCTGATACCTGCGTGATTGCGCCCCAAAAGTCCTCGGCGGTTGCATTAGAGTAAGAAAACTTGCTCAGATATGCATTGACGCCCCGGCGAAAGACATCCGGACTCACATAGGACTCAATCATGCGCAGCACCGCCGCAGACTTTTCATAGGAAATGGCGTCGAACAACTCAATGATCTCCTGCGGCTTGTCGGCCTTCACCCGAATGGGATGAGTGTTCTTCAACGCGTCGAACTGGAGCGCGCCATTGGTCGCGATCACTGCGCCCAGGTTTGCATTCCACTCCGGATGCAACGCCAGGGAGGGTTTAAGGGCCATCCAGGTGGCAAAGCCCTCGTTGAGCCACAGGTTGTTCCACCACTTCATGGTTACAAGATCGCCAAACCATTGATGCGCCATCTCATGGGCCAGTACTTCGAAGACGGCCTGGCGCGTACTTACAGAGGAGTTCTTATCGTCGATGAAGAGCAGCGATTCGCGATAGAAAATGGCAGCTGAATTTTCCATGGCGCCCGCCTCAAAATCAGGCAAGCCTACAATGTCCAGTTTTTCAAATGGATACTTGATGCCGTAATACTGGTTGTAATACTTCAGGATCTCCTCGGCATATCGCACGGCGGCGACGCCCAGGGGCTTTTTATCCGGCGTGCCGCAGACCCGGATAGGAATATCCTCAGCCGATCCTTCATTGCATTGAAGATCACCCACAGCCATGGCCACCAGGTAGGTAGACATTTTCTTCGTCGTGGAGAACTTCAGCGAATGTTTTTCGGGGCCAGGACCGGGCGTGTCGGAGATGATGCGGCCATTCGAAATAGCTGTGTCGCCCTTGTCGACAACCACAGTCACATCAAACGTGGCCTTCAATGCCGGCTCATCGAATGAAGGAAAGGCCCGGCGAGCATCCGTTGCTTCAAATTGGGTCGTGGCATAACTGCGCAACTTGGTCTTGGCCAAGTAGAAACCATGAAGCTTGTCATTAAGGATTCCGGTGAACTGCACCTCGATACTGGCGGAGCCAGCAGCCAGCGGGCTGGGAACCGTCAAGGTCGCCTGCTCTGTGGCAGGATCAAGAGTGACCTTGGCCTCCTGGGTCTTGCCATTCTGGGTGATACTCGCCTTCTGGAACTCGATCTCGATCGAATTCAGGGTCACGGAGTTGCCAGGATGGATGACACGGACGTCTATTGTTTCCTGGCCAGTAAACGTCGCACTCCGCAGATCGGGCGTGAACACCAGCTTGTAATGATCAGGAACGACATTCTCCGGCAAGCGTTGCGCAACGGCCAACAGCGGAAGGAATGCGAACAGGATTATCGCGATTTTTCTAAACTGCATAAGCCTCCTAATTTTACAGCGCCAGCCATTCGGAACGAGAGGTTCCAGGTGGATGAAGGTTTTCGATGAATAGATTTGCCGAGAGAGCGACCGAGGAAACCTATGCCGCCCCGCTGGGGCTCATGTCAATACTTTCAGCATTTCCCAGAGTTCCACTTCGTTTCCCCCTGGGCTAACTTGTTAATGCGCCGCACCATCCCGCACGCGCAACACCGGCGCGTGTTGGGGATCCCTGCTTCGGCGCTGTATTTGGGCGGTCATGGTTCATCCACAATCTCCAGATATCAACCATCCGTAACCGCATATCGTTACTTTTTCCGGAAGCTGTAAAAACCCTTTTCCATCTCAGCTTTTCTCATTCAAGACAGGCTGACCAGCCACAATGACCTGAAAACAGCGATTCCAGGCAAACCAATAGCCGATCTCACGATAGTCCTTCACGTCGAACAACGCCAAATCAGCATCTTTACCCGGCTCGATGCTTCCTTTGCGCTCCTGCAATTGAAGCGCGCAGGCGGCATTGATGGTACTGGCGGCAATCGCCTCCCCTGGACCCATCTTCATGTGAGTGCAGGCCAGCGAAACAACAAACGCCATACTGGGCGTGGGCGCGGTACCTGGATTGTAATCGGTCGCCAGGGCGACCGCCACTCCTGAATCGATGAGCCTGCGGGCATCGGGAAAGGCGCTTTGGCCAAGAAAGTAGTTGGCAGCGGGCAGCAGGGTGGCCACTGTCTCTTCGCGGGCTAATAATCTCAGGTCCTTCAGAGCGACGCAATCCATGTGGTCCAGCGAGGCTGGCTGATAGGTCAGCAACGCATTCAATTTTGACGGGGTAAATTGGCAAACGTGAGCACGCGTTCCCAATCCGGCTTTTTGGGCGGCGGCAAAGATTTTCTCCGACTGCTCCAAAGTAAAGGCGCCACGCTCACAAAAAACATCCACAAATTCAGCCAGCTTCTTTTGAGCAGCCTGAGGAATGATCTTCCGGCAAACCAGTTCTATGTACTGATCCTCTTTATCGGAAAACTCCTGGGGCGTAACATGCGCCGCCAGCAGCGTGGGTATCACTTTGCCCGGCCACAGGCGGGCGGCATCACGAATGGCCTGTAACGACTTGATCTCATCTTCTACTGTAAGCCCATAACCGGACTTAGCTTCGACGGTGGTCGTACCCTGCTCTAACATGGCATTGAAGGCGCCCAGCACTCGCTGGCCCAGTTGCTTGCGCGAGGCTTTGCGGACCGCAGCCACACTGGAGCGAATGCCGCCACCGGCAGCGGCGATCTCCTGATAGGAAGCACCTGCGACACGTTTCTCGAAATCCAGCAGGCGCGGTTCGAAGAACACCGGATGGGTATGCGAATCGATCAGCCCGGGAAGTACGACCCCGCCCCGGCAATCTATCTCTTGCAGCTTGCTGCGGTTCTTGCGCAGCCAATGCTCGCGAAGAATTGATAGCTGCGGGCCGGCGGCTATGATCCTACCGCCTCCGCAAAACACAGCAGCATTTTCGATCAAGCCAATCTCTTTGAGGGCTGAACCACGCCTGGGGGTCGAATCACCGCGTAACGTCAGGAGTTGGCCAATGTTGGCCAATAGAAGATAAGGTTTAGAGGGAAGCTGGTTTGACGGGTTCAAAATTTAAAATTTTAAATTTGAAATTTAAAATTTATTTCTCCTAGATTTTTCAACAATGGTTAGCCTGCCTATTGCACCAAAATTTTCTCGCTAGTAGGCAGGGACTTTAAGCCTAATGTCACTTACTTTTGCACTCGTTCGTTGACGCTCTGGCAGCTAACGTCAAGATCAGTGCCGCCCCTCCGGGGCTCACGCCATTTGAGGTCATTTTCCCCAGGGTTCCGCTACGCTTCACCCTGGGCTAAGTTCTGATCGCGCCTCCGGCGCTTGGTTTCTCGTTCTCCAAAGTGCTTCGACACCCTAAAGTAGTGACATTAGGCTAAAGCCCTGTATTTAAAAGACCTTTCGGCACGACTCAAGTCGTGCCCTGATACACGTCTTCACGCAAACGACCCACTACCGAGATTCACTCTCCCTTGCCGGAGCGCATTGGGACATTTATTCCTGTGCGATCGGCAAAGTTGGCGGCCTCTTCGTAACCGGCGTCCACGTGGCGAGCCACGCCGATGCCGGGATCGTTGGTCAGGACCCGTTCAATGCGGCGGGCCATCGCCTCGCTGCCATCGGCCACGGTGACCTGACCGGCGTGCAAAGAGTAGCCGATTCCTACTCCTCCACCGTTATGTACTGAAACCCAACTGGCTCCGCTTGCGGTGTTCAACAAGGCATTCAAAATAGGCCAGTCAGCCACAGCGTCACTGCCATCTTTCATCGACTCGGTTTCCCGGTAGGGAGAAGCCACTGAGCCGCAGTCAAGATGATCACGACCCATCACAATCGGCGCCTTGATTTTGCCTTTCCTGACCAGGTCGTTGATGGCCAAGCCAAACTGCGCCCGTTCGCCATAGCCCAGCCAGCAAATGCGGGCGGGGAATCCCTGGAACTTGATACGTTTGCGGGCCAAGCTGATCCATCGGCCCAAAATGCGGTTGTGGGGGAACAGTTCAAGCACCAGATCATCGGTAACAGCAATATCGGCCGGGTCGCCGGAGAGCGCCGCCCAGCGGAACGGACCGCGTCCTTCGCAAAACAGTGGACGGATATAGGCAGGAACAAAGCCGGGGAAATCGTAAGCATTCTTGACTCCCCGTTGAAAAGCGAAGGTCCTTATGTTGTTGCCGTAGTCGAAGGTCACGCTACCCATTTTCTGAAGCCGTAACATGCCCTCCACATGGCGGGCCATCGAATCCAACGAATGGTCCAAATACCCCTGCGGGTCGCGCCGGCGCAGTTCCAGCGCCTTTTCCAGAGACATGCCTGCGGGAATATATCCATTGAGAGGATCATGCGCAGAGGTCTGGTCGGTCAGGATGTCCGGGAGAACACCGCGCTCCGCGAGTTCCGGTATAACGTCAGCGCAATTTCCAATCAACCCAACAGAGACTGCCTCTTTTTTCCGGACCGAATTCTTGAGGATGCGAAGAGCTTCATCAAGATCGTTGACCATGAAATCGCAATAGCCGGTCTTAAGGCGCTTCTTGATACGGTCCGCATCTACGTCAATGCCAAGAAAGCAGGCGCCGGTCATGGTGGCTGCCAGGGGCTGGGCGCCACCCATCCCACCCATGCCTCCGCTCACGATCAACTTGCCTGCCAGATCGCCGCCAAAATGTTTTTCACCGGCCGCAGAGAGGGTCTCAAATGTCCCCTGGATGATTCCCTGGGAACCGATGTAGATCCATGAGCCGGCGGTCATCTGGCCATACATCATTAACCCGGCCCGCTCCAGTTCATTGAATTTTTCCCAATTGGACCAGTGTCCCACCAAGTTGGAATTGGCGATCAATACGCGCGGAGCATGTTCATGAGTCTTGAACACACCCACCGGCTTGCCGGACTGCACCAGTAGAGTCTCGTCATTCTCCAGGGACTTCAGCGCCGTGATCATTGCATCCAGACATTGCTGATTGCGTGCGGCCTTGCCTGTGCCTCCATAGACAACCAAGTCACGAGGGCGCTCGGCCACCTCTTCATCCAGATTATTCATGAGCATGCGCATGGCGGCTTCCTGCGACCAGCCTTTGCAGGTCAGTTCGTTGCCGCGCGGGGCCTTTAGGGGAGGCAGATAAGTGGTCTGGATTTCCACGTCAACAGGCATGGAGAAATGGTAACAAATTCGGACCACATTCGCCGCACTCAGCGACGTTGCCGTTGGCTTGGGCGTGGCTCTGCACTCGGGTTTGTGAGCGCGCGCACCACGATGGGAATTCCACAGCTCGTTTCAAGCAGATGTCGAGCGCGAGCGGCGCTCTCCGCCACAGGACTTTCTTCGTTGAATCCTTCAGCATAGATCACCACAACGTCCCCTGGCTTAGTCACTTTCAGGCGACGCATAGAGCCGTCGTGTGAAGGCTCCAAAGCATCCACAAGGCGCAAGATACCGGCCAGGTATTTGGTCTTGTGTTGCAAAGGACGCGGCAAGCCAGCCAATCTTTTCTGGCCGGCATGCGGGAGCGCGCCCCGATGGTAACGCGCAACGAGCGCCACCATATCCAAATCTTCCGGTTTCCACCCGAAAGGAAGGTCCAGATTTCGAATGAGGCGTCCTGCGCTTTTGTGATGACCTGCTTCGCCCTGCGAACGCCCTACATCGTGCATCGTAGCAGCGGCTTGCAACAACTCGCGTGAATGCCTGCCATCGGCTTCGAGTACGGCTACGCGCACCAACCCGTCATAGAGCTGCAGAGCGAGGCGGGCGATTCTCTTGCTGCGGTGGAAATCAGAATCCAGAAAAGACGCCCAGGTATGCAGCTTCTCGAACACTGCCTGGCTGGCCTTTTCGGCTTGCGGCAGAGCCGATCTCCACAGTGACCAAAGCGAGCTCCGCCCCATCATTTTTTCACGATATTTGTGGACGCGATCGTTGCGCTCAGCTTGGATGCGTTCCTGCCACCGTTGACGGTCTTGCATTTCGAGAAATCCGGCGCCCACTGCAGTCTCCCAAAGAACGTCGAGGTCATGGATCTCACCCAGCAGGTCCTGAATTCCTTTGAGACTATCTCCCAATTGGCCGTGAATTTCCGGGAGAAAATTCTCGACCACGTATCGAAACTTCTTCACTCCGATGCGCAACCGATGCCACGCCGTCTTGCTTCGATTCCGAATTGCACTGCCATGCAATTTGCGAGCTTCAGCCCAGCGATTCAACGCGATACTCTGAAACGGCCCACCCCCGGGGCGGATGCGGCTGGTACGGACAGGAAGAGATTTTGCCCAGGCTTGCCACTGTTTTGCGTTGAATTCCTGAAGCACCTGTGCGGCCTGGATCTTAAAGGTCTGCTCCTTACCTTTTGAATAGTCCAAGAGCTTCTGGGTCATTGTATCTTCCGGGGGCCCAAGCTTCGAGATCCATTCCATCATGACCTGGCAATCGCGCAAATCACCAAGGCTGGCAAAGAGTTCCTTGCCGGCCCTTCGCATCTTCTTCCATGCCAGATCAGGATCAATCGCATGAAATCCCTCGGCGATAGAACGGCAGCGCCGAAGCGCGACGCGAAGATCATGGACAACATCTGCGTCAAAGCCGACACTGACTTTTTGGGTCTCTTTCAGGGCCTCTGTCATCCAGTAGCCCAGACCTGATTTTTTTCCGGTCTTAGTTGGTGATGTCACTGATGTGTACTTAGCCTCACTGATGTATACTCAGCCCCACATTACTTCAATATAATTGAGGTATTGTGCATGGTTCTAAATCGTGCTAAATTGAATTCATGAAGCGCTCGCTTCAGCTACGATCATTACGACTCCTCAGTCGATCCCGATTGAGTTACTGAACCTCTATCCAACTTCAATCTAATTAACCAGGCTCGTGGCGGAACTGGCATACGCAGCTGCCTCAAGAGCAGCCCTTTGTGGATTCAAGTCCCACCGAGCCTACCAGAGTTCTTTGACATTTACAGGTGAGCCAAATGCGAGCAATTGGCGAGGGCGCAGCAGCAGAGCGTTGCGGAGCCCTCATATAAACGGAGCGTGGGCCGGACGGTAAGGCACTTGTCTGCTACACAAGAGTTCCCGCAAGGGGCTAGCGGGTTCGACTCCCGCACTCTCCGCCATAACGGAAGGTACTGCTGAATGGCCGGCAACTGGTCCTGAAAACCAGGGCATGGTGATGAGCCATGGGCGTTCGATTCGTCTACCTTCCGCCAAACTTGCACAGGTGCGTGAGCCCGGCCGAAACGGACCGGCTGTAACCCGGTTTCCCCGAGTGGGACGCGGAGGTTCAAATCCTCCCCTGTGCACCAGAGTGCCAGCGTGTGCGAATTGGAATAGCAGCCTGTCTTAGAAACAGGTGTTTGAGAGTTCGAATCTCTCCGCTGGCACCA
>Ga0209166_10003978_pt1 | contig 10493 bp, 8 predicted proteins | sample Coa_R1_3_FD_187151 | JGI IMG/M metagenome (GOLD analysis project Ga0209166, IMG submission 187151) | Surface soil microbial communities from Centralia Pennsylvania, which are recovering from an underground coalmine fire - Coalmine... | ecosystem: Environmental > Terrestrial > Soil > Unclassified... | reverse complement strand
GATGTGACATCATAACTCGGCGTAGTCCGTCCTCTGGCGAACCGGATGTAAGGGATTCTCGAGCAGGGAGTCATTGCGATGTCGCTTGCCGAAGCTGCGAATGACCCGGGCGCGTCAGCGCGTCCTTTCTACGAAAAGCTTGAGGATCGCGTCCTTGCGCGCGATCAGGTCGGCGCCAGTGAATGCTACTACGATCTGGTGCGCGATCGTCGGCCACTCCCCGAGATGTTGCGCGAGGCTGTGCGCATCCATGGGCCCTACACGCACGTTCCCTACCACGAGCGGATCGACGACGGCTTCGTCAATTTCGTCAACAACGACCACTGCCTGTTAAGTGCCCGTGCCACGTTGCACCTGTCGAAGTGGCTGCCTACGGAGATGGCCGGACTACCGATGGCGCAGACCATTTGGTACATTCCGACCGGTCTCGACATCTGGAACCAGAAGATCAACAAGGCGCCCGGCCACTACGCCCGTGGCATGGCACCCCAGAAAAGCGCACCGCCGAAGCCCGTCGTACACTGGCCAGACCAGGAGCCGGAGCGCCTCGACGGGCCGTTGCGCGACCGCCTCGACCAATGGATGACGCTGGTGCATCGCGGCCGCGTGCTCGAAGCCTATCGCGTCTTTCTCGGACTCATGCAGAACAAGCAAGAGCGCAAAGCGGTGCTCGCCGAGCTGGTGTTCGCCGGCCTGATCGATTTGCAGGACCGTGCCTTCCTCAACCGTTCCTTTACCACGGGCCACAAGTCCTATCGGGCGCGCGCCACGGTCGAGCTGGGAACGGCCATCGGCTGGGACGACGCGCATGCGGTGCTCTATGCCGGGGCGCTGGATATCGCCGTCGGTCCGCGCTGGTATTCGACCTACGAGATGGCGTGCAACTGCGTCACCCACTACCTCGAGCAGCAGAAAATCTCTGCAATCCCCTACGCCGGCACCACGGCCAGGGAATTGGCATTGCTCGCAAATTCCGAGCCGCTGACCGCGACCGAGGCGGAGGCATTCCTCGAAGTCGTGTTGCGTCAGCACGAGCCGGCCTATCTTGAGCGGTTGAGCGCCCTGCTGCTCGCGGGCAAGGGGCCGCGCCAGATCCTCGACGTCTTGCAGATCGGCGCCGCACAGGTGTTGCTCGAGACCCAGGACAGCCTCAACTTCTCCATTTCGCAACACTGCTACGAATACTGCAACACGCTCGGCTGGTTCTACGATTCCTTCGAGCATCCGCAACGCCTGAAGCTCTTGTACTCGGCCGCCTCATTCCTCAACCGCAACGCCTGGCATCAGAAGAATATCGGCGATGGACGGGCCCATGTGGCCGAGCTTCCTGCCGGCGCCGAGCGAATGAGCGAGCAGCAGCTCCTGGAGCGCACCCTGTCCGCCATCGTCGCCCTCGATGGACCCCAGGCCGTCGCCTGGGCCAAGGCGTATCTTGCGAGCAGCGGCGACCGCCAAACGTTGGTGCAGCACTTGGCGCTGACCGCCTGCCGCCTCGGTAACGACCCGCACAACCAGGAGATCGCGCAGTGCCTGCTCGAGGACTACGCGAAGAACCGCGGTTTCGACCGCGACCGGTTGCTGCTTGCGTGCGTCCAGCATACCGCCGTGCACAGGAAATACGGTGATTTTCTTGAATGCAGTCGCCGCTACGGGCGGGCCATGGGCGTTGCCGCGCTGGCCTGACGAACGTCCGCCCGCACCTGGCGCGAAACCAGCGCAGAACACGGTGCGTCATTTGAACGGAGGGAGGTGGGCAGGCTCACGTCTATCTTGCCAGGGCTTCATGACATCTTGGTGCGCCGCCAGAGCACCCCGACACTCCCGACGGCCTTGTCGATGAACGACCAGAACAGCAGCACGATCGCCAGCGTCGTGATCGAGCCGACCAGCCAGTTCGACCAGAACACCGTCATGTCGCCGCTCGAGCCGATCATCGAGAGGCGGAATGCGTCCTCGGCCTTGCTGCCGAGCACCAGCGCCAGCGTGAACGGCGCGAGCGGAATCGAAATCTTCTTGAAGACGTAGCCGACGACGCCGAACAGGAGCATCAGCCAGATGTCGAACATCGCGTTCTGGACCGCGTAGGCGCCGATCGCGCAGGACACGATGATCATGGGCGCAACCGCCGCAAACGGCACGCGCAGGATCGATGCGAAGATCGGAACGGTGGTCAAGACCAGCACGAGGCCGACGATATTGCCGAGATACATCGAGGCGATCAGGCCCCAGACGAAATCCTTGTGATCGACGAACAACAGCGGCCCCGGATTGAGGCCCCACACCATCAAGCCCCCGAGCAGGATCGCCGCGGTGCCGGAGCCGGGAATGCCAAGCGCGAGCATCGGCAACAGCGCCGAGGTGCCCGACGCGTGGGCCGCGGTTTCCGGCGCGAACACGCCCTCGATGCGGCCCTTGCCAAAGCTGTCAGGGTCCCTCGAAAAGCGCTTGGCGAGGTTATAGCCCATGAAGCTTGCCGCGATCGCGCCGCCCGGCGTGATGCCGAGCCAGCAGCCGATCACGGATGAGCGCAGCAGCGTCACCCAGTATTTCGGCACATCCTTCCAGACCGACAGCACGGTGCGCAGGCTGATGGCGGCCGCGTGTCCGCGCAGCGCCAGCCGCTCTTCCATGGTAAGCAGGATCTCGCTGATACCAAACAGGCCGATCACCGCGACCAGGAAGTTGATGCCGCGGAGCAGCTCGGCAGAACCAAACGTCATGCGCAGTTGCCCGGAGACGGTGTCCATGCCGATGCCGGCGAGCAGCAGCCCGAGTGCCATCGAGATCACCGTCTTGTGCTTGTCCTCGCGGCCGAGGCCGACGAAGGAGCAGAAGGTCAGGAGATAGACGGCGAAGAATTCCGGCGGGCCGAATTTCAGCGCGAAGGAGGAGATCAGTGGCGCCAGGAAGGTGATCAGCAGCACCGCCACCAGCGAGCCGATGAAAGAGGAGGTGAAGGCCGCGGTCAGCGCTTCCGCCGCCCTGCCTTGCTGCGCCATCGGATAGCCGTCGAAGGTGGTCGCAACCGACCAGGCTTCACCGGGGATGTTGAACAGGATCGAGGTGATGGCGCCGCCGAACAGCGCGCCCCAGTAGATGCAGGACAGCATCACGATGGCCGAGGTCGGGTCCATCGTGAAGGTCAGCGGCAGCAGGATCGCAACACCATTGGGGCCGCCGAGCCCGGGCAGGACGCCGACGAAGATGCCGAGCACGAGCCCGACCATCATCAGCGCCAGCGTCTTCCAGGTCAGAAGGACCGCAAAGCCGTGCAGGAGCAGGCCGAAGGCTTCCATCAAAGAACCCAGCAGATTTCGTCGTCATTGCGAGGAGCGAAGCGACGAGGCAATCCACACTTCCACTGCCGCGGCAGTCTGGATTGCTTCGCTTCGCTCGCAATGACGGAGAAAGACATGTTGAGCCGCCTAGTAGCCGAAGGCCGCTTCGAGCGGGCCCTTTGGCATGATGACGTCGAACACGATATCGAAGGTGACGAACATGGCCGCCGTGAAGATGAAACCCGTCGCAAGCGACTTCCACCACGCGATCTTGCCGACGAAGCGCATGAAGCCACAGATCAGGACGAAGCTTGCGACATAGAGCCCAAGGACTTGCGTGACCAGGCAGAATGCAAACGTCGGCAGGAACACCGCCATCACCCGGCGAAACTGCGCCCGCGTCACAAAGGTTTCCAGCGCGAGCTCGCGCGAGAGCAGCGCCTTGACGAGCCCGTAGAGGCTGGCAACCGCGAGGATCACCGAGAGATAGAACGGAAAGTAGCCGGGCTGCGGACCGGTCGAATCCCAGCCGATGCCGGTGCGCCAATTGTCGTAGCCGAGCGTTGCTGCAAGCGCGAGCAAGACAAGCGACACCGCGATCTCGATTCTGCGGCTGCTCGTGACTGCCGGAGAATTTTGCTCCGGCGCGGTCGGATCGTCGACGACGATTTCTATGTCGGATTCGGACATCTACTCCAACCAGGTTGCAGTCGTGCACCTCTCCCCGCGAAGAGCGGGGCGAGGGAGACGAAAGATCTACTTCGCCACAAATCCCGCTTGCATCATCAGCGACTTGTTGAGCTGATCGTCCTCCTCGAGGAACTCGATCATGTCCTTGCCGGTGAGGAAGATCGGCTTCAGCGCCTGCTTCTCCATGTAGTCCTTGTATTCAGGCGTCTGCGTCACCTTCTGGAACAGGTCGACGTAGAACGCCTGCTGCTCGGGCGTCACCTTGCCGGGCAGGAACAGCGCGCGCAGCATCAGATACTGCACATCCAGTCCCTCTTCCTTGCAAGTCGGGATGTCATGCCAGGACTGCGTGTCGGTAACCTTGGCGCTGTAGGAGATCCGCTCCTTGTCGAACACGCAGAGCGCGCGGACCTGGCCGGCGCGCCACACTTCGAGGTTTTCGGATGGATTGTTGACGTTGGAGTCGGTATGGCCGCCGACGAGTTGCGTCGCGGCCTCACCTCCGGACTTGTAGGGCAGGTAGAGGAATTTCGCGCCGGTCTTCTGCTCGATGAACACGGTCAGGACGTTGTCCTCGCGCTTGGAGCCGGTGCCGCCCATCTTGAAGGGCGTGCCTGCGGCCTTTGCTGCTGCGATGAAATCCTTCGTGCTCTTCGGCCCGCTGGCGTTATCCCAGAGCACGAACTGGTCGAGCGCAACCACCGAGACCGGCGTCAGCTCGCGCCAGTTGAAGGGGATCTTGGCCGACAGCGGCAGCATGTAGATCAGGGAATAGGCGATCAGCACCTTGTTCGGATCGCCCTCGCTCGACTTCATGTACATCAACGCTTCGGCGCCCGATGCTCCGCCCTTGAGCGAGACTACCATCGGCTGCTTCATCAGGTTGTTCTTCTGGATCGCGGCCTGCATCATCCGCGCCATCTGGTCGGAGGCGCCGCCGGCGCCCGCCGCCACCACGATCTCGACCGGCTTGGTCGGTTCCCAGCCGGCCAAGGCCGGCGCGCTCGCGAGCATGGCCGTCATCGCGGCCGCGGCTTTCATGATCTTGTGCACGCGCTTCTTCCCCTTAAAGTTCTTGTTGAGGTTGCTGATGTCGGAGACACTGGCTGAAGGTAGCATTGTGCGGCGTTGAGCCGGTGACTTCAAGCTGGCTCGGAGCCGCCGCCTCTATCACTTTCGCATGAGGCGGCAAGCGCTTAGCGCATATTCCGGAGAAGTGGACGCCGGTTTTCCGACAAGGAAATGCGCCGGACATCAGAGCGCTACTTGCCCTTGAAGTTCGGCGTACGCTTGTTCAGGAAGGCGTCCATGCCCTCGCGGAAATCCTCGCTCATGTAGGCCTTGAGGATCAGGTCCTCGCCCTCGTCGCGCGACAGCGTGCGGCGGATACGGCGCACCGCCTCCTTGGTGACTTCGAGCGTGATCGGCGCGTGGGAAGCCACGAGTTTCGCCGTCTCGTCGGCGCGGCGCTGCAGCGTCTCGATATCGGGCACCACCTCGTTGAGGAGCCCGAGCGCCAGCGCCTCGCCCGCCTCGACGAGCCGCGCCTTGAAGATCAGGTCCTTGGTCCGTGCCGGGCCGATCAGCGCGACCAGGCGGGAGATGTTGGACATCGACAGGCAGTTGGCGAGCGTGCGCGCGATCGGAAAGCCGATCCGGGTCGATGCCGTGCCGATGCGGATGTCGCAGCAGGCCGCAATCCCGGCGCCGCCGCCGGTGCAGGCGCCCGCGATCGCCGCGATCACGGGAACGCGGCAACTCTCCAGCGTGCCGAGCACGCGGTCGATCCGCGCCTCGTAATCGAGCGCATCCTGCGCGGTCTTGAAGGCGCGGAACTGGGAGATGTCCGTGCCGGAGGCGAACGCCTTGTCGCCGGCGCCGGTCAGGATCAGCGCCTTGATCGAGTGGTCGGCATTGATGCTCTCGCAGATCGAGGCCATCCGCTCGTACATCGCAAAGGTCAGCGCGTTGCGCGCCTGCGGTCGGTTGAAGGTCAGCCGCGCGATCCCGTCGGTGACGGAATAGAGCAGGTCTTCATTGGCTGATACCGGGGCGTTCATCGCACTCTTCCTTTTTCGGTTTGAATTATCTCAGGCGACCGCGGCTTTCGGCACGGCGGCCTGCTCTCGGCGCTTGAGGACATCCATGGCGGCGACCACGCCGCCGGAGCGGTGCGGCACCTTGGCGAGATCAAGGCCCATCTCGACGCCCGACAGCGTTCCCATCAGCATCAGATCGTTGAAGTGGCCGATATGGCCGATGCGGAACAGCTTGCCCTTGACCTTGTTGAGGCCGGTGCCGAGCGACATGTCGAAATTCTCCAGCACCACTTTGCGGAAATGGTCGGAGTCGTGGCCCTCGGGCATGCGCACGCCGGTGAGGGCCGGCGAATGCGCGCCCTGTTCCTGGCATTGCGTCTCCAGGCCCCAGACCTTCATCGCCGCGCGCGTCGCCTCGCTGTGGCGCTTGTGGCGGGTGAACACGTTCTCCATGCCCTCTTCCTCGAGCATCTTGATCGCTTCGCGCAGGCCGAACAGCAGGTTGATCGCGGGCGTATAGGGGAAGGTGCCGACCTTGTTGAAGGCCATGACGTCTTCCCATTCCCAATAGGAGCGCAGGCCCGGATTGGCCTTGGCGACCGCGAGCGCCTTTTCCGACACCGCGTTGAAGCCGAGCCCCGGCGGCAGCATCAGCCCCTTCTGCGAGCCCGCGACCGAGACGTCGACGCCCCAGGCGTCATGCTCATACTCCATCGAGCCGAGGCCGGAGATGGTGTCGACCATCAAGAGCGCCGGATGTGTGAGGCGGTCCATGATGTTGCGGACGTCGAGTGGCCGGGTGACGCAGCCGGTCGAGGTCTCGTTATGAACCACGCAGACGGCCTTGATCTTGTGCGCCTTGTCGGCAGAAAGCCGCGCCTCGATCTGTTCAAGATCAGCACCATGGCGCCAGTCGCCCGGAATGAATTCCACGTCGAGCTTGAACTTGTCGGCGATGCCGCGCCAGAGCACGGCGAACTGCCCGGTCTCGCACATCAACACCTTGTCGCCGGGCTGCAGCGTGTTGACGATCGCGGCTTCCCACGCGCCGGTCCCGGACGAGGGAAAGATGATGACCGGCTGCTTGGTCTTGAACATGCGCTGCATGCCGGAAAGCACCGCAAAACCGATCTCGGCAAACTCCGGACCGCGATGGTCGAGGCCCGGCATGTCCATCGCCCGCAGCACGCGGTCGGGAATGTTGGTCGGTCCTGGAATCTGGAGGAAATGCCTTCCGGTATGCACGGTCATGGGGGTCCTTTCCCGGCGAAGTCTTTGGAGGCGCTCGAATAGCACCATTCGAGCGGCTTTTCCCCTGCCGGGGGGCTGGCGTCAATGCATAAGAGGTCGGCCCTGCGGCGCGGAAATGCGCCCGCCCGCGCTGCGTTCCCCTGTTTCTCCGGCGTCCTCGAAAGCACCGCAGACAAGCCCTAGTTCTTCACCACCTTCAAATGCGACTGCGCATTGGCGAGCGTCGGTTCTTCGAGCGTCTTGATCGCGACTTCGACGCCGCCGGAGCGATGCGGAATGCCGGCTTTCGCAAGCCCCATCTCGACGCCGGACAAGGCGCCGAGCAGGGTCAGCTCGTTGCACTCGCCGAGATGGCCGATCCGGAACACCTTGCCTGCGACCTTGCCGAGCCCCGAGCCGAGCGACATGTTGCTCGTCTCCAGCACCACTTTCCGGAACTGGTCGGCGTCGTGTCCCGGCGGCATCAGCACGGCGGTCAGCACCGGCGAATATTCCGCCGGGTTCTGGCACAGCACCTCCAACCCCCAATGCGTGACTGCGGCGCGGGCTGCGGCTGCAAGGCGCTTGTGGCGCGCAAAAACACTCTCCAGCCCCTCCTCCATGAGCATCGTGATGGATTCGCGCAGGCCGTAGAGCAGGTTGGTCGCCGGCGTATAGGGGAAGAAGCCGTTGGCATTCGGCTTTAACATCTCCTCCCAGTCCCAATAGGAACGCGGCATTTTGTTGGTCCTCGCCGCTGCACGCGCCTTCTCCGAGATCGCGTTGAAGCCAAGCCCCGGCGGCAGCATGAAGCCCTTCTGCGAGCAGCTCACGGTGACGTCGACCTTCCACTCATCGTGGCGATAGTCGATCGAGCCGAGCGAGGAGATGGTGTCGACCAGCAGCAGCGCCGGATGACCGGTCTTGTCGAGGGCTGTGCGGATCTCGTTGACGCGGCTGGTCGCGCCCGTCGAGGTCTCGTTATGGACCACCATGACGGCCTTGATCGCGTGAGAGGAATCCTGCGCCAGCCGCGCCTCGATCGCTGCGGGGTCGGCGCCGTGGCGCCAGTCGCCCGGCATGAACTCGACATCGATGCCCCAGCGCACCGCCATGTTCCGCCAGAGCGTCGCGAAATGACCGGTCTCGACCATCAGCACCTTGTCGCCTGGCGAAAGCGTGTTGACGATCGCCGCCTCCCACGCGCCGGTGCCCGACGAGGGGAAAATGATGACGGGCCCAGTGGTCTGGAAGATTGTCTGGCTGCCTCGAAAGACGGCCTTGGCGAGCTCGGCAAACTGCGCGCTGCGATGGTCGATGATCGGCATGTCCATGGCCCGCAGCACACGGTCCGGGATGGGGCTCGGGCCGGGAATATGGAGGAAATGGCGTCCCTGATGCGGCATGCGAGCCTCCCGCTGCGGTGAAGCGCGGACTATTGCATTCAATATTGGGTGCCGCAACCCTCGCAATTGCACACAATTTCCTTGCCCCGCAGCTTTGGACCGGGGCATAAATTGTTCCCATGAAACCCCTGATTCCCAGCGAGACCATTCCCGCCGCCGCGCCAGCGCGAGAGGACCAGTCGCTGCACGACGAGATCCTGACGCGGCTGCGCGACCACATCGTCGAGGGCAACATTCCCGACGGCGGCCGCATCCCGGAGCGGCAGCTCTGCGAGATGCTCGGCATTTCGCGCACGCCCTTGCGCGAGGCGCTGAAGGTGCTCGCCGCCGAAGGCCTGATCGAGCTGTTGCCGAACCGCGGCGCGCGCGTGCGGCAATTGAGCGAGCGCGATCTCGCCGAATTATTCGACGTGATGGGCGGGCTCGAAGCGCTCGCCGGCCGGCTCGCCTGCGAGACTATCAGCGGTGCCGAGATCGCGGAGATCGAGCGGCTGCATTACGAGATGTACGGTTTCTACCTGCACCGCGACATGCACGGCTATTTCCGCGTCAACCAGCTCATCCACCAGAAGATCGTCGAAGCGTCGCGCAACGCGACGCTGCAAGCGACCTATGCGAGCTTCGCCGGGCGCATCCGCCGCATCCGCTATGCCGCCAATTTCGCCCGCAAGCGCGAGCGCTGGGGTGAAGCCATGCGCGAGCACGAGGCGATCCTGGAGGCGCTGCGCCGCCGCGCCGGCAGCGAACTCGCCGACATCCTGTTCGCCCACCTGCGCAACAAGCGCAAAGCCGCGGTGGAGCATCTGGCGCAGGACGGCACCCCGGCGCCGGCCGGCTTATAAGGCCTCCGCAAATCCAACTTTTGCATGCAAAATTTCAATGCAATCCAAAGGGATTGAATTGGCTGCCGACCCCGACTACGGACAAGCATGCCCGACCACGCACCCTCTCCGCTTGAGACCCGGCTTGTCCGCGAGATCACGGGCGAGGTGCTGTTCGACCGCTTCAGCCGCGGCCGTTATGCGACGGATGCCTCGTTCTACCAGATCATGCCGGCGGGTGTGGTGGTGCCGCGCACGATGGACGAGGCGTTGCGGGCGCTGGCGATTGCCCGCGAGCAGGGGCGCGTCGTCACGCCGCGCGGCGGCGGCACCTCGCAATGCGGCCAGACCGTCAATGACGGCATCGTTGTCGATGTCTCGAAACATCTGAACCGCATCCTCGCACTGGATGTCGAGAAGGCGACCTGCGTGGTCGAACCCGGCATCGTGCTCGACGATCTCAACCGGCAACTGAAAAAGCACGGGTTGTGGCTTCCCGTCGACGTCTCGACGGCCTCGCGAGCGACCATCGGCGGCATGGCCGGCAACAATTCCTGCGGCGGCCGCAGCTTGCGCTACGGCACCATGCGCGACAACACGATCGCGCTGGAGGCTGCCCTCGCCGACGGCACGCGCCTGCACTTTGGCGAGGTACCGCGCGATCTCTCGGGCGTGACGATGCCGGACCATGGCGCTGCGCTGTTTCGCGACATGCTTGATCTCGGCGAGCGCGAGGCCAGTGAGATCGCGGACAAGTTCCCGAAGGTGCAGCGCCGCGTCGGCGGCTATAACCTCGATGCCCTGGTGCCGCGCAACGCCCCCAACAACATGGCGCATCTGCTCGTTGGCTCCGAAGGCACGCTTGCCTTCACTACCCAGGTCGAGCTGAAGCTATGGCCCGTCATCCGCAACAAGGTGCTCGGCGTCTGCCATTTCGGCAGCTTTTACGAAGCGATGGATGCCGCCCAGCATCTGGTAAAACTCAAGCCGATCGCGATCGAGCTGGTCGACCGCACCATGATCGCGCTC
>Ga0209166_10003976_pt1 | contig 10498 bp, 7 predicted proteins | sample Coa_R1_3_FD_187151 | JGI IMG/M metagenome (GOLD analysis project Ga0209166, IMG submission 187151) | Surface soil microbial communities from Centralia Pennsylvania, which are recovering from an underground coalmine fire - Coalmine... | ecosystem: Environmental > Terrestrial > Soil > Unclassified... | reverse complement strand
GTCCCTGGAAAATGCCCGCTATCGCCTGCGCCTGGATGAGAATGGAGACCTAGCCAGCATCTTCGACAAAAGCATCAACAAAGAGCTGCTCTCCGCTCCTGTGCGGCTCGCATTCCAAACGGAGAAGCCCCATGACTGGCCGGCCTGGAACATGGATTGGAACGACCAGCAGAAACCGCCGCGAGCCTACCTCGGGGGGCCTGTCAAAGTTCGCATAGTGGAAAAGGGTCCAGTGCGCGTGGCCCTGCAGGTTGAGCGCGAAGCGGAAGGCTCACGCTTTGTCCAGGCCATTCGTCTCTCTGCCGGGGACGCAGGAAATCGCGTAGAGTTCAGCAACGTGATTGATTGGCAGACCGCTGCAACGGCGCTCAAAGCTACCTTTCCTTTGATGGCAGCGAATCCTCAGGCGACCTATAACTGGGACGTAGGAACGATTCAACGGGGCAACAACGAGCCCAAGAAATTTGAGGTGCCCTCGCACCAGTGGTTCGATCTGACGGACAAGAGCGGAGACTTGGGCGTCACCATTCTTTCCGATTGTAAAAATGGGTCTGACAAGCCCGACGACAGCACCTTGCGCCTGACCCTGCTCTATACGCCCGGCCTGGGTGACGGCAATGGCCGGTCCTACAGCGACCAGACCACCCAGGACTGGGGACATCATGAGTTCATCTACGGCCTGGCTGGGCACGCCGGCGACTGGCGCAAAGAACAGACCGACTGGCAAGCTCTTCGACTGAATCAACCACTAATTGCCTTTGCGACCGCGCAGCACGCCGGGTCTCTGGGCAAAAATTTTTCCTTACTGCATTTAGACAACAGCCGGGTGCGGGTTCTGGCCCTCAAGAAAGCGGAGCAAAGCGATGAGATCATCGTGCGCATGGTAGAAATGGACGGCAAGCCCGCCCCGAATGTTCACATCGACTTCGCCGCTCCCATCGTGGCTGTACGGGAGATCAACGCGCAAGAGATCCCGCTTGAAGGCGCTAAGCCTACCACCCTGATCAGAGGTGTTTTGATTCCAAGTCTTGGCCCGTACCAGCCGCGTACGTTTGCAATCAAGCTGGCGGCTCCGCAGAAGAAAATGTCCTCACCCCACTCCCAACCAGTTAGTCTGGCTTATGATCTCGCTGCTGCCAGTGCAGATGGCGCCAAGTCCTCCGGCGGCTTCGATGCTCAAGGCAATGCGTTGCCTGCCGAGATGCTGCCGCAAGACGTCGCCTACGCCGGCATCCATTTCCAACTTGCCGCAGCGCAAGATGGGAAAGCGAATGCAGTGGTCTCCAAGGGCCAGACGATCTCTCTGCCGGTCGGCAAGTTCAACCGTCTGTATATTCTGGCTGCCTCAGCGGAGGGCGACCAGAAGGCCAGCTTCAAAATTGGCGGTCAGCCCGTTGATCTGACGATCCAGGATTGGGGCGGCTTTATTGGACAGTGGGACAACCGCAACTGGAACAAGAAACAGGAGCAGGCGCCGACACGGCCGGGTGCGCCCACAGTAAATCCTCCAAGAATGCGGACGACCCTGGAGTATAAAGGGCTAACACCAGGCTTTATCAAGCGCGCGCCAGTGGCGTGGTTTGCCTCGCATCATCACACGCCCGATGGTGTAAACGAGCCTTACGCCTATTCCTACCTGTTTGCGTATGCCATAGATGTCCCGGCGAACGCCCGCACCCTGACTCTGCCGAACAACGACAAGATCCGTATCCTGGCCATAACCGTTGCAGACGGGAACGCGCAGGTCGTTCCAGCACAACCGCTGTATGACACGCTTGGGGGTGAAAGCCAGGTGCATGTAGCTGAAAAGTAGTGAATCACCTCGCGACATAGAGTTCGGGAAGCTGTTCCCGAAGATGATCTATTTTGGGGAGATCGTTGATCCTGATATACGGGTCGTCAGGATGGTGAACAGCATAGTCCTGATGGTAAGCCTCGGCCGGATAGAAGCCTTTGAGCGGAGTGATCTGGGTCACGATGGGTTTGGAAAAAACCTTGGCCTTCCCGAGTTGATCAATATATGCCTGGGCGACTCGTTTTTGATCTTCGTTCGCAGGAAAAATCACCGAGCGGTACTCCTCGCCTTCATCAGGTCCCTGGCGGTTCAGCTCTGTAGGGTTGTGGGCCACCGAGAAAAATACCTTGAGAAGCTGGCCATAAGAGATTTTCGAAGGGTCGTAGGTAACTTTCACCGATTCTGCGTGCCCGGTAGTTCCTGTACCGACCTTCCCATATTGTGCGGTATTTGCATCGCCTCCAGCGTATCCGGCGGTCACACTGTCAACGCCTTTCACATGCTCAAACACGGCCTGCATGCCCCAGAAACAACCTCCACCGAGCACCATGGTTGCCTGGCTCTTAGTCTTGGCCATCGGCTCGTCCACGGTTGGGTTAGGAATCGCAACTGCCGCACTGGCCCCATTGCAAGCCAGAGCGCTGATCAGAGGAAGAACAATAAGCCATTGGGCAAATGAACGAAATTGGAGTGAAGCAGACATGCGGCCTCCCGGGGATGCGCCTGATGTAAGGCGCTATTCTTTCGAAGGAGTTCATTTTATCAGCATGGCTTTACGTTCTACCGGAAGTTTTTCCCCAATCTGGAAGATCGCACCTGAAATCAAAGGGCGAAGTCGCTCTGCCTCGCCCTCTTTCATTTTTAACACACCACATTTTTAGTTCAATCGTTCTTCGGTTCAATCTAACGTTGAAGCACAATGACTGTGCCGGAAAAGAAATCAGTTACGTAAGTGCGCCCAGTGACTGGGTTCACCGAAACTGATTCGAGAAAACTTGCGGGAACAGGCAAAGTCTGTATTACCTGATTCGTGTTGCCGTCAATGATGGTTACGTCACTGCTGTTCCCGTTGACTACGTAAATCTTATTGTCGAGCAGGTTGACATCCACGCCTTTCGGGAATGTCCCTGTAGGCACATTCGTGACCACCTGGTTCGTCGCGCCGTCTACAACCGCCAGCTCGTTGGAGTCGATGGTCGCATAGGCCCGGTTAAGGCGGAAATTGGTCGCCACTGCCTCGGCGCTGGAGTGCAGCGTAATGTGCGCGATTTGCGTGTTGGTCGCGCCATCAAAGACAAACAGCCCCCCTGAAAATCCGTTGTCGGCCACGTAGATTCGATTGGTCTTGGGGTTGACAGCAATTCCCGCCGGCGCGGGAGTGGAAAACTGGCCGATTACGGCGTTGGAGTTTCCATCAATGACGTACACCAGACCGTTGTCTCCATCGGAAACATAGATGCGATTCGTCACAGGATTCACGCCCACGCCTTGCAGCCCGATACCCGGCGGAGTGTTGAGCAGGATATTGGCGATCACTGTGTCCCTACGGCCATCAATCACATAAACGCTGCACAAACCGGTATTGAAATCGCAGCTTGTCGAATAGATCCGGTTGGTGAAGACGTTGACCGCGATTCGCAGCGGGTGCCCGGCAAGCGGAATCGTGGAGGAGACCTGGTTGGTCTTGCCGTTGATGACCGCCACTTTGAGGTCGGCATCGAGGGCAACATAGATTTTATCGGTTCGTGGATTAGCGGCAATGCCGGCAGGCTCGTTGCCGGCAGCTATGGTAGTCAGGACCGAGTCGGCCCATACCGGCGAAGAACATAGTAATGCAAAACACAGGACAATGGCTGTACTGAAAGCTCTTATCTTCATACTTAGAATCCTTCTGTATTCGAAAGGTGCAGATGCCTGATAGAAAGAGCAATCCTGGGGCCACGAAAATTACGAGAGAGCTGCTGCTCCTTACGGAACGGACATCACCCAATGTGGAACGCAAATGCTCAACTTGAGGACATTCTCTGAAACAGCCCATGTACGCATTGCACTCCAACAACACTACAGAGGTCAACGGCGTAGCAGAGCCACACCCTAACCCCGTTCACCGCAAAGGCGCGAAGGGGCGCAAGGAAACCAACACTGCCGGATTGAAGACTCATTGCTATCGCGATGATACGTTGGCTGCGGTAAAGTTGAACTGCGGTAAAAATCATTGGTTGATTGGGAGCTTGATATGGCCACATTTGGATTGATCGAATACAAAGATGCAAGCGAAGAAGTGCGGGCGGTCTACGACGACATCATGGCTACCCGCAAGACCGATTGGATCAATAATTTCTGGAAGGCTCTTGCCCATGACCCCGCAACCTTGAAACGTACCTGGGAAGATATCAAACAGATCATGGCGCCGGGAGCCATCGATGCCCTGACCAAGGAACTGCTCTATGTGGCCATCAGCGTGAGCAACCAGTGCGGATATTGCATCGCTTCCCACACGGCTGCGGCGCGCAAAAAGGGCATGACCGATGCGGTCTTCAAAGAATTAATGGCCGTAGTAGGCATGGCCAACGAAACCAACCGCCTCGCCGCCGGCTACCAGATCGAGATTGACGAGCAGTTCAAATGAATAAGAATGAACAACCCGAGCCGTGGTTGCGAGGTACCTTGAAAGATGTGCCGCCGGTGCAGCGGGCCGTCTTGCACGCGTTGGAATTGGCCAAAGAGGATCTGGATCGCTGGTGCGGGAGCCTGAGCGACGACGAATTGAATGCCCGTCCAAACGGCATTGCCCCGGTAGCATTCCACCTGCGACACATTGCGCGAAGTCTCGACCGGCTCCTTAGTTATGCTGAAGGCCGCGAACTCAACAGCGAGCAAATTGCATTGCTCAAGAGCGAACTGGATCCTGGCGCTATCAGGAGCCATCTATTCGCAGAGTTAGAAGATGCTTTCGCGCTCAGCAACGCACGGATCAGATCATTGTGCTCAGTTCCGATCGACGAAGATAGACAGGTCGGCAAGAAGCAACTCCCGACAACGGTGGGGGGCCTACTGGTCCATGTGGCCGATCATACCCAGCGTCATGTTGGGCAGGCTATAACTACGTCGAAAATTGTGGCAGGGTGATTGGGGATGAACCATCACTCAAATATTGTATTGTTAGCAAATTCAAAGGTTGGAACCTTTGGCCTCATCCTCAAATTCTGACTTTCGAAACATGCGCGTGGATTGGGACATTGAGACACGCCGCATTTTACAACACGGAAACCGGTCCGGATCGGAACAGATTGAATCAGACTCAAACGCCCAAGTGGGCTCTTCATTTAGACTCGCTGGAGCTAATCATCGGTTAGGTCACTAAATATTAAGAAATATTAATAATTTTCTGTACCCCACCCCTTCGCAAAGAACGCGAAGGGCATCCGCACTCCATGTATCCCGCCACGCATGTAGCCGGTATCCCCCCGCACCATGTGTAATTAAAAGTGCGAGTCAAGCGTTCAAGCAAGGCACTTTCCCGAATTACAGTTTCTTTACAGGTGACATGCAAAAGGCATTTTTTCACGGTGCTCTGCGGCGCAAGGAAAGAGCTCGTTATTTCTGTACCCAGCACTTACAAACCAGCATGGCGCAAGAACTGCGCCACGCTGGCTCGACCCTTCGCTCGAGGGCAGGCTGTACTGATCTACTATCTACCGCCCCTAACCGGGACTGGTGTTTCGCTGGTTTGAATGCCACTGCGCAGATTTCATCTTCTTGGGTTCGGATGTAGGCCAACTGCATCAGTGCTCAAGCACCCGCACCCAAGCCCCCTATGCACTCTGCACAAGGCAGTGACAAACTGCGTTTACGCTCCTAAGAGCGGCTTATTGTCAAAGAACCTTTGTTTCAGGCTGCCTGGGCGGCCATCGCTGGATCCATGAAGCATAATACTATAAAAATACTTTAATAAGTTTACTATAAATCCAATAAAATTTACCCCGTAATTCTGAGGCTAACTCTCCGAATCTTTCGCATTACTGATTCTTTTGAATTGTAATTATGAGATTCCCTGCCTTGTCGGCCTGGACAAGATGGCCGGGGGGGACCGCCGTGGTGGCGCTGTATTCAGTAATGATGGCCGGCCCCCGATAACGCCTTCCTTGCTTCAAACTCTCCCTGGGCATGACTGGAGTTCTGGTTTTCCGCCCTGCGAAAGAAACCATCGCTACGCCGGCTTGGAGGTCACTGGAATGCTGATCCATATTCAGTGCTGAAAGCTTCTCCGCCGACACCACTCGGCCCCGCAGGCGGACAGTAACAATCTCGACTTCCCGCTGCGGACTGCTGTAGCCGTAACGCCTTTTGTGCTCAACATGAAAGCGGTCGAGCAGGTCGGCTCCGAAGGCGAGGTTCAATTCGTATCCCTGGCCACGATAGCGAATATCACAGCTCGGCTCAAAGACAACCCTGCCCTTCCAGTTTTCTTTCTGCAGCTCACTGCTGATGTTCTCCCGCAACTGCGCGTAGAGCCGCTGCAGCTCTTTGGCGGGCAGCTCCCGAATCCGCAGGAGCACGGTGCGAGAATGGTCTTTCACCACGTCGCTAATCAAGATACCGAATGCGGAGAGCGCTCCGGGACAAGCAGGAACGATGACCTTAGGAATACGCATGGCCTGGGCAAGCTCACAGGCGTGCATGGCCCCTGCACCGCCAAAAGCCACCAGGGCGAACTGGCGTGGATCGTAGCCACGTTCAATGGAGACTACCCGGATGGCTTTTTCCATATTGGCATTCACTACCTTGACTACGCCCTCAGAAAATTCTTCCAGCGACAAGCGGCTGCCCTGGTTTTTGAGCCATTGCTGAACAGTTTTTTGCGTGCGGGCCAGATCCAGCTTGAAGTCGCCACCCAGAAATTGGTCGGCCGGCAGCCGTCCAAGAAGCAGGTTGGCGTCGGTCACGGTGGGCTTCTCCCCACGTCCATAACAGATCGGTCCAGGATCAGCCCCGGCGGATTCCGGTCCTACACGCAAGGCGCCTCCGGCATCAAAACGCGCCAGCGATCCGCCGCCCGCGCCCACGGTGTGGATATCAAGAATAGGAACACGCACCGGCAGGCCCGCGACTTCGGCTTCGTTGGTGGTGGCAAGTGAACCGGCCACCAGGGCGACATCCGTAGACGTTCCACCCATATCAAAGGTGATGATGCGTTCAAATCCGCTACGCCCGGCCACTGCGGAAGCGCCCACTACGCCCCCCGCCGGACCGGAGAGCACGGTCCGCACAGGCTGCTCCGCGGCGGTCTCCAGCGCGGTGATGCCGCCGCTGGACTGCATCACAAAAATCCGTATACGGTTTCGTTCTCCGGCCCGCTGCTGCAGCCCGCGCAGGTAGCGCTGCATAACGGGCTGCAAATAGGCGTTGACCAGCACGGTGCTGGCCCGCTCGTATTCCCGAAACTCAGGAAGGATCTTGTGGGAAATGGAGAGCGGAATCCCGGTTGGTTCCAGAGCGCGCGCCACTTCCTGCTCGTTTTGCGGATTGGCAAATGAGAACAACAAAGAAATAGCAATGGCCTGGGGCCGGGCGGCAACCATATCGGCTGCCAACGCGGCCAGAGCTGCGTGGCCGGGAGAGCGCAGCACCTTCCCTTCGGCTGAGGTGCGTTCCTCCACTCCAAAGCGCATCTCAGAAGCGGCCAATGGAGGGTCCTTCTCGAAGAAGAAATCATAGAGTTTAGGACGATGCTGGCGGCCTATCTCAATAGAGTCTTCAAACCCCGCGGTGGTCACAAAGGCCACCTTGGCCCCCTTGCGCTGCAAGAGGGTATTGGTCCCGACGGTAGTGCCGTGCAAGACCAGAACTTCAATATCCGCCGGCGCTATTTTGGCTACAGCCTCAGCAATGGCCTGGGAGGGATCAGCCGGGGTGGAAAAGACTTTCAATATCCGGAGGCTGGATTTTTCCAGCCAGACACAATCGGTAAATGTTCCGCCGCTATCAATCGCAATCTTGAGAGGTTTGTTGGCCGGCATTGATCATCCTGGGTTCAAGGCAAGAATCAGCGGAAACGTGAGGGCAAATCAAACTTGTGATTCTAACATGGCATGTTTTGTTTGACCGCTGCAAGCCAAAAGCAACCACAGAGGACACAGCGCAGCATAGCCGCAACCAAAAACTTAACACTGATGCCACTGATTGAACTGATAAACAGTGATCAGCAGGATTTGTAATTGATAATTTGTAAGTTGTAATTTTTAACCCTGGAGAAAGAGTTGATTTTGAGCCGAACAGTTTGGAAATTTGCGAGAAAAAGCACGATTTCAAAGCACCTTGTAGCACGAAGGGAACACGAAGGAAATCACTACAGTCAGGAACGAAGAAAATCTTCGCAGCAAGAGAAAAATTTCATAGATAGTAGTGCAGAGAGCCACAGAGAAGATTTGATTTGCTTCAAAGGGCGAGAAGATATGAGGAAACTTAGGATCAGACTACATAGGGTGTGGAGCTTTGAATGGGCGCATTGACAGTGGACTTGGTTGCGGAAGCGTCGGCTGGTCCCTCTTCGCTCATCTCGGACAAGGCCAGCATCAGGTTGCCTCGATTGGTGGCATAGCCCAGCGCAGTATCCTTGCTAATGCTGCCTTTGCGGACCAGTTTTTCCAACTCATTGTCAAAGCACTGCATTCCGTCGAGGCTGCCGTCGCGGATCGCATCCAGCAGAGATCTGCCTTCCCTTTCGCCTTTTTCCAAGTATTCGCGGGTGCGCTGGCTGGAGCGCAGAATCTCGATGGCGGCTACCCTTCCGGAGCCATCTTTTCTGGGCATGAGGCGCTGGCAGACGATCCAGCGAAACGAGTTGGCCAGGCGAGTCCGTATCAGTTGCTCTTCTGCTGGAGGGAAGGCTCCGATAATCCGTTCTACAGTCTTGGAGGCATCAATCGTGTGCAACGTGGAGAGCACCAGATGTCCGGTTTCGGCGGCTTCCAGGGCAATCTCAATAGTTTCCCGGTCACGCATCTCTCCCACCAGGATGACTTTGGGGGCCTGGCGTAGCGCGGCGCGTAGGGCCAGGCCGAAGCTTGGCGTGTCACTGTGCAGCTCCCGCTGATGGACCGTGCCTTTCTTGTGCCGATGGATGAACTCTATGGGGTCTTCGATGGTCACAATGTGGTAGGCGCAAGTTTCATTGATCACGTCCAGAATGGAGGCAAGCGTGGATGATTTCCCCGAACCAGTTGGCCCCGTGACCAGCACAATACCATTCTTGAGCTGGGCAATCTCCCGGAGTTGTGGAGGCAGATGCAACGATTCAAAACTGGGGATTGCGCCCGGGATAACCCGCATCACAATGGCGCATGTGCCCCGCTGCATGAAGATATTCACGCGGAAGCGTGACTTTCCGGGGATGCTATAGGAGACATCGCAGGCCCCCTGGTCGCGCAAGAGATCGATGCCCTTCTGATTACCGGCCAGAATGTCGGTGGCAATACGCGTGGTGTCCGTGGCGCTCAAAACCGGGAGATTGCCTATCTTCACGCCGAGAAGCTCCCCATTGAGTTCCACCTGCGGAAGCCGCCCTGGAGAAAAAATCAGGTCACTTACACGGGGCGCGACCTTCAACATCGCAGTTAAGATTGCGTTGGTTGCAATCACAGGCTGGGGAGAGGAGAGTGGTGGAGCAAAGGCCGCTGCTGGCTTGGAAGCCACCGGAAGAGGAGCAGAATTGGCATTCATGGAATATGTGTGTGATTCAGTTAAGTAATCGGCTGATCGAGAGGAAGGTTTAGGTCGAGATGAAAAAAACAATTGATTGCCAGCAGATGGCCGAGGCCAGGAAGAATGATGTCGAAGGATTTTACTCAGATTTCTGCTTCCTTCGATACCGCCGAATTAGTTCATCAGCCACACCCACAGCTTGCCATGACAAGGAGCACGCAAAAAACTAACATAAGAAATGCTACCCCGTGATCCTGTTGTCACGAACTTGAGAAGCGAAAATGCGCAGGATTCGAGACCGCACCTATCAAAACAATCTTCTTGTCGGGCGAGACCAAGATGCAAAGCAGCCTAGGTTCCCGCCGGAGCAAACGGGTACATGGGGAGACGGATTGTGCTTGCGCTTTTCCGAGGCCAAACAGGCTGCTGGAACAAATCAATTCATCCGCAACACGCAGTGTGCAGGGGCTGAAGCCCGGTTGATTTTAGAAGCTTTACGGCACGAATAAATTCGTGCCCTGATACATATCCACTTGGAGGCCGATTTTTCCGCAAGCTGTAAAAACCATTTTATATTTGTACTCCGAACACGGCTTCCTTCGCCTATAGCTCAGGACAATCTCTTCGGCTCGCCTCAAGACAAAGGGCAACAGTTTCGATCTACGGCAACTGTGAAACCGCTATAAGAATCAACCGCAAAGTTTGCGGAATCGTCGCTTTTCTCAACCCTTAAGCGATATCAAGCCACTGTTTATTTATCAGGAAGGTAAAACGCTTCGGTTGCGGGGCGATATACCCTGGGCATCCACAGCGGGCGACGCAGGTTGTTGGGGCCGGGGGCTGGGCGGGTCATCTGCAGCCAGCGGCGATATTCTTCATGCGCTTTGTTGGTGTCTACAAAGATATCGCCATAGAGGTTTTCTGGGCCGGGTTTAGTGACCGTAACTTTTTGGTGCCAGCAGTGCTGCCCGCTGATGGGATCGGGTTGTACCGGAAATA
>Ga0209166_10003975_pt1 | contig 10499 bp, 13 predicted proteins | sample Coa_R1_3_FD_187151 | JGI IMG/M metagenome (GOLD analysis project Ga0209166, IMG submission 187151) | Surface soil microbial communities from Centralia Pennsylvania, which are recovering from an underground coalmine fire - Coalmine... | ecosystem: Environmental > Terrestrial > Soil >... | reverse complement strand
ACTGCACCATCGTTATGAACGCCGCGCGGCCTGATTCAAACTATCTACTCTGACTGCTTCGCATCAAATGCTCCGGCACAGCTGCGCGCACGCTCTTCAACAGGAGCTTCCGACCTCAGCCCCAAACGGTGCCCAGGGGAAGGGAAATATGCTCTTCGGTCGTTTCTCGTTTTACCGTTTCAGATTCCGCGTTGCCTGGGAGCGCAGTTCAACAGACAGCAAGGTTCAAAATGCCCCGCTCGGATGGACTTTTCGATATGGACAAGGCCAGTTCCGGTCGAATACCGCCAGTCCGAACTGCTTCGTCCATGACTTCGCTCCATTCTCTGCGAAACTTCTCCTCTGGGTAAGGCTGCGGAGTATCAGCATCAGGATCAAAGAAGATGGGATCATTCGGGCCAGGTTCCCTGCCAAACTTCTGCGGAATGCGGTCAGTTGCCGTTCAATCGCCTCACGGCTGTCCTTGTCGAGCCGTATTTTCTTGTGCGCCATGGTCTTATGATATTGGAAGATTGTCGTTTCGTAACTCTTGCCTGACTTCCACCGAGCGTACGGTTCTTAAGTCCTTTACCGCCGACAATCGGCGGTTTTTTCTGCCACCAGCAGTTGCAATCCGTAGCGCGGATTCTGGCGATAGCAGCAGCCACGACATTCAACGACAAACCAACTTTGCCGTGCCTTGCCGCTTGAGAGGCAAGTCGATCTCCGTCTACTCTTGTCTTGGTTCAAAAGAATGCGCAACGGGTTCAGAAATACCGCGTTCAGTATGCTCCTGATCTGCATGGTCGCAGCTGGCCAGGATCGGCCACCTGCCAAAACGAACTGCGATTGTCACAAATACACGGTGGGCGTACCGGCCGTTGCGGTATTCCAGCGCTACGATGTGTTGCCCCGCAATCGTGATGAGGACGTTGCCATTGTCTTGTTTGTACCGGTGAATGAGTTCGGCTGTTGTGCTTTGAGCAACAATCCCAAACAGCCTGAGATTTACCCGACAAGATTTGAGTTGCAGCCCTCACCGGAATTTACGGTACAGTTCAGATCAGGATTTAGACACAAATCACACAAACCCGGAACCCCGCTTGAAATGGCCGCTGGCGAGAAGATCGTTCTTCTCAAGCTCCGCGCCAATCGGGATACTCAGCTTGGCTCGTATGTTCTTCGTGGCAAGCTCACGTACCAATCAATCACAGATCATACGCTCCAAACACCTCAGGATCTCGAAGTTGTAATACCTGTGAAGTTAGTCGCGGACAAGTCAAAAGTTCAGGAGATAGATTGGCCCTTTGGTACGCACGTCGGGCATGATTTGATAAGTGTTCGTCTTCAGAACTTGTGAGACCAGATTGGCTTCTGGTCTAAGCTACACTTCTGCGTTCCGTTCACTCGTGAGTTGATGGTTGCAGCGACCGAGATTGTACTCCAGCCGCCGTTGGATGGTTTGCTGTTTCTGCTCCTCCCTTCGTCGTAGGATTTCTTCTCTGCGCCCATAGTAAACATCGGCGGGTGCGACGTTGCCGATGCCTTCGTGGTAGCGGTGCTGGTTGTAGTACTCGATGAACTCGGCCATGGCCCGCCACAACTGTTCCGGACTGGTGTAGACCAGTAGATTCAGGCGTGCTTTGAGAGTCTCGTGAAAACGTTCCAGCTTGCCATTGGTCTGAGGATGATGCGGCGCGCACAGAATGTGCCGGATATGGAGCATCTGCAAATATTCCTCGAAGACCTGGGCCAGGTAGCCGGAACCGCGATCGCTGAGCAGCTTGGTGCGGTCCTCCACCGGCACCTGCTTCATGCCAGTGAAGGCGACGGCTTGCTCCACCACATCGCTGATGGACTCGGCCGTCATATCCGGCTTTCAGGTCCCACGCCAGGATCAGGCGCGAGTAGTCATCCAGCACCGAGATGAAGTAGTACCAACCCCAACCCACCACGAAGAAGTAGCTGGCATCGGATTGCCACTGCTGATTGGGGGCAGTGGTTTTCACGCGGTATTCCTTGCCCGCCGGGAACCCGACCAGCTCCACCGTGCGGTTCAGTCCATGCCGCCGCAAGACCCGATACACACTGGCTTCTGAAACTGAGAATCCAGCGTGATCGCTGAGGTACAACGCCAACTCCCGCGGACTCAGATCAGGCTGGCGCAGCGCCTCCTGCACAATCCGCTCCTGCTCCTCGGGCCGCAGCCGGTTCCACACCGCTCCCGGCTCCGGCTTGCGGTCCACCAGCCCGGTTTCACCGTGCTCCCGATAGCGTCGTTGCCAACGATAGAACGTCGAACGCGCCAGTCCCATTTCGGCCAGGGTGGCTCGCTTGGGCAACGGCGAGCGCCGCACCAGCTCGATCACCTCGCGTTTCTTGTCCGCACTCATTCGGCTGTACCTCGCTCGCGCGATCAGTCCTAGCTCTGGCTTTTTTTCAGCAACAGGTTGGCCACGCTCAGGTCAGCGACCAACTGCTTCAGCCGCTCATTCTCTCGGCGCAGCGACTTCACCTCGTCGCGGGTGGCTTCGCGCAGCGTGTCACCCCGCATGCGTGCTTTGCCTGCCTCCATAAAATCCTTGAGCCACTTGTAATAGATCGTGGGATGGATGCCTTCCCGGCGGCACAGCTCGGCCACCGAGATCTCTCCGCGCACGCCTTCGATCACAATGCGGATCTTGTCCTCGGTGGGGAATCTCCGCCGCGTGGCTCGTTTGGTTTTGCGGATCAAGGCCCGAGCACTCTCCGCCGAACGGGTAGCTCCCGTCATTTTGGGTTGGGGATTCTCGACGTCTGCAGTGATGTTATTTTCTTCCGGCATGTTCACCCTTTCCGGCCCCCGCTGAGGGGCGCCCGAGTAAACTGCCGGCGCAGCACCCCAGCCAGCCAAAAGCGGGCTGGCTGGGGCCCCGCTGCCCCGGCAGTTTACTCCTGTTTTCGGGTGAACTGAACTTCAAATGTGTAGCTTAACTGTAAACGTCGCAGCAAACACATCTTTACAAGACGAAGCTTTTCTGTTGCCGTAGAAGGATGACAGAAAAACACGGAACAGCTGAACGGAAACGACGCCGGACAGCGGCAGAAGTAGAACAGGTAGCAGCAGAGTATGGTCGCAGTGGGGTGACGCAAAAGGAGTTCTGCCTCAACCGCGGGTTGGCGTTAAGTACGCTACAGCGCTATTTGCATAACGGGTCAAAGAAACAGAAGAGTCCAGCAAAGAGTCAGTTAGTGGCAGTGGAAGTAGCCAACATTGGTTGGCTGCCGGAGCCAGATGCTGGCTGCGGGCTGGCATTGGTATGGGCCGATAAGCGCAAACTGGAAGTGCATCGCGGTTTTGACGAAGTCACGCTCCAGCGGTTGCTGGATGTGCTGGAGCGGCGGCGGTAAGCGATGTTTGGTTTTGGACCGGCCACGCGAATCTATCTGGCGGTGGGAGCCACGGACATGCGGAAGAGTTATGAAGGTCTGTACGGGTTGGTTCGCGATCGCTTGTTATGTTCTCCGTTGAGCGGGCATGTTTTCTTATTTTGCAACGCGCAACGCAACCGGCTCAAGTTGATGGTCTTCGATGGCAGTGGCCTATGGGTATGCGCGAAGCGACTGGAGAAAGGACGTTTCAGTTGGCCGCAAGCCGGTGATACGCAAGGCAAGGTGGTGCTGAGTCATGAAGAACTCACCCTGTTGCTCAGTGGCATCGATCTGACACAGACCCAGCGTAAACGGTGGTACCGCAAAGTAACTCCGGAGGAACCGACAGCGGCATCAGCGGGGTAGATTACATAAAAACTCTTGCCCAGAGAAAGACATTCTGTTACTAACAGAGTGTGAGTGCGATTCCCCCATCGTCACCTTTTTCTTCCTCGTCCTCCTGCGAAGCAGAACTCATCACCCAATTGAAGAGCCGGTTGCAGTGGGCAGAACTGAAAATACAGTTGCTGGAGGAGCGACTGCGATTAGCGCGGATCGCCAAGTACTTGGCGACCGGCAGCAATACGAAGCCGGTGATGTCATGGCCGTAGATCGCTCCGGCCATCGCCGGCTTGTAAAAACCCAGGAAGCCTATTCCACGCTGGTGGCGGGGGTGGTTTCAACCAAACCCGGCATTTTGGCTTCGCAATATGATGAGACAGTCAAAGACAAACAGAAAATGCTTCAACAAGAAGTACCGCTTGCCGTTGTGGGTATTGTTCCTTGCAAGGTAACGGCAGAAAACGGCCCCATTGAACCAGGAGACCTGCTGGTCAGCGCTTCGGTTCCTGGCTACGCTATGAAAGGCACAGAGCGCGCGCGCATGCTGGGGGCGGTGATCGGAAAAGCCATGGAGCCTCTCAACGCCGACAAGGGCGTGATCGAGGTGCTGGTGACGCTGCAATAACTTGCTGCGGCGTTCTCGCCGAAGGCTGGATTTTTGTGTGGAATGAAAAGCTGGGTGCCCCTCGATAAAAGCGAAGGTCCTGTCAAGGACAAACTATCTCTGTCGATGCGTGCAGCATCGGAATGTTGGCCAGAGAAAGTTGAAGACAAAGACTCTGGGAAAGCATCTGTTTTGAATCACCTATTTGGTGGAATGGCTGAGCCGTTCCACCAACCATCGATTCGACCTAAACTACGGCCATGATTGTTCTATACGAACATCCAGCCGCCGCCGGGCCGGTGCGAAAGTGGAAAAACGTACTTTGTTTTTCCAAGCTTAGGTGGATCGAAGGGCATGACCCATGAAGACACTCACGAACGAACAGGCTGTTGATTGGATCAAGAGCACCGGCTTACATGCCCGGTCTGAATGGGGGGAGTACGTTCACGAAGGCGAGACTTTCAACGGGTGGGAAAGAGAAATCACGCTTCCAGACAAAACCGGCTTCGGATTTACAGTGAGATTGCCCCGGCTCTTGGCCTACCAAGTCCCCTATCTTGCAAGCAGCTTCTTACCAGGTACCTACCAACAGCTTGAGCCTTTCCTGTTCTGGATCACGGATAACGGAGCGACAGGGGAGCTTGGATTCAATCTGGCCTGCAGAATGATAACGATGCTGCGTGCAGTGCACGGAGAGACCCGTCCCATCCTCGAGTCACCGGCATATCTGTTCGAATCTTCGGAGGGGGATGACGCACGTATGTTGGCCAGCATGGCGGTCCTTTTTAGTTGGAACGTGTATCTGGTTCCGCAGCACGGCAGATATTTCGTGTGGATTGATGACGACGAATTCACCGATGTGTGGTGCAGGACCGAAAAGGATTACAACAGGTTGCTCGCTCAGTTCGAAGAATGGAATCCGAGCAAAATTGAGACTGAAGGCTAACGGTTAGGTGAGTACCGTTTTGCTGGCTGTGAGCGTTTGAACAGCGCAATCGTGCTAAGCCGATGGCAAGGAGCGAACGAGCGAGACCATGCATCGAACTTGCGATCACTCGGATTCTGTGTCTAGGTTGGCAGCAGCGAACCCACTGCTGGCTTTTGGGCGTGTGGGTTTGTTGGCGGTAACTCCTGCTTCATCAGCTCCAGACTCCCCGATATGAGGTGCCACTTCATAACCAATGAAGTTCATGGAGAAAGCCGCGCGGCCCTGCGTGCTGGAGCGCACATAGATGGAATAGCCAAGCAATTCAGCCAGCGGCACCAGAGCCCTGATTGTCAGAGAATCGGCACAATGCTCTATACCTTTAATGAGACCGCGGCGTGAACTCAGGTCGCCCATGATGCTGCCCGCAAACACTTCCGGCACGACCGCCTCTACCGACATGACTGGCTCCAAAATAACCGGATTTGCCTTGCGAGCAGCTTCCTTAAAAGCCATAGACGCAGCTATTTTGAACGCCAAGCCTGCCGGTTAAACAGCGTCGCAAAGTACCATGCCCGAATTCATATAGTTTAATATTCTCGGACTCTTCGGCTGCTACAATCCAGCAGATGCTTATGCGCCGCCCATTAGTAACCCTTGTCTTTGCTCTTCTCGTATCAGTTCCAAACCTGTTCGCCTGGGGCGGAGAAGGTCACAAGATCATTGCTGCAATTGCTGACAAGCGTTTGACGCCTGCAGCAAGAATGCAGGTCATTGCGTTGCTTGAAGGCACTCCCCTTCCGGATGTTGCGAGCTGGGCCGACGATGTCAGGAAAGAACGCCCTGAAACCTCTCGATGGCATTATGTTGATATTCCGTACGAGGCTACCAGCTACGACGCAGCACGGGATTGTGAGTTAACGGATCATGGTGACTGTGTAATCGCTGAGATCGTACGGGCAGAAAAGATGTTGGGAGATACGTCTCAGAGCAAGGCTGACCGCACCGAAGCGCTCAAGTTCCTGATCCACTTCCTTGGCGACATGCATCAACCCCTGCATTGTGCTGAGCGAAGAGACCCGGTTACAGGCAAGGGCGACCGAGGAGGAAATGACGTGCATCTCAGCTTCTTCGGAACACCCACGAACCTCCATGCTGTGTGGGAATCGGGGCTGATCGAACGCGGCGGCGTAAATGTGGATCGTGTCGAAAAATGGCTCGTGACACAAGATGAAAAAGCACTTGTCCAGGGCGATCTCGTGCGGTGGGCAATGGCAGCCCATGACCTGGCTAAGTCAAACAGCTATGTCATTCCCGAGGACCATCAACTCGGCGAAGGCTATGTTGAGAAGAATGTTCTGACGGTTGTGCAGCAGCTTGGCTCGGCAGGAGTACGATTGGCAAACATCCTGAATTCCCTGCTCGGCCGCTTACCGGAAGCGCCGCAGAAACGAATTCAAACGGGGTTTTCCAACCTGGACCGGCTTGTCGGCCCAGAAGTGCCACTAAGCAAAGGGGAGATTGCAAACATGAGAATCTTGTGTGCTACTGTACTGTTAGTATTTCTCGGAATTTCTGCTCAGGCACAAACAGGCACAACTCAGCAGCCTTTCACCATTACCATTAGTGCCGAAAATCCTATCGTCAAGATTGGTAGTCCGGTGCGAATAAAGGTTCGCCTTACAAACACATCGACTCAAGACATAAGCATCGGAGGAGGAATCGATCGCGGACTTAGATCTACGTACACTTACGAGATTCGGGATACCAACGGAAATTTGGCTCCAAAAAAGACATCGAAAACCTCTGAAGCAACTACCGCCGGGAAGGAAATCGACACAGCGACTGTAGTTTTGGCCAGCCTAAAACCTGGAGAAACGTCTTTTGAAGCTGCAGAGTTAAGCTTTCCTTTTGACATGAGCCAGCCCGGCAAATATACGATTCAATTGGCGCGTTCCATTCCAGGTGACAAAACTCACGGGCAAGTAAAGTCCAACGCAATAACAGTAACTGTCGCTCCGTAGCTTACGTTTAGCAGGCGAATCGATATAACGAATGTTGTCGTAAAAGATTGAATGTTAGTGAGCGTTTGGCGGGTGCACCTTGACTCCGCACATATATATGTTGGACGTCATAGCTCCCTCGTAGAGAAAGACTCTTGACATACGAAGATATTACTAGTAATGTTTTCGTACATTATGGCAAGCGACCTACCCCGACCCACAGACGCCGAACTCGAGATCTTGACCGTGCTTTGGAGTATTGGCCCGGCTACCGTGCGCGAAGTCTATGACGTAATCAGCCGTCGGCGAACAGCACAATACAGCACCATCCTGAAATTCATGCAGATCATGGCCGACAAGGGTCTTGTGCGCCGGGATGAGAAGCAGCGCGCACACATCTATGAACCTGCGAAGCCACGCGAGTGGACCCAGCGCCAGCTTGCTAAGCATCTGCTGCAGCGTGCATTCGGCGGATCGGCCAAGGCGCTGCTGGTGGGCGCACTCTCGGCGCAGAAAGCTACGCAAGAGGAACTCGCGGAAATGCGCGAACTGCTGGACGAGCGCCGGAAAGGGGAAAAATGAACTATCTCAAAACCTTCATTGAAACTCCGCTGGCCGGAGCCATCGGTTGGACAGTGCTTCATTCACTCTGGGAGGGAGCCATTATCTCAGGTGCGCTCGCGGCGGTGCTGGTGGCAGTGCGTTCCCCGCGCATACGGTATGCTGCGGCTAGTACGGCCATGCTCATGATGTTGATAGGCTTCAGCTTTACCTTCGCCCGCATGATGCCGGAGAAGGCACACGTCCAATCGTTCCCGAGAGGGCCTGCTTTCCATACATCGAATACAACAATCGGTAGCGATCGCTCTGATTTTGTGAATCCGAGCCTTGCCGCAGTCGTGCCTTGGCTGGCGCCATTCTGGATAGCCGGCGTCTCTCTGATCTATTTGCGGCGCGTAACAAGTTGCATATCAGTCCAAAGACTACGCCAGCGTGGCGTATGTTGTGTACCAGAGCGTTGGCAAGAGGAACTTACGCGGCTGAGCGCTCAATTGCATATCTCAAAGCCAATTCTGTTGCTGGAATCATGCTTGACAGAAGTACCGATGGTCCTTGGTCACTTTCGACCGCTGATTCTGTTGCCAGTCGGATTGCTTGCGGGTCTGTCGCCTGCGCAGATTGAAGCCATCTTGCTACATGAACTGGCACATATCCGCCGCCACGACTACCTGGTGAACGTCCTGCAACGCCTAGCAGAGGGTTTGTTATTTTACCATCCTGCAACCTGGTGGATCTCTCGCGTCATGCGCGCCGAGCGCGAAAACTGCTGTGATGATCTTGTTGTTTCAATTAACGGCGACGCACACGAGTATGCCAGCGCTCTTGCCGCACTAGAACAAAACCGTTTATCGAATCTTGAGCCGGCTGTTGCCGCTACGGGAGGGAATCTTATGAAACGCATCCGTCGTCTGCTTTATCCTGCAAAACAAAACAGCGCCTGGGCGCCGTTCCTCGCTGCTGCCATTTTCATCACAACCGCTGCCGTCTCTCTGGCGGCATGGCAATCGGAACCGCAACAACACAGTTCTGGTGCCCTTCAGATGCGGACCGATGGCACGGCGACTTCGCGTTACTCAAAATGGCTCAATGAGGACGTGGTTTACATCATCGACGATACGGAGCGGGCAGCGTTCTTGCGCCTCACGACAGACGAAGAGCGAGATAAGTTTGTTGAGCAGTTTTGGTTGCGGCGCAATCCTGCTCCCGGCACGCCCACAAACAAGTTCAAAGAAGAGCACTACCGCCGGATTGCGTACGCCAATGTGCATTTTGGGACTGCCGTCCCCGGATGGAAGACAGACCGTGGACACATCTACATCGTCTACGGTCCACCGGACGAAATTGAAACTCATCCATTGGGAAACGGCAGGCCCAACGCAATTGAAGTCTGGCTCTATCGTCACATTGATGGCATCGGCGACAATCTAACCGTAACCTTTATCAGTACCACAGGGGACAATGATTATCGCCTTGCGCCCGGAAATTCCCCGACGATGAGCAGGAACGTTGACGGACAACAGCCCGACAAACTTCTGCTTGCACGGGCTGAGGAGGCCATTAAGGACGCCAGATATGTCGAGGCCCGCGGCCTGTGTCAGACTCTCATTCAAAGCCATCCGAATTCGGAATACGTACCTCTCGCGAAACTCTCCGTTGCCGATGCCTGGTATGCGGAAGGTAATCTCAAGCAAGCAGAAGTGGAGTACCGGGATTTTTTAACATTTTTCCCACATCGGCCCGAGGTAGCGGACGTGCGATCGAAACTCGCGTCCATCCAAGAAAAACAGAAGAGTCTAAGATAACTTGCCAGTGGAAAAGCGACTTGCGGGCTGATTCGCAACGGACATCTTACGGTAAGATTGGTGCTCCAATTCGCTTCCTGTCGTTCGCCAAAATCGATCTGCGTTTTAGAATCAGAGCTTTAGGTCTAAGCATTTATCATTACACCACGCCATGTTCGATCTATTCTGGCTCTGGACCGGAGCCATCACGCGCCTCCTTTCATCTCGCAAGAGTCTGCTGCTCGAAAATCTGGCTCTGCGCCAGCAACTTGCGGTTCTGAAGCGCAAGAACAAACGTCCTCGTCTGAACGTGCTCGATCGGTTCTTCTGGGCTGCGATGCAACGATTTTGGGATGGCTGGCAAGATTGCCTGCTGATCGTGACGCCCACAACTGTCATTGGCTGGCATCGTGCAGGATTCCGGTTGTATTGGAAGCTCTTGTCGAAGGGGGCCGCAACTCCCGGCCGGAAGCGAATCGATAAAGAAACTCGCGAGTTGATCTTTCGCATGGTAGCCGAAAATCCAACGTGGGGTGCGCCGCGTATTCACGGCGAACTGCTCAAATTGGGATTCGACATCTCCGAACGAACCGTATCGCGCTGGGTGGAGAGGGCCCCACGCAACCCTGACTCCGCGAAAAGGTGGCTGACATTTCTGCAGAATCACCGTGAGGCCATCGCGGCCATGGATTTCTTCGCCGTGCCAACCATCACATTTGGGCTGCTCTACGGTTTTTTCATCATCGGCCACGACCGCCGGCGCATCCTGCACTGCGGTGTTACCCAGCATCCGACCAGTTGTTGGGTTGCACAGCAATTACGCGAGGCGTTTCCATACGAACATGGGTGTCAGCATCTAATCTTCGATCACGATGCGAAGTTCGGCTTCGAGG
>Ga0209166_10003971_pt1 | contig 10506 bp, 7 predicted proteins | sample Coa_R1_3_FD_187151 | JGI IMG/M metagenome (GOLD analysis project Ga0209166, IMG submission 187151) | Surface soil microbial communities from Centralia Pennsylvania, which are recovering from an underground coalmine fire - Coalmine... | ecosystem: Environmental > Terrestrial > Soil > Unclassified... | reverse complement strand
GTCACGGGGCCGCGTATGTCGAGTACCTTCCTCATCCGCAGGAACAGCCCGGCGCGGGTAGCGTCGGTGGGGTCCGCGACACGGAACTGGCCGCGGAAGACGACCGTGGCGCCGTGGTAGTCGTCGGGGTACATCTCCTGGGCCAGGAAGGCGAAGCCTTCGGGCCGCGCGACGGTGGCCGACAGCACCGCGACCCGGTGTTCCGCGGCGCACGAATAGTCCTGCCAGTGCGACTCAGTGGCGTTCTGCGCGAAGCTGCCGCCTATCCCCCAGCCGTCGAGCCCTGCGGCGAAGGTCATGTTCCGCGGCTCGTAACGGGGCCGGTAGCCGGCGCCGAGGTCGCGCGCGGTCTGGTCGGGGGGTGAGCCGGCGCGGCCGGCCCCCATCGGTACCGCCAGCCGGTCCATCACCGCGTCGGCCACCCGGATCGGTACACCCGTCGTGATCGCGATGGCCAGGCCGTCGGGGAGGCGCGCCGTGACACGCCGGGTTCCGGCGGGGCTGGTGAGCTCGATCCGGGCTGCGGTCACCTCCGGGCCCAGCTCATCGATGTCCACCGCGGTCACGCGGGCGTCGGCGGCGCGCAGTAGCCGGTCGGTGAGCTCGTCCGGGGTCTGCGCCTGGACGGCCGCGGCCGACGCCGCGACCCCGGCTCCGGCCGACGGCTCGAAGAGGTCAGGGAACCGGTGGCTGTCCAGGCCCAGCAGCCAGATCGGCAGGTCCCGGTGGCCCGCGTCGTCAGCGAGCACGATGACGTGCGTGGGGAAGCGGTCTGGCACGGGGCCGGGCGGGATACGGCGTTCGGCGTGCGCGATACGGACGGTGGTCACGTGCGTCCTCCGGGGGTCGGGAACGAGATCAGGGCGGTGTTCGGTGAGGTAGGCGCGCAGCTTGAGCCGGGCCTTGTGCAGGCTGGCCCGGGCCGCACCGGCCGGCTCGGCGATCTGGCCGGGCGGCAGGCCGGCGTAGTAATGCAGGGTCACGGCCCGCCGCTGCCCGGCGGGCAGGCCGGCGACGGCCGCACGCAGCGCGTCGGCGCGGTCGAGGTTCTCGGCCGACGGCAGGCCATCGGCCGAGGCCGGGTGGAGCGGCTCGGGCCAGTCGGACAGCAGGGTGAGCTGGTCCCGGCGGTGCAGGCTGCGGCAGACGTTGAGGACGATCCCGGCCAGCCAGCCCGCCAGCCGGTCCGGGTCCCGCAGCCGGTCCAGCGCGAGGAACGCCTGCAGGAACGATTCCTGGACGATGTCGTCGACGTCGCTGGGATTGGGGCTCAGGCGCCGGGCGCGGGTGCGCGCCATCGGCTGGTACCGCTCCACGATCAGCCGGAACGCCACCGCGTCGCCGTCACGGGCCAGGCGGACCAGGTCGCCGTCGGAAACCTGCGCGCTCATCAGGCTCCCTCGGCCGGTGCGGGACGGCGGAGGGCTGGTCCGGCACGGCGGAGCTCCGGGTAGCGCAGGAAAATCCGGCCCGGACCGGACAGCGTGATCCCGAACCGGATCATGTCGGCTTCCTCGGGAATCAGCGCCGTCATCTCGTGCGTGGCCCAGGCGCGGCCGCCGGAGACGGTGACCCCGTGCTCCTCGCGGGGACGCGCGGTGCGCCACCAGTGGCTGAGGATCTCGAGGCGGAGCCCGGCCTGTTCGGTGCCGGGCGCGGCGCGGACCTCAGCGCGGAAGACGACGGTGGCTCCGCGGTAATCGTCCGCGAAGATCGACTGGGCCAGGGCGGCGGATCCGGCGGGCCGAGGGACGGCCGAGGACAGGACCGCGGACGGGCCGTCGGCGGCGGCTGCGTAGTCCTGATGGTCCGTCAGATCAAGGTCCCAGCGGTTCAGGCCGTCGGTGAATTCCAGGTTGCGCGGCTCGTAGCGGGGCCGCCGTCGCGCACGGCCCGGCCGCTCCCGAGCCGCGGGCGGCACGCGGTCGAGGAACGGGGTGAGCAGGTCGTCGCCCGTGACCGGGACGGCCACGCGGTCCATCACCGCGTCGGGCAGCCGGACCGGGGCATCCGCGACGGCCGCCATGGCGAGGCCCAACCCGAGGGCCGCCGTGACCTGACGAGTACCCGCGGGACCGGTGAGCCCGATCCGCGCGACGGTGGCCTGCGGGGTCAACTCGGTCGTGTCCGCCGCGGTCACGTCGATGTCCACGCCGGTTACGGTGGCGTTGACCGCGCCCAGCAGGCGGGCGGTGAGTTCCTGCGGAGCGCCGGCCGTCACGATCTCCCAGTCGGACCCGAGGAGCTGCGACAGGTCGCCTCCCCCCGGCTCGCCTGTCATCCAGATCGGCACCGCCCGGTGACCGGCGTCGTCGGCGAGCACGACCAGGAAGCCCCGGATGTCGAATCCTCCGGTGCTCAGCTTCCCGGGCCGGGGCTCGGCGTGCGCGATGCGGACGGTGGTCATGGTGTCCTCCGGGACGACGGCGACGGGATCGTGCGCGGTGATGCGGTCCACTTGTCAGTGTTCTCAGGCTGTATGCGTGTTACCCGGAATGCGGAAAGCCCGCCGGCTTGGGCCGACGGGCTCCGTGGTGGTCACTGTCTGGTGGTCGGCCGTGCGATCGAGCGGCAGGACCGCCGAAGATCCGTTAGGAGACGGCCCGGCCCGGGATCGACGGAGGGCTGACTGGCTGTCCCGAAGGCTAGCTACGGGCCAACTGCAGTAGTTGGTAGGAGACCCAGAGGCTCAGCGCCGCTGCTGCGAGCACCAGTGGTCCGCCCCAGTAGTAGCCCATGGAGCAGAGAGTGCTGCCCAGGATGACCAGCCAGAGACCAACGGCCGCGTGTATGCCGGCGAAGCTCATGGGGTAGCGATAGTCCCAGAACGGGAGAATCTTCATGATCCCATGCCGTACATAAGCGGGGTGGGTATTCGTTGCGTGCATCGGAATTCCTCCTGTGTGCTGCGCACCCGGCTCTTCCGAGGTGTCTATCAAAATGATATCACTTTGATAGAAGTTTATCAAGAGCAGCAGTCGTTGGGAATAGGAGGGCCCGGCCGGGCGTGCGCGGAATGTCATGGCCTGATGTCAGCATGTGGCCATGAGGCCAGCATTGAAGGCGGGGCTGCTGCCGGTGTGGCGGGACCGCGACACGCTGCAGATCGGCGTGGATCCGCGGCGGGCGGTCGCGTTGGGCGGGCTCGGCCGGACCGCGATCGTCATCGGCCTGCTGGACGGGAGCCGGGATCGCGCGGCGGTCATCGCCGCGGCCGGGGCGTACGGCGTTCCCGAGCAGGCGGCCGGCGAGGTGCTCGCGGTGCTGGCGGCGGCGGGCGTGCTCGATGACTACCCGGCCCGGCTGCACGCCAGCCTCCCCGATGAACTGCGGGCGCGCCTGGCCCCGGAACTCGCGACCGCCTCGCTGGCCTACGCGGACGGAGACGGTGGGGCGCGCACGCTGGCGCGCAGGCGGGCCTGCTTCGTCAGGATCCACGGGGCAGGCCGGACCGGCGCGTGCGTCGCCAGCTTCCTGGCGGCCTCCGGCGTGGGGCACGTTACGTGCGCCGATCCGGGAGCGGCCCGGCCTGCCGATCTCGCGCCCGCCGGACTGATCCGGGCGGACCTGGGCGAGCCGAGGCAGGAAGGCGCCGCCCGTGCGGTCGGGCGGGCGGCCCCTGACGTCAAGACCCTGGACGACGGCGCGGTACCGGACCTGGTGATCCTCACCGCCCCGGCGCTGCCGGACCTGGCCGAGGGCCTCATCCGTGACCGCGTGCCCCATCTGGCCGTCTGGGCCGGCGAGGCGATCGGCGTGGTCGGGCCGCTCGTCCGGCCGGGGCGGTCGGCCTGCCTGCGCTGCGTGGACATGCGCAAGGCCGACGCCGATCCGGCCTGGCCGAAGATCCTGGCTCAGGCCACCCTCGCCCCGGCCCAGCCGCAGGCCTGCGACACCGTGCTGGCCGCCATGACGGCCACGATCGCCTCCGCGCAGGCCCTGGCGTTCATCGACCTGGCCGGAGTCAAGGGGCCGGACCCCGTCACCCCGGTCCCGGCCACCGTGAACGGGACCCTCGAAGTGGTTCTCCCTGACTGGCAGTGGCGGCGCCGGACCTGGCCGCCGCACCCGTCGTGCACCTGCGGCGCGGTTCGGGTTCGCACGGAGCCTCATGGCGCCTTTGCCGTAACGACGCGGTAACGGATGCTCGTTAGCGTGTGTTCTAGGGACACGGGGTCCGAGGAGGGGCCATGAACGAGACGTCGGCGATGCGGGACAATGTCCGCATGAGCGAGGTGCCGCGTACCACGGTGGGCCGGGCCGCGAAGCTGGCCAGGCTGCCGATCGGGCTCGCGGGGCGCACGGCGCTAGGGGTCGGCAAGCGGATCGGGGGGCGCCCGGCCGAGATCGTTGCCCAGGAGATCCAGCAGCGCACGGCCGACCAGATCTTCCGCGTCCTGGGCGAGCTCAAGGGCGGCGCCATGAAGCTGGGCCAGGCGCTGTCGATCTTCGAGGCGGCGCTGCCACCCGAGATCGCCGGGCCGTACCGGGCCACGCTGACCAAGCTGCAGGAATCCGCCCCGCCGCTGCCCGTACGCAGCGTGCACCAGGTCCTGGTCGGTGACCTGGGCGAGGGCTGGCGGGAGAACTTCGCTGAGTTCAACGATTCGCCGTCGGCCGCGGCGTCCATCGGCCAGGTCCACCGGGCGGTCTGGCACGACGGCCGGCGGGTCGCGGTGAAGATCCAGTACCCGGGCGCGGGGCGCGCGCTGATCAGCGACTTCAACCAGCTCAGCCGGGCCGGCCGGCTGTTCGGCCTGCTGATGCCCGGGCTGGAGGTCAAGCCGCTGCTCGACGAGCTACGCGACCGGGTGACCGAGGAACTCGACTACGAGCTCGAGGCGGCCTCGCAGCACGCCTTCGCCGTGGCCTACGCGGACGACCCCGACATCTACGTGCCCGACGTCGTCGCGGGGACCAAGCATGTCCTGGTCACCGAGTGGATGGACGGCACCCCGCTGTCGGCGATCATCAGCGACGGCACCAAGGAAGAGCGCGACCGGGCCGGCATCCTGCTCGTCCGGTTCCTGTTCTCCGGCCCGGCCCGGGCGGGGCTCCTGCACGCCGATCCGCACCCGGGTAATTTCCGGCTGCTCGGGGACGGTCGGCTCGGCGTGCTGGATTTCGGCGCGGTCGACCACCTGCCGGGCGGGCTGCCGCCGTTCTTCGGCCGACTGCTGCGGATCATGCACGAGGACGACCCTGATATCGAGGCCGTGGAGCGTGACCTGCGGGATAACGGGTTCCTGCGCCCCGGCATCGACGTGGACCTGGAGGCGCTGCGGGCCTTCCTCGCGCCGCTCGCCGAGCCGTCCAAGGTCGACTGCTTCAAGTTCAACCGCGAATGGCTGCGCGGGGAGGCGGCCAGGGTCACCGACATGCGCGCGACCAACATCTCGCGCAAGTTCAACCTGCCCCCCTCCTACGTACTCATCCACCGCGTGTCCACGGCGGGCATCGGCGTGCTCTGCCAGCTCGAGTGCGAGGGCGAGTTCAGGGCCGAGGTCCTGCGGTGGGTACCCGGCTACCGCGACGAGGGCCGGGAGGACGGGTAGATCGCGCAGCGGCTCCGGGCGACTAGATCCGGAGCGGCGGGTCACGGGCTCCCTGTGACTAGATCCGGGCGGCCGCGTTACGGCTTGCTGGCCACGACCACGCAGTAATACGATTCGGCGACGTTGGCGGGGATCTCGTCTCCCGGGTCCGGCCGCCATTCAGGTGGCCAGGCCAGGCCAGGCTCGAGGATCTCCATACCGTCGACGAGCTTGGCGATGTCGGCCCGGGTGCGGACGTGGGCCTGCTCGGTCGCCTCGTCGAAGACCCGCTCGACGTCGTTGACCTCGGGGACAGTGTCGGGTGTGGCGTGCGAGATCGCGACGTAACTCCCGGCGGGGAACGGGTCGAGGAGCCTGGCGATGATCCCGGCCGGGTCCGCCTCGTCGGAGACGAAGTGCAGGATGGACAGGTACAGGAAAGCCACGGGCTGGCTGAAGTCGATCAAGTGCAGCAGCACCGGGTCGGCGAGGATCGCACCGGGCTCGAGCAGGTCCTGCTCGATGATCGCCGCGTGGGGGATGCCCTGCAGCATGTTCCTGGCGTGCGCCAGGACCACTGGGTCGTGGTCGACGTACACCACCTTGGTGTCAGGATGGGCCAGCAGGGCGATCTCGTGGGTGTTGCCTGCGGAGGGCAGCCCGGCCCCGATGTCGACGATCTGCCGGATGCCGACCTCGCCGACCAGGTAGCGGACCACCCGGCGCAGGAAGGCCCGGTTCCACTGGACCGCGAGCCGGACGTTCGGCAACTTGGCGATCATGGCCTCGGCCACCGCCCGGTCGGCCGGGTAGTTATCCTTGCCGCCCAGCAGGAAGTCGTACACGCGTGCCGCACTGGGGATGTCGGGCCGGAATGTCGTCCTCCAGTCGCCGTCAGACATCAGCCGGTACCCCTCACGCGGCGCATCGTACCTCAGATGACCGGACACTTGTGTCTCCCCATGGGACGGACACTATTAATAACGACAGCGCCTAGCGGCTGATTACGGCAGGGGCGATCGGGACCGGCCGGGCGATGAGGTGAGGGATTGAGCGACTGGGCCGGGCTTGACCCGCGGACTCCCGTCCTGGTCGGCGGGGGCCAGGCCATCGACCGCCTGGGCGCGGCCGACTACGCGCAGCTGTCCGCCGTCGGGCTCGCGGCGCAGGCCGCGCACGCGGCGCTGGCCGACTGCGGCGCCGACGTGCCCGTGGTGACCGCCGCGGTGGACACAATTGCCGGGGTGCGGCAGTTCGAGACCACCTCGCCATTCGCCCGGGCTCCGCTGGGCCGCGCCGACAACTACCCGCGGGCCGTCGCCGCCCGGATCGGCGCCGACCCCGGCCGGGCGATCCTGGAGGTCAGCGGGGGCCAGGCTCCGCAGCACCTGGTCACCGAGCTGGCCGGGTCGATCGCGGCCGGAGCGACCGAGGTCGCGCTGATCGTAGGGTCCGACGCGATCTCGACCACGCGTCACTTCGCCGGCGCCGACGACCGCCCGGACTTCACCGAGACGGTGGGCGGCAGCCTGGAAGACCGGGGCTACGGGCTGGCCGGGATCGGTTCCCGGCACCTGGCCGCGAACGGGCTGACCGACGCGCCCAGCCAGTACGCGCTGCTCGAGAACGCCCGCCGGGCCCGAGAGGGGCTGAGCCGGGAGGCTTACGCGGCCGAGATGGGCGCCCTGTTCGCCCCGTTCACGACGGTCGCGGCCGCCAACCCGTTCGCCGCCTCGCCCGTGGAAAGGGACGCCCTCCAGCTAGTGACCCTGACCGCGGCCAACCGTCTCATCGCCGACCCCTACCCGCGCTACCTGGTGGCCCGCGATCAGGTCAACCAGGGTGCGGCCGTCCTGCTCGCCTCGATCGCGGCCGCGCGGCGGCTCGGCGTGCCCGAGGAGCGGTGCGTGTTCCTGGCCGGGCACGCCGACGCGCGCGAGCAGCGGCTGCTGACCAGGCCCGACCTGTCCCGCAGCCCCGCGGCGGCCCGCGCCAGCGAGCTGGCCCTCGAGCTGGCCGGCGTCACCATGGCCGAGGTCGCCACCATCGACCTGTACAGCTGCTTCCCGATCCCGGTGTTCAACATCTGCGACGCCTTCGGCCTGGCCGCCGGCGACCCGCGGGGGCTCACCCTGACGGGCGGCCTGCCGTACTTCGGCGGCGCGGGGAACAACTACTCGATGCACGCCATCGTCGAGACCCTGCACCGGGCGCGGCGGGCTCCGGGCAGCTTCGGGTTCGTCGGGGCCAACGGCGGGATCATGGGCAAGTACTCGGCGGGGGTCTACACGACCAGGCCGACGCCGTGGCAGCCGGGGCGCAGCAGTGCCCTGCAGGCGAACCTGGACGAGAAACCACGCGTCGAGGTCGACCGGCGCCCGCACGGAAGCGCGGTCATCGAGACGTTCACCGTCAGGCACGGCCGGGACGGCCACCGCCGGGGCATCGTCATCGGCCGGCTGGACGGTGACGGCCGGCGTTTCGTCGCCACGGTTCCTCCCGGCGATCAAGGGCTGCTCGATCTGCTCGGCGAGGGCGACCCTTTCGGCGCCGGCATGTACGCGCGGGCCTTCGCCTCAGGTAACCACGTCACCCGCACCCGGACGCGGATGGACAGCCTGTTCCCGGCCTGCCCGCCCGGGCTGCGCGAGGAGTACCAACACGTCACGGTCGGCCGCGACGGCCACCTGCTCGAGGTCACGATCAACCGCCCGCAGGTGCGCAACGCCCTGCACCCGGCGGCCAACGACGAACTTGACGAGATCTTCGACACGTACTTCGCCGATCCTGACCTGTGGGTCGCGATCCTGACCGGCGCGATGCTGACCGGGGCCGGGGAGCAGTCGTTCTGCGCGGGCCAGGATCTGGCCTACGTGGCCAGCGGGCAGAGGGTCTGGGTGCCGCTGAACGGGCTGGCCGGCCTGACCGGCCGGGCGCGGATGCCCAAACCGGTGATCGCTGCAGTGAACGGCGCGGCCGACGGCGCCGGGTGCGAGATCGCGCTCGCGTGCCACCTGGTGGTCGCCGATGCCGCCGCCTGGTTCAGGCTGGGCGAGGTCCGGGCCGGCCAGGTGCCGGGGGCCGGCGGGCTGGTCCGGCTGCCGCGCGCGATACCGGAGAAGATCGCGACCGAGCTGATCGTGACCGGGCGGCGGATGGGCGCGGCCGAGGCGCACCGGTGGGGCCTGGTCAACCGGGTGACCGAGGCGGGCGCCGCGCTCGCCGGAGCACGGGAGCTGGCCGCCGAGATCCTGGCCGGATCCCCGAGTGCGGTGGGCTCGGCGCTGCAGATCATGGCCGACACCCGGGGGATCGCCGACACCGTCACGGCGGTGCACAGCACCGGGGACGCACTCGAAGAGGCGATGCTGGCCGACGACGCGATAGAAGGGATGAAGGCCCTCGCCGAGCAGCGCGCCCCGCGGTGGCGCAACCGGTGAACCGATCAGCTCTCGAGCTGCGCGGCGAAGCGCTCGGCGACCTCCAGGTACTCGGTGACCATCTGCTCCACCACCTGACGGGCGGGCCTGATCCGGTCCATCAGCCCCACGCCCTGGCCGACGTAGTAGGTAGCCAGCTCGTAGGCGCCGCTGCCCTCGGCGCCGGCGTTCCGGTTGATGCGCTGCTGGGCGGGCGCGGTGAGCATGGTCTGCAGCGGCATCGGCAGCGGGGCGGGCGCCGCCTCGCTGTCCCACTCGTCGGTCCACGCGCTGCGCAGCATCCTGGCCGGCTTGCCGGTCAGGGACCGGGATCGGACGGTGTCACTGGAGGTCGCGGCCAGCATCTTCCGCTGCACGGTCGGGTTGGTTTCCGCCTCCTCGGTGGTCAGCCAGACCGAACCGCACCACACGCCCTGCGCGCCCAGCGCCATGGCCGCCGCCACCTGGGCGCCGGTCACGATCCCCCCGGCCGCCAGGACCGGGGTCGGGGAGACCGCCCTGACCACCTCGGGGACGAGGACCATCGTCGAGATAGTGCCGGTGTGCCCGCCTGCCTCGGTGCCCTGGGCGACGATGAGGTCGACCCCGGCGGCCTGCTGACGGCGGGCGTGCTCGGCCGTGCCGGTCAGCGCGGCGACCACGATGCCGCGGTCCTTGGCCTGGCGGACCAGGTCCGGGGGCGGCGGGCCCAGCGCGCTCGCGACCAGCCGGATCGGGTGGCCGAACGCGATGTCGAGGAGGGTGCCCGCGGCCTGCGGGGAGACGCTGAGGGAGCCGGCCGGGGCCCGGAGGTGCTCGGGAAGTTCGGGGACGCCGTAGCGGGTGAGCACGTCCTCGACGAAGGCGACGTGCCCGGCCGGGAACAGCGAGGGGAGCGCGCTGCCCGCGGCCGCCCCGCCCGGTCCCTGCCGCTGGCTGGTGTCGGCGAAGTTGACCGGCAGCAACAGGTCCACCCCGTAGGGCTTGCCCCTGACCTGCTCGTCGATCCAGGCCAGGTCGATCTCGAGCGAAGCCGGGGTGTGCGCGACGGCGCCGAGCACCCCGAAGCCGCCCGCGTTGGTGACGGCCGCCACGACGTCCCGGCAGTGGCTGAAGGCGAAGATCGGGAACTCGATCCCGAGCCGGTCGCAGACTTCGGTGTGCATAGCGGATCCTTTCTGAGCCTTCGCTAAGCCTGTTCTGGGCCTAGCGGGCCGGACAGGCGCCTGACGGCTTGGGCCTTGCGGACGTCGCGGAACGGTACGTCCCGGTCGGCCTCCGGTTCCTTGGGCAGTCCCAGGAGCCGTTCGCCGATGATGTTCCGCTGGATCTGGTCGGTGCCGCCGCCGACCGAGGTCACGTAGGCGGCGAACGCCGACCGGTTCACCTCGGCGGCCGCCGGCGAGGAGTCGCCGTCGAGCAGCGCCTCGGCGCCCAGCAGGCGGGTCGTGAGCGCCACGCCCGTGTGCACGATCCGGGAGAAGGCGAGCTTGCCCAGCGAGGCCAGCGGGGAGGCCGCACCGGGACCGGACGGCGACTTGGCGCGCATCGCA
>Ga0209166_10003968_pt1 | contig 10508 bp, 13 predicted proteins | sample Coa_R1_3_FD_187151 | JGI IMG/M metagenome (GOLD analysis project Ga0209166, IMG submission 187151) | Surface soil microbial communities from Centralia Pennsylvania, which are recovering from an underground coalmine fire - Coalmine... | ecosystem: Environmental > Terrestrial > Soil >... | reverse complement strand
TCACCATCTTCCCCATCAGTGTTGGATTCATGATGCGCGAATACTGTGAGACGCATCCCAGCTACTACTGCCGCATGATGGCGCACGGCGCAGGGATCGAGGTCCACACCATCGACTATCTCCAGGCCGACAACGAATTGCGCACCTTCGCCGCCATGACCGGCGGACGCGCCTATTTTCCGCGCTTCCAGGCAGAGTATCCGGAACTTTTCAGCGACATTGCCAGTGACATTCGCAACCAGTACACGCTGTCATACTCGCCCACAAATACCAAGCTCGACGGAACCTACCGCAAGCTCAAGGTACAGGTGGTCGCGCCCGACGGCGGGAAGTTGACCATTCGCGATCAGCACGGCAAAGACGTCAAGATCGAGGTTGTCGCCCGCGAAGGCTACACCGCCAAGCACACCGTAGATTAAGAAGCGACTAGAGGGTGGCCCACTCAACGCGCTTTTCGTTGAGTGGGTTCTTCTCCTAAACTTCTCTCTGGCCGCAAGGCCTAGTGCATGGCGGGGTGGGAAAGCCGCTTTGAAATCGAAGTCGCGTGCAACACCGCTCCTTTGTCTGCGAAAGCGCCTCTGCAAATCACGTAATCCCCATCCTTCACATCGCTGGCCTGAATCTCGTTCACCTTCTTGTCGCCATGATATTGGCTGACCCACTTGGTGGACGCATCGTAGGTTACATCTGTGTCGACGCCCGTCTTCTCCGCATGCACGGTGAGTGTTGATTTGTCCTTGTCGCTCCGCACAATCCGGCCTTCGACGCGATCCTGCTTCGCTTTATCTTGGGCAAAACTAGTCGCCGACAACGAAAAGACAAGAGTGACCATACAGCACACAGCTGCGACTTTCTTCAACATGTGACATCCTCCTCTTTCTTGTTAGGGGGTGCAGCCCACGGTCGGCAAGCATAGACTGCGGAAGAGAAATCAACAACAAGAATCTTGTCCCGGCTATTTCTGCAATAGCCCCAACTGGCTCGCCACACAGATCCATCCATTGTCATGCCTTACCCAAGTGTCGGTGAATCGGCCGTAATGCTCGTAGGCCTTCCCTTTTTGCTTTCCTCTTTCGTGGGTAGCACCGGTTACAACGACCGTATCCCCGAAGCGGTGCAACCTCATCGAGTCCGAAACTTCCAGGGTCAGGGTGTTCGACATATCCCCAATCGACGAGAGAAATTGGGTCTTGTTCATCACCGTGCCGTCGTAATCCGTGAACACGAAATCCGGATGCAAGATGCTGCCCATAGCGTTTGCATCATGATTGATTTGTGCCTGGTTCCAGACATTCTCCAGCCCAAGAATTCGTTCTTCGTCCCCTTGCGATAAGCAACGTTGTGGCACGAACAGGATCAAGGAAGAAAAGATAACGAGAAACCACGCGCGTGACATGACGATCGCTCCTTGATTGGAAAAATCGAGGACAGCGTTCCGCAGCCGAAGTTTAGCAGGAATCGGAGCAAAGGACTGTTAATGCAAATACCACCTGAGGGCCTGCTCCGGCGCCGGAAGCTCACGGCTTGTCTTTGATTCGAACGTCAGTCAGTTCAATCGTGTAGCTGCGGTCGCTATCCGGATCATCCATCCTGCCGATGACCGGGGTTTGTCAAGTTCAACCGTGACATGTGCCCTTCCAGACGGTCGTGATCGACACTGATCCCGACAAGCGTTCACACAACGGGGTGCCCCACTTCTGGCCGGTGTTGCCAGAAGTGGGGCTTTTCCCTGACGGTTAGCTGCGCTGACTCTCCGCGACACGAGTCATTGCATCAGCGCCCGCGTCTGCAGCAACTTCTCCGACAATTCCTGTTTCTGCTCCTCCACCCGCTTCGGATTCGGAATCAATTGTGCGACCTCCGCCGGCGCATGACTGATCGCATCCGTCAGCCCAGGCAGATTAGACTTATCTTTTAGAAATGCAGCATAAGAAGAGGCGATCCGGCTGATCGCCGCAGATTCGTGCGGATACGGTGACCCCAGTGCCTCTACGTCCCTCTTGGCCGCAGCCGGCCAGTCGAGGCCATAGCCGAGCGCCGCGACGGCATCACGCAGCTGCGCACGCTGCGACGGAGAGAGCTGTCCCATCCGGACTGCCGCGCTCACCGCCATGAGATGAGTCACAAGCAAATCTTTCGCAATTAGTGTTGCAAACAGCGATCCGCCATTGGCTACGTCGTGCGAGAATCGTAATCCGGCCGCCAGCGCCCTAATTGCTCCATCCGGGTTCCCGCTGTGATAAAGCTGCATCACGTACAGCATATTCAGCCGTCCCAGCACCAACGCCTTCCTCGCATAATCAACGGGAGCGTCTGCTCCCAGCCCGTAATCCACTCCCCACTCGCAATTTGGCAGCGAGGTCCCGCGTGCCATTGTTTCAAGAGCCGGCGTGTTCTTCTTCATCAGTTCGTTGTACCTCGACAGGTCGAATGGAGTCATTTTGTCCAGGACCTCATCCAGTTCCTTTGCATCCTGGTCAGTGATCCCTGCATCCTGCAACTGCGCGAACGCCGCCCAATAGCGCAGCGCCGCATTGTCGACCAGAGTCACCTTCCGTTGGCCCACAGCGGCCGTAACGGTCAACAACACCGCGAACACGATTGACCCAATGTGATGTATGCGTTTCATAATTTGATCTTCTCCTTTGCGAGCACAGCCAGGGCGCTCTGTTTGTCGTTTGGAACGTCCGAACTTGGGGGATGAAATGCCAGCCCATTCAGTGCAGCCTTATAGGACGGAGCCGTTGCCAGCAGCGCGTTCGCCCCGCGGATGGTAAGCCCCGGGCCCGGCTGTACTACCTGGATCTGATCTGGAGGCTTCGGCTCGCCCCCGCCTTGGTGACCGGTCGTTCTCAAACTGATCAGTCCCAGGGTCACCAGTGCGACAGCGCCGCTCACGGCCCAAATGTAAGAAAGGTTTCTGCGACGTTGTATGCGCCCAATCTTATTCGCTGGCAACGCATCCGGCGCCAGCGGACGAAACCGCTTCAAATAGCTTTTGAATTGCTCATCACCTAGATTCGGCACAGGAATTCTCCCTCGGCAGCATGGCCTCTCGTAACTTGCCCAACGCATAGCGATATCGCGACGCCGCGGTATTCGCACTGATGTTCAGCAAGTCGCCAATCTGCGAAAACGTCAGTTCCCCCCAAACGTGCAAAACCACAACTTCTCTCTGATCCTCGGCAAGAGCAGTCAGCGCACGCCGCAGGTTCTGCTCACCGGCATAGTCCTGATCCGGAGGGCTAAACCATGCTGAGTCCTCCAGTGGGACGTCGCGATTCTGACGCTTCCTTTCATTGAGAACGGCGTTGCGCACGCACCCAAACAGATAGGCTTTTTTGTCGCCGGCCCTCCGGAGATCTCCGCTCTCCAGCAGGTTCAGGAAAACCTGATGGACCGCGTCCTGCGCTCGGCTTCGCTCGCTCGTGATCGCTGAGGCGAACAGCACGAGACCCGCGCCGTGCTGCCGATACAGCAACTCAATCTCGTCGCCGTTTTCCCGCGCTGGCTTCATGCTGGGCCCTCATTAGTAAGACACCCCAACCCGCACAATTTGTCTAATGAATGACGAAAGATTCCGAGCAAGAGTCAGACAATTGTCGCCGTTTGGGGGCCTTGCCGCCCCGTGGGGCTGCTCGATCGGACGGGCCTACCTCGCCGTCGGTTCCTCGGAAACCGTCAGCCTATTTTGGATAGTTGAAGAAGAGTTGATTGCCGTCGGGATCGTCGACCACCAGCAGCCGATATCCCCACGAACCCTCCTTGACCGGAGTGCCTTTGGCCTCGAGTTCCGCGCGCAGCGCATCCAGCGCCGCCGTCGCAGCTTCCCGCGTCTCGGGCTCCACGTTCAGGGAAATGATCATCACGCCCTTGCCGACCTTCTCCGGCCATGTTTTGGCCAGGATCAGGGCGCAGCCTTGCCGATCGACCTGTGCGACATAAGCCTTGCCGTCCTCGTCGAAGCGCCAGGGAATGGTGAAGCCGAGTTGCTCCACATAAAAGCGCAGAGACGCCTCAACATCACTCACGTGCAGGATGGGGCGCGCGAACCACTCTGTCATACTTTATGTCTCCTCAGAGCAATACCTTCGTCCCAGGACAATTGCGGTCAACGCTTCTCAGTGGTCATCCCCCGTCCAAACAGATGCACTCCGGTCGGATCGTTCGGCGGAACCGGCGGCCGAGGCGGTTCCGCTCCTCCCATAGACCGTCGCACGCGTTCCCTCACAAATTCGACATCGCGGACATAGCTTCGCATTGCCGACGTCACCCAGCCATGCCTTTCGAGGACTTCAAGAATCTGTTCGCCTTTCAAAGCGTCCGACGCCTGTACATGACGGATTGGCTGCATCGTATCCGCGCCCCCGCTCAGGATCGTATTGAACGTTGTCGTTATCAGGTCGATGATCCAGAATTTGACACCGCTATGAACATGAACTTCCGCTGCCATCGCATCCACGGTTCCCGCCGGCAGATAAAGCAGCAGCCCCTCAGTGATCATGAGCGCCGAAGAAGAGCCAGCCGCCTCATACATGCGGCGACGCTGTGCCGCATCGTTCACATCCACAGTGAGACGCTCGCGTCGACACCTCGCCTTCTCGCGCGACATCATCTGATCTTTGTAATCCAGCACCTCAGCAAAATCGACTTCGATCCAGCGCAGATCTGGCACAAGGTCGAGTCGCCACGGACGAGTATCAAGCCCGCAGCCGACGCTCAACACGGTCGCGATTGGATGCCTTGCGAGCGCCTCCAGCAGCAACTCATCGACGAAGCGTGTGCGAATCGCCATTGCTATGCGCAGCAAGTTTGCGTGCGGCATTGCGCGCAGAATCGCAACACCACGTTCTCCGGCGAGCCGTGCCGCAAACGGATCACGCACGAAGGCATCCTCCAGTTCGCTTTCGTGCGCGCGGCACGCCGCGATCATCAGTGCCGTGTCGCTGACGTGGGTAATCTTTCCACCGATTTCAGACATAAGGTCCTACATTATCCGATAAGAGCGCGATTTCACCCATAAACCTTCGGCCGGGCGTGGCGGATGTAGACGGGGGCCGGGATTTGGATTTGAATGGTCGCCAACTCCTACGGCGTGGTTCGATCTTCAAACGTGACCAGACTCACTTTCTTCCACCAGATCCAGCATTACATTCGAGCAGAGTCATGGATATCGTTGCTCACACTCTCTGGACGGCAGGTGTAGCGCTCCCTGCACGGCGACGCGTCCCGCTTTCTCTGAGCTGGGCAATCTTCTGGGGTGTGTTTCCTGACCTCTTCAGCTTTGCTATTCCGGCAGCAGTCAGAATCTGGTGGTATGTTAGCGGCACGACGTCATCCCTGATGCCGGGCCCGAATGGCCCACAACCTTTCCAGTTTGTGTGGCAGCTTTACTATGCAAGCCACAGCCTGCTCGTATTTGCAATAGCATTCGGCATCGCTTGGCTGATCGCCGGCAGGCCAATATTCGCCATGCTTGCGTGGTGTCTGCACATTCTCATCGACATTCCCACGCATCAGGGAATTTTTGCCCTCCATTTTCTTTGGCCGGTATCGTCCTACGGCTTCTCCGGCATTCGATGGGAAAACCATTGGTTCGTCATCGTCAACTACAGCGCGCTGTCTCTCCTCTATTTATGGTTGTGGATTCGCGCCAGAAGAGGACGCTCAGTGGAAGGGTCTTGGGTCGAATCGAACTCTTCGCCAACGGACCCTCCGCGCTCTAAGCAAACCTCCGTGTCTTCGTTGACTTAGCTCTTTCCCAGACGTAAGATTCCGCTTCTCCATGACCAACCTCGGGACGCCGTGATCAGCATAAAGACTGGCGCCGAACCCGTTCAAAACAGAGGAGAGGTCCTCATGTCTGTTTCGCTTCGTAGGTGCATGGTCATCGTCGCCACTTTTTTATGGATGTCCTGCGCTGCTCTCGCACAAACTAAGCAACAGTCAGCCAATACGGTTTCCTATCTCAGCCTTACCGAGCCAAGGCACATACTCAGTGAAGCGCAGAAGTGGGAAGGAGATGAGTTTCCGCACACGCTGAGCGTGCTGGAATTGCGTCGCGCCGGGTTTCGTTATTGGGGATGGTACGGCCTGAATGAAGGTCGGGGCATCGGTCTCGCCAGAAGCAACGACCTGGTGAACTGGACCAAGTACGAACAGAATCCTTTGTGGACGAATGCGCGCTGGCCGACCGTACTGGCCAAAGCCGATCCCGCGCACAAAGATCTCCTCTATTTCGCAGTCACGCGCGACTACGACACTCCAGCCAGCTACATCGTTCTCGCCTCCTCGAAAGACGGCATTCATCTGGCAGAAGAGAAAGTCCTGGTGGCGAAGGTTGCGGACCAGCGGAATCAGAACCCAAACCTGTTTCGTGATCCGAACTCCGGACGCTTCTATCTGACGTTTTACCGCGGGAACGACAAAGATCATTTCGAGATCGTCAGCAAGAGCGCCAACAATATTCATGAACTCGACGCCGCCCCGGAAAAGATCCTGCTGAAATCTACGGAGACGATCGCAGCGCCGACGTTGCTCTGGGTCAAAAATGCAAAGGGCACCGGCAAGAAGAGGGGCCTCTACTACCTCGCAACGGAAATTTATCCGCACCGCTACACCGACGACCCGCAAGGCGAATGGGAAGTCAAGGTGTTTGCTGCCGATGCGCCGAACGGGGATTTTGAGCCGGTCGCAGGTAATCCCGTGATGCGCGGGCAGCGTGCGTGTCTGTTCCAGCACATTTTCCAGGGCCGCTTTTACGGATACGACTGTCACCTTGACACCGCGAATAACAAATGGATGCTCGAGGAAGTGGAAGCAGTTTTGCCCTGACGCATCGAACGCGACTCGGTCATCAGCGCTCGTTACGCCGCGAATTCTGCTGAGAGCGTTCGGTCGGTTCGAGAGATTCTCACCCTTCAACTGTAGAAAACAGGCGACTCTCAAGTTTGCGTTTTTGCTTCCCCCTTTGGGGCTGCCACATCATTGTGGATGAAAGAATCAAATTAGAATCTCTGGATGAGCCGACTGCCTAAATGCGTTCGAGTGGCATTTTCAACAATCATCATTGCGCTGTTTGCCGCAGCATGCAACGCTCAAGCGCCGGCCGATCGCATGCAGCAGGTAGTTCAGCCTTACGTAGATGCCCAGATGTTTATGGGAAGTGTCCTGGTCGCGAGAAGTGGGAAAGTGGTTTTCGGCAAGGGTTACGGAATGGCCGACCTGGAGTGGAATGTCCCAAATTCTCCGACGACCCGGTTCAACATCGCTTCGATGACGAAGCAATTCACTGCCGCGTCAGTTTTACTCCTTGAGGATCGGGGAAAACTAAGAACCAGCGACCCGGTGAAGAAGTACCTGACCGATGCGCCTGCATCGTGGGACAAAGTTACGATCTATCACCTGTTAACCCATACATCCGGAATCTCCGACGATGCCGCGAAGTATGAACCCGGCACCCCAGACAAGTTGACGTTCCGTGATGTGCCGCTGAATTTTCAGCCCGGGGAAAAATGGTCGTATACGAATCTGGGCTACATCGTGCTCGGGTACTTAATCGAAAAGGTCAGCGGAGAGAGCTATGAAGACTTCGTGCAACGAAATATTTTCAAACCGCTGGGCATGCACGACTCAGGAATGATCTCGAACATCACCATCATTCCACGACGTGCAATTGGGTATTGGCCCGGTGATAACGGCATCGAGAATGCGGAGCGTCCTGATCCCAGGATTGGTTTTTCGGCAGGTTCTCTCTATTCCACAACTGAAGACCTGCTGCGGTGGGAAGTGGGACTGTTCGGTGGCAAGCTATTGACGCCCGCGTCCCTGCGCAAAATGACGACGCCATTCCAAAGCGACTACGCCTGCGGGTTGCACGTCAACCGCGTGGCCGGGCACCTCATGATTGAACACGACGGAAACAACATCGGGTTCATGTCAGATATGGCCTATTTTCCCGAGGAGCAAATTGTCGTAATTGTCCTGGCAAATCTGAATGGCACGGTCACAGGCGAGATCATGAAGGGTCTCGCGGCCGTGGCTCACGGAGAGACACCTCCGGTTCCAGCAGTACACAAGGAAATCCAACTGCCCCAGACCATTCTGAACACGTATGCCGGGACCTACCAATTCCCGCATTCGACTCTGGAAATAACGCCTGAAGGCAACCATCTGCTGGTCAAATATGACAATGGCAACACGGACACGGTTTTTCCCGAGTCGGAGACCAGGTTCTTCTCCAAACCATGGCCGGTTCAATTCGAGTTTTCGAAAAATGAAAAGGGCGAGTTCAGCCTGCTCACGCAGCATCAATCCGGCAAAGTAGAACATGGGGTGAAGAAATAGTCACGAGCATCTCTATCTAGAGCCAGCGCCAGTATGATCGAGTAGTTCGCACAAGTTTCCGAGGAGCGCAGGATGACCTTTCAACGCCGCCGGCTTCTACAATTGCTGTCGTATACGTTCGGTTCCAGTATTATTTCGCGGGGGAACTCATTCGCGATCCAGGCGCAGGTCCCCGGCCAAAAGACCAGTCCGGTCACCAAGCCGGGCCCCATGGCTTCCGGAGGAAATGAAATGGAAAAAGTAGCCGGAATCGGAGGTTTTTTCTTCCGCGCTCATGATCCCAAAGCTTTGGGCAACTGGTACCAGCAACATCTGGGGATCGCGCTCACACCAACGAGCGAGGGCGAAAAGGTTTGGCAGCAAGAAACTGGCCCCACATCCTTCAGCCCCTTTCCAGAAACAACAAAATATTTCGGGGATCCAGCCAAGCTCTGGATGATTAACTTCCGAGTGCATGACATCGACAAGATGGTAGCCCAGCTACGAGCGGCAGGAATTGACGTCAAAGACCCGGAATCCTACGCCAACATTGGGCGCTTCACTCGCCTGCACGACCCTGAAGGAAATCCGATCGAACTATGGCAGCCTGCATAATCATTGCTTCACATGAGCCTTCCCGGATGGACGCTTGCTGTTTCGCACAGGAAGAAGATGAGTGTGGTTAACAGTGTTTCCACTTCTCACTCCGCGCCTAGATTTTGAGTGTAATCCGGATTCATCAACAGCCATTTCATCGAAGTGCCCGTCGTCGGAGCCTAAGTCCCAGTGCCGCTCAGTAGCACGTTTTGCGGGCTTCCTCCCCCGTCGTCGCTAATACTGACTTGAGCGCTGCGCACGCCCGTCTTGGTGGGAGGAAACGTCACTGCGATCGTACAACTCGCCCCGGCAGGCAGCTGTGATCCACAGGTGTTCGTCTGGGTAAAGTCCTGCTGCTCGCCAAGCACCTCAAAGCCGATCCTGAGTGCTATGGGGATTTTTCAACAACTGTGACGTTTGCATGACAGTGTTGTTTACTATTGGGACCATGCATTGGTCGAAGTTCTTACGAAGTATTCAGCCTTTCGCAGTGCTGCTCGCGATTGACATCGCAGGATTCTCACAAGCCGCTCCAGCAGGGTGGATCATTTACCCAACACCTGAGGACGAAAGCCCAACGGTATATTGCGCGAATTTGTCGCAGCGGGAGTGGCGTGTCTCTGAGTCTCAAGCAGACATACCGGAGATCACAGCGTTGTCAACGTTACACTGGAGTGCCGAGCTTTCCAATCAATCGTTGCCACACGGAATTAAGCGAAAAAAGGGAATGGTTGGCCGTCAGAGTAGCTTCAAAACAGCCAGTGGCTGGCTGTTGGGCTTCGATGGTGGGGAATTTGGCGGGGGTTTGTGGCTCGCACATTCGAGTGGTAGGACGCAGCAACTATCAAGTGAAAACGTCCACGGATTTGCGTCAACTCCAGAAGGGGTTCTGATCTTCGTCGGTCTGGCGCACATGGGTCTCGACTCAGGACAGGTGCTGATAGTACATGACGCGGACAGCCCTCAGGTGAAAGTGGAGACACTCGCGAAACTAGACGGCGCACCTGAGACGATCACTCCATTTTCTGAGCACTCGGTTCTCGTTGTGACCACGCGCGGTATTTCTCAAATCATTTCCGATGGAACCGTGAACAGATTGTTGGAGCGCGGTTTTGGGCTTTTGTACCCCAACTCAGTTGTAGTCACGAAGGATGGGGTGATCTATGTCGGAATGCGAATGTTCGTCGTTAGGCTTGTCCCGCAGTCTGGTCGCTATCTGGAGCAGTGGATGGTACGTCAGGGCTGCAACCGCTTCAGGCGTACCCAGTCGGACTGTGTCTGTCAGAAGTAGATGTTGCAATCAGGGCATTTCGCTCATTGAGGGGTTCTGAGTGCTATCGAGATGTTACGACAACTGACTGGCGAGTGCTCTATTGGGAGCAGAATCTTGAGCCGATGTCTTTAAATACAGTAGAGCGAAGCCGATAAACATTGTTGGCTCGACCACCGTGACGCCGATTATCGACGCGATGGTTAGAATCCACGGAAACCATGACGGCGATGGCACGGAGACGCGAACAAAAGATGCCAGCCAGAAGGGGCACATCCCTGCGACGTATCCTCCGATTAAAGACTTCGCGAGAAGC
>Ga0209166_10003967_pt1 | contig 10509 bp, 7 predicted proteins | sample Coa_R1_3_FD_187151 | JGI IMG/M metagenome (GOLD analysis project Ga0209166, IMG submission 187151) | Surface soil microbial communities from Centralia Pennsylvania, which are recovering from an underground coalmine fire - Coalmine... | ecosystem: Environmental > Terrestrial > Soil > Unclassified... | reverse complement strand
CGCGGGCGAGGAGAGCCACTGATGCGCCGGACGCCGGAAACGCTGCGAAGCGCCGGGTGGTTCGGCCCCATGAGCCTGCGGTCGTTCGGCCACAGGTCACGGATGCGGCAGATGGGCGTGGACGCCGCCGAGCACGCGGGCAAGCCGGTCATCGCCATCCTCAACACCTGGTCCGAGCTGAACCCGTGCCACATGCACCTGCGGGAGCGCGCCGAGCAGGTGAAGCGGGGGGTGTGGCAGGCGGGCGGCTTCCCGGTGGAGTTCGGCGTGTCCACGCTGTCGGAGACGTACTGCAAGCCGACCCCGATGATGTACCGGAACCTGCTCGCCATCGAGGCCGAGGAGACGCTGCGGTCCTACCCAGCCGACGGCGCGGTGCTGATGGGCGGCTGCGACAAGACCACGCCCGGGCTGCTCATGGGCGCCGCGAGCGCCGGGCTGCCGGCCATCTACGTGCCGGCCGGGCCGATGCTGCGCGGCAACTACCGGGGCCAGCAGGTGGGCAGCGGCACCGACCAGTGGAAGTTCTGGGACGACTACCGGGCCGGCCTGATCGGCGACTGCGAGCTGGCCGACCTGGAGAGCGGCATCGCCCGCTCGCCCGGCCACTGCATGACGATGGGCACCGCGTCCACCATGACCTCCGCCGCCGAGGCGCTCGGCATGACGCTGCCCGGCGCCGCTTCCATCCCCGCACCGGACTCGGCGCACTACCGGATGGCCGCGGCCAGCGGGCGGCGCATCGTGGAGATGGTCTGGGAGGGCCTGACCCCGGCCGGCATCCTCACCAAGGATGCGTTCGAGGACGCCGTCGCCGCGGTGATCGCACTCGGCGGGTCCACGAACGCGGTGATCCACCTGATCGCGATGGCGGGCCGGTGCGGGGTCACGCTGACCCTCGACGACTTCGACGCCATCTCCCGCCGGGTCCCGGTGCTGGCCAACATCCGGCCCACCGGGGCCTACCTGATGGAGGACTTCTACTACGCCGGCGGCCTGCCCGCGCTGCTGGCCCAGCTCGCCGTGGTGCCCGGCGCGCTGCACCCGGGCCGGGTCACCGCGAACGGCAAGACGCTCGGCGAGAACATCGCCCAGGCCCAGGTGTGGAACCCGGACGTGATCAGGTCACCGGAGGCCGCCCTGTCCGCCGAGGGCGGGCTGGCCATTCTGCGCGGCAACCTGGCTCCGGACGGCGCGGTCATCAAGCCGCTCGCCGCCGAGCCCGGCCTGCTCGCGCACACCGGGCCCGCGGTGGTGTTCGACAGCTACAAGCAGATGCAGGAGCGGATCGACGACCCGGCCCTCGCCGTCACCCCCGATTCGGTACTGGTGCTGCGTGGCGCCGGGCCCCGGGGCGGGCCGGGCATGCCCGAGTACGGGATGCTGCCGATCCCCAAGTACCTGCTGGCCAGCGGCGTCCGGGACATGGTGCGCATCTCCGACGCGCGGATGAGCGGCACCAGTTACGGCGCCTGCGTGCTGCACGTCGCGCCGGAGGCGTGGGTGGGCGGCCCGCTTGCCCTGGTCCGCAGCGGCGACCAGATCACCCTGAATGTGGCCGAGCGGGTGCTGCGGGTCGAGGTGGACGACGCCGAACTGGCCCGCCGCCGGGCCGCCTGGCAGCCCCCGCCGCCCCGGTTCGGGCGCGGCTACGGCGCGCTGTTCAGCGAACAGGTCACCCAGGCCAACGAGGGCTGCGACTTCGAGTTCCTGGCCCGCTCCGGTGCCACCCCCGACCCCGAGCCCAACCCGCAGTAAGGCCGGCCCGGCCGGGTGGCCCCCGGCTCTCCGGCCCCCCGTGACGTCGGCCCGGCCGCGTAATGTTGGCTGGCATGCCGACGATCCTCATCACCGGGGCGGCCGGGCGGATCGGGACCATGCTGCGGCCGCGGCTGGCCCGCCCGGACCGGACCCTGCGCCTGCTGGACATCGCCGACCTGACCGCCGGGCCCGCCGAGGAGGTGGTCCGCGCCTCGGTCACGGACATGGACGCCACGACCGCCGCGTGCCGCGGCGCCTCGGCGGTGATCCACCTGGCGGGCATCTCCGGCGAGGCCTCCTGGGCGGAGATGCTCCGGGTCAACATCCAGGGCACCTACGTGGCGTTCGAGGCGGCGCGGCGGGCGGGCGTGCCGAGGGTGATCTTCGCGTCGTCCAACCACGCCGTCGGGTTCTTGCCCCGGGAGAGCTTCCCGGTGCCGGACTACGCGTTTCCCGCGCCGGACACCTACTACGGGGTGGCCAAGGTGGCCGGCGAGGGGCTGGCCGGCCTGTACCACTACCGGTACGGCCTGGATACGATCTGCATCCGCATCCTGAGCTGCTTCGAGAAGCCGCGCAGCGCCCGGTCGCTGTCCACCTGGCTGTCCCCGGACGACGCCGGGCGGCTGTTCGAGGCGTGCCTCACCACCCCGGACCCCGGCTTCCGGGTGGTGTTCGGCGTCTCGGCCAACACCCGCGGCGGCTGGGTCAGCCTCCAGGAGGCGCAGGCGCTGGGGTACTCGGCCCAGGACGACGCGGAGTCGCTCGCCGGTGAGGTGATCGCCGAGTCCGGGGAGCCCGATGCCGCGGACCCGGTGTTTCGCTACCTCGGCGGCGAGTTCACCCTGCCCGGGCTGGACGCTGAGATCCCCTGACCCTGTGATCTGGGAGGCGGGCGTGCGCGCCTGGGCGAACCTGTACCCGTGGGACGTGGACGGCGACCCGGCGGCGGCCGGCCGACTTGCCGGGCTGGGGCTGGCCGGCGTGACCCTGGCCGCCGCCTACCACGCCGTCCGCGCGGTGACCCCGTTCCACCCGGAGCACCGGATCGTCACCAGGGACGCCGCGGTCTACTACCGCACCGACCCGGCCCGCTGGGGGGATGCTCCCGAGCGGCACGGCCCCGCGCAGCTGCGGCCCGTGGTGGCGCGGCCGGCCGGGTCGTTCGAGCGGGCCGCCGCCGCGCTGCGCTCTCGCGGCCTGGCGGTGACCGCGTGGGTGGTGGTCACGCACCATGACACGCTCGGTGCCGCGGTGCCGCCGGCCGCGGTGCGGAACGCGTTCGGTGACGCCTACCCATGGGCGCTGTGTCTCGCGTCGCCCGCCGTGCGTGAGTACGCGGTTTGCCTGGCCAGCGAGGTCGCTGCGCTGGCAGAGGCCGACGCGGTGGAACTCGAAGCCTGCGGTTGGTACGGCGTGGAGCACCTCAGCGCACACGACAAGACCGCGGGCGCGGCGGGCGGCGCGGCCCAGTGGCTGCTGTCGGTGTGCTTCTGCCCCGTGTGCCGGTCCGAGTACGCGGCGGCGGGCGCGGACCCGGCGTGGCTGGCCGCCCAGGTCCGCGCGGCCGTGGACTCGCTGTCCGAGCCGCCTCCGGCCGCACCCGCGGCCGTATCCCCGGGCACGCTCCCGCAGCGGGAGGCCACGCTGGCCGAGGAAGCGGCGGATGTCTTGACCAGCGTCCGGGCGGCCCTCGCATCCCGGTTCCAGCGCGAGGTGATCGCCGCGGCCCGGGACGCCGCCCCGCGCAAGCCCGTCTACCTGCACATCCACCCCGACCCGCGGGCGACGGGGGCGAACCCGGGATGCGACGCCGACGCGCTGGCCGGGGCGGCCGGGGTGGTGCTGTCCTGCTGGGACCCGGCAACCGCGCCGACGCTGGTGGTGCGCGCGGCGGCCACGGTACCGGAGGGCACCGCGATCGCCGCGTCCCTGCTGGCGGTCGCCGGGCTCGGCGGCGACCCGGCGACGCTGCCCGCCCAGGCCGCCGCGGTGCGCGCCGCGGGCGCCACCGAACTGCGGCTCTACCATGCCGGGCTCGCCACGGCGCCGGACCTCGCGGCGATCGGCGGCCTCTGCTCGGCCGGCGGCCTCGCCTCGGGCCCACCTCGGCCGGCTGAGCCGCCCCCTAGGCCGGCTGACCCCCCCGCTTCGGCTAGCTAGCGCGCGATGGCGCGGGCCCGGGGATGGTGCCCGGCCAGTACCGCGAGCAGCGCGACGTGCAGCGATGTGCGGGACTCCGCAGAGTCCAGACTTACCCCGAGGATCCGCTCGATGGTGGCCAGCCGCTCGTACAGGGTGGGCCTGGCCAGGTGGGCGCGGGCGGCGGCGGCGGCCTTGTTGCCGCCCTCGGCCAGGTAGGCGCCCAGGACCTTGGTCAGCCCGGTGCCCTGGGCCAGGTCGTGCGCGATCAGCGGGCCGAGTTCCCGCTCCACGAACGTCGCGAGCCGGGCGTCGTCGCCCAGCAGGTGCAGCAGGCCGCGCAGCCGCAGGTCCGCCAGCCGGTAGTAGGGCCGGTCCCGGCCCGTCGACGGTGATGCCGCCGCTGCGTCAGCCACCTGCTGCGCCTCGAGCAGCGACCGGCGCGCTTCGGCCAGGGTCGCCGCCGCCGACCCGGCCCCGATCACCGGGTCGCCGCCGGGCAGCCGCTGCCGGGCCGCGGCGCAGACCGCGGTCAGCACGGCGTCCGGGTCCGCGCCGCGGTCGGACGACAGCAGGGCGCCGACCCCGGCATCGCTGAGCGACCCGACAAGCGCGGGCACCCGCGCGCGGCGGCACGCATCGGCGAGCGCGTCGGCCACCTCGAGCACCCGGGCATGGGCGGGCAGCCCGCGCCCGCCCTGGCGGAACCCGACCACCATGGTCAGCAGCTGCCGCCCGGTGACCTGGACCCCCAGGGCCCGGGCGCGCGCCGCCGCCTCGTCCGGGTCGGCGTACGCCCCGGCCACGATCGCGCCGAGCAGGGTGCTGTGCGCCTGCCGCTCCAGGCTTTCGTGCTGGCGGGTCAGCAGCCGGGCCAGCGCGAGCGCGGTCGCGGTGCGCTCCACCAGCACCAGGTCCCCCGGGGCCGGCGGCCCGCCGCAGACCAGGATCACCCGGCCCCAGTCCTCGCCCCGGGCACCGGCCATGGTGACCAGCCAGCCGGACGGCTCGTCGTACCCGGTCCGCTCGCTCAGCACCACGGCGCGGGACCGGGCCTCGAAACCGTCGAGCAGGGCCGCCGGGTCCGCGCCGGCGGGCTCGCAGGCGAGCACGTGATGCGACAGGTCCGCCAGGATCACCGGCCGGCCCGCCAGCAGGGCCGCCTGCCGGACGATCTCGCCGGGGCCCGCGCCCGCCACCGCCAGGTCGGTGAACACCTCGTGCAGCCGGGCTGAGGCGCGCAACTGGTCCAGCTGGTCGTCGATGATCCGGGCGTGCACCGCCTCGGTGATCTCCACGAACGGGATCTCCCGGCCGAACATGATCAGCGGCAGCCCGTGCGACTCCGCCGCCGCGATGAAACCGGCCGGCAGACCGCCGGTGTACCGTCGGCCGAGTTCCACGGCGAGTGCGGCCACCCCCACCGAGGCGAGGCCGGCCACGTAGGCGTCCAGCAGCTCGCCCTCGTCGGGCAGCGCGATCCCGGTGGCCAGCACCAGCTCGCCGCCGCGCAGCAGCCGGGCCGCGTCAGCGAGCTCGATCGCGTGCACCCACCGCACCGGGGTGCCCAGCCGGTGCGCCCCGGCCACCACGCGCGGCTGCCCGCGCCGCACCACGTCCAGCGCGAGCACCTCCGCCACCGTCAGCACTACGCCTCCTCCGACGGACACCGCCCCGCCTGCCTGCCGAGTGGGCTGCCGTTGTTTACATCATGTCAAGGCAATCAGGTATTACCTTACAAAGTGCGGGAGCCAGGACGAGGTTCCGCGCGGGAGACTGGGGCGCATGACTGATCTTGCAACCCGGCACCACGCCGTCCTGCCCAACTGGATGGGCCTGTACTACGAGCACCCACTGGAACTGGTCAGCGGCAGCGGCAGCCGCGTCACCGACGCCTCCGGCCGCACCTACCTCGATTTCTTCTGCGGCATCCTGACCAACATGCTCGGCTACGACCTGCCCGAGGTCCGCGACGCCGTACAGCGCCAGCTTTCCACCGGGATCGTGCACACCTCTACCCTGTACCTGATCCGCAGCCAGGTGGAACTGGCCGAGAAGCTGGCCCGGCTGTCCGGCATCCCCGACGCCAAGGTGTTCTTCACCAACTCGGGCACCGAGGCGAACGAGACCGCGCTGATGCTGGCCACCGCCGCGCGCCGGTCCAACCAGGTGCTCGCGATGCGCGGCAGCTACCACGGCCGCTCGTTCGGCGCGGTAGCGATCACCGGGAACCTGGCGTGGAAGAGTTCCCCGCTGGCCCCGTTCAGCGTGCATTACCTGCACGGCACCGACCGGTACCTGCCCGCCTTCGCCGGGCTGTCCGACGCCGAGTACATCGAGGCCGCCGTCGCTGACCTGCGGCACCTGCTCACCGCCGCGACCGCCCGGGATGTGGCGTGCCTGATCGCCGAGCCGATCCAGGGCGTCGGCGGGTTCACCATGGCACCCGACGGGCTGCTCGGCGCCTACCGCGAACTGCTCGCCGAGCACGGCGTGCTGTTCATCTCCGACGAGGTGCAGACCGCCTGGGGCCGGACCGGGGAGCACTTCTGGGGGATCGGCGCGCACGGCGTCACCCCCGACATGATCACGTTCGCCAAGGGCCTCGGCAACGGGTTCGCGATCGGCGGGGTGATCGCCCGCGGCGACCTGATGGACGGGCTGCCCGGCAACGGCATCTCCACGTTCGGCGGCAACCCGCTGTCCACCACCGCCGCCAACGCGGCCCTGGACTACGTGCTCGACCACGACCTGCAGCGCAACGCGGCCACGCTCGGCACCATGATCATCGGCGGGCTGCGGGACGCCACCGCCCCGCTGGCCGCGGTCGGCGAGGTCCGTGGCAAGGGCCTGATGTTCGCCGTGGACCTGGTCGACCCGCGCACCGGCGAACCGAGCCCGGCGCTGGCCACCCGCGCGCTGGAGGAGGCGCGCGAGCGCGGCCTGCTCATCGGCAAGGGCGGCCTGCAGGGCCACGCGCTGCGGATGGCGCCGCCGATGAACATCACCGAGGCCGACGCCAAGGAGGGCCTGGGCCTGCTCATCGACGCGCTGCGCGCGGTGGACGCGGGAGCGGCACGATGAAGCACTGTTCCCACTGGATCGGTGGCAAGCCCTGGGACGGCGCCGCGGAGCGGCGCGGCGATATCTACAACCCGGCGACCGGCCAGGTCACCGGCACCGTGGACTTCGCCTCCGCCACGGTGGTGGGCGACGCGGTCGCCGCAGCGGCGAAGGCCCTTCCCGGCTGGCGCTCCTTTTCGCTGGCAAAACGCACTGGCGTGCTCTTCGCGTTTCGCGAACTGGTCAACGGGCATCGTGCCGAAATTGCGGACCTGATCAGCGCCGAGCACGGCAAGGTGGCCTCGGACGCAGAGGGGGAGGTGGCCCGGGGACTGGAGGTCGTGGAGTTCGCCTGCGGCCTCGGGCACCTGCTCAAGGGCGGCTACTCGGAGAACGTGTCCACCGGTGTGGACGCCTACTCGATCCGCCAGCCGCTCGGCGTGGTGGCCGGGATCACCCCGTTCAACTTCCCGGCCATGGTGCCGATGTGGATGTTCCCGATCGCGCTCGCCTGCGGCAACACGTTCGTGCTGAAGCCGTCGGAGAAGGACCCCTCGGCGTCGCTGCTGCTGGCACGGCTGCTGGCCGAGGCGGGGCTGCCGGACGGGGTGTTCAACGTGGTGCACGGCGACAAGGTGGCGGTGGACGCCCTGCTCACCCACCCCGACGTGCGCGCGGTGAGCTTCGTCGGGTCCACCCCGATCGCACGTTATGTCTACGAGACCGGCACCGCGGCGGGCAAGCGGGTGCAGGCGCTCGGCGGGGCCAAGAACCACATGGTGGTCCTCCCGGACGCGGACACCGACCTGGCCGCCGACGCGGCGGTGTCGGCCGGGTTCGGCTCGGCGGGCGAGCGCTGCATGGCGGTGTCCGTGCTGGTCGCGGTGGGTTCGGCGGGCGACGAACTGGTCGCCAAGATCGCCGACCGGGTGCATGGGCTGCGGGTCGGCCCGGGCAGCGACGAGCGGTCCGAGATGGGCCCGCTGGTCACCGGCGCGCACCGGGACAAGGTCGCCTCCTACCTGGACACCGGCGTGAAGGAGGGCGCCACGCTGGCGGTGGACGGCCGGATGCACCCGGTGATCGGCGGCGACGCCGACGGCTTTTGGCTCGGCCCGAGCGTCCTGGACCATGTCACGCCGCAGATGAGCTGCTACCGCGACGAGATCTTCGGGCCGGTGCTGTCGGTGGTCCGGGTGCCGGCTTACGACGACGCGCTCCGGCTGGTCAGCGAGAACCCCTACGGCAACGGAGTGGCGATCTTCACCAACGACGGGGGAGCCGCCCGGCGGTTCGTATCCGAGGTCGAGGTCGGCATGGTCGGCGTGAACGTGCCGATCCCGGTGCCGATGGCCTACTACTCGTTCGGCGGGTGGAAGTCGTCCCTGTTCGGCGACACCCACATCTACGGCACCGAAGGCGTCCACTTCTACACCAGGGGCAAGGCGGTCACCTCGCGCTGGCTGGACCCCAGCCACGGCGGGGTCAGCCTCGGCTTCCCGGTCAACAAGTAGCCCGGCTGCAAGGCGGCCGGCAGCAACACGGTTCTGGCGATGCGGCGGGCCCCGGGACGTCCCGGGGCCCGCTCGCCCCGGCCCCCTGGTGCTAGGAGCCGGCCTGCGCGAACGCATCCTCCAGGATCGACAGGCCCTCCTCGAGCAGTTCCTCGCCGATGACCAGCGGGGGGAGGAACCGCAGCACGTTGCCGAACGTGCCGCAGGTCAGCACGACGAGCCCGGCCTCGTGGCAGGCCTTGGCCACCCGCCCGGTGGTGCCCGGGTCCGGGGTGAGGCTGCCCGGCTCGGCGAGCTCGATGGCGATCATCGCGCCGCGCCCGCGCACGTCCGCGATGACCGGGTAGGTGTCGGCCATCTTGCGCAGCCGGGGCAGCATGATGTCGCCGATCCGGCGGGCCCGCCCGGCCAGGTCCTCGGCTTCCATCGTCTCGATCGCGCCGAGCGCGGCGGCGCAGGCCACCGGGTTGCCGCCGTAGGTGCCGCCGAGGCCGCCGACGTGCACCGAGTCCATCACCTGCGCCCGGCCGGTCACCGCGGCCAGCGGCAGGCCGCCGGCGATGCCCTTGGCGGTCGTGACCAGGTCGGGCAGGACGCGCTCGTGCTCGCAGGCGAACCAGTCGCCGGTCCGGCAGAAGCCGCTCTGGATCTCGTCGGCGATCAGCAGGATGCCGTGCCGCGCGCAGAACTCCGCCAGCCCCGGCAGGAACCCGGGTGGCGGGACGATGAAACCGCCCTCGCCCTGGATAGGCTCGATGATCACGGCGGCGATGTTGTCCTCGCCCACCTGGGTGTGAATGAGGCTGGTGATCACGTCCAGGGCGTCCTTGGCACACCGGTCCGCACCGCCGGGCCAGCGCAGCGGGTAGGCCATCGGCATCCGGTAGATCTCGCCCGCGAACGGGCCGAACTTGTCCTTGTAGGGCATGTTCTTGGCGGTCAGCGCCATGGTGAGGTTGGTGCGCCCGTGGTAGGCGTGGTCGAAGGCCACGATGGCCTGCTTCCCGGTGGCATGCCGGGCGATCTTGACCGCGTTCTCCACCGCCTCCGCGCCGGAGTTGAACAGCGCGGACCGCTTCTCGTAGTTGCCCGGGGTGTGCTCGGCCAGTTTCTCGCACACGGCCACGTACCCCTCGTACGGCGTGACCATGAAGCAGGTGTGGGTGAACTGGCCGGCCTGGTGGCGCACCTGCTCGGCCAGCCTTGGCGCGCTGTTCCCCACCGAGGTCACGGCGATGCCGGAACCGAAGTCGATGAGGGAGTTGCCGTCCGCGTCCACCAGTACGCCGCCTCCGGCGGCGGTGATGAACACCGGCAGCACGTGGCTGACCCCGCGGGCCACGGCGGCCTGCCGCCGGGCGAGCAGGTCACGGGACGCGGGCCCGGGGATCTCGGTGACGAGGCGGCGCTCCTGGGGCAGGCCAGGTCCGCCGGCTGGCGCTGATCGCATAGTCATATACCGACCATAGGGCACAGGTTCATCCTTGTGCCGAACGACTTTCCGGCGATGACTTCTGCCCAGGACACACGTGGCCGCGTGGTCACCAGGAGCCGGCCGGCTCCGGGCCGGTCCCCGGGTTCCAGGGGGTCGTGCCCAGGCCAGCACGGTGCGCGAAACCCGTTTGCCTGGCAGGCTTTGGTCATGGTGATCCCGGTTCACGATGTCAACCCACTGCGCCGCACGCCCTGGGTCACCTTCGGCCTGATCGCGATCAACGTGGTGGTGCTGCTGCTCACGCCGGGGATGCTGCCGGGCAGCCTGCCGCAGGCGGTCACGGTGTGCCGGCAGCAGGCCTTCGACGACCAGTACGGCGCGATCCCCCGGGAACTGGTCAAGGACCGGCCACTGCGGCACGTGGTGACCGGCCAGGAGGTGACCACGCTGCGCGGCCCGGCCTGCGTGATCGGCCCGCCCAGCTACCACAAGAACCCGGTGCTGTCGGTGCTCACCGCGATGTTCGTGCACGCGGGCTGGCTGCACCTGCTCGGCAACATGCTGTTCCTGCTGATCTTCGGGAACAACGTGGAG